>Ga0302286_10000605_pt1 | contig 29180 bp, 24 predicted proteins | sample III_Fen_E2_3_FD_198765 | JGI IMG/M metagenome (GOLD analysis project Ga0302286, IMG submission 198765) | Peat permafrost microbial communities from Stordalen Mire near Abisko, Sweden - III_Fen_E2_3 | ecosystem: Environmental > Terrestrial > Soil > Wetlands > Permafrost | place: Sweden: Abisko...
TGTGGATGCTGATTTTCAGGGAAAAGGATATGCCAGGCAAAGCCTTCATTTAGTGGAAGAATACGTGTTCGGTTATTTAAAGATCAACCAGCTGTATTGCCACATTGCAGAAAACAATACCCCAAGCATCCGATTGTTCGAACAGGAACAATACCATAAGAACGGATTGCTCAAAGACTGGATTAAAACAGCCAAAGGTTTTGAAAACATAGTGCTCTTCCAGCAATTCAAAGAGGTTTACGAAAAACAGTTGATACGTTAAGTATATTCCTTCAAAAACAGGAAAAGCGTTTAATCTCTTTCGGGATTATACGCTTTTTTGTTCTGTTAGTTATGCATAATATCTTTTGTTTCATGTAAGGAACAACAAGCTACAAACTCTATGTTCTACCGGGATCAGTATCAATTTAATACGAAATAAAAAATGGCTAAGATCAACTTCTGATCTTAGCCATTTCACTAACTGTTTATACTTATTATTTTGTGGTAAATGCCTGGTTCTTGACCATTTTATCTACATCATAAGGAGCTGCGTCACCGCCAAGGTATTTATGGAACCAATCGAGATGGGCATCATAATACAACGGCATGGATTTTACCGTATTCGGCCAGTGACCATCATTCTTCAGGATAATCAGGCGTGAAGGAATACCAAGCGTCTGCAACGTTGTAAAATACTGCAAGCTTTGCGTGTAGGAAACACGGAAGTCAAGCTGTCCGGTAATTATCAACGTAGGAGTTGCAAAATTGGATACATATTCCGAAGGAGAATATTTCTTATATAAACCGGAGTTCCAGGGTTGGCCTTTTAAATCAAAGTTCGGGAACCAGAGTTCTTCCGTAGTTCCCCACATGGAACGCAGGTCATAGAGTCCCATCATTGAGGCCAGGCACTTGAAGCGTTTTGTCTTAGCCTGGAACCAGTTCATCATATAACCGCCATACGACCACCCCATGGCACCCATACGGGTAGAATCCACATAAGAGAGCTTCGACAAGGCATCGGTTACTTTCATCAAGTCTTCAAAAGGCTTTTCACCCCAGTCACCTGAGATCGCACGGGTGTATTCCTGTCCGTATCCGGTAGAACCATGAGGATTCGGATAAGCCAATACATATCCGGCACCCGGATAAACCTGCCAATCACCCCTGAATGAATTCATCCATTGGCTTTGTGGCCCACCGTGTACATTCATGATCAACGGGTATTTCTTATTCGGATCAAAATTATGAGGTTTTACAATAAACACTTCCACCTTTTTGCCATCAGCACCTGCCACCCACATGGTATCAGCCGGACGGATATCAACTGTATTCATAACTTCCTGATTGAATGTTGTCAGTTGCGTAAGCTTCTTATCGCTTAATTTCAACCGATACATCTCGGATGGCTTTCCAACCGTATTGGCTGTATAATACAAGTATCCTTTGTTGTCCGTATCAAAGCCGAAAATCGCTTTTTCACCACTTACCGGCTTGATTGTTTTTGTCGTAATATCGATACTGTAAACCGGCTGGTTTCCCATTACTTCACCAACGAAATAGATAGATTTTGAATCGGCATTCCATTTATAATCATTGGCCCAGTTATCAAATTTTTCGGTCAGTATGGTAGATTCTCCGGTTTTACGGGTATACAAGGCAATATTGAACTTATCCGCTTCATACCCCGGGATCAGTTGTTTGCGGTAAGCGATATAGTTTCCATCAGGTGAATAAACAGGCCAACCATCCCAGGCAGGATTATTTTTAGTGATATTCACTGCTTCACCACCTGTAACAGGCACAAGGAAAAGATCGGCATTAGTAGATGCTTCCGGATGTTCGGAATGATTGGAAACATAACATATTTCTTTGCTGTCGGGCGAAAAGCTGTATCCGACTCCCCCACCAAGCATAAATACCGGGGATACAAATTCACCAGGCGTAATATCTGAGTAAGTCTTTGTTTCGAGATTAAAGATGAGTATGTGTGAACATTTCCCGGCTGCATAATCCGTCCAGTGACGGAATAACAGGTGATCGGCCATATATGCCTGTACCGGTCCTTTGGTAGCCAATGAATCGGTATCAGCATTCCGTTTGCTATCTGCACCACATTCCGGGTATACTTCTGCGGAAAAAGCAATCAGCTTATTATCCGGTGACAGAACAGGGTCGGATACGCCCATTGAAAAGTCAGTGACCTTAGTTGATTTCTTATCTCCGAATGAATACAGATAAACCTGAGGAGTCCCTGATACGGTCGATGTGTAATAGATGCTTTTGCTGTCAGCCGTCCATATCGGATTGGTATTGCTCTTATCGTTATCCGTGATGATGGTACTGTTTTTACCATCCACATCCATGACGGATATACCGGTCATCGATTTTCCTTTTGGCAGGTCATAACTGGTAAGGGTATGCGCTATGTGCTTCCCATCAGGTGAAACAACCGGTGCTCCTACCGGATGGATGCGATACAAATCTTCAATGGCAAAGGCTTTCTTTTGAGCCGTTGCCGGAATTGCCGCCATACAGAGAACGACAGAAAGTAACTGAATAATTCTTTTCATTTAACTGATTTTTAATTTGATATGGGGTAATTTGCCAACCTTTACATACAGCCCGACCACTGGCAAGAATATCTGTTTTGCCGGAATGGGATATAATTTCAGAAAGGCGTGTGCAAAAGTAGTAATTTTGTCTCAAATGCACCAATCAAATGACTAATGATCTTTCCCCCCACTACCGGTCCTGTTTAGTTTTTTGCCGCTAATATCTTCTTTCCATTGCTTATCATATTCAGTCCGTATACCGAAGTGGAGAAAGCACAGGCAGTACACACGAATGCATTTACGGTATGGTAATCATACTGTTTTTGAAGAATTAAGACAATCCCGGTAATTGCGCACACTATCGTCCAGGATCCGATATAATAATCAAATTTTCTCTTAAACACTTTCGCTAACGGAATAAAGTGTAGCCCTACTATCAAAGCTAAAAAAGCTATAAATAACTGATCGTGTCCTATATTGACAAGCACATTTTTAGCAACCAGAATCGCAACGCCTTCTGTGGTAAGTATAATCCAGAATAATCGTTCCCTTTTAGGGTCAGTATCCTCCTTGGTTTCAGGTAAATTTGCTCTTTTCACAGTAAAATTCCAAAATGAATAGATAAAATAAATAATAATGAGACCAAATGCGATGCCTAATATTCTGGAATCCGCATTCTTAAAGTAGAATTCAGCCAAAATCGTCCAGACAGTTGTAAAAATGCTCATTAGAAACAGACCACCCATAAGTTTATCCAGTTTCGTTTCCTTTTGTGCCATGAATGTTTGTTTTTATAATTAGTTTACGGTTATACTCCTGCGTGTAAATACCGGTAATCCATCTTCCAGCGAGTACGAAATACAATGCCTTGTAAAAAAGAAGATACCTAAGAGATAAGAAACGTTAGTAGAATAACTTTGTTCATCGATTTAGCAAATTGAACCCTTTTGAAAAATCATCATCGATTTAGCTCCACAAATAACCGTTATTATTCTCTACATCTTTATCTATTCAGAATTGAATATATTCGTTCTGTAAAGTTTGAACTGCATGTTGTTATTTTAAATTTATAATGTATTTCATGAATCAATGAACTTCCTTTTTTGTTAGTATTCAGAGTTTTCCATAAAAATCTGTAATGTCAAAGTAATAGGCAATTGGTTCATTCATGGGAAGGGTGACGATGTTTATCACATCATAATTTTTCCCGTTGATGGTGTTAGTCGATTGTCCAACAGGTTTCCAGTCAGTGAATTTCTTACCATGCTTTTTAGATATGTAGTCATATTCTGCGGCAATTCCATTCCGTTCATTTCCGGCGTTTTTAATTACAATCGAAGTCTCTGTTGTTTTACCATCTCCTCCTGCATAAATTACAGCTGTCAAATCAGCTGCCTGACTGTAATAACCAGTCAGGTTTGTCGATCTATTCTGAATGGATGAACAAGACGATAATAGAAAAATAATACCCAATAAGGATAATGTTGTCAGACTTTTCATATTCATTTTGGTGTGTAATGTATTATTTCAAATTGTATTCGTTGTTATTCAAGCTTGTTCTGTTTGAGTTCTTTCAACTTTTTCAGGTATTCTATTGCCTCCGACTCTGGAGTGTTAGTTCATATGCTTAGTTCCTCAGTATGTCTTAGAAAATTTCCAGAATACAAAATTAAAGCATTTCACAACTTGCCGTATACTCCGTCAGGTTATCCACATCAATATCCGGTTTATTAACGAACCATCTGTGCGAAATCTTTTTTTCATTCAATGCCAGTTCAAGATGTGAAATGGCAATTCCCATGTCCACCCGTTGCAAATCGGCATGCAACAGATTTTTGTTATAATTCGGAGTCCGTTTCAGGAAAAAATGCAGCACTTTATTATCAACTACCACTCTTCAGAGTTGCTTATTGGATGCAGAGGGTGCCAGGCGTACCATTTCAAGGAAGAATCCAACTATGTTCTTCTCTTTTTCGTTGAGTTGCCCCTGAAACGTTTTAGAGAAAAACAATTCATCAAACGGTTTGCGGTTATCCGAACCTGCCATATATCGAAACATCTTATCAATAGTCCGCTTTTCTGTTCCGAAATAGCCTACGGGGGTCACTGCCGGAATTAATTCTTCTTCCAACAAGGTATTTCTTTTATTTATATCCAAATTGATAGAGTATATTAAATTACAAAGTGTGATTCACCTGTTGTTGCACATGCCGGGAATTTATACCTGTTATCTTTTTACAATGTATATCCTACTGTCAATGAATATAAGTTATTCGTTAGTTTTAGAAGTTGATTTATATTTAAGTTTTGGGAAGAATCAATATTTAAATCAGCATAGATGGCATGATTATTTTTCAACGCGTATTTGCATCCGGCCCTTCCTATAAACCCTAATGAATACGTAGGAATAGATTGTTTATATTCATAGTAAAAACTTTGATACTGAAATTCTTTGTTTTGCGATAATACAATATTATTTGAAATTCCTAAACCCAGATAAGGCCTGATTTTACCCTTTGAAAATGTATAATTTACAACGACCGGCAATTTCAATACAACTGCCTTTAAATCAACATCCATATCTTTTATATCACCGTCATATGAATCATTTGAAATCATATAATACTGTCCGTAATATTTTATTACGGCCGTTTGAAATTTGTCTTTTAAATCGTATGTCAGATTGTATTTTGAAAATTGTTGAAGCGTAACATCCAATTGAATTGATAAATTTTCTGCATAATTGATGACATTTTCAAATTCAGCCCTGAAGCCAATAGAACTTGATAGGCCGTAATTACTAAATAACCTATCGCCAAAACTAAATCTATTCAGTGATTCCCCGATTTGGACTCCTAAATTAACATGTATCGGTACTGTTTTTTTCTCGTAGATAATACATTGTTGGTCAGTACAAACACGTTCATGATAATTTTTAGCAACCTTAATTATCGATTTTGAATCTAATTTACTTCCAGAGATGATCGGTTGAATATTGGCATCTTGCATTAACAAATTCATTGTCGTCAAATATTCCTTTTTATCAATACTAAAGGTTCTTCCATTGATTTCCCTTATTTCGGTGGTATTTTTGAGTTCATACAATTTCCCGTCTTTTTCTATAAAGAATTGACTGTTAATATTTTGATAATGGTAGACATTTACTTTGCCCTCAATTAAAAACTCTAAAAACATTCTACATGTTGAATCTTTAACTTGTATCTCTTTGGAAATAAAAAACCTCCCATCATTAAATCGGTATCCGGTGATATCTTTTGGTTCGAAAACGGTTGTTTCATTGAATCCATCTTTTCGAAAATAGCAATGAATCGAATTGGTTTTGCTATCCCTGTTGTCTATCAATCCGAAAACGGTATCACCTGAATTTCTAATAATATATCCGGGTTTCCAGTCATTCTGGCTATAGCAATTCACGACAGTTACCGTGAAAAACAAAATAAAAAATAGAAATTGTTTCATAAATAATATTTAATATAAGCGTTTTATTTCAACTGTTTTGACGATATTATCCAGTTTAGAAAGTTTCCAGAATTCAAAATTAAAGTAGCTCACAACTTGCCGTATATTCCGTCATGTTATCCACATTAATATCCGGTTTATTGACGACCCACCTGTGCGATATCTTTTTTTCATTCAATGCCAGTTCCAAATGCGCAATGGCAATTCCCATGTCCACCCGTTGCAAATCAGCATGCAGCATATTTTTATTATAATTCGGAGTCCGTTTCAGGAAATAATGCAGCACTTTATTGTCAACTACCACTCTCCAGGGTTGCTTATTGGATGCAGAAGGTGCCAGACGTACCATTTCAAGGAAGAATCCAACTGTGCCCTTTTCTTTTTCGTTTAGTTGCCCCTGAAACGTTTTAGAGAAAAACAATTCATCAAACGGTTTGCGGTTATCCGAACCTGCCATATATCGGAACATTTTATCAATAGTCCGCTTTTTTGTTCCGAAATAGCCCACGGGTGTCACTGCCGGAATTAATTCTTCTTCCTGTAAACCGACAGCTTTGGAAAATGCCGTTTTATTGTACGTGCCCCCCAACCAACAGGTTCCGATATTGAGTTGCGTGCAAAACAAAACAAGTTTTTCCATGCAATACCCATAATCTTCAAAATTCATATCCGAATTCCCTACTTTTCCAGCTATAAAACTGGTTGTTCCTGAAATGATGCCATACGTGCCAAGCTTTACATCTTTAAATTCATCGGAAGTGCCATCAATCCAGGAAAAATCAACCTTATTGCCAAATATCCCCACTGAATCGGATTGCATAAAATCGATGATATTTTGCTTCATTTTCGGTTCAATAGATTTATCCGTATAAGTTCGTATTGATTTACGCGTTCTGATTGTCTTTTCTATATCCTGTAACATATTATTTTATACTTTTTCTGTTGTAATTTGATTAAATCTAAAAAACTCTATCGATTTGCACAACCGTTATTTCCGCCCAAAAGTACGAACTCTTTTTTAACAAACAAACATTTTGTACCTGTATTTAAAACAAACACAAAAAATATTGAATTACTGTCGGAATTTTTGTTTTTATTTTCATTGTTGTTGCTTTCATTAATTTCAATCCAATGAACCTTATTTTGCTTCTGTTCATGGTATAGAGGGGGTTGATAGGGACTTCATAGGGGGTTCAGAGGGTCAAACCCCCAATGAACCCCCTGTCAACCCCCTATCAACCCCCTATGAACCCCCTATGAAGTATAATAAGATGAAGAACAAATAATGGTAAAAGTACAGGTTGAAAAAACATGGAACCAGTGTATTCGTTTTTTCGATGACACTAAAACCGGGATGAAACATCATTGCAGTATCAATATCTCCTTAAAAATATTCACGTATTTTACAGAAGCAATAGCCAGTATAACTTTTCATATTAAATCAATGAATAGATCGGGAATGGAACATTCCGTTCATCCGGAACGTTCCAAGTGCATATTTTGCTTCCATTCTCTCTGATTTTAAATATAGTAGAGTTTATTTCTATTAAAACATTATAGTCTTAATTTACAGACCTCTCCCTAAATCCCTCTCCAAAGGAGAGGGACTTTGCGTAGTGCGGCTAATGAGATGCATCTCTTTACTTCACTGCAGTATCCCCTTTCTCCTTTGGAGAAAGGGTTAGGGATAGAGGTCTTGAATTGAATAATACTAACATTCTGTTTTAATGTTATATGAAATATTAATCCGAATAAAGTATAGTATTAATTTGTTCCATTTATTTTGTCTCCATCACTCCCAATTGTGAAAAACAATTTCTATATTTGCATGGAAATAGAATGAATATACCGAAATACAGAGTTTGGGATGTTTTGCGGATAATCATTTTAAACAATATAGAAATAAATGCTGTTGAATGAATACATAAAATCAAATTAATGATCTTCCGCAATATATCCTAAAATATATCCGAGCCCAAATCCGATGGATTAAATGTGAATAACAGAAATAGTAATTTATGCATTAGGTGCTTTTGCCGATAATCATATTAAATTATTACTAATAAGGTTAAAACTTTTTTGTTTATTTTTTCTACTAAGGTTAAAACAAAATAAGGTTTACTAATTTAAAAACCTTATTTTCAATTATTTAAACCTTAGTAGGAATCAATCACCTATAAAACCAAACCTTATTACCTTATTAAAAAAAGATCAATTCCATTATTTAAATTGATGTTTGAATGATTCCATTCTTATAATGCCAATTTATAAAGACTGGGCAAAATGGCATAATTAAAGTATTTTATAAGTTAGCAAATTATATTGTTTCAATTACTTAGTACTATACATCACAACAACATACATCATGCAAAAAGACAAAGCCTTGTCCGGATTCCGTTACGGAGAGGACGAAATGACCATAGGCCGGGCACTGAACTTAGCCCGGGGGCTGGAGAAAGGGATACTAACCGAGGCAACCCGCAGCAAGGTACAAAAGAACCGCGAAGTGGTGGAAAACATTGTCCACCACCAAAAGATTGTGTACGGCATAAACACCGGCTTTGGCCCGTTATGTACCACGCTGATCGGGGAAGAAGATACCCGCAAGCTGCAGTACAACCTGTTGATGAGCCACAGTGTGGGGGTTGGCCGGTCCATTGATAAAGAAATAGCCTGCCTGATGATGATCCTCAAGGTGCATGCCCTGTGCAAAGGCTATTCGGGCATTGCCGTAGAAACGGTGGAACGGATACTCTGGCACATTGAGAACGATGTCATACCCTGCGTACCCGAACAGGGCTCGGTAGGTGCTTCGGGTGACCTGGCTCCCCTCTCCCACTTATTCCTGCCCCTGATCGGGTTGGGGAAAGTATGCTACAAAGGCGAGATCAGGCCCATGTCCGAAATTCTGGAGTTTTTCCACATACAACCGGTAGAACTGGGACCAAAAGAAGGATTGGCACTGATCAACGGAACGCAGTTTATGAGTGCCCACGCGGTGATTCTGCTGGAAAAAATGCAGAACTGCCTGGATCATGCCGATATCATTGCCGCCATGAACCATGAGGCCATGATGGGATCGGTGAAATGCTTTGACGAAGAACTCCATTCCCTGCGACCTTACTCCGGAAGCCTGTACGTAGCACAACGCATGCGAAAGCTGCTGCACCATTCCCAGATTGTCGTATCTCATAAGAATTGCCTGAGGGTGCAGGATCCGTATTCCCTTCGTTGCATCCCACAGGTGCACGGGGCATCGCGCAATGCCTGGCTGCACCTGAAAGAGACTATCCTGATCGAGATCAATTCGGTGACCGACAATCCCATTATCTTCTCGGAAGACAAAACCATCAGCGGCGGATTATTCCATGGCCAACCCATAGCCATGCCGATTGATTATACGGGACTGGCGGCTGCCGAACTGGGCAATATTGCCGACCGCCGCATCTACTTATCCATGATGGAAAGCGTGCCCGGATTACCTAAGCTATTAATGAGGCATACCGGGCTGAACTCCGGATTTATGATTCTCCAGTACACCACTGCAGCCTTGGTGAGCGAAAACAAGACCTTGTGTTTTCCGGCAAGTGCCGACAGCATTCCCACCTCACTGGGCCAGGAGGATCATGTCAGCATGGGCTCTATCGGTGTTCGCAAGAGTTTACGGATTGTGGACAACCTGGAAAAAATACTGGCCATTGAGTTGCTCACAGCTGCTCAGGGATTTGATTTCAGGAAACCGCTGAAATCAGGGTTCCTGATCGAAGAAACGCATGCATTGATCCGGGAGCATATCACCTTTGCAGATACCGACAGGGTATTCTCCGATGACATTGAAAAAGCCATATTACTTATCCAGTCGAAGGACATCATGAAGCACCTGCACGATGCAGCTAAAAAACATCACACGGAATTTAAAAACGAAGACCATGAATTATTCGGAATTTATTGACACCTACGCATCACATCCCCATTACAAGGCACCGACAGGAAATCAGCTTCATGCAAAGTCATGGCAGACGGAAGCTCCGCTGCGCATGCTTCTGAACAACCTGGATGCCGAAGTAGCCGAAGATCCGGCCAACCTGATTGTATATGGCGGAACAGGACAGGCAGCGCGTAGTCAGGAAGCCGTGAAGGAAATCATCCGTCTCCTGCTGGAAATGGACGAATACCACTCGCTGCTGATACAGTCCGGGAAACCGATCGGATTGGTACGCTCCCACCCTGAAGCTCCCCGGGTATATATAGCCAACAGCAACCTGGTACCAGCCTGGGCTACCTGGGAACATTTCGAAGAACTGAAATCCAGGGGGTTGATGATGTACGGCCAAATGACGGCAGGGAGCTGGATATACATTGGTTCACAGGGTATCCTGCAGGGGACATTCGAAACCTTTGTGGAATGCGGACGTAAGTTTTTTAACGGCGACCTGGCCCACAAGCTGATTGTATCCGGTGGAATCGGCGGCATGAGCGGGGCACAACCCCTGGCTGCTACCATGGCAGGAGCCGTGTTCCTGGGTGTGGATATTGATCCGCAGCGGATACAAAAACGGCTGGATACCCGCTATATTGATAAAATGACCGGCAACTATGATGAAGCGATCCAGTGGATAAGTGAAGCCAAAGAACAAGGCAACGCAATATCCGTGGGATTGGTGGGGGATATAGGCGACGTACTTGAAAGACTGCTACAAGACAACATTATCCCGGATATACTTACCGACCAGACATCAGCCCATGACCCGCTGAATAGTTATGTACCAAACGGCATGTCGTTGTCAGAAGCCCTTGAACTGCGAAAAAGCAACCCGGTATCCTATAAAGAGCATTCCCTGAAGAGCATGGCCCGCCATGTGGGCTTTATGCTCGAAATGCAACGGCGGGGCAGCATTACCTTTGATTACGGAAATAATCTGCGTGAGTTTGCCCGACAGGGAGGAGAAGAACATGCTTTTGATTATGATGGATTTGTACCTAAGTTTATACGTCCGCTCTTTTGTGATGGCAAAGGGCCTTTCCGCTGGGTAGCACTCTCGGGTGATCCGGAGGATATCTACACCACCGACCGGGCATTGATGGAATTATTCCCTGAAAACGAACATTTGATAAAATGGCTTGTTGAAGCAAAACAAAAAGTAGCATTTCAGGGTTTACCCAGCAGGATATGCTGGCTGGGTATGGGTGAACGTGAAAAAGCCGGGCTGTTGTTCAATAAGTTGGTGAAAGAAGGTAAGGTAAAGGCACCGATAGTAATCGGGCGTGACCACCTGGATTGCGGATCGGTAGCATCCCCCAACAGGGAAACAGAAGGCATGTTGGATGGTACGGATGCAGTTTCAGACTGGCCGTTGCTGAACTTAATGGCCAATACAGGTGGTGGTGCTACCTGGGTGTCGTTTCATCATGGCGGAGGCGTCGGTATCGGGTATTCCCAGCATGCGGGCATGGTGGTAGTAGCAGATGGAACAGACCGTGCAGCCGAATGCCTGATACGGGTGCTCTACAACGATCCCGCCATGGGTATTTACAGGCATGCTGATGCCGGGTATGAGACTGCCATTGAAAACAGGGAACGGTTTGGAATGTAACCCCTAAATCCCCTAAGACCCCTAAATCCCCTGAAGGGGACTTGAAGAGAGGGTTAAGTAGAATTCTTTTAAACAATAAGAGATCTATTTAAAAGTGTTTTTTATTGTGTACTTTTGTGTCTATTGTGGTTATCCTTTCTTTATTAACGAACAATTAATTTATGAAGCTTACCGGACCATTCAAACAATTGCTTACCATGGATCATTTGCCCGACAGCGGGCAACTATCCGATGACCAGCTGGAAATAATACCAGACGGAGGAATTGTGCACCTGGATGGAAAGATTGTGGCAACAGGTAACTTCAACATATTGAAGGAAACCTACAAGGATGCTAATATTGAATGGCTTGAAGGAGATTATGTAGGGTTGCCGGGAATGATTGATGTTCATACCCATATCTGCTGGGCAGGTTCACGAGCCAATGATTATGCCATGCGGCTATCCGGGAAAAGCTACCTGGAAATAGCGGCTATGGGTGGCGGAATCTGGGATACCGTCCGAAAGACCCGGGAAGCAACCATCGAGGAACTGGCAGAGTATACCGAACATCGTGCCATGAAGGCACTCCGACAGGGAGTTACCACCATGGAAGTCAAAAGCGGATACGGCCTGTCTGTAAAAGAAGAACTAAAGATACTTAAAGCCATTGCACTGGTAAACAAGCGATCTGTTGCCGAATTAATCCCGACATGCCTGGCAGCACATATTCTTCCGAAAGATTTCAAGGGAAGCGAAAAAGAATACCTGGATCTGATCCTGGAGACACTATTGCCGGAAGTGAAGAAGCTGAAACTAGCAGACAGGATAGATATCTTTGTGGAGAAAAGCGCCTTTTCCACTACTGAAGCAACAAACTATCTGCTGAAAGCACGTGATATGGGTTTTGATATCGTGCTTCATGGCGACCAGTTCAGTACGGGTGCAGCAGCTGTGGCAAATGCTGTGAATGCACTAAGCATTGACCATCTGGAAGCAGCCAATATCCGTGAAATAGCCCTGCTGGCTGAAGGGAATACTATCCCGGTAGTACTTCCCGGTGCATCCATTGGATTGGGGGAACCCTTTGCTCCTGCCCGTAAGATGCTGAATGCAGGTACTTCCCTGGTAATAGCATCCGACTGGAACCCGGGTTCTGCTCCTATGGGCAACCTGCTAACCGAAGCAGCCATCCTGGGAGCCATGGAAAAGCTCACTATGTGTGAAGTATGGGCTGCACTGACTTGCCGGGCTGCACAGGCATTGAATAAAACAGACCGCGGGATATTAAAACAAGGCATGATAGCAGATATGATTGCTTTTAAAACGAATGACTTTTCCGAAATACTATACCACCAGGGACAACTCAATGCAGGAATGGTATGGAAGAACGGGGGGATTGTGATGTAAAGATTTGAAAATTAATAGATTTGCGGATTTGAAAATTGGGAGATTTGAAGATTTGAAGATTTGAAAATTTAGGGATGAGAGACATTTGAGGATTTGAAGATGAGGAAATTTGAAAATTTGATATGTGAGAATAACATACAACATTATCACTATTTTCTGATTAATTTGTTATCCAACGTTTAACATAACACAAAATACATAGAGCATATGAACAGGATTATTGAATGTGTTCCGAACTTTAGTGAAGGAAATAACATGGAGATCATTAACCGGATTGTGGATGAGATCAATTCCGTGGAAGGAGTAAAAGTGATTGATGTCGACCCGGGTAAAGCCACCAACCGTACCGTTATTACCTTTGTAGGATCACCTGATGAAGTCTGTGAGGCAGCATTTCGAGCTGTACGGAAAGCTTCTGAACTCATTGACATGAGCAAACACAAGGGTGAACACCCACGATTTGGTGCAACTGATGTGCTTCCGTTGATACCCGTAAAAGGGATTACCATGGAAGAAACCGTGGAATATGCCCGTAAACTTGGAAAGCGAATCGGGGAAGAGTTGGGGATACCGATATATTTCTATGAATTTGCAGCCACTGAGGAAAAGCGCCGTAATCTGGCCAATTGCCGTGCAGGTGAATATGAAGGATTGCCTCAAAAGATAGCAGACCCTGCCTGGAAACCAGACTTCGGGGCTACAGCCTTCAATGAAGTTGTCCGCAGATCGGGAGCCATAGCCCTGAGCGCCCGCAACTTTCTGATAGCCTATAATGTAAACCTGAATACCACTTCCACCCGTTGGGCGAACTCAATTGCCTATGATATCCGCGAAAAAGGAAGGGTGAAACGTGAAGGAAACACACTGACAGGGAAAATAGTCAACGATGAACAGGGGAATAAAGTATATACTCCCGGGTTGTTGAAAGGGGTGAAAGGCATTGGATGGTACATCGAGGAATATGGCATTGCGCAGCTATCCTTCAACATTACGGACATTACCGTAGCCTCCATGCATCAGGTTTTTGAACTTGCCTGTGAACGGGCTGCCCTTAGGGGAATACGGGTGACAGGATCGGAACTGGTAGGCGTCATTCCATTGAAAGCCATGCTGGATGCCGGCAAATACTTCCTGCGCAAACAAAAACGCTCTATTGGTATCTCTGATGAAGAAATCCTGAAGATTGCAGTAAAGTCACTGGGACTGGATGAACTTGCTCCGTTTGATCCTAAAAAGAAGATTATTGAATACCTGATGGAAGAGTCCTCCCAAAAGAAGCTGGTCGATATGACCCTTAGCCGGTTTACCCGGGAGACTGCTTCCGAATCAGCTGCACCTGGTGGTGGATCCATATCAGCTACTATGGGTGCGATGGGTGCTGCACTGGGAAGCATGGTAGCCAACCTGTCAGCACATAAAAAAGGCTGGGATGATCGTTGGGAGGAATTTTCAGAATGGGCTGATAAAGGCAAGATATGCCAGGATGAACTGTTACGGTTGATTGACCTGGATACTGAGGCATTCAATGGCATTATGGAAGCATTCGGGCTTCCTCAGAAGAACGAAGAGGATAAGTTGAAACGTACTGCTGCTATACAACAAGCCACGCGTACAGCCATGGAAATACCCTTCAGGGTCATGCAGGTAAGCTATGAATCGATGGAAGTACTGATGGCTATGGCTAAGACAGGGAATCCCAATTCAGTATCCGATGCTGGTGTTGGTGCACTGGCTGCACGTTCTGCTGTATTGGGTGCCGGACTGAATGTACGGATAAATGCAGGAAGCCTTACCGATAAAGAATACACCACCCAACTGCTCAGGAAAGCCAGCCTGTTGGAACAACTTGCCATTGAACTGGAAAGTCAGATACTGGAGATTGTGAATGGGAAGATAAAGGGAGGAGAATAAATCTTTAATTTTCAAGGTACTTTACTTATATAATTAACACAACCAAATTAAAATAAAATGAGTAGAATACTAACTTTGTTATTACTTATCTCATTAAATTGTAATTCACAAGTTTCACTTCATGATTATTACAGTTTAAGGATTTTAAATGACAAAAACTTATCCAATGTACAAAAGTCGGTTAGCAATGATTCATTTATCATAAGCACAGATAAAAAATCAATTGATCCCAGTATTTTGAACTTTCTAACTAAATTAAATAAAAAGACATTTCAACTAGCAAATCCGGATCAATCTTACAATGCTACTGATAATGTGGATGAATCACTTCCTAATCGTCAATTAAGATTATTGTTTAAAGCTAAAAATGCATGTTTTATAGAATATGCTCATGGTGGAATTGGATTCCATTACCATATTGCATGGTTTGAGTTGAAAAACAATAAGGTTACTGATTTCTGGATTTGCAATTCAAATAGAGAAGTAAAAAACATCCTGGAACTTAAAAAGTTTATTAAGTCATTTGACAGAAGAATTACATTAAGGGATGGTAGAAAAATAAAATCAAACCGACTTTGTTTTTAATAGAGTTTATTTCTATTAAAATGTTATAGTATTAATTCACAGACCTCTCCCTAAATCCCTCTCCCAAGGAGAGAGACTTTGAGGAGTGCGATTAATGAGATGCAACTCTTCACTTTACTGCCGTATCCCCTTTCTCCTTGGGAGAAAGGGTTAGGGATAGAGGTCTTGAACTGAATAATACTAACAGCCTATTTTAAAGAGATATAATATATTAATCCGAATAAAGTCTAATGATTAGAAATAATTCAACATTCGAGAAAAGACTGGAAAGTCAGATACTGGAGATTGTGAATGGGAAGATGAAGGAAGGAAAATAAAACTTTAATTTCCAAGGTACTTTAACACACAACAGTTTTCAACAAAAAACAGCAAGCTATTACGGCTTGCTGTTTTTTGTTTTGTTGCAGTTATTGTTTATGACACATACACTTCCAGCAGAGTTACATCACCCTCCGGAATTAAAACCAACTCATCAATGCTGGCAGGAATAAGCACCGTATCGCCTTTGCTCACAGGAGTTTTATCTCCTTCAAAATCAATGGTTAAACTACCTTCCAGACACATATAGGCCACAAACGAATCCAATGTAGCATAATTGCGTTCAATGCGTTTATTGAAGTGAACCATGTTGGTAGTGAAATAGTCACACTTAACCAGCGGGGTTGTTTCATTCAATAATGGCGAGTAAATGGTTTTAGGTTGTTTGGATGCATTAAAGTCAATAACATCCAAGGCCTGTTCGGTATGCAGTTCACGTTCATTGCCGTTATCATCCTTGCGTTTATAATCATAGATGCGGTAGGTAACATCGCTGCTCTGCTGGATCTCAGCAACCACCACCCCTTTACCAATGGCATGCACACGGCCTGCGGGGATAAAGAATACATCGCCTTTGGTTACCGGCACCTTTTGCAACAAGTCCTCCACCTTATCATGAGCCATGGCTTCCAGGTACGTTTCACGTGAACAATCATCAGTAAATCCAATAATCAGTTCAGCTCCAGGATCAGCATCCACCACATACCACATTTCGGTTTTACCGTATGAGTTATGCCGTTCAGCTGCCACTTCATCACCCGGATGAACCTGAATGGAAAGGTTTTCGTTGGCATCAATCAATTTAAAGAGTAGCGGGAACGATAGGCCGTATTCATCAAAGACCGTATCACCGATCAGTTCTCCCATATAGACTTCAATCAATTCACGAAGGTTATTGCCGGCCAGGTATCCATTGGTTACTTCCGACTCATCGCCTTCATAACCGGACAATTCCCAGCTTTCACCTAATTTATCAGTCTCAGCTGCTTTATCAAACAGACTTTTAAGTTTCGTACCGCCCCAGATTTTATCTTTAAGTATCGGGCTGAATTTTAATGGATAGAGCATAATAGTAGGTAGTTTGTAGTAGGTAGTAAAAAAACGAACAATTAATAACTCTTCAAACCGGAGATTTATTAATTGTTCGTTGATTGTTTATCAGTTATGTTGATTTTTATTCTTGTTCTGCATTGACACGTTGGGCATAATTCAATTCCCAGGCCCATGCACTGCGTAGTGTTTCCTCGAGTGTTTCAGTAGCTGTCCATCCCAGTTCAGTATTTGCATAAGTTGGATCGGCCCATACCTTTTCAATATCACCTTCACGACGTGGAACAATTTTATAGGGTACTTCCACGTTGTTCACTTCTTCGAAAGTCTTTATGATTTCCAATACTGAAACCCCACGGCCTGTACCTAAATTAAAGGTTTCCACATCACTTTTGGTTTGTTTATTCAACATGCGTTGTACAGCAATGACATGTGCTTTAGCCAGATCAACGACATGAATGTAATCGCGTATGCATGAACCATCAGGCGTATTGTAGTCATCACCAAACACCAAAAGTTGCTTGCGCAATCCCATAGCAGTCTGTGTCACAAAAGGCAACAGGTTATTTGGTATGCCATTAGGGAGTTCACCAATCTCAGAAGATGGATGCGCCCCGATTGGATTAAAATAGCGCAGGATGATGCTCTGGTAACAACGGTTTGCATAGATGGTATCCCTGATAATCTCTTCCCCTACTTGTTTGGTATTGCCATATGGTGATAAAGCAGGTTTAATAGGTGCATTTTCCGTTACCGGCAAGATATCAGGTTGTCCGTATACCGTGCAGGATGATGAAAATACAATATTCTTTACTTTATGAATCGGCATCAGTTGCAATAAGTTGATCAGCGACACCAGGTTATTCCTGTAATATAACAATGGTTTTTCCACTGATTCACCGACTGCCTTGCTTGCCGCAAAATGAATGATCGCCTCAATATCCTTGTATTTCTCAAACATGCGATCCATGCTCACATAATCCACACAGTCTATGTTCTCAAATGAAGGACGAATGCCTGTAATAGTTTCAATGCCACTCAACACATCAATGTTGGAGTTGGACAGATTATCAACAATCACCACTTCAAATCCTTTCAACTGCAATTCTACAACCGTATGTGAACCTATATACCCTGTTCCGCCTGTTACTAATATTTTAGCCATATACTAATCTTGTTTCTTATTTAAATAATTTTTCCGGATAAACGCCTTTGCGAATCAACTCGTTTATTTTAAGCACTACTTGCGGACGATCCTCTGCATAGGTTACACCAAACCATTTCGATGGCGTATCAAGCACTTTACAGGTAGCCTTATGCTCAACAATCAAATTGTTTACTGCCAGGGGAATATAAAATTCAGATTTCAGCAATTGACCGTTTTCCTTGAGGAATTCTTTAAAAAATTCTTCCGAATATTCAAAATAATCAGGTGTAAAACCCCACATATTCATCGATACCGGTGTATTTGCCGGAATGGTGACCAATTCCTTGTTTTCATTCAGGTAATTGATCATACCGCCTTTTTCTTCAATATGCGTGCGTTCAACTACATTTTGTAACAGGCCGTTTTCATCAACCACACAAACGCCACGACTTACTGCCCCGCTTTCAGAGAGCGTATTTCCCACATGATATCCGATCATGCAGTATTCATTTTTCTTTCCTTCTACTGTACGCAGAAAATCAGCCAGGATAGAAAACGATTCCTGACCGTAGAAATCATCGGCATTAATCACCGCAAACGGCTCATGAATCACATCTTTGCCCATCAGCACCGCATGATTGGTACCCCATGGCTTTTCGCGTTCCTGAGTATAACTGGAACCTTCAGGGACATTACTTATTTCCTGAAAAACAATATCTGTATCAATTAAATCTTTGAACTTATTAATTACGACAGTCTTAAAATCCTGTTCAAAACTGGAACGTATAACAAAGACTATTTTACCGAATCCGGCTTTCATGGCATCATAAATCGAATAATCCATTATGGTTTCACCATTTGGACCCAGTCCATCCAGTTGTTTTAGACCTCCATAACGGCTACCCATTCCGGCTGCCAGTACAAATAAAGTTGGTTTCATATATTTATTTTTAGATTTAGAGGCGCAAAGTTAATTATTTGTTTTGAATTGGCGAATAAAACATCTGTGATTTTATGAACTATTATCTATCTTGCAGGACTTCATTTTCGATTCGGTCTATTTCATATTATTGTAGAAAATTTAACTCATTTTAATCTTGGGTTAAATAGGGATTTGTTCTATCTTTGTAGAAAGAGTATAAGATATGCCCCCTAAAAAACCAAGTATAAAGAAATTCTCATTTAATTTCCTGTTTTTCATCATAGAAGTAATGGTATTATTGCTGATCGGAATCCTGGTCTTCAATATCTACTACACTAAAATATCCAAATCAAATGGGTTTTCGGAATGTGACCATGTCCATTTTGCCAATTCACCGATTAGCCCAAGCAATAAATTGAATGATCCGAATGAGATTCAGTTGATCCATGCTCAAAAGAACGGTCTAAAGAAACCGTTTACTACTACCGAGGATTTTTATGCTAAGATTGACAGCATGAAACGGAATTCAATATTAGTAGAAGTCACTGAGAATAAATTTTATCAGCTAAAGTCACTGCATCACTCGGTGCCGTATCTGATTCCGGAAGCCGTAGACATGCTAAATGAGATCGGATTCAGGTTTCAAAAGCGGTTACAGGAAAAAAAACACCATAATTTCCGATATCGGATTACCTCACTCATGCGAACCGAAGAAACCCAGAATAAACTGAGTCATTGCAATGGAAATGCTACGTTGCACTCGGCACATTTATATGGAACCACTGTGGATATTTCCTACAAGAATTTCTACAACACTGAAACAGACAGCATTGAAAGCAGCTATGAAGCGGTACAGGCACTGACCAATGTGTTAGTCGAGATGCGGCAGGAATGTAAATTTCTGGCAGTACGCGAACGTCATCAATCCTGTTTTCACATCACTGTGGTAGTGTGCCAGGCGATTCCTGATAAAAATAATCATCATTTTTCGATGAAAGTGAAATAAAAATGAAATTTTTATTACCTTTGCAGCCGTTTTGAATGAGACTTGATCTCAATATATGACTTCGTAGCTCAGCTGGTAGAGCAATAGACTCTTAATCTGTGGGTCGTGGGTTCGAGCCCCACCGGGGTCACCATTCAAAACGAAAAACCCTCTGTAAATTTATTTTATGGAGGGTTTTTATTTTTGTGTCCTTTCAACTTCCCGGTTCTTTTCCCAAATCATCTATATATGACCTGATCCCGCATTAGTCTCACAGGAACAGATACCAGCAAACAGATGGATAATCGTTCATTGACGACCACTTTGCCAATAAATCATTTTATTCGTTGCTTTTGTTTTGTGAGATATTTACAAAGAATAAGCAATTCCTATCCGGGGTCTAAAACCGGTCCAATCAAGCATGGCACCTTGAAGGTTCACAGTATTCAGATTAAACCCGAGCCCTACTTTTACCGCAATTCCCCGGATGAGGGTATAGCTTACATTTAAGTTTGGTTCCATAAAAACACTGATTTGATTTACACTTTGTTTATCTTCATGGCTATCCACATTGTAAATCTCGAAAAATTCATCCACATTCAAAGTAGAACTAACTACGCCCATTTTAAAATTGAAATTCATATCCCATTTACCCCCCAGATGAGAAATATATTCGCTTTCCATACCATATTGATACGCATTCAGCAGCATATCCAGCTTATATTCACCTGAATAATCACGAATACTATTCCTGCCACCGGTTGTCAGATAGCAAGCGTTCAATCCGACAATCACATTTTTATCCAGGTATATCCCGGCACTTACTGAATGGTTGAAATAATCGGGGAATTGAGCTATCATTTTAACAGGCAATCCATTGATTTGATGGGTTAATGTTTCCTGGTACTTTTTCATGTTATCTAAACCATAAACACCATAACCGGTTTCGTACGTAAAACGGAAGGTTTGTGAATATCCTGAAGCAGTTAGGACACTTAATACAACAAGAAGTGTTAGTCTCATGGTTTCTTGAGATAAGGGGTTAAGTCAGTTTTGGTCCCATTCAGAAAAAAGTTATTCCTGTGTAATCTGGCAGAATAAAAGGTATAATTATTTATATCTCCTCCAAATTTTAATACTTCTTTCATATTCGCCAGGTTGATAACATGGAAATAATTTAGGGACAATGCCAGGAATGAATTCGAATAGGTGTCAACAGTTAACAATTGAGAATTCCCTTCATTGGGTAAATCAATTTGCTTCAATAATTGGAAATCAGGAAGCGTCCTTAATTCAATTTTATTCGCTTTGCCAATGATTACTTCTTTATAATTCAATGGATTTCCCATTGCACAATAAATCTCCGAACTCGGACATTGATAAACGATGTTGGCATTTAAATGATTGCTGACATCATAAATAACAAAATACTTATCACCCCGCCAAAACACATAGTTTCCATCGAGAGACAACCTGACTGAACCCCAAACGGTTTCATCACCGACTGATGGTTTGAATGAAAATTGTTGCCACATAAAATTCGTACCAATATTGATCAAAACGCACAAACTCTTCGTATAATCATAGTATGAGAAACAATTGTCATCGGTCAATTGCCCCCCAAAATTCTGATCAGCATTGCATATTGTAATCTTTCTGACTTCAGTCAGACTTTCATCAAAAACATGGATATCACCGGAATAAAAACCAACAAAGCGGGTTCCCTGGTGATTACCCCACAGTTCATATTTATTGATGCCTTTATTTGCATAAGCATTTCCTTCGACAGTAGTTATATCTACTTTTTCGATTTGTGACAGACTATACGGGCTCGGAATATAAAACTGATCCTTAACATACGAGTAGGTAAACTTATAATTGGCAGTGTCACCATTTTTAAAATAGGTATTTGTCGTCGAATAATTATGCACGTTATTTTTATAATCGAACGGATATATTTCCAAATAAAAATTTGACAGCAAACCAAGCAAGCATTTGGTTTTAAACGAGTTCTCAAATCCGGTATAAATATAACGTTGCCAGGCGTTGCTGTAATAGACTTTATAATACTGCCTTATTGGGCTTTTAGCCCAGGAAACAACAGCACTATCCAGTCCAAAGGGACTTACTTTTAAATCGGGAAAAGGATAAGTTGGATTAATTGTTTTTGAGTAAATATTCCGTTTATTCAGAGTCAGGTATAATGTGTAGAAAGTTGAATTTCCACCATAGTAGGTTGAATCGGCAAAGAATGTTGTATCGCCAGCGATCTTAGTGATATGAGGATGAATTGTATTGTAAATATTTATCGCACTGGAAATCGCAGGCATAAATGAAGGTTTAATCCAGAATAATTCCAGGAAACCATCTTTGTTGACATGCTGTTGGAAATTGAAATCAAATTTCGTCAAATCCATAAAACGCACTTTCCAGGTCCTGGAACCCTGGTAGTTTTCAGCTTTGAACCGATCTGCAATACTTCCCGAGCCGGTACCTAAATAAAAATTTGCTATTAAATCAAACCAACTGGTATTCTCAAAGTCAGGAGTAATGGTAAAAATCCCCGTAGTACTATTTTGATTGGTAATTTTAGTCGTTAAGTATTCCAATTGAATACCATTGCATTCCAGACCAAAAGAATTGACAGCATAGCTAATTTGAGTCGGTTCAAAGATCACTATTGAGTCCATATCTTTTGACAGCACCATGGATCCTTGGTGCGAGTCAGCCGGTTTCTTGATCCCCGGATCAAACACCCCTGATGGTTCATAGTCGCATGCTGAAAACGCAACAACAACCGTTGCTAAAACAATAATTGTTTTTAATAAATTTCCCATAGAACAATGGTATTTTTTTAAAGTGTTAGCGTTATTCCAATTCCGTTTTGAGTACACCCAAGTTTTACATCCAATTGGTTTAAACCCGATCTGGTCTTTACATTCTTGTTATACGTATCAATCGCCAATTTTAATTTATTATTACTGGCAATTGAAATCGGGATGGCAAACACTACAAAACCACATCCCATAGCAAATAACGACCAATTCATTTTATATCCGGCAATGACATAACCGATCGGATAACCGATACAAAACCCTCCGCTATAGGAAATCGCATTTGAAAAACCTCTTAAAGTCCGGAAATTGTGAAGATATTTTAAAGAGGTTTTATTGGAGCTTAATAGGTAGATCAATTCTGTTGAATTCAGCATCCTTCCTGATTGTACGTACCGGATATCATGATTAAATTGCACCTTTTTAATGCTATCAGTGCTGTTCTGACTAGATATTGACTGAATGCATGTTGACAGAATGATTAAAAGAAATAATTTTTTTAGCATAATAATCAGGTTATTGAACGTGTTGTTTTGATTTTACAGACAATAAATACAATTCATTCACAAAGATAATTAATATATTTTAATTTATATAAGGTATTGTAAAAAAAACGAATCCGGTGATACGACCAGAATCATTCGGTTTTTCTTCCTGTGGAGTTCCAGGTAAAACTCAGGAATATTGAATTAAACGCCTGAAATTCTTTATATCCGGGATAATATCCAATTTTATTTGTTTTTGTACTTTTTTTAATCCTAGTTCAACAAATTTCCACATACTTTCATTTCAGGTATACAGGAGATTCGGAGAGGATTGGCTGGGGGTTCAAAGGGGGTTCAGAGGGGTAAACCTAAGGCAACCCTATAGCAACCCTATGGCAACCCTAAGGCAACCCTAAGGCAACCCCCTACCAACTAAGATCAAATTTATGGTAAAAAAATATTGGAAGGGTATTTGGACAAGGCCATAACCAGGAATATTGCCTTTATGCAAAATAAAAATACAGATTTATTTTTATCTGTACGGATCGTACATCAAATCATATATTTTACCCAACAACTCCGGAAGAGCACATTTAATTAATTATAAGTTAATATCATATTGAATAATTAATTATATTTGCACTTCAATTAAGTATACCGGCGAATACATTACCGGATCCGATACAGAATCATTCGTATTTACTGCTATTTTTATAAAGTATCTGCTTTCAAAAAACGAATAAAATTCCTTACTCTCAATAAAATTATCGGACTTATTCTATGGGCATGAAAAAACAACTCATCGTATTATTTTCACTAATCAGCATCTGTAATATGGCATATTCTCAAGAAAATGTAAAATTATCATTAGCTGAATGGTCGTTACACCGGGCTATTCAAACAGGAAAAATGACAAACCTGGACTTCCCGCGTGTAGCCCGCACACAATTCAATATTGGAGCCATCGAATATGTAAGTGTGCTGTTTGACTGTAAGACATCGGTTGATGATCCGGCTTACCTGCAAAAGCTCAAAAATGAATGCGAGAAATACAAGGTTGTTTCAAACCTGATCATGGTCGATCATGAAGGGAATCTGGGCGATACGAACCTGATAAAAAGGAATATTGCTGTTGAGAACCATTATAAGTGGGTAAAGGCAGCTAAATTTCTGGGATGCCATTCCATCCGGGTAAATGCAGCCGGTGAAGGGACTCCCGAAGAGGTCATGGTAGCAGTGATAGACGGATTGAGTAAACTTTGCGATTATGCTTCTAAATTCGGAATCAATGTCATTGTAGAAAACCATTGGGGAAATTCGTCCAATCCCGAATGGCTGGTACCTGTTATCCAGTCAGTTAACAAGATAAATTGCGGCCTGTTACCCGACTTTGGCAACTTTGATAAAGCAGATCGTTATGCAGCTGTTGCACTCATGATGCCGTATTCCAAAGGAGTCAGTGCTAAAAGCTATGACTTTGATAACCAGGGAAATGAAACAAAAGTTGATTTTAAGAAAATGCTGGATATAGTAAAAAAATCAGGATACAACAGTTATATTGGCGTAGAATATGAAGGAGAAAGATTATCCGAGGAAGATGGGATTACTGCCACTATTAAACTAATCAATAAGGTTTATCCTGAATAAAGTTTAAAATTGATGACCTTAAAATTGAACTAATGAGCTTTTTATATGTTTTTAACCTAAGATCCAGATATCATTCGTAGAACAACAGGAAAAAGTATAACAAACAGCAACAACCTATGGATGTTCATTATTTACCCTCCAACCGCCATATTAAATCGGCAAAGGAATATATTTTAGACTTTCTCATTATATTTATGGCAGTCATACTTGGAATCATTGCGAATGATACCAGGCAATCGTATGTCGAAAAGACAAAAGCCAAAGAATACGCCCGGTTACTCTATGAAGACCTGAAAAGTGATCAGTCAGCCATTCAACTGACATATAACGACAAAGAATGGATAGAATCTAAATATGACAGTGTGGAAGTAATTCTTGCAACAAAAGATATCAGGGAGTCAAATGAGTTTATTTACTATGTAGAAAGGTATCTGGCAAAAAACCGAAAGTTTACATCCCAGGACATCACCTATCAACAATCGAGATACAAAGGGAATGAGCCGGTTATTAAAAACCTGAAGCTAAACAAAGACATTGCATCTTATTACCAGCTTTACAGTCAGTACCAGGCAGTTGAAAGCAGTTACGAAACATCAGGTAAAAATGATTTGAGTGAAATAGAGTCAAGGCTGTTTAATCCGAGTGATTTAGCAGGTCTTGATAATAACAAGGCCATAGACTTTAAATCGCTAGTTTTTTATCCGTCCATAGAATTAAAACCAATACGCAGGGATATCGAATATCTGAAGTTTTTTTATATTAAAGTGGATAATGCAAAAAAACAAGCGAATTCTTCGAAGCTATTATTAAAAGATCTCATGCTCCGGGGAACGAATATCATGACCGATCTCAAAAAGGAATTTGCCCTGGACTAAATACTTGTATACGACTGGAACCTTAACCCGCTGGACATTCAGTTGTCTGACGGGTTTTGTATGCTTCAAAAGGAATACCTATCTTTGCTTAAGAATGCAGGTCATCCTACAATAAAAAACAATGCAGGCACTGTTAAAAGCCGGATAGTTGAATTATCCATCCGGAATTGATATATGTTGCCAATAAGCAGATGAAAATCGAACTACTCCTACTATCGTTTATTATTAAAACAATACTTCTAAATGAAAGCCCGTTACCTCAATTATAACCAGATACTTAAGTCAGAATTCTCAGAACGGGTACAGAAAATATCGATCAATGCAGGCTTTACATGTCCTAACCGGGATGGCAGTAAGGGAACAGGAGGCTGTACGTATTGCAACAACCAGACTTTCAGTCCGGAATACTGCCAATCCAGCAAAAGCATTCGTGATCAGGTGGAAGAAGGTATCGCATTTTTCCACCATAAATATAAAGCACAACTTTACCTGGCCTATTTCCAATCGTATACAAACACCTACGATTCACCGGACAACCTGAAGACGATTTACGAAGAAGCTCTATCCTATCCAAATGTGGTGGGACTTGTAGTTGGTACCCGGCCGGATTGTGTAAATGACGAACTATTGGATTATTTTGCCGGACTGGCAAAGAAATACTATGTCATGATTGAATATGGCATTGAATCAACTCAGGATGAAACACTCCGGTTTATCAATCGCGGGCATGACTATGCCTGTGCCGAAAAAGCAATCCGGGATACTGCTTCACGGGGTATCCGCGTGGGGGCACATATCATCCTTGGGTTACCAAAAGAAGAACGGGAAACTATCCTGTCGCATGCCGGTATCTTATCACAACTACCCATTACTACACTCAAAATTCACCAGTTGCAACTGGTAAGGGGAACAAAGATGGCCTTGCAATTCATCGAACATCCTGAATGGTTTCATCTTTACAACGCAGATGAGTATATTGATCTTGCAATTGATTTTGTGGAACGGTTGAATCCGGAGATAGCTATCGAACGTTTTGTATCACAATCACCCAAAGAACTGCTTATTGCTCCTGAATGGGGATTAAAAAACTTTGAATTTACTGCTAAGATCGAAAAGTGCCTGAGAGAGCGGGATGCCTGGCAGGGAAGGTTGTTCAGTAAGTCGTGATTGGCTGATTAGATAGTAGGTAGTAGGTAATAGGTAGTAGGTAATAGGTAGTAGGTAATAGGTAGTAGGTAGTGGGTAGAGCGAGTTGCACTTTAAATTAATGACAGAGTGCATTTTACAATATTTATCCAGAATTAATTAAACACTTTTATGATTTAGTTGTTATAGTGACTGATTAACAAATTACAATTTATAGAATAAACAACAACATTATGGCACTACAAGTTGGCGACAAAGCTCCTACCCTATTAGGATTGAATCAGGATGGCAAAGAAATTACACTGGCAGATTATGCCGGCAAGAAAGTGGTATTATACTTCTACCCCAGGGATAATACTCCCGGATGTACTGCCGAAGCATGCAGCCTGCGTGATGGGTATGATGACCTTCGAAAACAAGGGTATGAAGTAATAGGAGTCAGTACCGATAGTGCTGCTTCCCACCAAAAATTCATTGCAAAACAGAATCTTCCATTTACCCTGATAGCCGATACGGACAAGAAACTATCCGAAGCTTATGGAACCTGGGGTGAGAAATCGTTGTACGGAAAACAATACATGGGTATGATGCGGACGACTTTTCTGATTGACGAAACCGGAACTATTACCCGGGTGATCCTTCCAAAAGAAGTGAATACAAAAGAGCATGCTGCACAGATTTTAAAATGATAGTGCTGAACCAACCATTTCATTAACATTAATACGATCGTCTATGAAAAGGGATAAAACAATTTATTGGATTAGTACAGCCCTGATATCTCTGATGATGTTATTTGCTGCACTTTCCTATTTCACAAGTCCAATGGCAAAAGATGGTTTTGCCCGTTTAGGGTTTCCTGATTATTTCAGAATCGAGTTAGGAATAGCAAAATTACTGGGAGTTATCGCAATATCATTGCCATGGATACCCGGGAAAATTAAGGAGTTTGCTTATGCAGGTTTCACAATAACGTTTATCTCTGCATTTACGGCTCATGTATCTTCTGGTGATCCGCTGACTGTTGCCATGAATCCGGTTATTGCGTTGATTATTCTGGCTGTTTCATATATTTACTATCTAAAAAACACTAAATCCGGGATTATATAACAAAACAAATTGGACAAAGGGGGTTCTGTCCATTTTTCATGAACTGAAAAACCTTTTAAATATAGGATAAGAGTCGTACTTCAGGTTCGACTCTTATTTTTTATTTAAAGGAGAATTAGAAAATGACATTATAATGATCTTGTTGCAACAATTAAGGATACTTAATCGTTTTAAAGGCATAGTTTTAACACAATATACATGCAGTAATAATTAACATCTTTCAGGCATATTACAGTTCAAAATCCTTGTATATTTCACATTCGTTATAAATATCGAAATGAAGCTGACTCAATTTCTTAACAAAGGCGACCTGACAATGACCGTAAAGGTTTTTATCATCATTTGCGGTTTATTAATCCCAACAATAGGATCAAGCCGGGAATCCAATTCAAAGACTCCTCTTATGGGTTGGGCCAGTTGGAATTACTTCGGCGTTAAGATAACTGAGTCGATCATCAAAGAGCAGGCAGACAAAATGATTTCTTCCGGATTAGTTAAAGCCGGATACAACTATATCAATATTGATGATGGTTATTTTAACGAGCGGCATGATGATGGCACATTACGGGTAGACTCAGTTAAGTTTCCCCATGGCATGAAATCTCTGGTCGATTACATACACTCAAAAGGGCTGAAAGCAGGTATTTACTCAGAAGCAGGTACAAACACCTGTGGATCATTTTATAATGGTCAGGCAGGCGGTGTAGGTGCTGGCATGTATAACCACGACCAACAGGACATAGATTTATTTATTACAACCTGGGGCTACGATTTCCTGAAAGTTGACTTCTGTAGTGGGAAAGAACAGTTACTGGACGAAAGGACACGTTATTCTGCTATAAAAGCAGCTATAGATAACACCGGCCGTACAGATATCAGTTACAACATTTGCCGCTGGCAGTTTCCAGGTTCCTGGGTAACTACAATTGCCAATTCATGGCGGATATCGGAAGATATCAACACTACTTGGAACAGCGTCCTGTACGTTATTGATATGAATACATACCTTGCCCCTTTTGCCAGTGCGGGACATTTCAACGATATGGATATGCTGGAAGTAGGACGGGGTATGACTCACGAAGAAGATAAAAGCCATTTCAGCATGTGGTGTATCCTTTCATCACCCCTGGTGTTGGGGAATAACCTGACCACCATTTCCCCCCAGACTT
>Ga0302286_10000606_pt1 | contig 29139 bp, 20 predicted proteins | sample III_Fen_E2_3_FD_198765 | JGI IMG/M metagenome (GOLD analysis project Ga0302286, IMG submission 198765) | Peat permafrost microbial communities from Stordalen Mire near Abisko, Sweden - III_Fen_E2_3 | ecosystem: Environmental > Terrestrial > Soil > Wetlands > Permafrost | place: Sweden: Abisko...
ATAAATATCATATTATGTTTCCCCCACCGCTCTACAGCAGCAGGGGAAAATCTATTTATTTTGCCGAAGTTTCCGGTGTAGTTGGTGTATCTTTTCCACTTCCATCAAGCAGATGATATTTTTTGCGGAGTTCGTCCAGTTTGTTGAACAACGTAATAGTTTCGGGATTTGGGATGAAGTTAGCACCTTGTTCCACGGCTGTACAGAACTGAATATAACTTGCCACTGCGGCAGGTTTGAGTGAACTACCCGATGCTTTTACACGTCCAGATTGTTCCTCGAGTCGAGTTTGATAAAGTGAATAGAAGGCTGCGTTTTTTTCGTCTAATGCATTAAACAACCCCGTAATATCAAGTTCCTGAGCGGCACTTATGAGGTCGGCATTGGCATTGTACTTGGTAATTATCTCTACCAAAATATCGGTTTCGGTATTAAACGGTAGCGCAGCGGCATTTAAATAGGGAGTCAGAAATAATTGCAATAATTTGGCGGCTGCCTTCTTGTTTGGTTGACTACTTTTGAGGTAGGAACTTATGATTCGTTTTATTTCAGCATACTGATTGTCACGTTCCTTGTCTGACAAGATAAGATCTGAGGTAAAACCACTTTTTTGAAGTTTGTTGATTTCTTTCCCAAATTTGTCGTTATCCAAAGCAAGTTGGTTGAGGGCTGCAACAATTATCGGACTCAATTGCTCTTCGGAAGCTCTTCCAAGTTCAATACTTGTTTTAAACAGTGAAAACGCGTTATTGATAGTCAATTTCGCAACATACAAGACAGAAAATAAAAAATTACTCATAATAATTTAGTTTTTAATGAATACTTGAAAATTGTTTATCTATTTAATTGTGAAAAATATATCCTGATGCGATTTTTATATACTTCGAAAATTTAAAACGCCCCTTTAAATTAACGTTGGACCTTTAGAAAATTTCTAAAGCTTCAACCGGCGGTGGTTCATCCTTCAGAAATTTTCTGAAGCACCATCGACCATCCATTCATCTCTCAGAAAATTTCGGAGACACCAACCGGTGCCAATTTGCCCTTCAGAAAATTTCTAAAGCACCAACTGGCATCAATAAAACTTTCAGAAAATTTCTGAAGGTTTCAATACTTAAAAATACTGTTTCGTCAGTAAAGAGAACCTTAACTGAAGAGTGGTAGTTCTTGTATTTCGATAGTATTCAGCGATTCAAAGAACAATTGTGCTACAAATATAAAAACTTAATATTAAATAGCAACAATGTTACGAGAATATTTTTTAAAGTATTTTTCGTAAAACTAGTAAAATGTAGGATTGGTGGGGATTCTTCAACTGCTGACAATCCTATCACTTCAACTGCTGACAAGGTTTTCAACCGTTGTCAGAGTTGACAACAACAACAACAACCCTGTCAGCAGTCGAAGACTCTGACAGCGGTTGACGATGCGGCGGTTGATTTGGCGATTAAAAATTAATCCAATGTTTCATCTAAATTTACTAATTCCGCATGAGCTAAGTGAAAATCAGTGAGATTCTCAAACAAGGAGAGTACTTTCTGCTTCTTCAGAAGTGTGGCTTTCTCTGATAGAATAGTATTAAAAGAGGTATACCTGTAATCGGATAGTCGTTCAACAAAACCATGCTTGACAGGATTCTGATGTACATAAATCAAACAACGCTTAAAATAAGCCCTGTTATCAATCAATTTTCTTTTGAAAGGGCGTTCAAACAAAGCCCCATGTCGTTTGTATTTGTAATTAAAATACTGCGCATAAGAATTGAACAAATGCGAAAATTGCTTTGTAGGATCAGGCTTCTTTTCAGGAGTTCGTTGCTCGGTTTTTACTTCAAACATGCCAAGTTCTTCCAACGTTTTAATTTCCGACTCCTTCTTTATCCGAACTACTACATGAAAATGATTTCCCAATAAACTCCAGGCATAAGTATCGGCTATTGGCTCAATATAAGTTGCAAATTTTGATAAAAAACGATTGTAATCTTCATCATCCACATAAAGATCGCACCCATCAATACCACAATTATAAATGTGGTAAACTGAATTATATTCCAGTTTTGGTTCAGAATATCGGTTCATATATTTATGATTTAAAAATATTTTCTCTTTTTTCCTCAACCCTGTCAACAGTCGAAGACTCTGACAGGGGTTGGAAACACATCTCTTTTCATTATCAACTGCTGACAAGATTTTCAACTGTTGTCAGAGTTGACAACAACCCTGTCAACAGTCGAAGACTCTGACAGGGGTTGGAAACACATCTCTTTTCATTATCAACTGCTGACAAGGTTTTCAACCGTTGCCAGAATTGACAACAACCCTGTCAGCAGTCGAAGACTCTGGCAGTGGTTGAAAATAAAACTAAATTTCTTCACCACGCCCCTATTTCATCCAAAAACATGACGCCACATTCAGCATTTTCCAGTTTATCGGGCGGACAATAGTTAGCATTTCGGAGTTGAATCTTCAGGTAACGCACATCGGTAGCAGGGAAGGTCAACACAGGACGAACAATTACTTTATCCGGTGCAGTAGGTGGAATAAGTTTTTTTTCGACCAGCAATTGAAAGTCTACACCATCTACCGAACCGTACAATTTTACGTCAGGCGAAATCTGCGCACACATGGCCGGAGCATTCAGCATTCCTACACTAAAATGCTCAATTTTTTGAGCAGACTGCATATCCACCACTAGCTCAACATCCCTGCCCTTACCAAAACCGACCCACTGAGCATAAACTTTGTCGTTGCCCGGCACACCATCGGTCAATGCTCGCGCATTTCCGCCGTCATACCATCCGCCTTGTTGGTTTTGCGTATAAGCCAGTCCGGTTAATTTACTCACCTGATAAGATTTTGTAATCGTTTTCCCCCGTTGTTTTCCGTCAATAAATGCCATAGCTGTAACTTCAGCCGATTCAGACAAGCTAAACGGAGCTTTATACACGGTGGTTTTACCATTTATAATATAATGAATCTCAGCATTGGGGCAATCACACGAAAGCGAGATCTGCAATTTCTTATCGGCTGTGATAGCAGATTGAAACTGCACATCATAGAAAGCCTTCGAAGCTTTGATACCCAACAGCTCATAACGATTAAATTCGGACGGCATACGGTTTCTGAACGATTCCCAATTTCGGTTTGCTTTATCGCTCCATACCACCTCCGCCATGGCCGAAAGACGAGGAAACACCATATGTTCCACACTTTCAGCCGTCGACATATATTCAGTCCACACATTGGCCTGTGCACCCAGCACATGCTTGGCTTCGTCGGTCGATAATTCGGTGGGAACAGGTTCATAGCCATATACCATTTGCAAAGGCAAAAAGCCACCGATAGTAGTTGGTTCGTTCACAGGTTCGGCCTGGTATTTGTCAAAATAACAATATGCTCCTGGAGTCATAATCACATCGTTGCCGGCTTTGGCAGCTGTAATACCGCCCTGTGTACCCCGCCAGGACATCACCGTGGCATTGGGATCCAATCCACCATCCAATATCTCATCCCAACCAATCATTTTCCGACCCTTGGAATTTAAAAACCGCTCTATCCGATGCACAAAATAACTCTGCAGTCCGTTTTCATCTTTCAGATTCAGATTCTTAATCATTGCCTGACAATTGGGACACGTTTTCCAACGGTCTTTCGGGCATTCATCGCCACCAATATGAATATATGTGCTTGGGAAAATAGCCATAATCTCCGTCAATACATCCTCCAGAAACTTGAATGTTGTGTCACGCGGACAATACACATCCTTAAAGACTCCCCACTTAGTAGCCACTTTCACTGTCGTGTCCTGCGTGCACGACAGATATGGATAAGCGGCAATGGCAGCCTGCGCATGTCCGGGAAGTTCTATTTCAGGAATCACAGTGATAAATCGTTCCTTAGCATAAGCCACTATTTCACGCGCTTCGGCTTGCGTATAAAATCCACCGTAGGGTTTACCGTCGTTCGCCTGAGGCAGCCGATCGTAGTAATACCCCACCAGAGATTCAGCACGCTTCGAACCAACTTCCGTCAGACGCGGATATTTCTTTATCTCAATGCGCCATCCCTGATCTTCGTTAAGATGCCAGTGAAAAGTATTGAATTTATGAATGGCCATAGCATCAATATACTTTTTGATAAACGCTATTGGAAAGAAATGACGACAAACATCCAGATGCAGTCCCCTGTAAGCAAAACGGGGTGCATCCATAATTTCTACCGCCCGGGCTGACCATTTTAGACCTGCTACCGTCTTCTTTCCATAAATTTCTTCTGGTAAAAGTTGATACAAGGTCTGCAAACCATAGAAAAATCCGTTGGCAGCAGATGCTTTTATTCTTATTGTATTGGCCGAAATACTCAAGCGATACGCTTCGGCATTTTCAAGATTCACCTCCGGTTGAAATATCACTGCATTGTCGGCTTTCGCATTGGCAATGTCCACAACTGATAATTTTACTCCAGAAACCAACTCAAACTGCGCCGAAAACTGTTGCGCAAGCTTCAACACGTCCGGCTCATTAAACGGACAGTAAATAGTGGTTCGTTTATTAAAAGTAAATGAACCGGATTGAGGAATTAATTTTCGGGGATAAGGAATAATGTTGTATTCGCCCGCCGAAAGTAAACTAAATGAGCTACAACCCACAAGCATACAAATTTCAATCAAACGACGTCGAAAAGAGGTTGAAAGATTTATCATTTTCTTTAAATATTTTGATTTTTAGCCTTACAAATATAGAGTTTTTTAAGCAAGTACTGCCGTTATTTCAATCAAAAAAACCAATAATTATTCATTTCAAGCTTAATTTGAATACTAAAAAAAGCTAAGGAGATAATTCTATTCAACTATTTATCAACCATATAAAAAAGGGACATATTACACTGTCAATAAATCTTAAGTTCAAACGCTTAGAAAAAAAAATAAATTCTTACCTTAGTAGCCTGAAAACTAACAAAAACTATATGCTTATAATTGGAATTGCGGGTGGAACAGGTTCTGGAAAATCAACTGTTGTACGCAAAATTTTAGAACGTTTGCCGCAAGGCGAGGTTGTAATTCTACCGCAGGATTCATATTATCGCGACAGCAGCCATTTACCGCTCGAAGAAAGGCTGGAAATAAACTTCGATCATCCCGATTCGATAGAGTTTGAGCTTTTGGTGAAGCACCTGAAAGAATTGAAAAAAGGGAAAACGATTGAACAACCCATTTATTCGTATCTTACCTGCACACGTGCCACCGAAACTATTCCGGTTCAACCCTGCCACGTCATAATTGTGGAAGGCATTCTCGTACTTACAAACCCAGAATTAAGAGAAATGATGGATTTAAAAGTATTTGTAGATGCCGATGCCGACGACCGCCTGATTCGCGTTATCAACCGTGACATTGTGGAACGTGGCCGCTCGGTAAATAAAGTGATGGAACGTTATGAATGTACCGTGAAACCAATGCACGAGCAGTTTATAGAACCATCCAAACGCTTTGCAGACTTAATCATTCCTCAGGGCGGAAACAATCACATAGCCATTGACATCCTTACCAAATATATCATCAGCAAACAGTTATCTGTCATCAATGAACACTAGTTCTCTGATAACTGTTTTTTATGATGACTGATAACTGAAAATGCTTATGATGAAAAATGAACTACAAAAAATTATGTTTCTAGACATAGAAACAGTTCCTCAGACATCCGATTTTTCAGAGCTTCCCGATGATTTAGCACATTTGTGGGAAGATAAATTTAATCTTATCCATAAACGTATGCCCGAGAAGTACTCAGAAGAAACCACAGCGGCCGAAGGTTTCAACACCAGTGCAGGCATTTATTCCGAATTCGGTAAAATTGTTTGTATCTCCGTGGGTTTCATCTTTTTTCAGGGCGAAACGATGCATTTTCGCACCAAATCATTTAGCGGCGATGATGAAAAACTCATTCTTACTGAATTTACAGAACTCATACATAAATTTTGCACCACCAAAGAACATACTCTCTGTGGCCACAACATTAAAGAATTCGACATACCATATATTTGCCGACGAATGCTTATAAACGGATTAAAATTACCATCAATCCTCAATATTTCAGGAAAAAAACCCTGGGATATTACATTCATTGACACACTCGAATTATGGAAATTCGGCGACTATAAAAACTACACTGCCCTGAAATTGCTCACGGCCGTTTTTGGCATCCCTACCCCTAAAGATGATATTGATGGAAGCCAGGTGGCAGAGGTTTATTATAAAGAAAAAAACGTAAGCCGGATTGCTCTTTACTGCCAGAAAGATGTGGTTGCCACTGCTCAGGTTTTTCTCCGACTGAACGGATTGGAACTTATCGACAACCAAAATATCCAGTTCATCTGAACCCTCTTTTATGAAAAGAAGACTACCGATAATTCCATTAGTATTCTCTGTCTTTGTGTTCACCGGCTGTGGACATAAAAAGATGGTAGAATCATCGGTAGGTAAAATTGTCGATCTGAAGGGGATAGTTGACTCGGATACGCTGAGAGTTGCCACCATGACCGGCTCTACTTCTTATTTTATGTATCGGGATGAACTGATGGGTTTTGATTACGAAATGGCCGAAAATTTGGCCGACTACCTGCACGTCAATATCAAAATAAGCGTTGCCCGGTCGGAAAAGGAGATGCTCGAATGGTTAGAAAACGGCAAAGTAGATTTGCTGGCCTACAACATGGTAGAAACCAAAGAACTAAAGAATAAATTCAGTTTTGTTTTTCCACAACCGGACACATACCAGGTTTTAGTGCAGAGTATTGGTGCCAATGCGCTTTCGGATGTCACGCAGCTCGAAGGAAAAGATGTGTACGTAAAAGCCAATAGCGTATTTCACAAGCGGCTTACGGCGCTAAACGAAGAAATCGGAGGTACGATAAACGTTATTCTGGCTCCGGACTCGCTCAATAACGACGACCTGATAGACATGGTGGCCGAAAACAAGATAAGTTACACACTAGCTTATAACAACCTGGCACAGCTTCACCGATCTTACAACCGGAAACTGGACTGTCACATGTCTGTTGGATTTAATCAGCGCAATGGTTGGCTTATCAACACCGGCTGTGTGAACCTGAGAAAAGCGATAGAAAAATGGCAACAACAACCCGAAACCGACCTTATGGTTTCGAATCTGCGGGGCAAATACCTTGATAAAAATCCATTTCTCTCACTCCGCAGAATAGAAATACCGAAAGGAAGCATATCACCTTTCGACCGCTTGTTTAAAAAATATGCACCCATTATAAACTGGGACTGGCGCTTACTCGCCGCAGTGGCTTTTCATGAGTCTCGCTTCAACACTACCGAAGTTTCGTGGGCAGGTGCAGCCGGACTTATGCAACTTATGCCCCACACCGCTTCCAATTTTGGACTGAACAAGAACAACTGTTTCGACCCCGAAATGAATATTGAAGCAAGCGTACAGTATATAAAGAGTTTGAATTTATCATTTAGTCAGGTAACCAATAAAGAAGAACGGATTAGGTTTATACTGGCAGCCTACAACTCCGGTCCGGCACATATACTCGATGCCATGGCGCTGGCAAAGAAATACGGCAAAAAACCACATACATGGTTTAACCACGTTGAGTATTTTTTTCTCAAAATAAGCGAACCGCAATTTTACGAAGACCCAGTGGTAAAATACGGTTACTTCAGAGGAAAAGAAACGGCAAAATACGTTCACAACACACTCGAAACCTATGAAAAATATCGCAAAAAAACAAACAACTAATTTTTTTCTTATTCTCAAATTACAATTACAATAATATTATGCCAAAAAGCGAAATAATTCTAATCAATATCTCAGGAGATGATAAACCAGGAGTGACAACAGCTGTTACAGAAATTTTAGGAAATTACAATGCCACCATTCTGGATATCGGCCAGGCTGATATTCATCACACTTTATCGTTGGGCATACTCTTCAAAATGTCCGACGATGCTCAATCGGGTCATATCCTGAAAGAAGTTCTGTTTAAATGTTCCGAACTAAATGTCAACGTACGTTTTACGGCAATTTCTACCGAACGATATGATAATTGGGTATCAAGGCAGGGACAAGACCGCTACATCGTTACGATACTCGGTAAGGTTATAACTGCAAAACAATTATCAACCGTTACCAAAGCCGTTTCGGATCAAAACCTGAATATAGACGCTATCATTCGTCTCTCAGGCCGACCATCATTAGAAGTCAACGAAGAAAATGCCACACGCTCTTGCATAGAGCTTTCCGTCAGAGGCACGTTGCATGATAAGAACGCATTGTCATCGCAGTTTATGCAGTATTCTGCCGAACTGGGAATAGATATTTCGTTTCAAAAAGATGACATGTATCGCCGCAATCGTCGTCTGATATGCTTCGATATGGACTCCACACTGATTAAAACCGAAGTTATTGATGAACTTGCCGACCGGGCAGGTGTTGGTGAACAAGTCAGAGCCATTACCGAATCGGCTATGCGTGGCGAGATAGATTTCAGTGAGAGTTTCAAGCAACGTGTGTCGCTGCTCAAAGGGCTCGACGAAAGTGTTTTAAAAGAAATTGCCGACAATCTTCCTATTATGGATGGTGCTGAACGCCTTATTTCTATTTTGAAGAAAATAGGATTTAAAGTAGCCATTTTGTCTGGCGGATTTACCTACTTCGGAAATTCACTCAAAAAGAAATTCGATGTGGATTACGTATATGCCAATGAGCTCGAAGTTCTGAATGGAAAACTTACCGGAAATCATGTAGGTGATATTGTTGACGGAAAACGTAAAGCAGAGTTGCTAAAACTGATTGCTCAGGTTGAGAAAATTGAACTCGAACAAGTGATAGCCGTAGGCGATGGAGCCAATGATTTACCCATGCTCAACCTTGCCGGACTTGGTATTGCATTCCATGCCAAACCAAAAGTAAAAGAAAATGCACAACAATCTATTTCCACCATCGGGTTGGACGGAGTTTTGTACTTCCTTGGTTTCAGAGATATTCATATAGATAACTAACAAAACGAGATTTAATTACCAAAAACAATGAAAGCAATAGTGATAGGTGGTACGGGTATGGTTGGTAAGCAACTGCTTAAACAGCTGACAGAGAATGATACTTATTCGGAAATTGTATCGTTGGTGCGTCGCCCCGGCAAACTGTCACATGCCAAACTGAAAGAAGAAGTTATCGATTTCGACCACCTCAACGACTATGCAGAATTAATCAACGGCGATGTGTTGTTTTCAACTTTAGGGACTACTATTGCACGAGCTAAAACCAAAGAAGCTCAATTCAAAGTTGACTACACTTACCAATTCTCAGTAGCTGAAATTGCTGCTGCAAACGGCATTACCAGCTATGTACTAGTCTCATCTGCCGGTGCAAGTTCGGCATCTACTCTATTTTACCCCAACATGAAAGGAAAATTAGACGATGCTGTCCGCAAACTCCCTTTCAACGTTATCAGTATTTTACGTCCCGGTCAGCTCGATGGCATTCGAGAAGAAAAACGAGTTACCGAAAAAATATCGCTTTCGGTCATGTATTTTCTGAATCGATTTGGGCTTCTGAAACGGTATAAACCAATCCAGGCTCATGAAGTTGCCCATGCGATGATTAACGCCGCTGCTCAAAAGAAATCGGCTACCTACACCCTGTCAGAAGTATTCGATTTAGCAAAATAGTTTCTGTCCTTACTGAAATATCTTCTGCTCTAGCCTTACCACAAAAAGTCATTTTAAGCACTTACTAATTATAAGTTATAATCTTATAAAATGGCTTTAAAGCATCAAATTTCACTATATTTCCGTAGAATATAGAATGAAATGAATCTGTTTTCGGAAACAAACAGCTTAATATATACATTTTATCAAACTATAATACAGAGACTTGTAAAAAATACAACCTTTTAAGAACAAATATTTATTCATCGTTGTTTCAATTTGAAATTAAACTTGTATTTTTGCTTTGATTTTAACCAGCACATAAAGCTGATCAAAGATACATTCTACAAACTACTTTCTTAAAATTATAAGGATATGAAAATCGGAATTCCAAAAGAAATCAAAAACAACGAGAGTAGGGTGGCGTTGACCCCCGGAGGAGCTAAAACCCTTGTTATGAACGGGCACACCGTATATATGGAAACGCATGCAGGCGAAAACAGCGGTTTTAGCAACGAGCAATACCTAAAAGCCGGGGCTCACATATTGCCTACCGCAGCCGAAGTATTTGCAATAGCTGAAATGATCATAAAGGTAAAAGAACCTATTCAAAGCGAATACAAACTTATCAAACCTAACCAGTTGCTTTTTACCTATTTTCATTTTGCATCAAACAAAGAACTTACTCTTGCCATGATTGAAAGTGGAGCAACTTGTCTGGCTTATGAAACCGTGGAAAAATCTGACAAAACATTGCCACTTTTGATTCCTATGTCAGAAGTTGCAGGGCGCATGTCTATACAAGAAGGAGCTCGTTGCCTGGAAAGACCTAAGGGAGGAAAAGGCATTTTACTGGGGGGCGTACCGGGAGTAAAACCAGCTAATGTCCTTGTTTTAGGAGGTGGAGTTGTTGGGACTCAGGCAGCATTAATGGCAGCAGGACTTGGAGCACATGTAACTATAGCCGATATTTCATTGCCACGTTTACGTTATCTAAGTGAAATTATGCCGGCCAATGTTGACACACTTATGTCTTCAACATCCAATATAGAAGACATATTACCTCATACGGATCTTGTAATCGGAGCAGTATTAATACCGGGAGCTAAAGCGCCTCATTTAATTACGCGCGAAATGCTGAAACTCATGCAACCCGGATCGGTTTTGGTTGATGTGGCCATAGATCAGGGGGGGTGTTTTGAAACATCGCATCCTACAACACATGCAGAACCTGTTTACCAGATAGATGGCATTTCGCACTACTGCGTTGCCAACATACCGGGTGCAGTACCATTTACATCCACGCTGGCACTGACCAATGCCACACTACCTTATGCAGTTACTCTTGCCAATATGGGATGGGAGAAAGCCTGCGAAACTCATGAAGATTTGAGAAAAGGATTGAATATTGTAGAAAAAAAAGTAGTCTGTGAAGCGGTAGCCAACACATTCAATCTGTAAATAGTAGCTTGAAAAAGGTCAACCTTCATAAAGATAAAATTCTCTTTGCGATTTTTTAATCAATCCGGAATAAATAAAAAGAAGACTCATTTCAATTAAGAAATGAGTCTTCTTTTTATGTTTGAGATTTATATCCAACATCTATCTTTTATCTTCCGGAACAACAATGGGGCCTGTAGCATTCCTGAAACTATACCGGGTCATCGATTGATTTGATTCAAAAGACAATGCATTAATAATACCCTGCGCTTTTGTGATTTTCACAAGTGTATCAGAATAAATACGCTCCTGATTCTGATTCCAAAACAAATGTTCCGTTTCAAACAGCTCGCCCTGCAAATTAATCATTCTTACTTTACCCTTCAATTCCCATACTTTCTCGTTCTGATTGAACTTTGCATAGTTGCTATGAATGTTGGCATCTACCTTCAGCTCAGGATTAAAACGCTCTAAATGTATGCCTTTAGGAAATTCCCAGTACGGTTGCGACGCTCTGTCAAAAACATCCCAACGAGGCGTAGATATTCTGTAACGCGTAATTCCTGAATCTGAAATAACCGTGGTAACTTCTGTTGCATGCAGTTGAGGCATTGCCGAACGGTCTTTGAAAGCAGATATTTTAAGCGGTTTTTCCTGACTGCAGGCCACCAGTAGTGTTACAAATAAAGCACTACGTATTAACGCCCGACCAATCAAACTAAGTTTTTTCAAACGGAGAACACCCAACATCTTCGGTCTCTTTTCAATCATTATTTGGAGTTTGAGTTCCGGATACGATTACAACTTACGTTTCATGAACCAATGCTCATTGAAAACCACATTGAATGTGAATTTATAGTAATTCTCCCTCAGCGTAGATGTAGAACCTATTTTGCCATATTCAAACGACGCGTTCAGCATAGAAATAGTATTGTTGAACACATTAATAACCGGCAATCCTAAACCACACGAAATACCGTAATTTTTTGGTTGAGAAACACCCTGTATTTTATAATAAGAATCACTAACATTGAAGCCTGCACGATACCGAATTCTGTCCGAGAAATATCTACCGATCGGATTTCGCTGATATTCAACACCAACAGCTAGTTTCGAACGATTTATCAAACTGTCAGTTTTTCCGAAGAACTTCGATTTCTTCCATTCCTGCATGCTATAGTCTACACCAATGGTAAGCCTCTGTTTAAATGTATAACTTAATCCAAGGCCAAAAACAGTCGGTAATTCAAAACCAGAGACATTGGTTTGTGTCGTATCACCGGCGCTGTAAGTGGTTTGAGTAAAGTCGCCGTTCATGGCTTTCTTTGGCTCAAAAATAACACCAAGCGTAAAATCATGGTTCTTATTGATAATTGTATTATACTGTGCACCGAATCTGAAGCGGAAGTTATTCGCCCTGATCACATTGGTCTGAGTAGTTGAAATATAATCGGCAGATAGCAGCGAATTTGTTGTAGTGCTATAGAAGCTCAAATCGCGCGTGTTATTTACCTTTCCAAACATATAATAGCCGTTGATCCCTAACGACAAGTGTTTATTGATTTTGGCAGAAATACCCATATACACTTGAGAAAAACCGCCATCCCCTAAAAAAATTCTGGTTGCTCCGATACTATCATATCCATTTACCTGGGATTTCATCAACAAAGTATCCTTGTTAGAAATATTATAACCTGAAAACGAATACGGTAACAAACCACCACTAAATCCCAACCATTTAGTCAATGGGAATTGCATTGTAATATACTCTATATTGGCATTTGTTTTCGAAACCTTTTTTCCTGCTTCCGAAAATTGTGAAATCAGAGCAGATGATCCGACATCAAACATAAAAGTCATACTGTCAACTACACTATACGAAGCAGGGTTAACCACATTGATACTGGAACTGGAGCGAGAACCAATGGAAACTCCTCCCATTGCTCGTTGTTCTCCATTATTATTATCACTTATATTACCATATCCAAATCTCGTATAAGGAGAATTAGTATTGTTCTGAGCAACAGAAAACTGAGTTAAAACAAGAAGAGAAAATACGAGAAGAAATAGCTTATTTTTGTACATTGTATTGAAGTATGCGGTTCAGACCGATTAACACTAAATTTCTTTCTGCAAAGATGGCATTTTTTAGCTTCGTATCAAAGTAAAAAATGCTACCGCCTGTTAAAAATACTGAAAGTTGTGGATATTTAATTTTTAATACATTTATATAACCATCTATTTCGAAGACAATACCATAAATAGCACCCGAAAGAATGGCCGAATCAGTTGAGTTTCCCAGTAACGGACTTTCTGCTTTAGTTTCAATCAAAGGCAGTTTATGAGTAAATTCATGCAAAGCACGCAACCTTAAATTTAGTCCCGGCGCAATATTACCCCCATGATATATATTTTGAGCATCGATAAAATCGTATGTGATAGCTGTACCGGCATCAACAACCAGAATATCCGTGTTGTATTTAAGAAAAGAAGCACCAATAACAGCAGCTAACCTATCTTTGCCCAGCGTCTCGGGTGTAGCATATCGGTTTTCAATCGGGACAGCAGTTTTGTGCGACAACTCGATGAAATCGACAAAACGCTTTTTCAGAAAGCCTATAAATTCCTCGTTTCCTGAAGTTACACTTGAAATTATACAGCGATCAATAGTGAATCTATTAGCCAGAGTCAAAACGTCCGCCTTACCAAATTTCTCAAAAATAAATGTTTCAACTAATTCCGTTTGATTGAAAACACCCGCTTTTGTACTTGAGTTTCCCTGATCAATACACAGATTCATAAGTAGTCCCTTAAAAGTATTATTTCAAAAAAAAACTCAGTGCCAGCAACGGAAAAGGACTTATAAAATCATCTTTTCGATTGGTAATACAAGAATTCCTTCAGCACCCAGGGCTTTCAGCTTGCCAATGATGTCCCAAAAACGTTTCTCGTCGATTACTACATGAAGTGAGTTCCAGCCTTCCTTTGCCAACGGCATGATAGTAGGACTTTTCATACCCGGAAGAACTTCGATAATTTTATCGATATTCGCTACAGGCACATTCATCAGTACATATTTTTTATCTTCCGCCATTTGTACTGCCTCAATTCTGAACAGCAATTCATTTAAAACAGCTTGTTTTTCATCAGAAAGCTTAGGATTGGCAATAAGCAGTGCTTCAGATTTCATCAGCACCTCAACTTCTTTCAGATGATTGGTAACCAACGTGCTCCCCGAACTTACTATATCAAAGATTGCATCAGAAAGACCTATATTAGGCGCAATTTCCACAGAGCCGGTTATAACATGTATATCTGATTTTACATTATTTTCTTTCAGAAAATCCTCCAGAATTACGGGATACGATGTTGCTATAACCTTACCGTTAAACCAGGTAATGTCAGTATAATTCTCCTCCTTTGGAATAGCTAAAGAGAGTCTGCACTTGCTAAAACCCAAACGCTTAGTCAACATCACATTTTTCTTCTTTTCAGCATATTCATTTTCTCCAACAATTCCTATATCAGCCACTCCATCGGCTACCGATTGAGGAATATCATCATCGCGCAGGAATAAAACTTCGAGAGGAAAATTCCGCGCTGGTAATAATAGCAGACGTTTGCCCGATTCAAGTTTAATACCTGTTTCGGTTAGCAACGCCATGGTTTCTTCGTACAATCGGCCTTTAGCCTGTATCGCAATTCGTAACATAATTTATTTTATTATTTTTTCGGTGCACAAAGGTACAAAAAATGCATGAATTGAGCATTTATTCCATAAAAAAAGTCCGTTATCGAAATAACGGACTTTTAAGCCTGCAAGAATTTCTTTTGCGTTAGCTTTAATTACTTAGCAGCAGCAGTAGAATCAGCAGCAACTGCAGTAGAATCAGTAGCAGCAGAATCAACAGCAACTACAGTAGAATCAGCTTTAGGAGCTTCTTCAGCTTTTTTAGGAGTACAAGATGCGAAAGCCATAGCTACCACAAAAAATAAAAATACTTTTTTCATTTCTTTTAAACTTTAAAAATTTAACATGTTTGTTTTGCAATTCAAAATCGATGCAAAGTTACATCATTTTTTTATTCTGCATTAATAAATATCACTTTTTTTTAAAATATTTTTTGGTTTGATTGTTTTTTAGCTCTTTTTGGCAATAATTGCTTCAAAATTCAGGATTATAGCAAGAAAAACACCTCCCAAAAATAAAAAAAGTCCGTTAGAAGATTTCTAACAGACTTTCACTTCGTAAAGAAATACGAATACTCTAATTACTTAACTGCAGCAGTAGAGTCAGCAGCAACTGCAGTAGAGTCAGCAGCTACAGAATCAACTGCAACTACAGTAGAATCAGCTTTAGGAGCTTCTTCAGCTTTTTTAGGAGCACAAGATGCGAAAGCCAAAGCTACTACGCAAAACAAAAATACTTTTTTCATTACTTTAAATCTTTAAAATTTAACATGTTAATTTTGCTATTCAAAATCGCTGCAAAGATACATTATTTTTTATTCAAGCATTAGTATTCATTCTTTTTTTTTCAAATTATTTTCTCAATAAAAATCTGTCTTTGTAAACACCTAGCTATAAGCATCATTCAATATTAACTATTAGATGAATATAAGTATCTTTTAATGCTTTTCTTTGGCGTTTTCTCGAATTCGTGGGGATAGAGCTGAATTTTTGAAACTCCTTCGTATGCAGCTACAATAGAATTTAATGTTTTTCTGTTTTCTTCCATCAAAATTTCCAGTTGATTTTGATCCACTCCTTCCGTATCCACAGCCTCATAGTCCGGGCAAACCATGGCAACAAGCTTTCCGTTACTTTCAATAACCAGACTTTCCAGCACATAAGGCATGTTATTCAACTTTGCTTCTATTTCTTCAGGATATATATTTTGACCATTGGCACTCAAAATCATCGTTTTATTACGGCCACGAATGAACACATTCCCTTCTTCGTCCACAGCGCCCAAGTCGCCCGTGTGCAGCCAACCTTCGGAGTCAATTATCTGTGAAGTACCTTCAGGATTCTTGTAATAACCGGACATTACATTCTCACCCCGAACACATATTTCTCCAACACCGGTACTTTCATCCCTATTCAGTATTTTCGCCTCCATAATGTCCAACAATTTACCCGATGATTTAGGAACAAAATCTTTGGTATTGGTATAACTGACAAGCGGAGCACACTCCGTCATGCCGTACCCTACTGTGAACGGGAACTTTATTTTGTGGAAAAACTCCTCTACTTCGGCATTCAGCGGTGCACCGCCAACCACAACCTCGGAAAACTCGCCTCCAAAGGCATCAATCAGCTTCTTGCGGATCTGAGCCAAAACCGGTTGATCGAGAAACGGAATGCTCAGCACCCAACGCATGGATGGTTTAGCCAACATGGGCTGAATCTGTTTCTTGTAGATTTTCTCAATAATAAGTGGTACGCAAAATATCACGCTTGGTTTAATCTCGGAAAAAGCTTTAAGAAGTATTTTTGCAGAGGGCGTCTTGCCTATAAAATGAATGTGGCAGCCGGCACAAACCGGAGTAAGAAAATCGAAAGCACAACCGTAGGCATGCGCCAGAGGCAAAAAAGAAACAATACGATAATGAGGTGCTACCAATTTTGTTCGAAAACCGAACGTGATATTGCCCGCCAAAGCATTGCCGCTTGTCATTACACCCTTACTAAAGCCGGTGGTACCGGAAGTGTAATTAATGGAGACAATTTCAGCGTTGGATTTATCGGCATACCTGACACAGTCTTTATGAAAATCGTAGGGATATTTTTCGGCAAACAACTTTTTCACGGTCTCCATATCTATTGCAGTCAAGTCCAGATTGTCACTGTGCTGTTGTTCGAGATTATCAGTGGTATCCTCTGCCACTGTATTTAAGAGCGTAATGCAGCTAAAGTTGGTCAACGAGAACACTGCTTTTACTGTAGTCAGCTTTTCTTCTTCCAGATTTTCCCAAATAGCATCGCCCACAAAGAGTAGCTTAGATTCGGAATGATTGGTAATATGATGCACGTCGTTAGCATTAAAATCCTGCAGGATAGGAACTACAATAGCTCCATAAGTTACCACAGCCAAATAAGTCACAGCCCAATTTGCATTATTGCGTCCAATCAGTGCTATTTTATCGTTGGATTCTATTTTACATTGTTCAAACAGAACGTGCAATTCTGCCACTTTCCGGGCTATATCGGCATAAGTAAGCGTCACATCTTCTCCATAATTTGTAAATCCTGGCAAGTCCCAGTTCTTACGAAATCCATCTTCGAACAACCGAATAAAGTTTTCCTGAATCATATTTTTATCGTGTATTTCATTTATATCTTCATAAAAGACATCGCAAAAATAATGAATAATTACTCATTCGGACCGGTCGTGTGCAAATAATTTGGATTAATTGAACATTACATCAGGCTTTTTAATTAAAAAAAATGATTTTGTTTCAATATCGTTTAGATAGAACGTATCTTGGTAAAAATGACTGATTTTTGACTATTTCAAATCTGAACCTGTAAAAAAATCTGTATCTTTGTGCCTTCAAAAAAATATCTTATTGAATTATGAATATATCGTATAACTGGCTGAAGCAATACATTAACATTGATATTACGCCCGATGAATTATCAAAAGCACTCACTTCCATCGGTCTGGAAGTAGGCGGAGTAGAAGAAGTTCAAACTATTAAAGGTGGATTGGAAGGATTGGTCATTGGAGAAGTACTGACCTGCGTCAATCATGAAAACTCTGACCACTTACATGTTACAACCGTAAACATTGGTGCAGCAGAACCCATTCAGGTAGTGTGTGGTGCTCCCAACGTAGCTGCAGGACAAAAGGTGGTAGTGGCAACGGTAGGAACTAAGTTATATTCAGGCGATGAAAGTTTTTCCATAAAACGCTCTAAAATACGCGGTGTAGAATCGTTCGGGATGATATGTGCCGAAGATGAAATAGGTGTGGGAACAAGCCACGACGGCATTATTGTACTTCCGGCCGAGGCTGTGCCCGGAACCTTAGCCAAAGATTATTACGGCATTAAAAACGATACCTTATTAGAAGTAGATATTACTCCAAACCGCATTGATGCTGCTTCGCACTTCGGTGTGGCGCGCGATTTGGCTGCATTCTTTGCATTAAAAGACAAATCGGTAAAGCTCACCAAACCATCGGTGGAAGCTTTTGCCATTCAAAATACAAATTTACCAATTCCGGTAACTGTAGAAAAAACAGATGCTTGTCCTCGTTATTCGGCTGTAACTATCTCGGGCGTAAAAGTAACCGAGTCGCCGGAATGGCTGAAGAATTACTTACTGATCATCGGACTTCGTCCCATCAATAATATTGTTGACGTTACTAACTTTGTACTTCACGAATTGGGGCAACCCATGCATGCTTTTGATGCTGATAAAATTAAAGGCAGCGAAGTACGTGTAAAAACATTGGCAGAAGGAACTCCTTTTACCACATTGGATGGCACGGAACGCAAGCTGAATGCTGCCGATTTGATGATTTGCAATGCAGAAGAACCTATGTGTATTGGTGGTGTATTTGGAGGACTTGATTCGGGAGTTACTGAAGCTACCCAAAACGTATTTTTGGAAAGTGCTTATTTCAATCCTGTTTCTATCCGCAAAACAGCTCGTCGTCACGGCTTGAACACGGACGCATCGTTCCGCTACGAACGTGGTTGCGATCCAACCAATACAATATATGTATTGAAACGTTGTGCGTTGTTGATTCAGGAAGTGGCAGGCGGACAAATATCAAGCGAAATAGTGGACATTTACCCGCAAGAGGTAAAACCATTCGAAGTTTCGGTATCGCTGCGCAAGATTAATACCTTAATTGGTAAAGAAATTGGCAAAGAGAATATTGAAACCATACTCGCTGCTCTCGAAATTAAGATAGTGAGCCAAAACGAAGAAGGCTACGTGCTTCATGTACCGGCTTACCGTGTGGATGTGCAACGCGATGTAGATGTGATCGAAGACATCCTGCGTATTTATGGGTACAACAATGTAGAAATTGGCGAGACATTGAAATCGACCCTGAGCTACAGCTCGAAACCGGACAGCTACAAACTGCAAAACCTGATTTCGGAACAGCTCACGGCGCAAGGATTCAACGAAGTGCTGAACAACTCGCTGACCAAAGGCGGTTACTACACCGACCTTACCTCCTACCCTGCTGCGCACAGCGTAAAAATCATCAACTCGCTGAGCTCGGATTTAAACGTTATGCGTCAGACTTTGTTATTTGGTGGATTGGAAAACATCAACCGCAACGTGAACCGAAGAAATGCCGATCTGAAATTCTACGAATTTGGGAATTGCTATTATTATCAAGCCGAAAATAAAAAAGAAGGAGAGAAACTGGCTGCTTACTCTGAAGACATGCATCTGGGATTGTGGCTTACGGGCAACAAGCACGGACAATCGTGGACAGCAACCGACGAAAAATCGAGCATCTATGAGCTAAAAGCTTATATCGAAAACATTTTGCGTCGACTGGGATTTAACCTGCGCAAACTGATCGTGGGCGAATATGCCGATGATTTATTGAGCGACGCATTGACTATATACAGTGCTGCAGGTCGTAAACTGGCTGTATACGGCATTGTGCACCCGAACATACGCAAAGTAACCGACATTGATCAGGATGTATATTATGCCGACCTGAACTGGAATGCTATACTGGCAGAACTGGGTGACCACAAGGTACAATATAAAGAGCTATCGAAATTCCCTGACGTAAAACGCGACCTGGCTCTATTGCTCGACAAGAACGTAGTATTTGCCGAAATAGAAAAAATAGCTTTCGAAACAGAACGCAAGCTGTTGAAAAAAGTAAACCTGTTTGACGTGTATGAAGGTAAAAACCTGGAAGCAGGCAAAAAATCCTATGCTGTGAGTTTCTTATTGCAGGACGAAACAAAAACACTGACTGATACGCAAATTGAAAGTATTATGAAGAAGCTTCAAGCGAACTTTGAAACTAAGCTGGGAGCGAAACTAAGATAGGTGGCCTCCCCTAACCCCTCCAAAGGAGGGGAATTGGATGGCAATTACTATGTTTTGTTATCATTAATTTATATCATATTTATTTATATAAAATATCGCTCTGCGATATATTTCCCCTCCTTTGGAGGGGCTAGGGGAGGCAATTATGAACGAGTTATCATTTGAAGGAAAGATATTGAACACACCGTACGGCAAACCTGATGCGTATAATGCATTAAGCATGCCTGTTTACAACTCTGCTGCTTATGAATTTGAAACGGCCGAGCAAATGGAGCTTGCCTTTACGGGACGTGCGGCCGATCATACCTACTCGCGCATAACCAATCCTACGGTTCAGTATTTCGAAGACCGGGTGCGGACTATTACCGGCGCATTTGGTGTTACAGCACTTAATTCGGGGATGGCGGCCATCAGCAATGCTATTATTTGCCTAGCCCAAACGGGGAGCAACATTGTTACTTCGAAACATTTATTCGGAAACACTTACTCATTCTTCGTTTCTACACTAGCAGCATTTGGCGTGAAGACACGATTTTGCGACCTGACAAATCACGACGAAGTGGAAGCTCATATTGACGAAAATACCTGTGCGGTTTTTCTTGAAATTTTGACCAACCCACAACTGGAAGTGGTCGACCTGAAAGCCCTTTCGGCTATTACAAAAACAAAAGGTGTGCCCTTGGTAGCCGATACCACCGTGATTCCGTTTTGTTCATTCAAGGCCAAAGACTTTGGGATAAACATTGAAATCGTATCGAGCACCAAGTATATTTCCGGCGGAGCGACGAGCCTTGGTGGATTAATTATGGACTATGGTAACTTCGACTGGCAAGCACTGCCTAAGTTGCACACGATGGCTAAACAGTTCGGACCGGCCACTTTCACCGCCAAGCTGCGCAAGGAGATACACCGTAACCTAGGTGCCTACATGACCCCTCAGGTAGCCTACATGCAAACACTGGGACTGGAAACGCTGACAATACGCTACAACAGGGCTACCGAAACTTGTCAGAGACTAGTGGAAAAACTGGAGAAATTACCCGAAATAGCCTCGGTAAACTATACGGGATTGCCCACCAACAAATTCTATGTGATAAGCAAGGCGCAGTTTGGCGAGCATCCGGGAGCTATGTTTACGTTCGATCTGGAGTCGCGCGAAGCAGCATTCCGGTTTATGAACAAGCTGAAACTTATTAAGCGTGCCACCAATCTTTTCGACAATAAAACTCTGGCGATACATCCGGCCAGCACTATTTTCGGGACTTTTACTCCCGAAGTTCGCGAGGAAATGAACGTGTCGGACAACACCATCCGTATATCTGTAGGGTTGGAAAGTGTAGAAGATCTTTTGGCTGACTTTGTGCAAGCACTTAAATGATGTGGTGATGTAATGATTAAGAAATGAAGATCCGCGAATCGAGCAATTGATTGGTGGAACTATTATAACAGCAACGAGGGTGTCCAAAAGATTTGGGCACTCTTTTTTTTGAATTTACATATTGAACGAAGTGCCTCATTAGGTTTACTGTGCTAAATACAAAAATGCACACTGAAGGGTAGAATGTCCAACAACAGGATTTAGCTTGAAACACATGATGGATATTCAGATAATGATAATACATATCAATCAGACAACTCTTATAATAAACTTACATCACATTAATATCAACACATTATGCGCGGCTATTAAAAATACATTTGGAATAGCAACACATATCTAGCCGATATTCCATATAATGAATTTATATCAACACACTATGCGCGGCTATTAAAAATACATTTGGAATAGCAACACATATCTAGCTGATATTCCATACAATAAATTAATATCGTCGAAACATGTGTCGTTTATTTATTCTTGTAGAGACGCACGGCCGTGCGTCTCTACAATTTATTTCCGTGCATCTATACAATTTATTTATTACTAAACACCAACCGGGTTCCGTCATAATCCACCACAACCATCTGGTCGCTGTGAACGGTTCCGGCAATCAGTTGTTTGGATAAATCATTGAGCACCAATTTCTGAATAGCCCGTTTCACCGGACGTGCACCAAATTGCGGATCGAAACCTTTATCGGCAATATAATGAATGGCGGCTTCGGTAAGTTCCAGTTGAACACCGTTTCCGGCCAGCGTTTTTTGTATCAACGAAATTTGCAAACGTACAATTTCTTCAATTTGTGTTTCGTTGAGCGGCGCAAACATCACCAGTTCATCAATACGGTTCAGAAACTCGGGACGAATGGTTTGTTTCAGCAATTCGAATACCTGCGTTTTGGTTTTCTCTATCACCTCTTCCTGGTTTTTATCGGTCATGCCTTCAAAACTTTCCTGAATCAGGGATGAACCAATGTTGGAAGTCATAATGATAATGGTATTCTTGAAATTCACCAGGCGTCCTTTATTATCCGTCAAACGACCATCGTCCAACACTTGCAGCAGCACGTTGAAAACATCGGGGTGTGCCTTCTCAATTTCATCGAACAGCACGACCGAATACGGTTTCCGCCGTATGGCTTCAGTCAGTTGACCACCTTCATCGTAACCCACATATCCCGGAGGCGAACCAATCAGACGGGTAACGGAAAATTTCTCCTGATACTCACTCATATCAATACGCGTCATCATATTTTCGTCGTCGAACAGGTATTCAGCCAAGGCTTTCGCCAGTTCCGTTTTACCCACACCGGTAGTTCCCAGAAAGATAAACGAACCAATCGGTCGTTTAGGGTCTTGCAGTCCTGCCCTACTCCGCCTTACGGCATTCGAAACAGCAGCTATCGCTTCGTCCTGACCAACCACACGTTTATGCAATTCATCTTCCAGATGCAGCAATTTATCTTTTTCGCTTTGCAGCATTTTCTTTACCGGAATGCCCGTCCAACGGCTTACCACATCGGCAATATCTTCGCTGTCCACCTCTTCTTTTATCAAGGCATGTGAACCCTGCATAGTAGCCAGTTTGGTTTGAAGCTGAGCTATTTGCTCTTCGGCAGCTTTTATTTTTCCGTAGCGTATCTCAGCCACGAGTCCGTAATCGCCATCACGTTCCGCTTTATCGGCTTCGTATTTCAGGTCTTCAATTTCAATTTTAGTCTGCTGAATACCATCAATCAGTTTCTTTTCGCTCGACCACTTGGCACGCATTTCCTTGCTTTCTTCTTTCAGATTGGCAATTTCTTCGTTCAGCTGAGCCAGTTTTCGTGTATCGTTTTCACGCTTAATGGCTTCGCGTTCAATTTCCAATTGTTTGATGTTACGGTCGATAATATCCAGTTCTTCAGGAACTGAATCTACTTCCAACCGTAATTTGGCAGCCGCTTCGTCCATTAAGTCAATGGCTTTATCCGGCAAAAAACGATTGGTGATATACCGGCTTGACAATTCTACCGCAGCAATAATCGCATCATCTTTGATTCTCACTTTGTGGTGATTCTCATAGCGCTCTTTCAGTCCACGCAAAATAGAAATGGTACTTGGAATATCCGGTTCGTCAACATTTACAATCTGGAAACGACGTTCCAAAGCTTTATCTTTTTCAAAGTACTTTTGATATTCGTCCAGCGTAGTAGCTCCGATAGCCCTCAACTCACCACGAGCCAGAGCCGGTTTCAGAATATTGGCTGCATCCATAGCGCCATCGCTTTTGCCTGCTCCTACCAGGGTGTGAATTTCATCGATAAACAAAATGACCTCACCATCGGCTTTGATAACTTCGTTCACCACGGCTTTCAGTCGTTCTTCAAACTCACCTTTGTATTTAGCACCGGCAATCAGCGCACCCATATCCAGCGAGAAAATCTGTTTCGATTTCAGGTTCTCGGGCACATCACCGCGAACGATACGATGTGCCAGACCTTCGGCAATGGCAGTTTTACCCACACCCGGCTCACCTATCAGAATAGGATTGTTCTTGGTACGACGACTCAGAATCTGAAGCACCCGACGAATTTCCTCATCACGCCCAATCACCGGATCAAGCTTTCCGGCACGAGCTTGTTCGTTCAGGTTAATGGCGTACTTATTCAGTGCATTGTAGCTTTCTTCCGCCGAAGCCGAATCTGCCTTTGCACCTTTACGAAGTTCCATGATGGCTTTTTGTAATTCGGATTCAGAAATTCCGGCATCTTTCAGCACTTTTTGCATGGTGCTTTTTTCGGCAACCAGTGCCAACAATATATATTCCAACGAAACAAACTGATCACCGGCCTTGGATGAAAGCGCCGTAGCTTTTTGCAACACGGCATTAGCTTCCCTGCTCAGGTAAGGCTCACCTCCCGATACACGCGGAAAACCGGCTATCATACTATCAACGACAGACTCCAAAGCAGGCATATTCACATCCATCTTACCAAATAAGAATTGTGTAATATCCTCACCCTTATGCAATATAGCTTTAAATAAGTGTGGAGTTTCAACTACTTGCTGGCCGTTTAATTGTACCAACTCAACGGCTTCCTGTACAGCTTCCTGCGATTTTAGCGTAAAGTTATTTAAGTTCATGTCTATAATATTTTTAATTCTCTGTATTTCTATATCTTAACACCACATTGCAATATTCAGAGATGTTTCTTCATTATCATTTTGCTGTTGTTTTCAAATTATGAGCCAAACATTACAATCGGCAATAATGGCAAGTTAAGGCATCATTGTACTGAAAAGCAAGTCATTATTTGTCAAACATGGAAAGTTTGGCAGTCGTTGAATACTTACAAATTGATAATCCTTAATTTTCATATAACAATTCCGTGTTTTTTCTTTATTTCAGTTTGTATATTCACAAAAAAAACTAACTTTGCCATTCTTAAAAAGAAAATCTGACAACCAATTTTTAATAAATAATCTAATATGAGTAACACAAAAAGAGTCTATACCTTTGGCAACGGACAAGCTGAAGGTAAAGCAGACATGAAAAATTTGCTCGGAGGAAAGGGAGCAAATCTCGCTGAAATGAATTTGATTGGAGTACCTGTTCCTCCCGGATTCACAATTACAACCGATGTTTGTACTGAATATTATGCATTGGGAAAAGATCAGGTAGTTGAACTTTTGAAACCGGAAGTAGAAAAAGCCATTGCCGGAGTTGAAAAGTTGATGAATTCCAAATTTGGAGATATTGAAAACCCACTATTGGTATCAGTTCGTTCGGGAGCTCGTGCCTCCATGCCGGGAATGATGGACACCATTTTGAATTTAGGATTAAACGATGCAGTTGTTGAAGGTTTAATACGCAAAACCGGAAATGCCCGCTTTGCCTGGGACTCATACCGCCGCTTTGTGCAAATGTACGGCGATGTGGTGTTGGGAATGAAGCCTGCAAATAAAAATGATATAGACCCTTTTGAAGAAATTATAGAACATGTAAAACATGCCAGAGGCGTTGAATTAGACACACAACTTTCGGTAGATGATTTGAAAGAATTAGTTGCCAAATTTAAAGCTGCCGTGTTGAAACAAACCGGTAAAAACTTCCCCGATTCTGCTTACGAACAACTTTGGGGCGCTATCTGCTCCGTATTCGATTCATGGATGAATGACCGCGCTATTCTTTATCGCAAAATGGAAGGAATTCCTGCCGAGTGGGGAACTGCCGTTAGTGTTCAATCCATGGTTTTCGGAAATATGGGCGAGACTTCAGCTACCGGTGTTTGCTTCTCCCGCGATGCCGCCACAGGTGAAGACTTATTTATTGGTGAATACTTAATCAATGCTCAGGGCGAAGATGTAGTAGCCGGTATCCGCACACCACAACAAATCACCAAAGAAGGTTCACAACGCTGGGCCGTTTTGGCAGGTGTTTCAGAAGCAGACCGTTTAGCAAAATATCCATCCATGGAAGAAGCCATGCCTGCTATTTACAAAGAACTGGACTCTATCCAGACAAAACTGGAAAACCACTATAAAGATATGCAGGATATGGAATTTACCGTACAAGAAGGCAAACTCTGGTTCCTGCAAACCCGCAACGGAAAACGTACCGGTGCTGCCATGGTAAAAATAGCTATCGACATGTTCCATCAGGGAATTATCGATGAAAAATCAGCCATCCTGCGCATCGATCCTAACCGTTTGGATGAATTACTTCACCCTATTTTTGATAAAAAAGCTATCAATGAAGCCAAGCTTGTAGCCAAAGGTCTGGCAGCCTCTCCGGGTGCTGCTTCGGGTCGGGTTGTTTTCAATGCTGATGATGCCGCTGATTGGGCTGCAAGTGGAGAAAAAGTAATTATGGTTCGTATTGAAACTTCACCGGAAGATTTAGCCGGTATGGCTGCTGCTCAGGGAATTCTGACTGCCCGTGGCGGTATGACTTCTCACGCTGCCGTAGTAGCTCGTGGTATGGGTAAATGCTGTGTTTCCGGTGCAGGAACTCTGAAAATTGACTATGCTGCTAAAGTAATTGAAGTAGATGGTCTTGTTGTGAAAGAAGGTGATTACATTTCGTTGAATGGTTCTACCGGTGATATTTTCCTGGGAAAAGTAGGAACAAAAGAAGCCGAACTGGATGCTGACTTTGCTGAACTTATGACTTTGGCCGACAAACATACCCGCATGTCGGTTCGAACCAATGCCGACACACCTCACGATGCACAGGTTGCCCGTAAATTTGGTGCAACCGGAATCGGACTTTGCCGTACCGAGCACATGTTCTTCGAAGGTGAAAAAATTAAAGCCATGCGTGAAATGATTCTGGCAAAAGATGAAGCCGGTCGCCGCATTGCTCTGGCTAAAATCTTACCGTATCAGGAAGCTGACTTCGAAGGTATCTTTGCAGCCATGGAAGGTTGCCCTGTTACAGTTCGCCTGCTTGATCCACCGTTGCATGAATTTGTTCCTCACGATGATAAAGGTCAACAGGAAATGGCTGAAGCTATGGGTGTTTCTATTAAAGTTATCAAACAACGCGTTGATGCTCTTCACGAACAAAACCCCATGTTGGGTCACCGTGGTTGCCGCTTAGGAAATACCTATCCTGAAATTACCGAAATGCAAACCCGCGCTATTTTAGGTGCCGCATTGGTACTTAAGAAAAAAGGAATTAAGGTTCTTCCTGAAATTATGGTTCCATTGGTTGGTATCAAATTCGAGTTCAACGAACAAGATAAAATTATTCGCGACACTGCTGCTAAATTATTTGAAGAAAGAGGCGACAGCATTGAATTTAAAGTGGGAACAATGATTGAAATTCCCCGTGCTGCACTGACTGCCGATCGAATTGCCGAAAAGGCTGAATTTTTCTCCTTTGGAACTAATGACTTAACTCAGATGACTTTCGGTTATTCGCGTGATGACATTGCCTCGTTCCTGCCTATTTATCTGGAAAAGAAGATTCTGAAAGCCGATCCTTTCCAAATTCTGGATCAACTTGGTGTAGGTTCGTTAATACAAATGGCAACTGAAAAAGGACGTTCCATTCGTCCAAGTTTGAAAGTTGGTATTTGCGGTGAACATGGAGGTGAACCATCATCGGTTGAATTCTGCCATCGTGTAGGATTGAACTATGTAAGCTGCTCACCATTCCGTGTGCCAATCGCACGTCTGGCCGCTGCTCAGGCTGCACTTCGGGATTAGAATTAAGAGCAAAGAATAAAGATTTAAGACTTTATATTCACAAACAGAACAGGCTATCTCTAAACGAGATAGCCTGTTCTGTATTATACTTACTACTGACTAAAAACTACCAACTATTTCGTCTTCTGTCCTCTGGTTTTAGGCTTTTTATATTTGATTTTCATGGCTGCTGCACGACGCACTTTCATATTTACCTTCTTGTTTTTGTCTTTCTTCTCATGAAAAGCTTCTCCTCCTTCTTCCTTCTTTGGAATCTTAGTTAATGTATTTTTCATAGCTACCTGCGGCATTTCATCCAAAGTCAGTTCTTTCGACACTTCCACCTCCTCCGGCATAGCAGTCATCGGAATTTTACGATTCATCAAGGCTTCTATCGCTTCGCGATATTCTTTATCAGCTTTGGTGATAAAAGTCAATGCAACACCCTTTTTATCGGCGCGACCCGTACGACCAATACGGTGCATATAATTTTCGGGAACTTCAGGAACGTCAAAGTTAACCACGTGCGAAACATCCGAAATATCCAAACCACGAGCCACTATATCCGTAGCAATCAACACTCTATATTCACTTTCCTTGAAACCTCTCATGGATTCAAAACGATTATTCTGACTTTTATTGGAGTGAATCAAACCAAATTGACCAGGGAATTTTGAGGCAATCTCATCGTACAAAGCGTCAGCGAGTTTCTTCGTAGAAGTAAACACCAGCACTTTGGAGAACTCTGGTTGATTGTTCAACAAGAATTCCAGCATATTCACCTTGGTGTAGAAGTTTGGTACACGGAATCCAATCTGTTTGATATTTTCAAGCGGCGTTCCGGTTGGAGCAGCTTCAATTTCGAGTGGTTCCACAAAGAAATCGTGAACCAGATCTTTTAATTCTTCCGAGATGGTTGCCGAGAACATCAAATTCTGACGTTTGGGTGGCAACAAATCGATAATACGAACCAATTGAGGACGAAAACCAAGATTCAACATTTCATCTACCTCGTCAATCACAAATCGTTTGATTGACTTCAACTTTAAGCTTCCGTTCAATGCCAAATCCAACAAACGTCCGGGTGTTGCCACCAACACATCGACACCCGCAACAACTAACGGAGTTTGGCGAATCATATTTACACCACCATAGACACCCACAATCCGGACATTCATATACGCTGTCAGTTTTTCAACCTGCTCAACCACCTGAATAACAAGCTCACGAGTAGGAACAACAATTAATATCTGAGGATGTTTTTCTTTCGTAAATTTCCATTGACGAAGACAGGGAAGCAAATAGGCTATCGTTTTTCCGGTTCCTGTTTGTGCAATCCCCACCATGTCGCGACCGGACATAATAACCGGATATGCTTTTTCCTGAATGGTGGTAGGTTGAGTTAATCCCAAGTCCCCAAGGGCATTG
>Ga0302286_10000607_pt1 | contig 29074 bp, 26 predicted proteins | sample III_Fen_E2_3_FD_198765 | JGI IMG/M metagenome (GOLD analysis project Ga0302286, IMG submission 198765) | Peat permafrost microbial communities from Stordalen Mire near Abisko, Sweden - III_Fen_E2_3 | ecosystem: Environmental > Terrestrial > Soil > Wetlands > Permafrost | place: Sweden: Abisko...
CCTGGGTGAAAAATCGCTCCATGACATACAATACCGTTGAGCTCGACATGTTTCCATTGTCGTTCATCACTTCACGTGTGTTTTTCAGGAAATCACCTTCTACCTGTAACGCTTCTTCATAGGCTGTCAGGATCTTTTTTCCTCCGGGATGAAAAATGAAATTCCTGATATCTGAAATTTTCAGGTGATGTTTTTCTAAAAAGGAAGTAACATCGTTATTGATATTTTTAGCGATAATTGTCGGGATATCGGATGAAAACAGAACTTTAAAACCGGTGTTGAGAAATTCCCAGCCCATAACGTCCAGTGTATCGTAATACAATTTGCTTTGTGAGGCCAGAAATGTAAAAGCGTTTTTGGTCTTATTTGCATGATTATCACCTGTAATGATGCAGGCAGCTACGCCATCGGCAAATAAACTGGAACCGATAAAATTGCTTTTACTGAAATCGTTTCGTAAAAAAGTGAGCGAACACAATTCAACAGCCACGAGCAATACTACGGCATCCGGATTTGCGATCGCCAGAGTGTTTGCTTTTGCAAACCCTGAAACTCCACCACCACAACCCAAACCAAAAATAGCCATTCTGTTAATATTCTGATTAAGTCTCATTTTGTTGATAATGAGTGCATCTAAGCTTGGAGTTGAAAGCCCGGTTGTTGAAACAAAAATCAGATCAGTAATTTCGTCCTTGTTAATTTGTGCTGACGAAATGCATTCTTCAATTGATTTGACTGAATATTCAAGAGAAATGCGGATGTATTCGGCATTTTGATCTTCAAATGAATGAATGGTAGTATAGTAATCAAGAGGTTTGCACATATTTCTGGTCTTGATCTCTGTGTTGTCAAAAGCGCTCATCATCCGTTCTACCTGTGGAAAAGAAGGTGCAAATAAAGCTTTTGCTCCTTCTTTTACTTTCTGCTGATCAACTTTATAGGGAAAATCAATTTTCGATATTGCTGCTAATAAAGGCATTGTTTTAGTTTTAAATTAGCTTGCCGGACTATCAATCTGATTGACCAGGTAATTCTCGATACCCATCTGTTCAATTTGAGCACGCTGTGTTTCTGCCCAATCGACATGACCTTCTTCCATTTTAAGAATTTTAGTAAGTAAGTCAGCAGTGCACTGATCTCCAACTTCACGGGCCAACTTGATTGCATCGTTGTATGCTCGTACAGCATCAAGTTCATTTCCATTGTCATTGTTTATCATATCCTGAACTGTTTTGCCAATATTCATTGGATTGAGTTTGGAAACGGTTGGCGCTCCTTCAAAAAATAAGATTCGCTCGATTAGCCATTCTGCATGGTGCATTTCGTCCATTGCCTGACTTCTGATGGCCTTGTGAAGTTTTCCATAACCCCAGTTTTCGCACATTTCTGAATGCACCATATATTGGTTTACGGCTGTGAGTTCATCTGCCAAAAGCGAATTCAATACGGTTACTAATTCTTTGTTTCCTTTCATTTTACGAGTTTTTTTTATGAATAATGAAGGTACTAAGGTAGGAGCCTGCAACCCTGCAAGTGTTACAAAACTTTTGTGAATAGTTACATGATTCACACATTCCAGAATTTTAGAACTTTATAAAAATCACTTTGGTTATTATATTGATAATAATAAACAATTCACGAGGCCAACCATTTGCAAATGACACCAGTTCATGCAAAAAACCACACAAATATCAATTATAATACTAAACAAAAGGACATAACCTTCCAAAATTAAGTGCTGATTATCCTTGGGTTAAAGTGTAAAACATCGCAACAGCTGACGCCAGCATTACGGTCGCAACCTACCCGGTGAAATTGTCAATGAGGTGCAAAAGCAAAATCGACACTCGCTATGTAATAAAGAATAGCAGCAAACATCAAAAACAAAAAAATCCAAAAACTCCAGGTATGGTGAATCTTTTTCCATCGCTGCTTGTGACTTTGTTCAGGCATTATATAATTCTGCATTTCCTCCTGATGCTGATTGTGTTCATTTTCACTCATGATAATCTGTCTTTTTAATATTCGATTTAAATAATCCCAAAGAGGGAATTTCGCTCTTTCTCCTTTTCCATTGCTGATACTTTGTTTAGCCGGTGGGTATCTTTTCCTTCAGTCTTAAAATCAGCATTTAGAAATGCCTGAACCAATTCCCAGGCACCGAAATCCTTGACCATATAACCGGCAAAAGTAAGAGCGGTCAGCAATTGAACTTTCAATTCTAAACTACCATGATCGGCAGCTATACCAATGTGCATTGTTTCTCTTTGATTCCATTTCCAGCGTTTTCTTAGAGACTGTTTAATTTCATGTTTTTTGATTTCTATACCATTTCAAATTTTAAACAGTCTCCATAGTCTCTGATTCTGCGAGAGCAATTCGCATTATTTCCTGAGCGATTTTTTCAGGCGCAAGAACAAAATCGATATATCCGCTGGCGATTGCACTCTCAGGCATATCAGGCTGCTTGGCAGTATCGGGTTTTTGCGCTATGGTGATGCCACCTACTTCTTTAATTCCACATAGTGCTGCAGCTCCGTCTCCATCATAGCCAGAGACAATAATAGCAATCAGTTTGCCGTCCCAGTGCTCCGTCAGTGATCGCATAAAAACCGTAATCACGTCGGGCCATCCCCAAGGCTTTGAGATAGGTTCCAGTCGGAACTCTCCGTTTAGAACATGCAAATCTCGCTTTTCAGGAATGATGAATACATGGTTGGGTTCAATATCTAGTTTTTCAGTGATCAGCTCAACAGGCATCTCCGTATACCTTGGGAGAATCTCGTGGAGCATGGTCGCTACAGTTCTGAGGTGATTAACGATGACAATAGCAACTCCCATATCAGCAGGCAGATTCTTTAGTAAGCGGATATAGGCATCGAGACCTCCGGCCGATCCTCCCACGCAAACAATAGGAAATTTTTTTAATCCATTCTTTGCTTTCATGTGTTTATAATTTGTCTTTTAATTGCCACATGGAACTCGCCTTTATAGTCACCCTTTTGAATGAGGGAAGTTTTCCTCTTGGCTCATTTCATTTTGTGTTGCTCCATTTCCAGTTTCGTATTTCAGGCATATCCTAATCAATTTTATCAATATCGGCTCTGTGTTCGATAAGTTTAACTTCTAGCATGAGTTTCAGTTTAGAAGCCTTATCACTTTGTGGTAAACAATTTTATCACGTCGATCACTAAGTGAAACCGGTCAAGGTCGTTGAAACTCAGGTTGTCAAAGAAGTGGTTATAGTGCCTTCTTCTTTATAGCCGCGAACATGCATATTGTCGTGGTTGGTAAGGCGGTATTCCAACTGGTGGATTAGTTTAGGATATCCATGAAAAGCAAAACAATTGGCTTATCTTTCGTAAACAGGGCATCGAATTCAGATCTGTTAATCCGTGTGGATGTTCAGTACTGGGTTCGAGTTTCATCAGATCACCACGTTAACCACCCTGATTCTCAGTTCAGGTAAATGTTCGCGAAGGATTGAAACTGCTACCAGTGATTCAAGTGTTGAAACATCACCACAACTGTTTATTACTACACCCTGATCATTACTTGCCCATTGCCAGATACTAATTCCACGGGAATAATGTTCTACTGCGTCATCCTTGTTTAACCACTTAGTTGCCAGATATTTACCTACAATAACAACGTTTTATTTTTAGGTAGATGACTTTTTAGACAGGGCATACATCAGCTTATCAAAGGCTTCAATAAATTTAGCAACTCCATCATTTTCTAATTCTTTGTTAATACTTTTTAGGTCAATGCCTATTTCCGAAAGCTCGGATAATACCCAGGATGACTGTTCTACATCAACCTCCAATAGATTTGCCGGATCACCGTGATCACGATAAGCTTCAAGTGTTTTGAGCGGAATTGTGCTGACTGTATTTGGCCCGACTAATGCTTCAATGTATTTTACATCACTGTATTTCGGATTTTTCGGACTTATACTGGCCCATAACAGTCGCTGAGGTGAAGCCCCGAGTTCGATAAATTGTTCGTTATCAAATATTTTCTTGTATTTTTTATAGGCAATTTTTGCGCTCGAAATAGCAACCTGCCCTCGTATTTTTGTAGCAAAATGTCCCTGTTCTCCTTCCGAAGCAATAAAATCGGCTTCTTTGGGATCAATCACCGCATCGATACGACTTAAAAAAAAACTTGCCACCGAGGCAATATTTTTTATGGACTTGCCTTGATTAATACGATCTGTTATTCCGGCGATAAAAGCTTCAGTTACTTCCTTGTAGCGTGGTAAAGCAAAAAGTAAAGTAACATTTACGTTTATGCCTTCGCTGATCAGTTGCCGGATAGCTGGCAGGCCTTCTGTTGTTGCCGGAACTTTTATCAGAACGTTTGGCCTGTTCAGCGCAGCCCATAACCGGCGACCTTCTGCAATCGTATTGGCGGTATCGTGAGCTAAATTAGGATTTACTTCCAGACTCACATATCCATCTTTGCCTCCAGTTCTGTCGTATAATGGCCTGAAAACATCGGCAGCGCTTTGCACATCCTGTTGTGTAATAGCCTCGTAAATTGTGTTTACATCTTTCCCATCAAGAGCCATTTTCCGAATTTCAGCATCGTAAAGATTACTTTCAGCAATGGCTTTTTCGAAAATGGCCGGATTTGAAGTCATTCCCCGCAGTCCATCTTCATCGATTAGCTTTTGAAGTTCGCCACTTGTAATCAAATCACGTCGGATATAGTCGAGCCAAATCGATTGTCCAAGACTTTCCAGTTTTTTTAAAGGATTTTCATTCATAAATTTGCTTGCTTATTTTCCAGTGTCGAGATTTTTATCAGGTAACTTTCCATAAGGTCCGCATGGGTTACAGAGGAACTTATTTTAATTATTGATTTTTTAAAATTACATTCCACGTTAACTGAAAGTGTTATACTATTTATGAAAAGAGTTACATCATTCACACATTTTCTGCAAGGTGCATGTTGGCAATATCACTTTCTTCTTAGTCGCAAAGTATTGGTAGTAAATGGTATTGAACTAAAACTCATGATGGCGGCAGCGATCATTGGGCTGAGTAATAGTTCGAAAAACGGGAACAAAATACTTTCTAAGATTGAAACTCCAATTGAATTGTACACAAACGCAAGAATAGGTTTTACTTGATATTTAGTCCCGTAATCAAAATTAATACTCTTTTGATTTATGCCTCTTTAGCATAGTTCAATTACAAACATAGGGACTAAGATTCCATTGAACCCATTATTGTCCTTTGCACCCCGAGGATTGATCACAATTCTTTCATTTTTAGTATTCCGCAAGATTTATTGCTTCCTGCAATGAATAAAGGATTAATAACTCAGATCATATTTCAAAAAGTCCTGATGCCGAGATTGTGACCCGGGATCGGTCATGTGCATATTCTTCAGCTATTAATGAAGTTTGTCCGAATGCAATTCAAATTGCTGATCGGTTCCATTTATTAATGAATCTATCGGATGCCTTAGATAAATACTTCAAAAGTGTGAGCAAAGAAATAAGAAGGGTAATAACAGAAAACCCCGATGAAATATTAACTATGTCAGCCAATGCTGATCGATATAATGATGAGTCGATTAAAGACTTCCATTCCCTGCAAGTTACCGTAAAATCAAAAGAAATCAAAATCGATCAACATTGATTTATTTACCAGTTATATTTTGTCCCGACTAAATATGGAGAGATATAAAAAGAAGGATATATTCGATGAAATTGTTCAGCTTGGATATAACGGCGGCAGCACGCAAGCGTATTCTTACATCAACAAAATAAAGTTGAAGTATGGCCTTATCCCATTTAATAACGCCGGGATTCAACAAAGAATTATCCCTTATATCAAACCTTTAAGCTCCAGAAAATTGGTCAAGTATATTGGCAAATCTTTATCAGACATTGAAGACACCGACGAAAGAATCTATATGAAAGCCCTAATTGATAATGTTCCTGAACTTCAAATGTATGGAAGGGCAGGTTTTGAACAGTTGTGGAGGAAGGTGATTCGATCTCAAACCAGATAAGTATTCCCCAATTGTGACGAAGAACCAGCTTAGTCTACCAGTATACCTCTGTTTTCAGCATCTCAAAGAACGATTGTCTCATGTAGTGAATAATGTCGGATTAAAATACGACATTATATTTTGATCATTACTTAACTGTAAATCCGCACCAGAGGAACTTGTAATTTTTTATTGTGTCTAAAATTTTAGCCATTTCTGCATTTCATAACTAAGTATGACCAGCAAATAAAAAGTAATGTCTCCTGCAATTTTTCCCAGAAGAATTCCTAGTGCAAAGTTTTTTACAAGCAATGGAAACAAATACATAAAAAAAGGACGTAACAACAAGCTATCTAATATTTCAGCCGGACCAAATTCTAAAAGTACATGAGAAATTATTATAGAAATGTTGGATAAAGAAAACTGCTTGCTCTTTATCTTATGTTTTTTAGAATACGTTATGAAATGCTGAATGAAGATAGTCGAAAAGAAACCTACAGCTTCTCCAAGAGTGGCGATATAGGCAATGAAAACAGGGTTGTCAGAAAAAATATGAGCGATACTTGCAGTACCAATAGCAGTGAGTGTGCCAACAATTTCTGCCGGCAAATATCGTTTAGAGAATTCTTTAATCTTTTGCTGTATCATTATTTACAATGAACTTTTATATCACAGGATAAGCTTGTGCGATCTTGGTCCCCATTTTATAATGTACAGTTTTTTGAGCGGAGAAACAAACATTGCTTGATGCTTCAAACAATAGGATAATATCAGAACCACCAAACTGGAAATAGGATAACTCTTCCCCTTTGCGAACCGTTACTCCTACCTCTGCAGTCAAAATTACAGATGAGACCTGGCACATTCCAATTGGTAAAACAGCAACAAGACCAATAGGTGTTTCAAGAACAATTAAACCTCTGCTTTGTGCAAATTGATAACCCGGAGTATCAAGCGAATCATAATTTCTTTTCAACTTCAACTGATGTTTCCCAGGTTGTTTTTCTACAGGTGTTGCTTCCACTTCCAAATAAACCTGACCTTGAATTACCCGCGCTTCTAAAACCTTTCCTCCAACCGGTGCATGCTGACGGTGGTAATCAGTTGGGCTTAAATAAGAATGCATAAAGAGCCCGTTTTCAAATCGGTCTTTATAAGGACTTCCCTCCAAAAGTTCACTCACTTTCCAGTTCAAATTCTTAACAGTGACATTCGAATCCTTTCTTATTTCCCATTGTCCGCCAAAAGTAGAATCTGCCGGCATCACTACAATCGATTGATCAGAAACCGCTGCAATCGGGCGATATCCTGGTTTGAAATGACGTGCAAAAATTTGATTGAAAGATCGCCATCCACCATGAGGCCGGGAATATTCTTTCATATTGTAATAGGGGGAATCATAAAAAGTTTGTTCTGACTCCGGAGTAAGTGATTCCGGAGTATCTAAAAAATCGCCTATGGCATTTGCATAATTGACCAGCCATTCAGAAAAAGTTGTCAGAGGAAGTTCATTATCATTTGGAATAACTTTATTTTGTAAAGACAACAAGGGTTCCTGATCGGCTATAAAATAAAATGCACTCAAATGATCATTCACGTTTTGCCCCAATGAATTTTCTGTTGGCACCCAATATAAAAACGCATCAATCCAATCAAGATACTCTTCCAGATTTTTTACATTCTCAAGAAGGGGAACATTTTTAACGTTGGCTTTTTTTATTGCTCTTTCAAAATGTTGTTCCCAATTGTTGGTTTGAATCAATTGAACCAGATTTTTAACAATTGGATGATATGTATTTTTTGTTGCCATGAGGAAAATTTATGAATTTAGATAGAAGATTTAAGACGTACTGTTCACTTCATCTCTAGCTGCAACAATGCATTCCAACACATGATCCATTATTTCGGGCGTAATGTGAACATTCAAAGGAAAGATCTTAATCGCATACACTACCGCTTCCTTGTCTTTCATATCTCTGTTGTATTCAACGGTACGAAAGCCGGTGCTAAAACTTAAATATGGGGTGCATTGTCCGCTAATTTTTTTACCTGAACGGAACCATTCAAATAATTTTTCACCGATGGCATGAGTAAATTTATTGTGTTTTATCAGGTCATTTCTGTAATTCTTATCACACAATTCATTTTCATACTGAATATTGGGGTCAATACCTTTTGGATAAATTCTTAAAAGTGTGATCAAACCATAATCAGAAGGATTCACACAAACCATTTCTGATTTTTTTGCGATCTGATTTTTTAAGTAAACTTTATTTTCAAGGATGCCACCTAAAATAGATTGAAAACCTTCATGACCAAAAAATTTGAGTGTTGCCCATCCGGCCAATGAACCAGTTGCTGATCTTGAGACTTCCAGCGTATAATTTAATGGATTGTAAGGTGAACGCGGCTGCAGATAAACGGATTGTCCGCGCGAAAGTAAAGATTCAAACTCCTTTGCATCTTTGTAAACGAAAGTGCTGCTGATATAGGGAGAAAAACCGGTTTTGTGAAAATCGACACCAAAGGCATCAGCGTAAAAGATTTCCTTTATCGCGTTGTAATTTTTTTCAATATATGGCAATACTTCTTTTGAAAAGCCCAGTAAATTTGTTTTGAAATCATAATTTTTAAAACATATCCACGACCACCCGATTACCGAATCACAATATAGCAAAGCTTTCCCATAACCTTCAGGGTTGGGATATTTATCCATCAATTTCCTGACTTTTTTTACGGGATCAAATGCACATGCATCGGTAGTTGCCATTGTGCAAACGATCGATGCAACAGGAATTTTTTTTGCAGCACAATCCGCCAAAACTTCTTCCAAATGTGTTGTATCCATCGCATTCGTATCAATATCAGTTCTGATTTTAATGATGTTATTCATACCAAGACCTGTCCAGTCGGAGCTGTTAAGCATGGTGTAATGTGCCTGTTGAGAGCAGATCACCTTCGCATCAGTTCTGATTCCTGAATATCTCGAATCAGGAAGTACACGGGTTAAGGCATATTTTAAATGGTAAGTCCAGCAACCCGAACCGCCAAAAGTATAAACACATCCGGCTTTTTTTGCATCCCAGCCAGCGAGGTTCGCTAGAATTCCACCAGATTCAAGTTCTGCTTGGTGAACATTCCAGGCATATTCACCTTCGAGAATGTTTGGCGCGAAAATTTCTGACAAAATGGACGCTACAATGGCCGCGGTATTTCCTTGCGGATTTACATTGTTCATGGTAAGTGGATGTCCCCAGTTGGGCATTCCTTCAAACAATTTTATCACCAGAAGGATCACTTCTTCCGAAGAACTCATTTCCTGATTTAATGTGGAATTTTTTACATTCTCAAAATCAATGGTCAAAGCAGAGTTTTTCCCAAGAAAAGCAGCACCACCATCCCGTTCAGGCTTTAGTTTGTCCAATTCCCGGACTGCAATACCTATTCCGTCAGCTAACGGATCTTTCTCATCTCTATAGGGCGAAGGAAATGAATTGAACATTTCTTTTTTAAATTTTGCCCATTGCGGAAAAGTAGGATCGCTTTTTTCATCATTCCTATTTTTAGCTTTTACTTTTGTACTCATATTCTTTGGTCTGTGCATATTTTTTCAAAGATATTGTGACCTAAATAGGTATGTGTTACATGACTTTTAAAATAAATTGTAAGATTCACACATTTTTAGTTGAAAATTATTGGTGGATAGTTGTTGGTTTACAATCCCCCTATACCTAAATATTTGTTTTTCCTGAATAGTTCTTATTTAACATCTTTAGTTTCCCGAAAATTATACTTCGTTGTTACCATATTTCCCCGTTTGGTGTCTTATCATCGTTACCTCCCCAATGATAAATATTACTCTACAGAAAGATAAGATATTGAATCCTCATTGAAAGGCATCCTACCTACAAATGTGTGATTGATATAACTCTTTTCCGGAATTGTATAACAGATAAGCTGTTTTGACTTAGCAATTTTATACTCAGATTTTAAACCCGGATTCATTCGATAATTTATCATGAAAAAAATCTACTTTAATGTTGTTATATTACTCGTACTGATTTTATGTCCAACAGTTATATTTGCACAAACAGCTCCTAACTTAGGCGCTGCTTCCGGTTTTGCGATATTTACTGGAGCCGGAGCAATTACAAATACAGGAGCATCAATAGTAACCGGTGATGTTGGCACTAATACCGGTGCATACACTCCTCCTGGAACATTAAATGGGCAAAGCCATGTGGCAGATGCCACTTCAGCACAAGCCAAAATTGATTTACTTGCAGCTTTTGCCGCATTGGACACGCCGGTAGGCGATAATATACCAGTTGGATTAGGCGGCCAGACTCTAACCCCAGGTGTTTGGTATACAAATGCTGCTTCAACATTAAACGGAACATTAACTTTAGATGCTTTAGATAATCCTGATGCTGTATTTATTATCAGGATAGGTGGTGCTTTTGCAGAAAGTGCATCTTCAAACGTCAATTTGGTTCGTTCAGCCTCCTTGTGTAATGTGTATTGGCAAATAGGCGGACAATTTGATTTAGCAATTGGTTCTGTTTTTCGGGGGACTATAGTCGCTAACGGACCAATCCATTTATTGGGAAGCTCATCACTTCGGGGTAGGGCTCTTACAACCGCAGGAGCTATTTCTTTAGTTGATAACATAGTAACGATACCTCAATCCGTAGGCATACCTGTTTTCGTTCTGGGTGCAACATCATCCCGTTGCCAGGAAGCAGGTATAGTAACCTATACGGCTACTGCAACAAACAACACCGGAATAACATATAGCATGGATTTAACTACCGAAGCTTTTGTTGGAAACAGTATCGTTTCAACAACAGGTGCAGTAACTTATGCAGTTGGATGGAGCGGGACAACCACCATCACAGCCAGTGCTGCCGGATGTGACGGGCCGGCAACAACCATTCATACAGTCACAATTGCCTCTTCATCATTAACATCGGCTATCTATCACCAGTAAATGCACATGAATCAAAAAAAGTAATAGAATATATGTTCAGAAATAACAAATAAAACAAATCATGAAAACAAAACTTCGATTTTTCATCATGCTATTGCTCTCCGTTAGTGTACTGGGAGTATGGGCCCAAAATCAAAACCCTACGCAGACAGTATGTTTGGGTGCTCAAACATATTCTGTTGATCCGGTTTCAGGTGCTACATTTGTGTGGAGCATTTCTGCCGGAGGAACAATAACATCCGTAAATGGCACAGAAAATATTACCATCGATTGGACTATTGCCGGTGGGCCATATACAGTTTCAGTATATTCCTATAAAGCAATCGGCTGTCCCAGCATCACTCAATCTGTTTCTGTAACCGTTGTGTCTCAACCAACAGGGCCAACTCTAAATGTAAAAACGCCTAACCTTGCTAGTGTTTGCGATGGAACGAATGTATCTGCAACATTTATTACTGGAAGTGGAGGAGTTGGATGTAGCGATGCTTTTCAATACCGATTTGATGGAGTTGGGCTGTGGAACGTCTATACACCCGGAAACAATTTAAGCACAACCGGACATACTTTGGTTGAAATACAAGGCCAGCGAAGTGGTTGTGCTTCAGGAGCCGGATGTACAGGAACCTCATGGGTTACTCTTGCAAGCTGGAATGTGAACACAAGTCTGCCTGTTAGCGTGACTATTGTCGCTGACAATAACCCCGTTTGCGCCGGTACTTCTGTTACATACACAGCTACTCCTGTAAATGGTGGGGCTGTTCCTGTTTATGCATGGTATGTAAATGGATCTGTTCAGGTAGGCACAAATGCAACTTTCGTTTATGTGCCTGTCAATACTGATCAGGTTTATGCAATGCTTACCTCAAATGCTACATGCGCCACAGGAAGTCCGGCAACCTCTAATACCCTTACTATGACCGTAAATCCAACTTTGACAATTTCACCAATCTGGCACAATTAGCCGAAATGCTAAACTGAATGAAACGAACTCCGATGTGTCGGGGTGAGTTCCATGAGAACACACAGATTATTAATTTATTAACAATAATATTTTCTCATGAAAATGCTTCGCCGTTTCAGATATATACTTTTGTTTAGCATTGTGCTGTTCAGCACCTTAAAGGCTATTGCCCAAATCTCTATGCCCGACAATGTATATGTTGGAGTGGTAAAACATTATTGGGTGGATTCAATAATTGGTTCAGGATCAACTTATACCTGGAAAATTGATCATAAAATTCAGCAAAATGGGCCTGTTAATTTATTTTCAATAACATGGAAAACAATTGGTGTTTACTTTTTAGAAGTTCAGAAAACATCAGCAAATGATTGTTCTAGTGAAGTGAACTCTGGGTGGGTGTATGTAATTGCAGCCCCCCCTTCCGTATTGGTAGTTTCAACAATACATAAAAATATCCAATGTCCGGGAGATGCAACTGGAACTGCAGCAGTAATAGTGACAGGTGGTACAGAGCCCTATTCTTATATATGGAACACATCACTTGTTCAGACTTCATCCATAGTCTCAGGATTGGTTGCAGGAATATATACTGTTACTGTCACCGATAGAAACGGAAGTTTGGCAAAATTGCAAGTAACTATCGATTGTGAAAATTCATTGCCTACAGTCGTATTTACTTCAGCTTTAACGGGATTGATGACTTATTCCTTTGTAAATGCTTCTGCAAATGCGATGTCTTATGCCTGGGATTTCGGCGATGGTCAGATTTCAACTTCTGTAAATCCGATTCATGTATATGCAACATCGGGAACCTACACAGTGAAATTAACAGCTACAAACAGTTGCGGGTCAGACATCGAAACACAAGTTGTTATAGTTCCTGAATTGGAATTTTTCAATGGATTCTCTCCTAATGGCGATGGTCAAAATGATAATTGGAACATTCCTGTGCTTAACTATTTCCCGATTAACAATGTCCTGATTATAAACCGATGGGGGAGCGAGATATGGAAAGGAACCAATTATAACAATAAAACCGTTGTCTGGAAAGGCAAAAACATGAACGATGAGGGTATGCCTGATGGCACTTATTATTACATCATCAATTACGGTGCTACAGAAAAACGTGGCTGGGTATTCATTAAAAGATAGTCATTAAGTCATGTGAGTTAGAAATGAAAGCCATGAAACGAACATGCTGCTGAAAGTGATTTCAATGGTGACAGCACAAAGAATGGATGAAAATATAGTTCGAAGGAAGTGTCTCATGGCATGAGAGTTCCACGAGAACGCACAGTGAATGAAATTAATAAACTAAATGTTTCCGAGTGAAAATAAAAATCTTTACAACAATACTGATTGGAATGCTCTCTCTGGGGGTCTCTGCGCAACAGGATGCTGGATTCTCAATGTATTTTTTCAATCCGGTTTATGTAAATCCTGGATATGCCGGGAGTAGGGGCTTATTATCAGGAACATTAGTTCACCGTAGCCAATGGATCAATATGCCGGGTGCCCCTGAGACTCAATCACTAAGTATTCATAGTGCGATACCTAATAGTAATGTAGGACTTGGCTTACAGGTTTACAACGACCAAACAGGACCTATGAAAAATATGGGAGTTAGTTTTACTTATGCTTATCATCTTCTTGTTGGCAAAAAAGCAAAGCTTTCTTTTGGGCTTACAGGTATGTTAAACAATATTAGAGTTGACTGGGATCAAATAAATATTGATGACAATAATGATCCTGCGTTTATATCGAACGCGGCATCGAGTTGGGTTCCTGATGCCAGTCTTGGCTTATATTATTACAGAAAGAGATTCTACCTGGGCTTGAGCGTAAACCATCTCTTGCAATCAAGGTTTAATTTAGCGACTGCCACTGATGTCAACTATGCGAAGTTTTATAGGCAATATTACCTTACTTCAGGAATAGTTATCCCCTTGACCAAATATTTTGACTTCCGACCTTCCGTGTTGCTGAAGTACGTTGATGCTGCTCCAGCAGTTGGCGAAATTGAGGGGTCATTTATTTTCATTCAAAAATTATTTATCGGAGCGGGATACCGGGTCAATAAAAGAATAAATATGACTGGTACCGACAATATGCTTGTAGGTATTGTGGAAATTGAAATTACCAATTTTCTGCGCTTCGGTTATTCTTACGATTATTATCTGGATCGCAATGGTATGTATAACAGCGGCACCCACGAGTTTATGCTGGGATTTGATATCAATGGTATTAAAACAAAATTGTCAAGTCCAAGATTTTTTTAGAAAAATCTAAATTAATAAATACGACCATGAAAAATATATACATTCTTGTTATTGCTGTTCTATTCAGCACAATTGCAACAGCACAAACGCCAAAGGCCGACCGGTTGTTCGAAAATTGGGAATATTACAGCGCGGCAAAGCTTTACGAAGCTGAAGCGGCGGAACATCCTTCTGCTGATGTTTATTTTAAATTGGGTGAATGTTACCGGAAAATGAACTGGTACAAGGAAGAGCAAGTAGCCTATGATAAAGTAAATGAGTTAGGTAGATATAGCAATCCGGAATTTTATCTGAATTACGGTCAGGTATTGAAAAACAACGGTAACTACGCTCAGGCAAAAGTTGCATTTAACAAGTTTAGTGAGTTTATACCATCCGATCCTAGAGGAAAATTCTTTAGCGAATCTATCGATATTGTTACCGAAGATCATAAATGGGACGAGCCGGTTACAATCAGCAATGTTGCGACGCTCAATTCAAAAAATGCAGATTTAAGTCCAGCATTATATAAGAACGGCATTGTATTTACTACAAATCGCAAGACTCCTGGTCACGATAAAATTTATGGATGGACTGGTGCAAACTTTTTAGACCTTTATTATGCAAAAAGGAATACTGACAATATAAAATTCGATCAGGTAGCTCCTTTTGACGGGAAAAACATCAACCAGAAGTATCACGATGCTCTTGCGAGTTTTTCAAAGAACTTTGATACCATTTATATTTCTAAGGTCGAAAAATACCTTAAGGGAGACGATAAGAAATTATTGAAAATCGAAAGAAATAAGATTTTTATTTCAGCCATAAAAAATGGGAACTGGACCAAAGAAGTTCCATTCTTTCTCAACAGCGATCTTTATTCGGTGGCCAGTCCTTTTGTTACACCTGATGGTAAAAGGTTGTATTTTGTTTCGGATATGCCGGGTGGATACGGAAAAACCGACATCTATTACTGCAACCGTGAAGGCAAAGGATGGGGCAATCCCATCAACATGGGACCCAACATCAATACATTTAACACTGAAAAGTATCCCAATATGGATACTGATGGGAATTTTTATTTCTCTTCTGATGGTTATCAGGGGTTTGGAGGCATGGATATTTGTATTGCGCTTAATAAAAATGGCACTTTTGAAAAGGCCATACCTATGAAATACCCATTTAATTCTTTCACCAACGACTTTGGAATTGTTTTTCTGAAGGATGGTAAATCGGGATATTTTACATCTAATCGTTATGAAGGTGGAAAAGGCGATGATGATATCTATTACTTTGATCTAAAGCGAGATAATGTTGATAAAGATTTGATTATTCCAATTTACACCATTGGGTACAGGCCTAAATTTATTGAGCCGGAAGTTAAGTTTTGGGTCAATTCGCCAGCCAATATTCAGGCAGGTCGCAGAGTTCGGGAAACATTCCCTCTACGCAACTATGTATTCTTCGATTTGGGATCAACCGAAATACCCGATCGTTATGTGTTGCTTAAAAAAGATCAGGTAAAAGACTTCAAAGGGAGAAACCTGAAACAGTATGAATTGGTGGTCAGGACAGAACGTATAAAACAGCAATTGTTTGTATATTATAATATTCTTAACATCCTTTGTGACCGTATGTCCAGACATCCTGGAACTACTATAAAATTGGTTGGATCGTCAGAGAAAGGCCCTGAAGATGGCACGGCAATGGCCGAATCGGTAAAGAACTACATGGTTGATATATTTGGCATTAACGGTAAAAGGATTAGTGTTGAAGGCCTATGTAAACCAAAGATTCCTTCAGAAAAGTCTGGAGGAATACTTGAGTTGACTCTTCTTCGGGAAAGCGACCGCAGGGTGTCAATCGAAAGCAGTTCGCCAGCCTTATTGGAAGAGTTCGAAAGCGATCCTGAGACCCCGTTGAAACCGGTAGATATCTTAACTGTTCAGGAAGCGCCGGTTGATAGCTATGTTACTTTCAATGTCGAAGGAGGAAATAAAGCATTTGCATCATGGGCCATAGAGATTAGGGACGATGCTGGAAGTGTACAATATTTTGGACCTTATTTACGAGAAAAAATAAGGATACCCGGAGCAACCTTTTTAGGCACCAGAACTGAAGGCGAATACAAAGTGACAATGGTAGGCCAAACAAAGCATGGCAATACCGTGCGAAAGGAAGTTCCGGTACACATGGAGCTTTGGACCCAGTCGTTATTGGTAGATGGATTAAGGTTTAGTGTAATTTTTGAATTTGATGATTCAAGATCAATCAACATTTATAGAAAATTCCTTACTGATTTTGTAACTCCAAAGATTCCTAAAGATTCCAAGGTGATCATTCACGGCCATACTGATATTATTGGAGAAGAAGGCCATAATCAAAAATTATCAGAAGCCAGAGCCAACGATGTGACAAAAATTCTTCAGGACGCTTTAGCCAGAGCTGGCAAAAACAAAGTTAAAATAGAAGTAACCGCATTTGGAGAAGATGAAAACGTATCACCATTTGAAAATAAATTTCCGGAAGAACGTTTCTACAACAGAACCGTTATCATTGATGTAATTCCACGTGATTGACGGAGTTTCTCATTGTTCCTGATGATTTGATTTCAACTCTGAAGCAGTTAGTCTGAAGAATGTAGCGAATGTTTTGTCATGGGTTTGGTCATGCTTTTACTTTTTCTGCAGCAAAAAAAGTAAACAAAGAAATGCCGCTGCTGAAGGAGGTGCAACGGCATTACAAATCGATGCAAAATTCTTTATTAAATCTTCAGAAATTGGTTTGCGACTTATTTCACGGCAAATTTTATCAACTCAGAATTAAACTTGTCCGTTTCCTCCAGAAACATGCTATGACCGCTATTTTCGAAAGCAACAATATGTGAATTTTTGATGCCGGCGTTCATCAGTTTGGCTAAATCAAAAGAGCATATTTTATCTTTTTTTCCATGCATTATCATTGTAGGAATTGTAATTTTCTTTAAATCAGGTCTAAGATCGGTATCACGTAAGGCCATTAAACATTGAGCGGTTGCATAAGAAGATGCGCTGAGGTTAATTGCATTCAGCCAATTGCATATACCTTCATTTAATGAAGTTTCGGTCGCAGAGAAAATTTTTCCGAAATCGGATAATAACCGTGGTCTGTCTTTATAATTCAACTCAATTAATTCATCAACGGCACTTATTGGAAGGTTGTATTTGAAATCGTCACGTTGTGTCCATATCGGAGCTGCGGCTCCACACAATACCAGTTTAGATACATGGGCACTTTTATACGTAGACATGTAACGAATTGCAATGGATCCTCCCATTGAAAAGCCAACTAAAACTGCATCTTCAATATCGAGTTTGCTTAAAACATTTTTAATATCCAAGGCATGGATATCATAGTCATATTTTCCATAAGGTTTATCCGATTTGCCGAAACCCCGTAGGGTTATACCAATGGCTCTGAAGCCATTTTTTATCAAAGCGTTATATTGGTACTCATACATTTCGTCACTTAGCGGCCAACCATGTATTAATACAATAGGCCGACCTTCGCCGGCATCTGTGATATGCAGGCGAACATTGAGTTCCACTTCAATATATTCGGCTTTGGCTGTTCTGGATATTATCTTTTCCATTTTTTTATGTATGTTAAATAAATTATTATTCATTCGGTTGTTTTGCCATTAAATTTTGCCGCATTATCCTGAGCATCTTTTTTTGTCGCTCTTATAATGCCATCTTTGTGTTGAGGAAGAGCATAGATTGTGTACATTTTTAATTCTTTTGTTGCATCGGTGTTTATTACATTATGTCTTGAACCAACAGGTACAACGATCACATCACCACTTTCAATGGTATATTCATTTTCATTAATTATACATTTTCCCTTCCCACTTTCGAACCGGAAAAATTGATCGCTGTTTACATGAATTTCTGATCCGATTTCTTCACCCGGTTTTAAGCTCATTAATACCAGCTGAAGATTTTTGCTTGTGTATAATACTTTTCTGAAATTTCCATTTTTCAATGCATCTTTTTCTATATTACTTTTAAATCCTTTCATTGTTGATTTCCTGACCGTATCTTGTTTAAGAGCACTGCCATCCGGCTGTTTTGCTTTGTGAGTATTGTTATTACAAGCGATAAGAATCATAATAAATAGGCTTAATAGCAAGTATAATTTTTTCATTTTGGTTAATATTTAAATTTGGTTACTTTTCTATTTAATAGATGTTTGGCAGCATAAATTGAGAAAACTTTTTCAAATCATAAAACCTCACCCAGATGTTTGTAATTAGATGCAATAATGTTGAATGCCTCATCCATACGCCCACTTAACAACATTCTCCCCATATATACAGTCATACCTTTTATCTGGTCAAATTCCAGTTTGGGAGGCATGGCCAATGCATTCGGATCAGTCTGAATGATAATCAAAATGGGGCCTTCATGCTGAAAAGCTTTTTCTAATCCCGGTTTTACTTCATCGGGATTATGAATGGTAATCCCTAGTAACCCCATTGCCTCTGCTAATTTTGCAAAATCAGGATTCAGCATCTCTGTTTCCAGATCAGGAATTCCGGCTACTTCCATTTCCAGTTTCACCATTCCCAACGAACGGTTATTGAAAACAATGATTTTAACCGGTAATTTGTACTGGACAATAGTCATCAGGTCGCCCATCATCATGGACAAACCTCCATCACCACAAAATGCAATCACTTGTTTGTCGGGACAGGCCAATGCTGCACCAATGGACTGAGGTATTGCATTTGCCATAGATCCATGATTGAACGAACCCAGCATTTTTCGTTCACCTGTGCCATCAATATACCGTGCGGCCCACACACAACACATTCCCGTGTCTATTGTGAATATGGCATCTTTGTCTGCCAGTTCGTTAATCACAGAAACAACAAATTCAGGATGAATAGCATTTGGCTTACCGGTATCATTTACATAGAGCATTAATTTCTTTTTGACTTCTTTATGAAGCTCCAATTGGTGTGCAAGAAAAGTAGAATCATTCTTTATTTCTACCAGTGGGATGAGTGCTTGCAAGGTATCTTTTACATCACCACAAAGTCCCATATCAAGTTTTGCTCTTCGCCCAAGGTTCTCGGGTTTAATATCAATTTGCACAATTTTATTTTTCATCGGCATGAAGGGGGTATATGGAAAATCGGTGCCCAATAATACAAGCAAATCACATTCATGCATAGCGTGATAAGCCGATGGAATACCCAGTAATCCGGTGTTTCCTACTTCATTTGGATTATCATACTGAATTGCCATCTTCCCTTTATATGAATACGCAACCGGAGCCTTCAACTTCTCGGACAACTGAATGATCTCATCATGTGCTTCTGCAGCACCTATTCCGCAAAAGATAGTAATTTTCTTATGTGCGTTTAAAAGTTCGGCAAGTTGCACCAGCTCGTTTTCCGACGGCCTGACAATAGGTTGGTTCCTGAAAAGCGTAGTAGTAGTTTCAGCTACTTCTGCGGGAAGATTGGTAATATCACCCGGTAATCCAAGAACTGCTACTCCTTTTTTATGCACGGCATGTTGAAGCGCTGCCTGCAACATACGAGGTAACTGTGCTGGTGTCGTAGCTACCTGATTATAGCAGCTGCAATCATCAAAAAGTCTGATGGTATTTGTTTCCTGAAAATAGTCTGTTCCAAATTCTTTGGTTGGAATTATAGAGGCAATGGCTAATACCGATGCCGATGAACGGTGTGCATCATACAAGCCATTAATCAGGTGAACATGTCCAGGGCCACTGCTGCCGGCACAACAAGCCAATCCATTCAGTTGAGCTTCTGCTCCGGCTGCGAATGCAGCAGTTTCTTCGTGCCGTATATGAATCCATTTTATTTTGCCATTGCGGTGCACAGCTTCATTTATATGATTAAGACTATCACCGGTCAATGCATATATCCGTTGTATGCCCGCTTCGACTAATGTTTCTACCAGTTGATCTGATACATTTTTGCTCATATTTAGGTTTTCTTGAATTCCCTTGAATTTTTCATATTGCATAAATTTCTGTCAATATCAATGGAATCGGTATTTTTCCATTCATCAGCAGGTCAAGATCATGGATGATTTCTAAAACACTTCTTTTATAATCTGTTTTTGATCTATTTTTAGATGAATCAATTGTTTTTCTATTGCATCCATCATCGGTGGAGGTCCGCAGATATAAACATTTTTGGTGGATTCGGTTAGGTGAGTTTTGAGAAACTCTTTGGTGATTTGACCATGAGCATACCCTTCTGCTTTTTCGTCAGATAAAATGTTGATGAAATTTTTGCCTAGTAGGTTTTTAAATTCCTCTTCTTGAATTATATCCTCTTTCGTTTTGTTGGCAAAAATGAGTTTGTTGTTACCTATTTCTTTTTTTGATTGAAGATCCCTGAAGATGGATATAAATGGAGTAACACCAGCACCGCCTGCAATAAATACACCTTCTCCTTTATAAGTAATAGTGCCAAAAACATCGTGCAGAATCAGTTCCTCATTTATTTTTAGTTTCAGCATTTCATTGGTAACACCTTTGTGCGAAGGATATGTCTTTATTGTAAATTCAAGAATATCACTGTCTGGAAGGCATGTAAAGGTGAAAGGCCTTTTTTCGTTTTGCCAGTTGTCTTTGTTTATTGATATTTCGGTGGCTTGCCCGGGAGTAAACTTGAAATGTGTTGGTTTCTCGGTAATAATTTGCAGTACATCAGGAGTGATGTGCTTAATTGATTTTATTTTAACTGTAAATGGTTTCATTTCATGAATTATTTTGTACTTATTGTTTTTTAAGCATTTTCTTTATTTCGGTTTCAACTTCTTTTGCTCCTTCAGCATACAACTTTTCCTCACCGGGAGAAAGTTCGTAGAGCAACCGCAAGAACTCTCCGGCATGCACAAGCTCTTCATTTGCAATGTCTTTAAGAACCGCTATTGCAAGTTTATTGTCGGTTGACTCAGCAAGCTGCATATACAATTGAGTTGCTTCATACTCTGCGGCTACCATAAAACGTATTGCTCTAATAAGCTCTTCTTTAGTTAGTTTTCGGTCTTTTGCCGAGCCCGAAAAGGGTGTTCCAAATGTTGGCATATTTATTCTCCTTTAATTTTTTGTAGGCTTTCGCCCATTAATACTCTAACTTTTATGATTGAAATAATATTTGCTACCTTAAGTTTGGCGAATGATTTAATAATTTATCAGAATCAAAGATGAGCATAGTAATTGCTGAGCTCTTCTGTTTGATAAGGGCATATTCTTAATGGAAAGCCAATCCAATGGTGCTTACTCCGGTTGATAAATCAAGAAATATCCCAATTTTTTTGTTGAAATGATATTCTGTACCTATGTGCAAATCAAGGAATAGTGGATTGGCACTGTCGTAGTTTGTATTGCGGCTATATCCATCATCCCATGTCGATTTTACAATGGAAAATCCTAAAGAACCAGCCAGATAAAAATCCCAGTCTGGATTAGCTCCAAGGATTTGATCAAAATAATAAGTGCCTTTTCCTCCTATGGGAATAACTGTTTCGCGATAATGATTGTTTGTATTTCTGTAGGAATAGAAAGTGATAAAAGGAGCTAGAGTGAAATTATTAGCCGCATCGAACTCATAGTTTAGATGAAAAACTGGCATAGATTGGTTTGTATAACCGTAATATCCTGAATATCCGCCAATTCCAATTCCCAGATTTAACGCGTGGCCATAATTACCGGTGAAGGTTCTTCTCTGTGCCTGTGTGCTTGGTGTTAATAGAGTCAGGAGCAGAAGCAATGTTAATGCACTAATTATTGTTTTCATTTGTTCCGTTTTTAGTTTTTTTTAGAATTCATTAATTGTTTCTGTGGTTCCCGGGTTCACGATCGTGAGTTTTTCTATTGTTTTTTTTAGACCCTGACTTCTTTACATTTCGCTGATTTTCATTGTCGTTTTTCCTATCAGGTCTTTCGCCAAAGTTTTTTTGTGGAGTACCTCGATATCCTTTGGCATATTTCATTCGATGCTCCTTAAAATGAGAGTAAGGAGTGTTTCCGTGATAGTCAGACATCACGACTTTGTATCCATTGTACAGATCATAGTTTCTATACTTGCTAGGAAGCGAAGACCGACGGACCCAAGAGATTCCATTGAAATAAATAAACATTGAGGAGTGAACATCATAATACGCTTCCACATCGGGTAAATAGTAATATCTGACATCCGAATATCCGGTTGGTCCCCATTGTGGAGGATCACCAATCGTCAAATGAACTGAAATTTGAGACTGCACAGCGCCTGCAAAGCAAAGCATTACAGCGATTAGTTTTAATGCTCTCATCTTATTGTTCTAATAGTTTATAAAGTTCTTTCAGATCGGGAGACAAAATGACTTCAGTTCGACGGTTACTGGCACGACCTTCAGTGGTTTCGTTTGAATTTACCGGATGAAACTGACCTTTACCTGTAGCTGTGATACGATTCGAGTCAAAGCCATTATCCATGGTTAAAATGCGTACAATGGAAGTTGCTCTTGCGGTACTTAAATCCCAATTGTCTTTAAACTGATTTGTTTTAATCGGGATGTTATCAGTATGACCTTCAATCAAAACAGTAATATCGCTGGTGCTGTTAAGAACCTGAGCAAGTGATTTCAGAGCTTCTTTACCTTTAGGATCAACGACATCAGATCCTGATTTGAATAACAATTTTTCCTGAAGTGAAACATACACATTTCCATCTTTGGTATAAACCGACAATTCATCTGACTTATATTTCATCAGAGCATCAGATATTGAATTCTTAAGCTTTGCCATCACATCTTTTTGTGCCTGAATCATATTCTGAAGGGTTTTTAACCGTTTTGCCTGATCGGCAATTGTCATTTTTGATTCCGTTGAAAGAGCATTCAGATCGTTTAAAACAGATGAGTTTGCATTGGTCAACGCATCTTTATCATGATTAAGATTTTTTACCTGAACATTACATTCGGATAGTTTACGTTGTGTGTCATCCAGTTGATTTTGAGTATCGATGTAGTCTTTTTGCAGCTTATCGGCTCTGGCTTCCGATCGTACTAATTTTTTGCTTGGTCCGCATGATACCAATAGTAAAACAAGAATCAAGGACAAGAATTCGAAGAAATGAAATGATTTTTTCATGTTGTTTGGATTAATAATGTCAAAGTTGAGCAACGGTTTAATAAATTGTAACAGGTTCACTTTTGCTTCCGTTTGCGTAATTCATAAAATTTCAGCGTGTTTGCTTACTCTTTTTGTTTTAGGAAAGAATAATAAGATTGGAAAAGGTCTGTGGGGACCTGATCCTATCTTATTCGATTTGATTTCACTTTGATATTTATCTACCTGGAATGATGTCAATGATAACTGTACGGTTATAGAAACGTTCCTCAGGTAGTTTGTTATCCAGAGTTGATGCAGTTTGTTCTTCACCAAATCCTTTTACGTCAAATTTCACATCGTTTCGGTCAAGCTTTGCCAATGCGGTTTTGAGAATAGTGCACACATCATTTGCCCGGGCAAGTGATAGTTTCTGATTATAAGTCCGGTCACCAATATTATCGGTATGACCATGCAAGATAACAGTACCACCACGTGGTATTTTGGGTGCTATGATATCGGTTAGGTATTTTTCATAAAGCGCAATGACTTTTGATTCATTGAATTCATAAATTACGCTGTATCTCATTCCTTCTTCGTTTTGGATTGGAGTCCAAAGAACCATGTGTACGGGGGCTTCTTTTTTAACTATTTTGTTGTCTTTTGTTTTGCCGATCATCATTACCTTATAATCACCTTCTGATTTGGTTTTTAGGATTGACTTTCCGGGTATACCGACTAGTTCCTTCGTATAGGGGCCAAAGAACTGTACGTTATTATTTTCATCGGTAATTTCCATTCTCCACGAAGTAAATGCCAGATCAGAACCTTCTGCATTGAACGTTACATAGCTGTCAATGGGAGCTTTCTGCACGGTGTTGAATTCTACCGGCTTTAATGATGATGCAGTTCCACTTTGGAATTCCATTAGTAATGTAGACGAAGTACTTTCAATCGTTACCCGGCGGTCTCCTTCACGAAGAAGGTCAAGCTCCAAAGTTCCTCCTGGTTTTTCAGACGGTATATTGGGTTTAATTTGACCTTCGGTCGTAATTCTTGAAGCATCAATGCCAAATACAGCAACCAGATATTTTTTTACAGACTCGGCCATATATTTTCCATCTTCAGGACCTTCCATAGATGCTCCGCTTAAACGTATTGTTGTCGCAGGATTTTTGCTCATTCGATCGCCCAGTATATTTAAAATATTATAATAGACAACCATTTCACGAGATGAACGACCGGATAATTCTTTGGGTGTAAAAACTTCTAATTGATCTTCTTTGAAGTCTTTCACCTTGTTTTTTTTGAGTAACACATAACGATCCGGAATACTTGTTGATCCTTCATTGAAGAATACATAATTTCTCAGCGGAAAAGTTTCCCGAACCCTACGTTCAACCGGAATATTATCTGGGGCATTGACATAAAATTTAACTTCTGGAATTGGAAGGTCCAGATCATTTACTCCACTCTTTTTTAAATCAGGGCAACCATTTAACGAACTTATTCCTTTTATGGTCGGACAATCATCCAAATAATCAACAATACCATCGTTGTCAGTATCTAAAGGACACCCATTGATATCAACAGTAACATTTTCGGGAGTTTGAGGGCATTGATCTTTTTTATCCGGAACGCCGTCATGATCCGAATCTTTGGCTTTTCCAAAGCTGAATTCCATTCCTAGCGTGGCTTTCCACAGGCTTTCTCTACCGGTTATTCCTTTGGCTTCGGATTCGATTCCGCGAATGTAACAGGCTTCCATGTAGAGCGCATTCCCGGGACTAAGATGATACTTTCCGCCTAATCCTAAGTCGAAGTTAAATGCTGATACCGTATTGTTATACAGATAACCTGGTCCTGCAAAAATATAAGGACGTAATTTGTTATTTTCGTCGCTTAGCTTAAACCTCAGATTTAGAAAAGGGTTTACCAAATCCAGATTGTTGTTCAGCTTAGTATTGAAAAGTCCGATATCACCTTTCAGCATTAAATCGAACTGGGAACTAAGATATCGGCTGAAAGATAACTCGGGCATAAAGCCGATTCCGCCATTATTCAGAGTGCCATATCCTCCGACTCCAATTCCGACTCCCCATTTTCGATCAAATGTTTGCGCATTTAAACTAGCTGCAAATGCGAAAATCAGCGAAAGTAAAAGTATTTTTTTCATAGTTAATTTGCATGAAGTGATAGAATCTTCACTATTCAAAATTGAAGATTTCGTTTGCGAAAGGTGTTACACAATTTCGCCTAAGAATTACATTATTCACACGTTAGCTATGCGATTACCATGAAGAAGGAATTATCTGTAATTGAGAATTCATTAAATAAAAACAGAGACTTTTTAGGGCCTCTGTTTTTGATAAATACTGAATGATTGATTAAAATTTATTTTGGTGGAATAATATCAAGTATTACGGTACGGTTATAAAAGCGTTCTTCCGGATATTTGTTATTGAATGGAGCTAAATCCTGATCTTCACCAAATCCATATACTTCAAACGTGATGTCGTTTCGGCCTGCTTTAATCATGCCATTTTCAAGAATAGTTTTAACATCATTTGCCCGGGCTAATGATAAGGTGAGGTTATTAGCTTCGCCTCCAATAATATCAGTATGGCCGTGGATAATAACGGTTCCTCCCTTCGGAATCTTTGGAATTACAATGTCAGTAAGATATTTTTCATAAATAGTAATTGCTTTTGAATTGTTGAATTCATACAGAATGCTGAATCTCATCATTTCTTCGGCTACAGGAGGAGTCCAGAGCACTAAATGAGCCGTGGTTTCTTTCCGGACTATTTTACCGCTCTTGTATTGTCCAATCATTGTTATCTTGTAGTCACCTGCTGGCCTTAGTCCCAGAATTGATTTTCCGGGGATACTCTCAGCTTCCTGTGTATATGGACCAAAGTTTTTTACATTGCCTTGCTCATCTGTAATTTCCAGAGACCACGAACTGAATGCATCTTCGGCTCCCTGGACATCAAAGGAAACATAGCTATCAACAGGAGCAGCTTGAACATCAATGATTTCGATCGGTTTTAGCGGAGCTGCAGGTCCACTTTGGAACTCCATCATAATAGCTGGAGAAGTGCTCCATATAGAAACACGGTGATCTCCTTCACGAAGTAGGTCAAGCTCAAGCTTTCCACCTTCTTTTTCTGACGGAATTCTAGGTTTAATACGGCCTTCAATGGTAATTCTTGAGGCTTCAATCCCGAATATATCGACTAAATAATTTTTTACGGATTCGGCCATTTCACGAGCATCTTTTGTACCCTTCATTGAAGCTCCGCTTAGCATAACTGTTGCTGTTGGATTTTTCTGCATACGATCGCCCAGAATATTCAGCACATTGTAGTAAACCGTCATTTGACGTTTGGAGCGCCCCGTTAGTTCTTTGGGGGTAAATACTTCGAGCTGATCTTCTTTAAATTCTTTTACCTGGCTTTTGCGAAGCAACACATAACGATCGGGTATCTCTGTCGATCCTAAGTTGAAAAATACATAGTTACGAACAGGAAATGTTTCACGAACCCTTCGTTCTACCGGAATATTCTTTGGTGCATTTGCAGTAAAAGTGACTTCAGGTTCTACAATTTCCTTGACCGGTATTGGTGCAATAGCCTCCACTGGTTCTTGATTTTTATGACCACGACCAAATTTCAATGCTGCGCCAACTCTTACTGTGGTGATGTTCCATGATTCTATAGTTCGTGGATCCTGACCAAAATAGGGTTGAAAAGAAACGAAAGGTGATAATACTGTTTGAGTATGCTTGTTTTGTGAGGATAATTGAATGTCGTATCCAGCTCCGATTTGCGCAGAGACTAAGAACTTTTTCATACTATTGAAATCTCCACTAACGTCAGGATTGGCTACCTGATCAGGATAAGCCGGATTTATTCCTTGTTTGTATGTGAATTGTTTATCAATATTGAAAGCCATACGTGGTCCTGCATACAAATAAAAATCAGATTTAAATGGTGCAAAGCGCAGGCTAGGTTCCATGGTTATATAGCTCAGCGAATTTGATAAATCAGCAGGGCAATTGCATGGAGTTTTAATTTGATCGTATGCTCCGGAACGATTGTCATATCCAGCTTGTAGCATAACGCCCCAATTTGTTTCAGGTCGGTGAAATTCCACCAGCGGAGCGGCATATAATCCTATGGCAAAGCCATTGTGAAAGGCTGCGGGGGCGGTAAATGTAGAATTCAATTCCTGAGTACTTCCACGGTAATAATTTAGATTTGCTGCACCAGCTGCACCAATCCAAACGGATGGTCGTGTGTATTTTGCATCTTGAGCATGAAGACCTATAACTGAACTAGCTAAGATTAAAGTGCATATAATAAGGCTTCTAATCGTTAGTTTATAGGAAGACCATGACAAGTGTGATCTTTTGTTGTATTTCGTATTGGATTTCATCTTTTTCATGATTTTATGGTTTGTCAATTGTATTTGTATGAGTCAATACTACAGCCCCGTTTCTGGCAAGCATTCTACCCACTGCGGTTGCATGTGAATTCATTGTTATAGATTGTAATGCCAATATGGTTCCAAAAAATGAGGTATAGTCTCCAATAACAGCAGAACTTCCGGTTTGCCAAAAAATATTTGCAGCCTGAGCACCACCTGAAAGAATCACACTACCACCAGCTCCACCTACCGTAGTAAAACCGGAGGCAATCTGGAAAATCCAAACGGCATTAGGATCACCTTGTGCATCAAGGGTTAGATTGCCTGATTGTATTAATAGTGTTGATGTTGATTTATAGATACCCGGAGCAAGGGTTAATCCTCCCAAATCACCCGATACGGTAGCTGGTGCCGGGGAGGATGCTCCTTCGGCAAAAAGGTACGCAGCTGTCAAATCTAATTTAGCCTGTGTTAGCATGGCTGCTACAGCGCCACCATCATCAGCAGCATAGAGTGCACCACCAACAACTATTGCAGGAGGAAATCCGGTAATAGAAGAACGGGCTCCCGGGCTTATTCCAACATCCTGATTGTTAATTACACTAAATCCGGCATTGTTACTGACTCCTACACCTGAAATAATTCCGAATCGTCCAACTGTTTTTAAATCAACGGATGGTACATTAGGAAGTGTTGAGGTGAAGTTTGCCGTGATATTTTTATTTGCATTCATGGTTAACGTTAATGGATTTGTAGATCCGGTAGCGTCGCCACTCCATGAAGAAAATGTATATCCTGAATTTGGTGCTGCGGTAAGTGATACATTAGCTCCACTGGAATAAGATACCAAATTCGGGTTCTTTACCACGGTTCCGTTTAGTGCGGTTACATTTAAGGTATAGGTGTTGACCGGAATCAGCGTGAAGTTTGCAGTAATATTTTTATTTGCATTCATGGTAACTGTTAATGGGCTGGTAGTTCCGGTTGCATCGCCACTCCATGAAGTAAAAGTATATCCGGCATTTGGTGTTGCTGTGAGTTCTACCGTAGTTCCACTATTGTAAGTTGTCTGAGACGGATTCTTCACAACCGTTCCGTTGAGGGCGGTTACGTTCAGTGCATAAGCATTCTGCGTAAAATTTGCTGTGATATTTTTACTTGCATTCATCGTAACTATTAATGGGCTGGTAGTACCAGTCGCATCGCCACTCCATGATGTAAAAGTATATCCGGCATTTGGTGTTGCTGTGAGTTCTACCGTAGTTCCACTATTGTAAGTTGTCTGAGAAGGATTCTTTACAACCGTAC
>Ga0302286_10000615_pt1 | contig 28837 bp, 18 predicted proteins | sample III_Fen_E2_3_FD_198765 | JGI IMG/M metagenome (GOLD analysis project Ga0302286, IMG submission 198765) | Peat permafrost microbial communities from Stordalen Mire near Abisko, Sweden - III_Fen_E2_3 | ecosystem: Environmental > Terrestrial > Soil > Wetlands > Permafrost | place: Sweden: Abisko...
TTTGTGAGGGCTATAATGCAGAATAATATACCGCTTCCCCTGAATATGCAAATCTCAGAGATTTGATAAAAAACGAGTTGTCAGAGGGGACTCAAATACTTACAATATGAAACCAGAAAATAAATAAGGGTAATAAGGGCAAGATATTTTTTAATTGACATTTCTACTAAGGGTGAAAAATAAAAAATAAGGTTTTATTTAATACCCTTATTATTACATATTAAACATAAATAAAAAACCAAATCATCCAGGATTGAACATCGGGTCTTATTTTAAAATTTATGACCAACTTTCATTTTGTAAGTAATAATTAATAATTGATTCATTTTTACACAGCCTGCAAGGAGAGGGGCAAAGCCGTTGACAACCATCAGTTTTTTTATTTTTTTTTAAGCCTTACTTCTTACTCCTTACCTCTTACTCCTTCTCATTTCTCGCTCCTTATTTCAAAAGTATGAAATTAAGGTTAAATTTAAGGGCGCGGATACCAACTTTAGAAATTTAGAGTACCTTTGCGCCGAAATCAAAAAACAACAATCCACAATGGACGACGACCCTGCGATACGAAATTCAGTAAAAATCATCCTGATTTAAAAAGGCCGTCTGTTCGTTCTATCCCTCAGCCGCCTCTTTAAGTCTACAAAAAAAAGGAGGTGACAAATGACATCACAAATCACATTTTACTTAAGCCAGGTAACCGGCTCTAAGATCTATGGCGTGAACGGAACCCGTATGGGCAAAGTCATAGACATTCTTGTAAAAACAATCCAGCATAGCCAATCCCGTGATGAGATTTTCAGGCCTGTGATTGTTGGGATAAAAACCAAAATAAATGGTGAAATCCGGTATTTAAATTTTGAGTTTTTTAAAATTGAGAGTACCAGAAGAGGTTTTACATTCCGTTGCGAGCAGGAAGAACAACTACCCGAATCCATCGTTGAAACCTGTTTACCTCTGGTGAAGAATATCCTCGACAGGCAGATTGTGGACATCAATGGCCGCAAACTTGTACGGGTTAACGACATCCAGCTTGTATCAATTGAATCGCATATCTATGCCCTGGCGGTGGATGTGAGTACCGAAGGGTTATTACGCAGGCTGGGTGTATCCAATGTGATCAACAACCTACTCGACATTTTCAAACTAAGCCTGCCTACCCAGTACATTTTGTGGGATGATGTGGAAACATTCGATACTACCAACTTCAATATCAAACTTTCGCATTCCATCAGTAAACTTCAGTTATTACACCCTTCCGATTTAGCGGATATCATTGAAGAAATGGGATCGTTGTCGCGTAAGAAAGTGTTCGAATCGCTGGATGAAGAAAAGGCTGCCGATGTATTGGAAGAAATGGAACCATACGCTCAGGCACAGTTAATTGAAAGCTTATCGATCAGTAAGGCAGCTGATTTACTTGAAAAGATGCCTGCCGATGAAGTAGCCGATTTGATGGACGAATTGGGTGATGAAAAGGTGGAATTGCTGTTGAACGAGATGGAAAAAGAATCATCTGCTGAAGTCCGCGAATTGCTGGAATATGATGATAAAGAAGTAGGAAGTCTAATGACAACCGATTACCTTTCGTTCCGCGAAACAATGACCGTAGAAGACACCTTAATCGAACTTCGTGAACAAAAACCTGAGGCGGATATGATTTATTCGTTGTTCATTACAGATCAGGAGGAAAAACTTGTTGCTACCGTCTCACTGAGGGATCTTGTGATTTCGTTGCCGGCACAGAAACTGTCCGAAATAATGGATAAACAAATCATCTCAGTGCAGGATGAAGATCAAATCGATAAACTGGCAGCCATTATATTAAAATACGACTTACTGGCTATTCCTGTTACTGACTCCAAAAACACCTTAATGGGCATGATCGTCATCGATGACATCATCGAAGACCTTATGGACAAAGGAAAAACAAGGAAAGGAGGCAGATCATGGCGTTAATCAAATACACAGAGTTTACCAAGAGAAGAAAAAACATGTGGCGAACCCTCATTGTTTTTTTGGCAATCCTTGGTCCGGGAATAATTACAGGAAGCGTTGATAACGATGCTGGCGGTATCACTACCTATTCAGTGGCAGGTGCATTATACGGTTACAACCTCCTTTGGACAATGTTCCCTGCATTCCTTGTACTGGTAGTGGTTCAGGAAATGAATGCCCGTATGGGTATTGTAACAGGCAAAGGACTGGCCGATCTGATCCGGGAATATGCCGGTGTAAAAATTACCTTCTTTATTTTTGTCGGTCTCTTAATAGCCGATATCGGGAATACAACCACAGAATTTGCAGGTGTTGCAGGTAGTATGCAGGTTTTCGATGTCAGTAAATATATTAGTGTTCCCATTTCGGCGGTACTGGTATGGTGGCTGGTGGTAAAAGGTACTTACAAATTCAGTGAAAGGGTATTCCTTCTGTTTAGTGCATTTTTACTGGTTTATGTTGTTTCGGCATTATTGGGAAAACCACACTGGCATGAAATTGGCCAGGCTGTAATTAAGCCGGATATCAAATTCACCAAAGACTATTTAGTGATTGTTATCGGAATCATTGGTACCACCATTGCTCCGTGGATGCAATTCTATATGCAATCGGCTGTGATCGAGAAAGGGCTTAAAATAACGGATTATAAATATACTCTGGCAGATGTGGTTATCGGAAGTGTTATAACCGTAGTTGTGGCATTCTTTATTATTGTTGCCTGTGCTTCTACCCTTCATGAGAAAGGAATTGTAATTAATGAAGCAAAGGATGCAGCCATGGCATTAAAGCCTTTGGCAGGAAGTCTGGCTTCAGCAACTTTTGCATTCGGGTTATTTATTGCATCCATTTTTTCAGCAACCATTTTACCGGTGGCTACAGCATTCTATGTTTGCGAAGCCTTCGGTTTTGAAGCAGGAATTGATAAAAAGTGGAAAGAAGCTCCCCAGTTCTACTGGTTGTTTACCTCCATCATCATTATCGGTGCCGCCATTATATTAATTCCAAATGCACCGCTTATTCTGATCACTTTATGGTCGCAGGTGGCTAACGGAGTATTGCTTCCGGTTGTATTAATCTGTATGATCCTTATTGTAAATAATAAAGAAGTGATGGGTGAATATGTCAATAAACCGATGCAAAATATCTTTGGTTGGTTTACCATAGCTGTTCTGATCGGATTAACCATTGCACTTTTTGCTTCATCGTTCTTTTAAGAACAAAATCAACTTCATAAAACCTGAATCCAGTAAATGAAAAACAGCATTTCATTCTATATCGGATTCAGGTTTTAGTTTACTCTCCTGGAAAAATCACAAAGAAAAATCATTCTATTGAATATCTGAACATTAATCTAATCAAAATGTTCAAGTTATAAATCCAGTCAACGAATACAATTATGAACAAACTTAGATTTGCTCTTATAATAATTATTATAAGTTGCCTGAAAATTAATGCCCAGCAGGCAACAGATTCACTAAAAGAAGAAAGATTTTCCATACATGGCCAATCGACAGTTATTACCCAATATAAACCTGCCTTTTCGGCCAACTATACCGGAACAAACAGTCTGGTTCCCCAAAGCGAGACACAAATCTCAAACACGTACACCCTCTTTTTGGGAGCAAGGTTATGGAAAGGAGCCAGTGCTTATTTTAATCCTGAAGTAGCCGGCGGTTCGGGTCTGAGCGGTTCCCTGGGAGTAGGCGCATCCACCAACGGTGAAACATACAGGATCAGCAATGCGGCACCATCATTTGAACTGGCAAGGCTCTATTTTACCCAGGTTATTCCTTTAAGTAAAGAAACCACATACAAGGAGAGTGATCAGAATCAGCTTTCAGGATATTTACCCGCCAGTTATATTTCAGTAACTGCAGGGAAGATATGTGTATCTGATTTTTTTGATCTGAATTCATACAGCCATGACCCGCGGACACAGTTTATGAGCTGGGCATTGATGAGTAACGGCGCTTATGATTTTCCTGCCAATACAAAGGGATATACACCCAGTATTGTCGTACAGTGGGTGAGTCCGGAAAATGAATTGCGATATGGCTTTTCCTTACTTCCGAATACAGCAAACGGCCTGGCAATGAATTGGGATATCAGTCATGCAGGTTCACAAACACTTGAATATACGCGGAATTATTCCATTCTGGGACAAAAAGGATCTTTAAGGCTTTTATCGTATTTGAATACCTGCAATATGGGCAATTATAACGAAAGTATTGCATTAAATTCTTCAGCCCCTGATATTACTTCTACACGCAAGGATGGCAGAACTAAATATGGCTTCGGGATCAATGCAGAACAAGCGCTTGGAAATGATTTGGGTGCTTTTTTCAGGGCCGGATGGAATGATGGGAACAATGAAACCTGGGTCTTTACGGAAATAGACCGTACGGCGAGTATCGGACTCTCAGCTAAAGGAAACCGCTGGAACCGCCCGGATGATAATGTCGGACTGGCAACGGTAGTTTCGGGTCTCTCCTCAGCACATAGAGCATACTTAAAAGATGGTGGTAAAGGATTCGAACTGGGTGACGGCAACCTGAATTATTCACCGGAGAATCTGACAGAATTCTATTATACTTTTCAGATGTCAAAAAACATTTCGATCACCGGTACTTACCAGCACATTATCAATCCGGGATATAATAAAGACAGGGGTCCGGTGGATGTTCTTTCGGTACGGATGCATCTGGAGATATAAGCGTTCCGTGTTCCGTGTTTCGTGTTCTGCGTTCTTTGTTCCTGGCTCAATGTTCTTTGCTCTATGCCCGGTACTTATTGCTTTTTTGCAGTCCTGTGTACCTTTTTGGGTCACGCGATTTCCATATCGCGAATTAAAAAAATATAAATCTACCTGATCACTTAATCTTTAAAAACCTTATTTTTTATTTTTCACCCTTCATAGAAAAAATTCCACACATTGAATTTACCCAAAAAGTTTGTAGTTTGAAAGGTTTGAAGAGTTCCGTGTTCCGTGTTTAGCAATCTTGTTTCTTTTGTCTTGGCTCTTGGCTCTATTCTCTATTCTCAATGCCCTATTACTTAATGCTCAATGCTCAATGCTCGATGCTAAAAAGAGATGCTAACCTGGTTAACATCTCTTTTTTAAGAGCGAAAGACGGGACTCAAACCCGCGACCCTCAGCTTGGAAGGCTAATGCTCTATCAACTGAGCTACTTTCGCAATTTAATTATTAATTGTGAATTAATAATTGTCCAGTGGGCAGTGAAGGATTCGAACCTCCGAAGTCGAAAGACAGCTGAGTTACAGTCAGCCCCAGTTGGCCACTTTGGTAACTGCCCCTTGTTTTTTTTGCAGTGCAAAGATAAGTTTATAAATCGAAACTACCAAACAATATTTGCCATTTTTATGGCTGTTATAGCCGCTTCCACCCCTTTATTACCTAGTTTTCCCCCTGCCCTGTCGAGTGCCTGTTGTAAGGTATTGGTGGTGAGAACACCAAAAATAACAGGACATCTGTCTCTCCGTGCATTCAAATCAGAAATTCCGTATGTTACACCCTGACAAACAAAATCGAAATGGGGAGTATCACCCTGAATGACACAGCCAAGTACAATAACTGCAGCATACTCAGTTCCTTTTTCAACGAATTGTTTAGCCGCATAGGTCAGTTCAAATGTTCCGGGAACATGTACAATTTTAATTTGAGATTCCGGTACTCCGTTTTCGACCAATGAGTCAATGGCACCTTGCAATAAAGCATAAGTAACATTCGAATTCCAGTCGGCTACAGCAATAGCATAGTGTTGACCTGAAACTTTATTTTTGTCGGGCATTTGATTTACATCATAATCCGACAGATTTTGATATTTTGTTGCCATAGATTAGCGTTGAGTATTGAGCGTTGAGTATTAAGCGTTGAGCATTAAGCTTTGAGCATTGAGCATTAAGCTTTGAGCATTAAGCTTTGAGCATTGAATTATGAATTATAAATTACGAATTAAAAAAGCTACCTCTTTTTCAGAAGCAGCTTTTTTATATACAACGAGTAAATTAATCTGACATACTAATTTACTAAAAATCAATCTGTTTTATATTCTGTCTTTGTTCTTTGTTCTTTTAGTCTATATTCATTGATAGAAAGATTAAAAATTACTTTTGAACGCGGGCCAGATACTTATCAATATCTGATGCTTCAGGACTTTTAGGATAATTTTCTTTTATCTTGGTATATTCTTTTTCAGCTTTTTCAGGTTGATTAATTGATTCGTAAACCAATCCTGCTTTTTTCAGGTAAAAAGGACTCATCACGGCATTATTTTTATCACCTGCTTTATCAAAATAGCTGAGTGCTTTCGAAGTTTCGCCTAATTCCACATAACTATCACCTGTTAAACCGATAACAGAGACAGCAAAATATGAATCTTTACCATCGAATTGAGAAAGATATTTGATAGCATTGTCGTACTGACCTAACTTATAATAGCAGATACCGGCATAAGCTGCGGCAAGTTTCCCTGAAGCTGTAATTCCATATTCAGATACGATTTCTTTAAAACCGATTGATTCGGATCCGCTTCCTTCGAGTGCAATTCTAAATGAATCTTTTGCAAAGTAGCCCTGAGATTTATACATTTCATTCTCGGCAGACACTTCACGTGGTACAAGATAATAATTACGAAATAAAAGAGCAACTAAAATAATTAAAACGACTGCACCAACTCCATAAATTATTTGTTTCTGGTATTTTTCAATAAACTCTTCAGTTGAAGTCAAAGCATGTTCAACATTTACTAATTCGTCGTGTTTTTTTTCGTCTTTTTTCGACATAAGATTATTTTATTAATTTCTTTTAGTTAATTCATTTTTTTGATCAGAGTTGCAAAAGTAGATATTTTCTTTTAGATAACGAAATTTTCGCATGTGTTTTTTTGATACTCAATTCAATTGGGGCTTTCAATGAGGAAATCACAGGTAAAGTTGAATTTTTAACTATATATAATGAAGTATATTGAATACTTTCAAAAATAATACTATATATTTGCAGTGTTAGAAAGCTAACCGCATTGCCTGAGATTGGAAAACTCAACATTTAAAAATTACCGAGATATGTCATATTCTTAATGGCGGGCTGCGCCCAAGGGTATTCTTTATGAACGGCAGATTACAAAGAGAACGGACACCTCAAATCCTATTTATAGGAGTTTTCTCAACAAATGGCAATGCGGTTTTTTCTATTTAATAGTCTTGAGCGTTAAGCGTTGAGCATCAAGCAATAAGAGTTGAGCGTCAAGCATCAAAAATTTAAAATCAGAAGAATTCAGAATTATTAGCAAATAGTTTTTGCGTTCATCCACTTCTGTAGCTGCAAATTTCAGAACCTTCATCAGATGGTGATGAGTAGCAAACAAATTCCCATACTACTTTATTTAGCATAGAGCTAAGAGCATCAAGCATCAAGTATTAAGCGTAGAGCATCAAGCATAGAGCATCAAGTATTAAGCATCAAGCATCAAGCATTAAGCATTAAGCATTAAGCGTATACGTAAAGCATCAAACATCAAGTATTAAATATTAAATATTAAGCATCAAGCAACTACATTCAATACTCAATGCTCAAAGCTCAAAGCTCAATGCTCAAAGCTCAAAGCTCAATGCTCAATGCTCAATGCTCAATGCTCAATGCTCAATGCTCAATGCTCAATGCTCAATGCTCAATGCTCAAAGCTCAATGCTCAATGCTCAATGCTCAAAGCTCAATGCTCAATGCTCAATGCTCATCATTACTATAATGGAAATATTTTTAACCTATAAAATATATCATTATGAAAGAATTAAGCTTCGGTGAAAAGTACAATTTAAGAACTAAAAGGTTTGCAGTTCAATGTATTTTATTTTATGTTAAACACTGTAAAAAATCAGAAGAACTCAGAATTATTGGCAGACAGTTTTTGCGTTCAGCCACTTCTGTTGCTGCAAATTTCAGAGCCTTCACCAGAGGGCGATCGGAAGCAGAGAAATTTTCCAAACTATGTATTGTTCTTGAAGAAGCAGATGAATCTGTTTTTTGGTTAGAATTAATCGAAGAAGCAGAATTAATGCCTTCAGAAAACTTCAATTATGTAAAAAACGAAGCAATTGAACTTCTGAAGATAATTTCAACTACCCGATCACGCATGAAAAATTAGCATTATTATAGCATCAAGCATTAAGCATCAAGCATCAAGCATCAAGCATCAAGCATTAAGCGTTAAGAATCAAGGATTAAGCATCAAGGATTGAGTGTTGAGTGTTGAGCATTATGGATTAAGTGTTAAGTTAAGCAAGATTCAACAAATATCTAACATTAAGTATAAATCATTTAACATCAAGATTTAACGCTTAATATCCTTTGCTCAATACTCAAATTTCAACTCTCAAAACTTAATGCTCGTTACTCGATGCTTAAAGCTCTAAACTCAACGCTTAATACTCGATGCTCAATGCTCAACGCTCAATGCTCAATGCTCAACGCTCAACGCTCAACGCTCAATGCTCAACGCTCAATGCTCAATGCTATTCAGGATTTCATATGCTTTTTCGACTGTTTTGACTTCTGAAAAGACAACCGAGCGACGCGTGTTTCGTTCGCGCAACTGACATTTACGTGGATGAGTGGTCATATATCGAAGCAAATTGCCAAATGGTACGGAATGATAATAGGGTGATTGAGGATTCGAAACCAGAAATGCTGTCATCGTTTCATTTTTTAGTACCAGCTTTTCTATTCCTAACCGCATGGCTAACCAACGTAACCTTACAACCAGAATAAGACTCAGACCCTCGGAAGGAATTTTCCCAAACCTGTCCTCTAATCGTTTTTCAAACTCAAGTAATTCAGCATCATTGTCAATGTTATCCAACTCTCTGTAAAGGCTGATTCTTTCGGACACATTTTCGATATAGACAGCCGAAAATAAAACTTCAAGATCAGAATCAATCTGGCAATCGGTAACAAATACATTGGAAGCAGTGCTTTCGGTGCGTTCATCGGCGTATAAATCAGCAAATTCCTCATCTTTTAATTCGTGAACAGCTTCATTTAAAATCTTCTGATATGTTTCGTACCCTAAATCGGCAATAAATCCACTTTGTTCGGCACCTAACATATTCCCGGCTCCACGTATATCCAAATCCTGCATGGCAATGTTAAATCCACTCCCTAATTCAGCAAAGGTTTCGATAGCCTGCAAACGGCGTTTTGCTTCAGGGGTCAACAAACTTGTTTCAGGGGCTATTAAATAGCAGTAAGCTTTCCGATTGCTCCTGCCGACCCTTCCTCTTAATTGATGCAAATCGCTCAGACCGAAATTTTGAGCGTTATTAATGATAATCGTATTGACATTCGGAATATCAATTCCCGATTCAATAATGGTGGTTGCCACCAACACATCATATTCGTAATCAATAAAATCGACAATAACCTCTTCCAGTTTATTTGCAGGCATTTGTCCATGACCAACGGCAACACGGCAACCGGGGACTAACCGTTTAATCATATTCTCAATAACATAAATATTCTGAATACGATTATTCACGAAGAAAACCTGTCCGTTACGGTTCATTTCAATTTGAATAGCTTCACGGATGACATCTTCATCAAATAAATGGATTTCAGTCTGAACAGGATACCTGTTAGGTGGTGGTGTATTAATGATAGATAAATCGCGTGCTCCCATTAATGAAAATTGCAATGTACGGGGTATCGGAGTCGCAGTCATGGTCAATGTGTCGACATTAATCTTCATTTCCTTCAGTTTTTCTTTAACAGTGACACCGAATTTTTGTTCTTCGTCTATAATCAACAAACCCAGATCCTGAAATTTCACTGATTTACTGACCAGTTTGTGCGTTCCGATCACAATATCAATCTGTCCATTTGACAGGCGTTCAAGGACTTCTGCCGATTGCTTACTTGTCCTTGCACGGCTCAGGTATTCAATCGTACAGGGAAATTCCTTCAAACGTTCTTTAAAAGTGTTATAATGTTGCAAAGCGAGCACGGTGGTAGGAACAAGTATGGCAACCTGTTTGCTGTCGGTAACGGCTTTAAAAGCAGCCCTGATGGCCACTTCTGTTTTTCCGAATCCGACATCTCCGCAAACCAGCCGGTCCATTGGAAGGAGTGATTCCATATCCTTTTTTACATCGGCAGTGGCCTTCACCTGATCGGGTGTATCTTCGTAAATAAATGAAGCCTCGAGTTCATGTTGCAAATAGCTGTCGGGCGAGTATTGAAATCCCTGTTCAGCTTTTCGTTTTGCATAAAGCTTAATCAGTTCACGGGCAATGTCTTTGACTTTGGTCTTGGTTCTTTCTTTCAACCTTTCCCATGCTCCCGATCCAAGTTTATTAATCCGGGGCGCTTCGCCTTCTTTTCCTTTGTATTTTGAAATACGGTGTAATGCATGAATGCTTACAAAAATAATGTCGTCATCTTTATAAATGAGTTTCACCATTTCCTGCATTTTACCGTTGACATTCGTCCGCACTAATCCTCCAAAAGTACCCACACCATGATCAACATGCACCATATAATCTCCAATCTGAAACTGGTTCAACTCTTTAAGAGTCATCACAACTTTTCCAAGACGGGTTTTATCTGTTTTAAGCTGGTATTTATGAAAACGGTCGAAAATCTGATGATCCGAATAGCAGAGCAAGGACAAATCATGATCTATAAACCCTTCATGCAGTGTATTTTTAACCGGTTGAAAAGTGATAGCATCTCCCCTGTCTGCAAAAATAGCAGCAATACGGTCGGTTTGTTTTGAACTGTCGCTAAGAATATAAATTTTATAATCCTCTTTAAGCCAGTTCTTCAGATTCTCACTTACCAGATCGAAATTCTTATGAAATATCGGTTGTGGTGAAGTATTGAAAGTAATTGTTATTTTAGCCTGAAAATAGGACTTATCCCCCCACTCCATTTTTCGGAATGACTGAACCTGATCCACGAACTGGTCACCCGTTATTTGAGTTTTAGCCAGATGAGGCGTTTTATGATCTGTTTCATTGGCTTTTACCAATGCTTCGTCGTAATTCTGATTTAATCTTTCACGAATGAAAGCAACATTTGAAAAACTAAACCAGCATGAAGAAGGTATAAATTCAAAGAATGATACATGAGGTGAACGCAAATCAAGTTGTAAATCAGGAATAATAATAATTTCAGTTTTCTTTTCCTGCGATAATTGGGTTTCAATATCAAATATACGAATCGATTCAACTTCATCTCCAAAGAAGTCACACCGGTAGGGTAATTCATTGGCAAATGAAAATATATCGACTATACCCCCACGTACCGAGAACTGGCCCGGTTCATACACAAAATCGACCCTTTCGAACTTATATTCAAGCAGTACTTCTACAATGAAGTCAATTCCAAGACTTTCACCTACATGAATTTTCAGCATTCGTGATTTCATACTGTTGGCAGAAACCACTTTTTGCATCAGCGATTCGGGATAAGTAACCACAATACAGGGTATTGAGATATTGGCCAAATGATTCATTACTTCCGTGCGTAGTATTTCATTGGAAGTATCCAGTTGCGACAGTTTAATGGCACGTTTAAATGACGAAGGATAGAAAAAAACTTCTTCAGGGGAGAGAATTTGCTTTAAATCATTGTACATATATGCTGCTTCATCAGCATCATCCAACACTAAGATATGAATATTTGGATGTGCTTTAAAGAGTGATGCTACAACTAACGATGATGAGGATCCGCTCAAACCTGAAATTTTTACATTTGGTTCGAGTGAAGATGCCCAGTTTACAAGTGCTTTGACTTGCGGATGATGAGCATAAAGTTGTTGAAAATCGGAAAGAATCAATGTTTTAGTTGATTAGTTTAAATGGTTGATTTAGTTGATTGGTTATCCCGATAGCTATCGGGAGGTTGATTGGTTAATTGGTTAATTGGTTATCCCAATAGCTATCGGGAGGTTGATTGGTTGATTAAGTTATCCCGATAGCTATCGGGAGGTTTATTGGTTAATTAGTGTGAGAGTTGCAACTTAGTCAATTTAATCAACTTAGTCAACTTAGTCAACTTAGTCAATTTAATCAATTTAATCAACTTAGTCAACTAATAACACTCTTTATCCACCGACAAATTCCACACGTCAAAAGCTTTTATTGCTTCTTCAGGCAGTTTCTGTAGTGTTTGTACCCGGCGGTTTTCGGGGCTCAAATCAATTTCATCGTAAATAAATGAATCGTCAAAACCAATATCTTTTGCATCTGCCTTTGAATTTCCAAAATATATTTTATCAAGATGTGCCCAGTAAATGGCTCCCAAGCACATTGGACAGGGTTCGCAGGAAGTATATATATCACATCCGGCCAAATCATAGGTTCCCAGTTTTTTAGCTGCTTTGCGTATTACATTCACTTCGGCATGAGCAGTAGGATCAGTATTGGCAGTAACCCTGTTTACACCGGTTGCAACAATTTTACCCCCTTTTACTATAATGGCACCAAATGGTCCGCCTCCTCTTTTTATATTTTCTACCGACAAAGCAATCGCTTTGATCATAAATTTTATATCGTAATCCATTAAAAAATATCTCAAATATTAAATCGTACAAAGGTAGTCTTTTTTGAATAATAAAAGAGATTGAAAATTTTCATCATTTTTTTGTATTAACACACGTTTTAAGAATTAGGGCTGTTAAACGACCGAAATATTCATGAAACTGTAATATGTACACTTAAAAATGAAATTTTAACCTTTGATTAATCGTTGAGTTGTAATATCAAATTTAAATAAACTCACCTACAATTTATTCTTTTCGTAGTTAATTAGATAATTCTTCATTTCAAATTGAAAGATGAGATGAAGTATCTAAATTTTAATATGTAAACAGTTCATTTATGAAAAGAAATTGTTGATAAATATTATCACCTTAAAATAGTTTTTAACAGTAAAAAATGTATATTTGTCCATATTACTAACAAAAATAAAACTACGTTTAATTAATTCAACAATTTTATGAAGAAAGTTTTTTCTTTTTTAATTGTGATCATGATGGCTCAGCTTTCATTTTCGCAAGGATTTGTAAAAGGAATAGTGGTCGATAAAGCCACTAACGAAGCACTTGTAGGTGTAACCGTTTTAAATTCCAGAACTGCAACAGGAGTCAACTCCGGACTTGATGGTAGTTTTTCTATAAAAATACCTTCAGGAAAGCAAAATCTTGTCATTTCCTATATTGGTTATTTCAGTAAGACAATCGAAGTCTCAACAGAAAATCCAAATCTTGGCAATATTGCTTTAGAAACGCAAGCTATCGGATTAAATGACGTTACTGTGACTTCATCAGTTGCTATTCGCCGAAAGACACCGGTTGCCCTTTCTGTAATTGATCCGGTAATGATTGAAACGAAACTGGGAACACAGGAATTTCCTGAAATTTTAAAATCAACTCCGGGCATTTATGCCACCAAACAGGGTGGTGGATATGGTGACTCTCGTGTTAATGTTCGCGGATTTGAGGCACCTAATACAGCAGTGATGATAAATGGTGTTCCCATGAATGATATGGAATGGGGAGGTATTTATTGGTCAAATTGGGGTGCACTGGCTGATGTAACCCGTTCAATGCAAGTGCAACGTGGATTGGGAGCTTCGAAAGTAGCGGCCCCTTCGATTGGAGGATCTATCAATATTGTAACCCGTTCTACAGATGCTGTCAAAGGCGGTCAGGTTTCATACGGAATTGGAGATGATGGTTATGAAAAAATTGGCTTTTCAGTTTCAACAGGATTAACAGCTAATAATTGGGCTATTACCTTGTTAGGCTCAAAAACAACCAGCAATGGATATATTCAGGGAACTCAATATGAGTCATACTGTTATTTCGCAAACATTTCTAAAAAATTAAGTGATAACCAACAGTTGTCATTTACCGCTTTTGCTGCATCGCAATGGCATGACCAACGCAATAGTAGTGATAAACTCTTAATTTCAGAGTGGCAGAAGCAACCATTGAAATACAAATACAATGCTTCCTATGGTTTTGACATGAATGGTCAACAGAAAGCATCTTCTTATAATTATTATACCAAACCACAAATTTCATTGAACCATTTCTGGACTATTGATGAGAAATCAAGTCTTTCGACTGTTGTTTACCTTTCAATAGGCAGTGGTGGTGGATGGGGCGGCCAGGGTTACACTGCCGCAGACCGTACAAACTGGTATGGTTCAACTTCAGGAGTACCAAATACTACATTCAGATCTGCTGATGGTACTTTTGATTATGGAGCTATTTATAAATTGAATACTGATCCGACTAACACAAACGGTTCAAAAATGGTTATGTCCACAGCGATCAATCAACATGTCTGGACCGGATTATTATCAACATATACAACTAAAATTGGTCAGGATATTGATATTTACGGAGGGTTGGATTTACGTTATTACAAAGGAACCCATACGAACAAGATTACCGATTTATATGGTGGTGATTTCTTTATTGATGCTACTTCACTACGTCCTTTATTAACTGACCAAAGTTGGAAAACAAAGAAATTAAATGTGGGTGATATTGTGTATCGTGACTATGATGGTTTTGTTGAAAACCAGGGACTTTTTGGACAGGCAGAATATAACAAAAATGGTTTAAGTGCGTTTATTTCTCTTTCAGGATCAAATACAGCTAACTGGCGTTACGATCGTTTCTATTACGATCCTTCACAGGCACTTTCAAAAACAGTAAACTTTCTTGGTTACTCAGCAAAAGGTGGTGCAAATTATAATATTGATAATCATAATAATGTGTTTGCAAATATCGGTATTATATCAAAAGCACCTTTTTATTCCGGAGGTGCATTCCTTCAATCGACAACCAGTAATGAAACGAATCCAAACGCCGTTAACGAAAAAGCATTTTCAACTGAATTGGGTTACGGTTTTCGTTCAAAATATTTTACTGCAAATTTAAATGTGTATCGCACCGAATGGATGGACAAAACTCTTGTTCGTGCGCTTAACGCAGGCTTACAGTCAAGTCTGGTTGCCAATTTACAAGGACTTAATTCCCTGCATCAAGGAATAGAACTTGACTTTGCTGCAAAACCATTAAAAGACCTCGAAGTTACAGGAATGTTATCATTAGGTGATTATACATGGCAAAACAATGCAACAGGTTATCTTTATGACAGCCAGGGACAACCTGTTGATGTTAATGGCAATGTAGTTAAAATGTTAAGTTCTCAACAAGGAAGGGTAAATGTAAACCTTAAAGGTATTAAAGACGGTAACTCTGCACAAACCACTGCAGCTTTAGGCTTAAATTATCAGATTCTGAATGGTTTCAGTATTGGTTTGGATGCAAATTATTTTGGTAGGAATTATTCTTATTTCAACATTTCATCAATTGGAACAAGTTTAGCTCCGGCAACTTTTGCACAACCATGGATGATTCCTGATGCAATAACTGTTGATTTTTCTGCCAACTATCGTTTTAAAATCAGTTCATTTGATGCAACTTTAACCGGAAATATATTCAACTTACTGGATCAGGAATATATAACTGACGCTACTGACGGAGCTGATCATACTTGGAAAACTGCACAGGTATTTTATGGTTTCGGACGAACATGGTCAACAACCTTAAAAATCAGATTCTAATTAAATTATTCATACTAAAAATATAGAACAATGAAAAAGATATATTATATGGTAAGTTTGACTGTCCTGGTCTTATTTACTGCATGTGATTATAATGCAAAAAACTTTCCGGGGTTTGACAAGGGAGCAATTCCTTCAAATATAGCTAGTTACACATACACTTTAACTGACGCCGATTTTACAACCATTGCTACAGCAATTAAAAAACCTGTTACTGATTCAATTGCGCTTTTAAAAACCCAATTAAAAGCTGCATCTAAAGCAGACTCGTCAACTATAAATGCTGGTATTGCAAGATTAAATTTAGAATTAACAACTGATTCAACGTATATTAAAGCAACCTATATTGCAAGCAATAAATTTTTTAATTCCAAACTGCCTGCTAAAGATTATATACCATATTTTTTAAATACTAATTACCCTTATACTGACAATGGTTCAACATACTTGGCCACTTATAGTAATGTTGATAATGGTGATACTTTATCCATTCCGGCAGCCAATAGACTAACTTTGGCAACTGCTGATTATATTTCCATGGGTACCGGAGTGAATCAACCAGGTCAATATAAAAATTTATCTTCAGTTATGTCTGTAATGACTTATTTGAATCAATATTTGAAAATAAAATGTGCTTATGCACAAACTAATGATGTCAGAGTTGTCAGTTACTTATATTATGATTCCAATAAAACATCAAAAAAACAATACAGAATATTGACTTTTGATGGTCAAAACTGGATTGGAACCAGTAGTCAATTTCTAAATAACAATCAAAAATGGGTATTCGATCCAACAATAAACGTAACCATGAAAAAGGGTATGAATGCGACCGATGATTATATGCTCGTATTAAATTATGTGAAAAATCATCAAGGAGTAACAACTCCTGCATTACTTGGGTATTATGGAACAACTCTGGAATATGAATATTATTATGGTTTTTCACCATATTATGGAGAAATATCACTATTAGAGTCTGACAGGCTGAAAGATCCTGATTATGCGAAACTTACTACTGCTGCAGATAAAGCCGCTTATATGACGCAACGGACACAAGAAGGCTTAGCTGTCTATTTAGGTCTTAAATATCCTGATGCTCAACCTCAAGTCGGTGGAATAGATTTGTATTGTTATGTAACTACTACAATATATGATGGAAAAGTTACTACTAATTACAAATACAAATATCAACGGATTGATAACAATAATCTGAAATGGAAATATGTTAATAGCGTAAAATTATAATAAAACATACTTAAAAAAGCTGTCACTAATAATTAGTGACAGCTTTTTTTATGTCAGTCTACCTCATTTTCCGGAGAAGTGCAAGTCCTGTTAAACATGAGTTTACATAAAGTTTTAGCAAGTGACATGGCGTTCATAGTGAGGCGGAATGTAAAAAAAAAATTAGCAAATTTAGCGTTTAACGGACAGAAATCTGATCGTAGACTGGCAGCTTAAGGTGAGCAAGTGTTGGATTATGTACAGCAAAATTTAATCGTATCTGCTTAGAGTAAATCAGATAAAACTTAAAGAAAGAGCTTTATCCTGTGAAATCTTGTATTGTATCCGTTATTGTTTGGACAAAGACAGTAAAAATAATATTCCTGTAAGGACTCAACAGAATCAAAAACAAACATCAGAAGCATATAGGAACTGTGAGAGTGTGGGGATTAATCCCTCTTCCTACCCGATTTATTTAACTAAATTAATATACTATCACTTTATTAAGAACCACATAAAGTTGTTGGAACAATATAATGGCTTATTTTATTTTTTATGAAATTCGACCTCTCCCCCTGACCTCTCCTTGGGAGAGGTCAGGGGGAGAGGTCGAATAAAGTTTTATTTAAAATAATAGGACAATATTTATTTCCTATTATTTATCATCTCATAGTCTTAAAACACATTATCATTTTACAACCATTAACTTCAATACAATTCCATCTCCTGAATTACGTACCAGATAAACCCCTGACGAAAGTTGAAGATCATTTAGATTGACTTTATATGCATTTGAAGTTATACTTACCTGCTTTAATAATATCCCGTTTATTGAATATAGTTGAACGCTTTTCCCATTAGCGTTGGAAACAATAAAATGATCGGTCACTACATTTGGAGATATGGAGAATTTATATGCTGCAGGGATATTGTCAACTTTATTGAAAACCCCGAGCGATAAACCAACTACTACCGGATCATGGTCGGAATAGCGGTACATATTGGGCTGATAAGCTGGGCCGGAATACTCAAACATGGTGGGTTCATCGGTATTTACATGAAAGACAGAGACTCCGGTTATTTGGGATTTCAAGCCTGGAGATGCCAACACATTATCCAGATAACCTGCCTCTCCATTGTAGACATAACTATAAGCCGAATCGGCATGGAAAGCCCTGTGCATATCGGTATATCCATTCTGAATAAATTTTTCAACAGGATCTTCTTTCCCATACGAGTTCAAATCACCCATAATCAATACTTTATCATCCCCGTAATAGATTTTATTATTTGCAATTAAATTTATAACTGAAGTTGCTTCCAATATCCTGGTTGCATTCCAGCAACCCTGCCCATCTGCCTGATCACTATCCATACCAGAAGCCGGGCATCCTGTTTTAGCTTTAAAGTGGTTCAGGCTAAAGATAAATCGTTCGTTATTACTTTTAAGTATAAATGCCTGTACTTTTTTCCTGTCATAGGGTGAAGGGGAATTTGTGTTCAGCAAATTTAAATATGGAGTTACTTTATCAGTACGGTAAAGAAAACCCACTTTAATATATGTTCCATCCATCCCACCGCCATCATTTACAAAACCATAACGTCCGGCAACAGTAGCAGCATTCATGGCTGAAACCAAATCCGACAATGCTTTTTGTCCTTCTTCTACTTCCATTAGTCCATATATATCAGCGTCAATTGCCAAAAGTCCGGCTACAATTTTTATTTGTTGTTGAGCTGCCTGGGTAGCATTAGCAGCTCCATACCCCTGACCAAAGTTCGTTGGCAAATAGTAATCCAGGTTGCTTTCACAAACTTTCAGGTTGTAATTTCCTAAATCAGACGGAGCGGCTGGCCTTGGATTGCCATAAAACACAGGAGTAATTGCCGGATAAATAGTATAAGCTGAATTGGAATAATCCACTACAACCTGTAAATTAGTAATTCTTTCACCGGTTCGTCTTGTTCCGGAGGCATCAGCAAACTGAATCGGGGTATAATTACTGGTAGTAATGCCATCATCGAGGATTAATTGAGCTTTTGCATTGAAAGCCAATAAGGCGGTATAATCGGCGGTCCCATGAACAAACTGATTGGTAGGGGTATATAGTCTGCTCGTTCCCAGGGTTAACTGCCCTAAAGATAATAACCTGCTGTTGTTGTTGACATAAAGTGTCTGATCAAACCGGATCAACATTCCTTCATACTGTTTCCAATTCCATGTATCAGGGTTATAAATAACATTCACCACAGGAAGTGGATTTTTTGAACTGAGGATGTTTGTACCGGTTATAGTCCCAAGTTGTGTCCGGCCTCCGGTTTCTATGATAGTACCGGTGATTTCCACTTTATCCCCAATGGTCACATTATCGGTCGAAGTCGAAACAAAAATACCATCAGGAGTAAGCGGATTATTATCCCCAATCGGATCTTGCATAAAGAATCCGCCAATTTTATTGTAGCCGATAAACTTAGCGGTGACAATTCCGGTTGTTTTTACCACTTGATTTACATAACTACTTAAAGAACCTAAACCCTGAATTTGTGGTATAGTAACCGACGTTTGAGCACCAATGCCCACTGACAATAATAGAAATTGAAATAAAAAAGCACCAGAATATCTCATTTACGAATAATTAAATTATTATAAATCATTTTTATCAATATCATTATAGATCAATTATAATACGATCGATAATTGAAATTCAGCAAAGATAAAGATTATTTGAATAAGCAAGTGTAATTTTGCTCCTAGTTCATCAGAGTTGATTTGTGACGAAATTTTACAGTAGCTTCACTATTATTTCATAATAATGATTTGCAAAGTGTCCTGTTGTAAATTTTTACTTTTGAAATCAATAGATAAGTGACTAAAGCAATAAGTAATTTGACAGAAGTGAGAGTACTTTATGCAAACTATAAAATTATCAACCTGCCGACCAGCTTTTCCGACAAAGTTTTCACTTCGCACAGATACATGCCACTTTTTAATCCTGAAACATTGATAGTTGATACAGACGTATTACCTGATAAAACCATCGATCCTGTTATGGAGTAGATAGTATACTGATAATTGCCGGTTTCCCCATCGACGCCCAAATGAATCTGACCCTTTGCCGGATTTGGCGAAATGGAGAGTTTGTGTGCTGAAGGGGGTGCTATTCCTGTTGGTATCGTTGCACTTGGATGGTCGGCAAGCCAGTAAACGCTGTCCTTCATGTTTCCCCAGATATATTCAATCAATTCGGGGTGATCGATGAATGGATTGCGGTTTTTCTGTATGGCAAAGACGTTTTCTACCCTGCTAAGTTCTTTCAGGCTCACCGGATCCTGACGGACCCATTGCAACAGTAGTTGTATTGCCCATGGTTTCAACGTGGGATAAGTATCCGCCTCCATCATAATTCCCGGAGCTGAAAGAACCCATTTGTTGATATAGTGTTGATAGGCTGTTGCAATGTAGAAATACCCACGTGCAAAGTCACCCTTGTACTTATCTGCCGGTTCAAAAACTGTACCTGTATACCCTGCATAGGTTCCTGTTCCGATTTTTGAAACACCATTCGTATGAGCCAATGTTCCTGTAACTACTCCCAATGGGTTATTACTTTTATAGTTGTTATACTTTCCGTCTGAGGGGTACAAATGATTTAAGTCCCTGGCTGCACAATCCGGGTGATCAATATCGCATCCCCACCAGCTTTTTGGTACTGAATGTTCGATCTGGATGGTCATGCCGAAGCCCGGATAACCCTGAGCCACATAATTTGACACAAAATATCGGGCAGAATCCGAGTACATATCTATCACTTCGTTGGTGGCCGGATCTCTGTCGGTAGAGTAAAAACCCTGCCAGGTATGGCCTGTATTCGAGCCATAATTCAGGTAATGGGTAGTGTCCCTGCATATGATATTGTGCAGTGCTGTTTTCAGATTTGCAGTTGTCAATCCATCCAATGAAGAGTAATAGCCATCAGGGATAGCACCTGAAACCGAAAACGTTAGAATTAGAAAAAGTGAGAGAGAATACAATGCCTTAATATTCATATAATTTTTAGTTACTTGTTTTTAAAATTTTTATAAATCATGTTTAGTTAGTTGCGATGGATACAATCCACTATGACAATCGAGATTCTCCTTTACAATTGTTCCTCTTCCCTGGTTAGTTTTCTCCTAAAAAAAATAGATGGAATAAATCCACCTATTTTTGTAAATTTCGTTTTTTTGCGTTTTGAGTTAGTATGACTCGCAACTATAATTACATGATCACTTTTGAAATGCGGTTTCCAACTTTTACTAAAACCACACCTTGAGTATTAACCGAAATTGTATTAACACCTTTAACGGATAATTTATGTACCAGTTTTTGACCAATAGCACTATATATTTCGATTGATTCGCCAGCTAAAGCTGAAAAGACTACTTTCCCGTTTATAGCGTAAATGCTTGAATTAGTCGAAGCCTGATTATGCCTTGGATTTTTGTAAGCGTATTTGTTGTCACAGCGAATTTAGCCGGCTCGGGTGGTTGTGTTTTTTTTATCAAGCAATTTTTCTACTTAACTGCGGGCACTTTAGTGAGGTTATTATTGGCAATATCGGCTATGAAGCTAAGTCCGACAACATCCTAAGCGAATAATGAAAAGATTAATACTATAAAATAAACTATCAAAATAAGTTTATTGATTTTGAAATTGTAATTTTATTAAGTATACGCCAGGTTTTCTATTTTAAATTTTAAATATGAAATGAGTATAAATTACATCAGTAATAAGCAATCTATTAATTTTTTATTTTCAAAATACAGCTAAAGTAATTGTTTTGCATTGATGATAGCAATATGAACCCAACGGAATAAAAGGGGGAAATATTGTCAGGATCAACTTTAGAAGCTTTATGCGATTTGACAAGTTTTTTTTAATTTAAAAACATTGTTGTCCGGTACAACATGGATGAATTTTTTACCGGACAACAACGAATTCTGATGAATTATAGTATTATTTTAGAAGATTGATTGCCAACCTTTACTATGTAGAGTCCTTTTGAAAAGTTATTCAATAAAATGGCTCCGTTTTCAAGTTTTGAGGATTGAACTCTGGCACCCACAGAAGAATATATATCTACGGTTGAACCGTTTGCTACGTTATTTACTGATAAATTCTTACCAGCAAGGGAAACGCTTAAAACTTCTGACTTTAATAATTCTAGTCCTGTAACTGAAGCTGGGACCATATCAGCTGAGGTACGTGGTATAAAATCGACAGTCATAACTGATGTTGCATTATATTGATAAGGTAATACTAACCCAGTTATGTTTTGAGGGGCAGTTGTTGGAACTGCTGCATTGATATAATTTGCATCAGCATATGAAGTACGAAGAAAAACAGTTGCACTTTTAACTCCACCTACTGTTAGTGGAAAATTTTTAGATGCCACAAAGATACCGGTGCCACCGGTAGCCTGATCACTAATCGTTACATTATTTATTGTCGCAACTTGCAATGGATAGTTAATCAACTGATCGATGGTAGTTACAATTGGAGCAAATGGAGTGTGACCGGTTGAAGTTGCAGGTGCCGGAGCAGCATTAAGTATTAACTCATATGAACCATAATAGTTTTTAATCGTACCTGTCAGATTCTTCAAACCATCATAAAGATTATACGCATTGGCAATTAATTTTCCGGAATCATAAACCATAAATGCTCCGCCTGCATCCTGAATGTAAAGCGTTTTTACACCTGTTGTGGATGTTGAAATAAAGGTTATTACAGCTTCACCAGTTAAGGTATAAGTTTCTGTCGATGTTGTTCCGATTGCTAGTAATGCACCGGCGGATCGCAAACCTGTAATAGTTCCAACAGAAGTTGTTTGAGCAAATGTGCTTGATACTGCAGCCATCATAATTATAGATAGGAAAGCTGTTTTGAAAAAGGTAATTTTCTTCATCTTTTGTTTTTTTTAAATTGTTAATTTATTTATGGTCAAAAGTATAGGAAAGTTATTACATTAGTAATACAGTCATGTTCAAATGAAATGACATTTACTTTTTGCGACATGTTGCCAAAGACATTCTATTGTAATTCACCCCGTAGACTTTTTTATTGAATTATAAAAAAACACCTCATATTATTACAGAAGAGAATAAACACTCTTTTTTTTATTTCCCAACTGACAAAGAAATTGATTTACGTATAATTTTTTGTTATAATCTAACTAACCAACCAATAGGTATTTTTGGTTTTTTTAAAAAGGGCAAGATCGTTTTTTAATGTTTAATTTATGGTAATTATTAAGGGTCTGCTGAAAAAGGATAAACCATATGTTATTCAATATATTATAGTTATTTTTTTACAACTAAATGCAAGGATATATGAATCGACCTCTTAAGAAGCGTGCACAAGTGCCCGATTATGTCAGTTCAAATCAATTAGTTTTGGCTGATTTTGAGTCTCAATTTGATCAAAAATTGAACCCTACAAACCGATGGGATGTTTTAACCCATCTTATTCTCTGGGATGAAATCTGCAATCTTTATCAAATATTACTATAAAATATTTTATAAAGATGTGCCCAGTAAATAGCCCTTAAGCACATGGGACAAGGTTTGCAGGAAGAATAAATCTCACATCCTGCCAAATCAATAGTTTCCAGTTTGAGTTAAGCTTTCGAATGACATTTACTTTGGCATGCGCAGTAGGATCAGTACTGACTGTAACGCGATTTACACCTGTTTAGACAATAATTCCTTCTTTCACAATTACAACAGCAAAAGAATCACATCCATTTTTTATTTTTTCAATGGACAAAGTAATCGCTTTGCGTATAAATTTCTATGTATTAGTCATAGAAAAGTGTTAAAACAGATTACAAAGAAAGGTCTTTTACATATTTGATTTTAATATTTTATAACGTTAGATATTTCTCCAAAATGCATTAATTACTTTTGAAACAAATTTGTAATACATTTCTTAAAATAAAAGATTTAGATATAATAATTATAAAGATATATCTTTTCTAAATAATTTAGCATTTAAATTTTAATAAACTATGATATACAATACAATAAATATATTAACTGGCATAAAAGGACATTAAATAAAAAAAAATATTTAGTTTGTTATTTCTATTTTCTGATAAATATCAATATATATTCATTCAATTGAAACATTAGACAACACTTTTAATTTTATTTTTGCAATAAATACAAGAATATAAAATTTAAAATTTAAAAAGAAAAAGTATGAGAAAAATGAAAGAAATAATGATAATGTTATTATTATCATTTTCACTTGCTGGTATTGCACAAGAAACAACTTCTGAAATTTCGGGAATTGTTTCGGATGCAAATTCATCTCTGCCGGGTGTAAACATTACGGCAATCCATGTTCCAACCGGAACAAAGTATTTAACGACAACACGTAAAGATGGTCGTTATAATTTACCTAACCTAAAAGTTGGAGGACCTTACACCGTAACAGCAAGTTTTGTAGGATTTAGTTCTTTAAGCCAAACCGACATTGTATTAAATTTAGGACAAACTTACAAGCAAGATTTTCAATTAGTTGAGTCATCCAGTACAAAATTAGGTGAAGTAACAGTAAAAGCAACTAATAGCAAAGTTTTTAATTCAAGCCGAACGGGTTCTCAGGAAATTATTACCAGATCTACAATTGAACAGTTGCCAACTGTTTCCAGATCATGGACAGACATGATAAAATTAGTACCATCGCAAAACAACTCATCTTTTGGTGGTATAAGTTCTCAATTAAATAATCTTACCATTGATGGTGCAAACTTTAATAATTCATTTGGATTATCAAATGCTATAGGCGGTCAAACCGGTGCTCAACCTATTTCTTTAGATGCTATTGAACAAATTCAAGTGAATGTTTCTCCTTATGATGTTAAATATGGTGGTTTTAATGGTGCGGGTATTAATACAGTTACCAGAAGTGGTAGAAATCAGACATTTGGTTCTGTTTACGATTATGTAAAAAGTAAAGATCTTCAAAGTTATAAAGTGGGAGATGTTTCATTGGCCAAACAAGATTTCAACTACAATCTTTTTGGTTTTACGGCAGGTGGTGCTATCATTAAAAACAAATTATTTTTCTTTATAAACGCAGAAACCGAAAGCAAAACTACGCCTGGAACTTCTTGGCAAGCAAGTACTGCCACTAATGCTCCAAATGGGGTTAATATCTCAAATGCAAATGCCAATAAATTAGATTCTTTAGCCAATTTTTTGAAAAATAAATATGGGTATGATCCGGGAAATTATCAAGGATATTCTTATACTGCTCAATCTAAAAGACTAACAGTAAAAGTAGATTGGAACATCGATGAAAAAAATACTTTTTCGTTTAAATATAATTTATTAAGGTCATCCAATCAAATTCAACCTTCCAATAGTGGAGCAGCAAATACTACTTATGGTAGAACTCCAGGTCAATATGCCATGCCGTTTTATGGGGCAGGCTACCAAATTAACAACAATGCAGATATTTTTATTGCAGAATTAAATTCAAGATTTTCAAATACTGTAAATAATAAAGTTCAGGTTGGATATACGATGTTAAGGGATTTTCGTAAATCTTTATCTTCACAGGATTTTCCATTAGTTGATATATTGGATGGTAATGGACAACCCTTTACATCATTTGGATATGAGCAATATACTTATGGAAATAAATTAAACACCGATGTAATTCAATTGAATGATAATTTGAACATTTATGCCGGTGCACATGAAATTACTTTAGGAACTCAGAATTCTTATAAAGCTTATTCAAATGGATTTTCTCCATCGTACGAAGGTGTTTATCGTTTTAATAGCTTAGCTGACTTTTATGCTTCAGCCAATGGAACAAAAGCTGCTGCAAGATATGATTTATCGTATACTTTAGGTGGTAGTGATTTTCCATTAGTTGGTCCAAAAGACTTAGAATTAAGTGCTTTTGCTCAGGATAAATGGAAAATCAAAGATAATTTTACATTGACCTATGGAATTCGTTTCGATTATACTAAATTCTATGATACATTTTTATATAATCCGGTAGTTGATACGCTATCTCATTTTTACAATGGAACTCATGCAAATACAGGTTTAGCTCCTTATGCAGCAATTCAAATTTCACCTCGTTTAGGTTTTAACTGGGATGTTTTCAAAGATATGAGTTTACAAGTTCGTGGAGGAACCGGTTTATTTCAAGGACCACCACCTTTTGTATGGATTTCTAATCAGGCATCAAACAGTGGGATGGCGTTATTTGGATCAATATCGAATGGAGTAGGATATATGTTTTCACCTGATATAAATAAATACAGACCAACTACTACCGGAACATTAAGTTCATCTTATAGTATTAATGTTACCGATCCGAATTTTAAATTCCCGCAAGTTTGGAAATCAACTTTAGCAGTTGATAAAAAACTATTTGGATGGACGATAACAGCTGAAGGTACCTATATTGGCAATATCAATGCTTCTGTTTTCCAAAACATTGCTTTGCCTTCTACCGGTTTAATTACCTTATCAGATGGTAGGGTTCGTTTTCCATCCACTTCAGTTTATCCAATTTCCGGAATTGCCACAAGTGCTACAAATCCAAAGATTGGAAATGCAATTTATATGACCAATGCAAATGCAGGTTACACTATGTATGGTACATTGCAAATTCAGAGACAATTTAAAGACTTTTATGCAAGTATAGCTTATACTGCCATGACTGCTAAGGATGCTTCTGTAAGCGGTTCTACGGCTTCAACCATGTGGGGTTCAAAAATGACTTCAGGAAACTCAAATGATTTTACTGTAGGTAATTCAAATAATTATATCCCTCACAGAATTATTGCCAACGTAGGTTACAAAAAAGAATGGTCAAAGATGTTTACAACCAGTGTAGGGTTATTATATGAAGCTGCACCTAATTATTCTACATCAGTTATTTACAACGGCGATTTAAATAATGATGGATTCAATAATGATTTAATGTATGTTCCTAAAAACAGTTCGGATATCAAATTAACGCAAGCTACCGGAGGTGATACACGAACTGTTGCTGAAATATGGACACAACTGAACAATTTTATTAATAATAATCCATATCTTTCAAAGCACCGGGGTGAAATTGTTGAAAGAAATGCAATGGTACTTCCATGGACCAATCGAGTAGATTTAAACATTACTCAAGATATAAATTTCATGATTAATAATAATAAACACACCTTGAAAATCTCGGCCGATATATATAATTTAACAAATTTATTAAATAGTAATTGGGGTGTAAATCAGATACCAACGACAACTGCTCCTTTGACCTTTGTCAAGATGGATGCGGATGGAAAAACGCCAATTTTCTCATTCCCATACTTAGATCCAACAAATAAGATTCCTTATTCACAGTCATTTAAAAATGATATTGGATTAGGTTCTCGGTTCCAAGTCCAAATTGGTGTAAGGTATTTGTTTAATTAAAAATTGGAAATAAACAAGTTATAATAGTGAAAGATGTAATAGTGAATTACATCTTTTACTATTTTTCAGAATTTGGTTCATAAAAACAAGAATAGAATTTTGCTATTTAATCTGTCAAATTATGACAATTATAGGTCATTTGTGAAATAAAATTGTAATTACAGACTTCCTGACCTCTCGCAAACAAATTTGTCGATAATTTGTAAATAAGTCTAAGTTCTTTGCCAGGATAAATGGATTCAGAGTCGATCAGTATTTCACATAATTCTTCAAGTGCATGGTTATTCCTTGGTGTTGATTGTGTGTACAGCTTTATAGTCAAGGCATTTTGTTAATAATCTGGCAGGATATCTCCTTTGGTTTTTATGATGCTTTTTACCACTTAGTGTATTTCTTTATGCTTTGTATAAATTTCACTGTTAAGCAATAGACATATTACTGTTTCAGCACGGTTGCAAATCATTTTAATTATATTCTTGAACAGTTTACCCTCCAGATCAAATGCAGTATACCTTTCATTTTCAGGCATATTTTTTACTTCAATTTTATAGGGCTATTTTTCCCGTTGCTCCACTAATTTCTGCTCTTGTTCTTTTAATTCTTCTAATTGGCTAGCCTGTTTTATTTGCTTCTGCATGTATTTTGGGGCAGTTTCAAGATCAGTGTTAACCCATATTGCCGCTAAAACCGTTTAAAATGAACAATATTAGACATATTTAGGTCAAACATCATTGCCTTAAAACTGCAAGTTTCTGATATTCAATAGAAGCGTAATTCAAAAATTCTTTGTAATGCCCTGCAAAATGATGTTTTATTTGAAAATGTTAACCAACTTTGCAGCATGTATTTCAGAGTCGCATATCGATATAATTCTAAAACAGGAAAGTCCAATTGGTATTTATGAGAGGAAGAAACGGGAGCTAATCCTGCTTCTTCCTCTCGATTGTTGGTAGTTGCTCAACAATAAACTTGAATTCTAATTATTAGTTTATTACTTTAAATAGATATAATATTATTCACTTACCGGTTTTTAAAAGACAACTTCTTATCTGTTAAGTATTCAAATAATGAATTCAAATTAAATCATGAATTATAATGACATCGCATTAGAATAGAGCAATTTTATCATTAAACCAATCCTTAGATGCAAAACAGTGTGGAATATTTAAATGACATATATTATTTTATATATTATGTTGCATTTGACTACTTCAAGGATGCTTTTAATAACTATGTAAAGATTGATTCAAGAACAGATTTATAAAATGGGTAAGAAGCTTAGATAGTCAATCTGATGCATTCTTCTAAAGACACCTTACTAACGTTAATTATATTTTTTTTAATAACCATTCGACTTTTAATAAGTATTAATTGAAAGTAGTATGAAACACAACAGAGGCTATCCTTTTTCAAGAATAGCCTCTGTAACTTTTAATTTAGGTATGGTTACATAGCGTCAATTTCCTTCTTTATTGCTTC
>Ga0302286_10000617_pt1 | contig 28784 bp, 34 predicted proteins | sample III_Fen_E2_3_FD_198765 | JGI IMG/M metagenome (GOLD analysis project Ga0302286, IMG submission 198765) | Peat permafrost microbial communities from Stordalen Mire near Abisko, Sweden - III_Fen_E2_3 | ecosystem: Environmental > Terrestrial > Soil > Wetlands > Permafrost | place: Sweden: Abisko...
CCGTTGCCGTTGCCGTCGCCGTCGCCGTAGCCGTTCTTACTAGTACCATCTAACGACATAGGGCGTACTTCGTCTGCTGTATTAGCATTTCTAGCGTAGCTCATATTACCACTCCACTATTGATAATTCGGCAATTATACTCTCATTTGCGAAAGATATAGTGCCAACTTCATCAAGTTTGTAGTCTGATTTCAATGCTTTTTTGCACAGTCCACCGATGCCCTTTTGATTTGACCATGAGCGAACCACGTTAGCATTGAGTAACTGTATTTTATCAGCGACAGACTTGTCCTTGTGCCCCTCAAATATCCACCCACGCTGAGCAATGATGATTACATGGTCTGTCTCGACTGCTGGCTTGATATCCTTATTAGTTGGGTCGAACTCAATGTAAGTCTTACCGTTTAATGTTATTGTTTCTTGCTTGGACATAATGTCCTCCTTATTATTTAATTTACTTCTTAGAACCTCAAATATGCTAAATTAGTAAACGTTGACCACGCGCTGTAACTCTGACCTTTCCACACATTGTATGCACATCGTACATTTGTTTCGATGTCGTGTGTGTCGCAAGCTTCTCTTCCAGGTAGTATTCTGACCTGAAACGCACCCACTGAATAGCCATATGTGCGCCCATTCTCTTGGTACGTCAGTGTCGTATCTCCCGTTGCGTCAGGGTTGCAATTAGTCTCTGCGTAGGCTAGGCGCATCATTAGAGACACATCCCAGTCATACTTCGAGACTTCTTGCTTGACCCTCTCGCACCCACTCAGGGTAACAGCCGCCACAGGCTTAGCTGCTATCTGTGTTACCCCTGTTATTTTAACGGTGCTTTGCTTTGAACGCTCACACGGACTGCGTTGTCAATGACTGCTTGATTGTGCGCCTGGTACTTCATCCCGCACACAAAAGCTACTACCATAGTTACCAGCACAGCAATAACAACTGTCTTTATAGTTTCGATTGTTTGTTTACTTAGTTTCATAGTTTCTTCTCGCCTTCTTCGTGTAATTCGCTTTGATTGTCACAATATAATGATTTGCCATCTGGGGCAACCCATAATTTTGCGCCACAATCATCACAAGTATTTTTATTATTATTTCTTTGGTATTCCGTCCAGCCATTCGTTAATCTTTTGGCTACTAATTTCATCGCATATCCTTTCTAGGCTTTGCGCCCATTTATTTATATTGTCAGTCACTTATTCATTGTTGTGGGCGCGGTGATGGTAGCAAACTAGTATTTACGGCTGCTATTGTTCATTTCTGTGATAGCCATTTAATATGTCGGTTAAACCTTTACTACCATCACGCCACCCACAACGGCTATCCCCTTACTAACCGTATATCTTTTCTATCTAACATCACGGTTATATTGTACCTGTCACTACAAATAGCCGTGCATAATTTCAGCACTTCGCCGTTGAGTTCTTGCTCTCTGTACTCTGTTAATTCAAGTACAGTTCGTGTTTGCTCTGGCATCCATGCCTCGATTACGTCACCTGTCTTTAAGTCGCGCCCATAAATGTATTGCATAGTTTATCCTTTCGTTAATTTCCGCACACCTATAAACCCACTCGCAACGGGTTCAAGGCATCTGGGCTTACATGTCCGTAGACAATGCCAGATATTAGGCTGCTAGCTCCCTCTTTGCTACGAGGTATATAGACCCGTAGGCGTTATCTGTTGCGCGTTCTTGTGCGTTGAGCAGCCCGTTCGCGTCTAGTATTGCGTCGTGCTTGTCTCGCCACACATTTTGACAGTAGGTAGTGCAGCGTAAACTCTCGTTTACAATGTAGCCCTGCCATCCCTTTTCAGTTCTTCGATATTGTGCTGTCATCATTAAAACTCCTGTGAGACTATGCCCCACGCCTTAACTTGTGCTAGTAACGGTGAAAACTCTGGCATGTCTTCGGTGATACGGACTTTTCGAGTGTCGAAGTAGTCTGTTGTTATGTCTGTGTCATCTTCAAAGGTGTCAAAAACTTTTGTAAAGTCTTCCTCATAGCCTTTTTCATAGAGTGTAATACACTTCTTATTATTTGAGCGCATAATGTGTGGCGAGTAGTGAACTCGTGCTTTATATGTGCCATCGGTCACAAAATACTTGTTGAATTGTAATGTTTTCATAGCTTTATTGCCTTTCCTATGTTATTACTAATTTGCTCACCTGTAACGATGGGATGTGTGCGCTTGCCGATGCGCTGCTCATTCAATATTTTGAACCTGTCATAGAGGCTGCGGGGTTGTCTAGTCCGCTATTGTGTCATACGTTATGGGCGCACACATTCTTAATCGTTTTATATCACATAAGTGATACTTATCTGCGCCAAGCCCTGCCACCCTAAGGACATTCACTGCTTAACTTGCACCCACTACTTGAGCGGGCTAGTCCAGCGTTGACAGGACACGGCGCACATAATAGGGGGCAAAATATCTTATACACCGCATATCCCGCCCGAAGGCTTCTTGTGTCGCATTCGCATATTTTGCCACCCATCTAGTGTGTGCGGGCATTCTCGTGGTCTCTATTTCTAGATGTAGCCCGTATTTTCAGCAACTGCCAACACCGTTGCTACCCGCACAAATCGACTAATTGTTAAGTTACTGGCATAGGTGCTCGCGCACACATCTTCGGAGGCAATGACTAAGGACTAGTAGAGTGTAGCCGTTGAGGGTTCAAACTTGACCGTCTGTCGCTTTCGTTCGTCCTTAGTTGTAAATGTTCGTGGTTGGGGCTTTCGCCTTGTTCACTGCATACATCTTACCACGCACACGGTTACTATGTCAATACCTCACACAAAGATAATTGCACTTTTCTCAGCTAACTCTCAGTTAAGCACATACTAACAGGGGTCAGCGCACACATTTACTCTCAATCCTGATACTCCGCACACATACCCCTATTACTAAGAACAAGCTACAAGCCAGTTAAAAGCCTGTAACTATCCCGCACACAGCAGTAGTCCTAGAACACCACAAAGCCTCACAACTACACCCACAGCCCGCACACACTACCCTTACTTGCATGCAGCTAACCCCCTGTACCAGCCCAATCCCGCGCACATACCATAACTTATTACCTAATAAGACAGTACTAATAGAACAAAGACTATATGTGTACTTGAGCACCCTAATTCAGTGTCAGTCCTCCTACCCTAACCTAACAGATACGACGCACAATACACATTGTACGACATAACAGGGGTCAGACAGCACATATACTATATATCTATCCATCTATCTCTAACTAAAGCCCACTCAATCACTTGAGAACACCAGGTATAACAGAGGTGATTAGCCACACATTCCTTAGGGGTACGGGGGAGCTTTATAGGAGAGGTACTAGTATATAAGGGTGTTTCACTCTATAGTGCACCAAAAAATAACAGAGGTGGTCTACAAGTTCACTCCTAACCGCACCAAAAATATACGCCTATGGTCTACAGGTATTGACTATTAATACTGTTAGTATATATACTATTAGCATGTTAGTATCAGTATACATACGAAAAGAAGATGAAGACCTATGGAGAGAACTCCCCAAGAAGTCAGAAGCTATCCACGCCCTCCTACACGGGCAGAAGATAGCCGAAGTGTTCATAGATGAAGTAGTCAACGAACCTATCAAGCTCAACCCACTTGCTACCTTTGACCCAAAGAAGAAGGCCGCGTTTGATGACCTAAAGGATTTGATTAGTAGTGGCGGAGTTCCTGCGTCCGTGATTGAGCCAGAGGGTACTATGCCTACTTGTTGCTCTAATAAGAAGAAGCTCTGCAAACACTGGGTTTGGGATGGGAACGCTGGCGGCCACACAAACTCATTATCTAGTGAGTTCCTTGAAGCTCCTGCATGGTAAAATAAAAAAAGGATTATATGAACCAACAACAAATAGACCACGAAACCCAAATATTAGAATCCTTTGTGCGCGACCATGAGGCTAAGTACGAAAAAGGTGCGATTGAACACGGCGGCGGGCTGTGGGACGTTCCTGCCGATAAACTCTTAGACATGGGTATAGAGGAAGTCCTCGACCAAGCAAGTTATCTCTACACCCTCAAACCCAAGGTCAAAGCTCTCATAAAGTTCCACGCTAGAGTTCAACAGGCTCTCATGGACTGCACACAAGAAGATGTCCACTCCTCGCTCTACATACCAATACTTGATGCGCTTGAGGAGCTGAAGTGAACAAGCTCAGATTATTCCTCCTCGACATTATCTCAATTGGTTACGCACTCACACACAAAGGCAAACAATGATAAACACGAAAGACCTAACCTACGCCAAGTATTGTTCTATCTGTAAGTATATGAAGCGGAACAAGAACTTTACTGAGCGGCTGTTCTCTTCTAAATATTTTGATAAGACCTCTGACGAATCGCTCCCACAGGTTATCAGGGACTTCCAAGCACCCCTGAACGTCCAGTCCGTCTATGTCTGCCTCAAAAGACACCACCTCCAGTACACGACAGACCTAAAAAAATTTGAGAACACTATTCAATTAATCGACCCACAAGCAGGGGAGACTGAACATGAGTTAGGATTAGATGAGTTTATCAAACGTGGGCGGGAGAAAGTCAATACTGGGGAAATAGCCATCAACGCCACCTCATACCTCGCAGCAATTAGAATTAAAGCAGACATTGAAAAGTCCTCTAAGGATAGAAAACTAGACATGTTAAAACAAATGTTCCAAGGAGCCGCACCTGATGACACCCGAACAGAATGAGCGTGGACGGTACAACCCCGTCTACTTTGCTAATGAAGTTCTCGGTATGACCCTACATAGTGGACAAATGAAGTACGTCACTGCCGCTGCTCTAGCGGTTCCTGAGATACTTGACCTTCTAAAAACTCACTCCCCAAAGGTTGCCGAGCTCCAAGCCCTCTTAGATATGTACTTCCCACAGATGGAACTCTCCGCAATTAGACGCTACCTCCTCTCTTGTGCAAACCGATGGGGCAAGAGTGCCGTTATTTCTATCATTCAACTGTGGTATCTCTACTATAAGTTTGGGATTAAAACCAATAACCCTGCTGATTGGTTCGACATTGAGTACAGAACAGCCAACATCGCTCCAACAAGCAAACTCACACAACCTGTTTTTAAAGCAATGCGAGCGATTCTGACCTCTACCTACCCGATTAGAGATAAGAAAACAGGCATCACGACAGTAAATAAGTGCAAGATTACCGCCTTTTACCTCGATGATAAGACAATCAATAACCCACCGTATAAGTTATTCTTCGCAAATAACTCCTACATTGAACATCTTTCTTTAATGGGCAACAAAGGTGACTCTTTGCAGGGACTTCCTTATGGGATTATTACCTACGATGAGGCTGCCCGCTCAGACCACCTGCAAGTTGAGATAGATGACTCTATTTTAGGGCGTTTGCTTGACTGGACCGCACCATTACATCTACTCTCGACCCCATCACAGAGTTCCAGCTCACTCCTTTACTACAAAGACCTCTACGACCAGGGGCTTATCGGTATGAACCAAGCCTACACCCAGACAGGTTCCATTTATGAGAACGACTTTATGACTGAGGAGCAGATTGAGCAACAGGTTTCCATGCTTGAAGGCAATCCTCTGAAAGACCAGATGCTTTTTGGAAAGTTTATATTTGGCGACACGACTATTTTCCCAGGGCAAGACATCCAAGATGCTCTTTTAGATGAATTAAACGGTGATATTCCCTACCAAAATGGGCATAAGTATGTCATAGGCATAGATACTGCGATGGGAAATGATGAAATGGTCTACACCGTCATTGATGTGACGCAAAAACCTTACCTATTAGTCCACCAGTACGCTATGAAGGGCTCAAGAAAGTCCCCACAACTCCATATGGAAGCCCTTGTAGCGTTGATAGAGTCATATCGGGACGGGAATAACCTCCAAATGATAGTTGAAACATGGAATGGCGAGAGTGCAAGGTTCTACCAAGACCTCCCACAGTATATAAAGACCTTCACCCAGACCTATGGAAGCTGGCAACCTGAACGATTGAAGACCGACAACCAAAACCAGATAGTTAAGAAGACCTCTATGATTAAAAAAGCAGATATTCTCGTGGCTCTCGTGAAGTTACTCGCTTCGAGGGAGATAAAAGTCCCCGCCCAGAACTACGAACTGGTAAAACAGCTCAATATCTATAAAGAAGATGACAAAAATATCCCCACAGACCGCGTTATAAGCCTCTGTTTGGCATGTTGGCTGGCGAATGAGACTACCCGAACAGTACAGCCCGCATGGGTCTCCGTTGAGTGGTAGTATTGTATTGACTTTGTGCAGGTGATACTATAACTTCAGCTAATTAACACAGAAAAACTAAAAATACAACTATGCAAGACCAACCAAAAACAACAACGTATGACAAACTAGTAGGTGAGTTCGTTGGTGAAACAAGAAGCCAACTTGCTACCTTAACAGGTGAAATTGCTCTCAGAAATAAGGTCGTCCAATCGAATGACTCCTACGTGTATGGTGATTTACTAGCTCGTAGTCTCAAAGTAGCTGTTGGGCACGACTTTACCCCCGTCAACTGGCTTCGTAGGGTTGCTGAAATCCACCGCACACAGACAATGGGTGATGGCTTCTCGATTGTCTCCTCATATCAGGGTGTTGACTCTAACTCACAAGACCCCCAACAGGCACAACAACTCCAGTTAGTCAATCAGAAGAAGAAATCCTACGCAGAAGTAAGGAATAAACTCTACCAAGCTATTATTAGAGATAATGGTGGGGAATCTTTATGGGCGCGAATGGTTGAAAATGCCTCAGTTGTTGGTGATTCCATCCTCAAAGCATGGTACGACGAGACATCAGGTAAGTACAAACTCGATATGATTGAAGCTATTGAGCACTTTTACGTTGTGTGGAACCGAAATAACTTCCGCGAGTGGGATTTCTGCTCCTATGTTTACCAGATTTCCAAACAACAGGCTGTCTCACAGTTTGGCGTACCTAAAGATGTCGCTACAAGCCCACTCGGACACCCACTTGCTGTTCTTTCAAGTGCAAACACTGTTGAATACATCTCAACACAGCCAATGGTCACAGTTATGGAGTGCACGGGCAGAATACAAGGTTGGACAACCCTTAATGGGAAGTTACAACGCTGTGCAGTTGGCTCTGAAACGAATGTCAACGTCGTTATTGTTGGGGATAAGGTCTACCAGATTATAGATGACCCTAAGTATATTCCACGGTATTATATCTTCCCTAATAAACTGATGCGCCGCCGCCCATGGGGGCTGCCTGATATTACTGAGAGTGCTATCGTTATCAATCAGACATACATTGAAACACTGTCAGACTGGCGAACTGTTGCTGCTAAGGTCAACTTCCCGAAGTACAAAGCCTTTGGCTTCGGTTTAGATGTCCAATTACCGAAACCAAAATCGCGCACTGTTGAAATGATACCGTTGGGTGAAGGACAGGACATTCAGCCTATCCAAAACCCGAACTCCGAAGCAGGGTCAGAGATAGATTTCGCCCGCCAGATTGCGGAACTGAAAGAAGCATTTGTACGCGAAACTGGCATATCGATGCAGTTGTTTGACATGCCCGACAGTCCAGCAGTCAATTCCCGCCAGACAGGTATGATTGCAATGCAGTCTATCTCTGACCAAGTAGAAGCTCGCCGACAACTCTGGGCACCAATTGTATCAAAGGTATTTGAAGAAGCATTAGAAACACTCGCCCTCTGGGACGATGATATTAAAGAGGTTATAGATGGTGATGATGACTACTACACAAAGGTGGACTGGCCACCATCAATGCGAAAAGACGACCCAAGCTACGTTACAATGGTCTTAAACCAAACCATGCTCGGCTACCAGTCAATCCAAACAACCCTTGAACGACTGGGTGTTAATGCCAAAGAGGAACTTGACCGTCTATCCGATGAAATGAATACGCCAATCACGGCTGCTATCCATGGTAAGTTACTTGGTCTTATGGCTGAACTTAAAATTGCTGGTCCTCCATCAAATACACCGCCGAAAGTCAACATCAACCTTCGTGGCGACCTCAACCCGAATGAAGTGGGCGATATTGCCGCTGAGAGAGGAATTGTTACCCAAAATTCACCATTCCCTGATATTCTCGGCCCACAGGGTAACTCAGGTCAGACCGCTAACGACAATGTTATTAATGGTGACCTAATCAGTGGAAATAAAGATACCAAACGAGCAAATTATAAGAATGCTCAGGGTCAACCAGTTCAACCACTTACTCCCGCAACAGGTAATCAGCCAGGCGCACAGATGATGTCAGCCCCAGGTTCAGGCGCAACGGCAAACTCTCCTCAAGGAAACATAGACCAACAAGCGCAAAGACAAGGAGCTAAGTAAATGGCTCTCAGTAAAAGCCTCAGCCTAGCTCGACTAGGTAATACAGGCGTATCTAGTTTAATTAAAAGTTCTTCCACAATAAAGAACCAACTAAACACCTATAACGATACGGTTCAACGAATTGCATTTGAGAACAATCCAAGTGATGATAATTTAAATACCTACCTGACCTATCTTGATGGGCGTGTATCTAATCTTGAGACAACAGGAAGTATTGCTGACGCAACAAAGGCACTTGATATGCGCCAGACAATGACCTCAGCAGTCGCAAAGAACACTAGTTTTCAGATACAGAACCAATCTATCCAAGTCATTACAGGGAATGCTACCTCACAAGACAAACTAGACTTCATTCAGAGTGCCTACCAACGAGCAGTTGGCATTGGGGATATTACCCTTGCCCAAAGTCTTATGTCACAGGGATACAGTCTCAGTCAGCAAATCCAGTACGACCAACAAGTCGCTGCACAGAATGCCGTCACCGTGAATAATGCGAATGAGACTGCCATTAAAAAGGGGTATTCAGATGCCCTCTCAGCCGTTCAATCTGGTTTAACAGATGTCTTCACCCAACTAAAAAATGGTGGTGAGGCAAATATCAATAGTACCCTTAAGACGTTCACTAAAGAGTTCGGTGGTATCTATAAACAACTGACGGGTGAAGATTTACCAAAAGGCTCTGAACTTACGATGGGCAGCCTAACTCAGGCATATTTTAATCTGGGATATCAGTACAACCTAAAGGCTGCGGCTGCGCTTGCTCCCTATGATGCCTCAGCCGCACAAACATATACTCAAGCCGCACAAGACATGGCAAGTGGTAAGGCTACTGTTAGCGTTCCTGGTATTGGGTCAGTTAATTATACCCAAGCTAGCCAATGGGCTGCTTCACCAAACCTCTACCGTGTTACAACTGATGTTAATGGGCAGAGCTCACTTGCTGAGAATGCGGTCACACACTACACGATGGTTAATGGACAAGTCATACCTGTCAGCAATGGAAATGCGGGCACAGCCTATGGAGATTTAAATAGTAAAGACCCAGGGACTATAAAGAAGATAAACGATACGCTCAAAGGGTTAGGTATAACTAATCTAACAGGTAGTGGTGATAATCTTAAAGTCCAACTAACCAATCAAGCAATTCAAAAACTCCATCTTGATAAAACAGACCTAAAGAGTGGCGACCAACTGACCCTAGTCCCTCAGGCAAACGGTGGGATACAGTTCACAAAGAACGGAAAGATATTCACCCTTGCACTTGATTCGCGTAGCCTTGTCGGTGTCTCACAGACAGACTTGTCAGGTAAACAGACATTTGTTGGCGGACAGTACGGCTTTAACCAAGGGGCAAATACACTCATTCAAAAAGGTACTACCCAACAGATGCAGCAAAATGCTCTCACAGTGATTAAGCAACAAGCAGAACAAGCCCAAGCCCAGCGCACACAACAGATGGCTACCATTGCAGGAACAGGTACTACCCCTGCCGCACAGTCAGTGGCTTCGGCTACACAGTCAGGACCAACCATGTCTCGACGCGCAGATGGGGGCTATAACTTCACCTATAATGGTCAAGCAGTCTCAGCAGCAAAATATGCACAGGTAACCAACACGCCATTTAGAAACTTGCTCTCAACAATGGCAACCAATGGAGATACAGGGGCTAAGACAGTCCTCGGCTTTGTTGGTAATGACTTCAAGTACGACACAGGCAAAGTTGCTTCCTACACGAATGCAGGGACCTATAACGCCCTCACCTGGGGTTCAGGTGTACCAACAGATACAGGACTAGCACCAGCTTCACTTCTCGGTAATGGGTCACAACTTAAATTCTAGGAGAAGCAATGCCCCCAACACTACAGGAAGCCACACAAAAATTTCAGAATGGTGGAGCACAAGCCCAGCTTAGTGCTGATTTCAATAAACTCTCTCCTGGCATATCAACTATTTCAGGTCCCTCAACTGGTGCAAACTATGCAGCAACAAGTACCTACGATAACCGAAGCAACATGGGGAAGTTTGTTGGCTTTCTCGGAGACTTAGGTAAACAGACAGGTCATCTTGCAGGAGCAGCGGGTAAATGGCTTGGCACACAACTTGAAAACATGGTAACGGCTCCTGTTAAGTTCGGTTCAGCCATTGGGCATGGATTACTCGATAATATGGACTTAACCACCATATCAGCTCAATCCAAGCAACTCGACGCACAGATGCAGACGCTCCAACAGAACTTCAAGGATGGTAAGATAAACCACACTTCCTACGTTCAGGCTATGAAAACACTCAGTCAGAGTTATGATAGCCTCGTTAAAGAGAACAAACTCACTCAAAATAGGATAGACCTCAACAAACAACAGGCCATTCAATCGGGTATAGATGTGGCGGCTGACCTTGTAACTATCCTAACGGCAGGGTTTGGCAAGGCAGTTTCAACGGGAGTGAATATCACAGGTGGAAAACTTGCACTTGAACCACAGGCTGCTAAGACTGCGAGTGAATGGATAGCGTCTAAAGTGGCTGCCCCTATCCTAGAACCGATGTCAGGAACAATCAGTAAACTTGCCGACAACTCACAACTCTTTAACATGCTAGATAAAGGTGTGCAGAACATTTTGCAGAAGTCTACCGCAGAAGTAGTTGCTAACGCTGGTGCAGATATGACCGCAGGACAGATTGCCCGCGCAACGGCTGTCAACGTTGCATTTAAATACCCGATGACTTTCAGCTTCTACTCACCAATGGCAACAGAGATGTACCACCAACTAGATGATAAGAAGTACGGTGATGCCATCAGAACGGCTGCTTTTAACGCTGCACTCCTACTCTCAGGTGGGCCGATTGGCTACGCCTTTAAGTATGGGGGGAAAGCTCTCACAGGGCTATCTGAAAAGACTTTTGGGCAGACATCATTCTGGGATAATTTGAGCACATTTTATGGCGATGGGAATGCTGCGGGATTTGCCAATGCAATTAGAGAATACGCAGGAACACTGAAAGAAGCTGACCGCATCGCTTTTATCAAAGACCTCTCAGCCGTTGAAAAGACAAACATTGCTGCAATGGGTGGAGATATTGGTGGTGCTGCATACCGCGTCGCAAAGGGTATGCAAGGTCAGTATGCCTTTGACCTCACTGAAGTCTCACACGCTGATGCCCTGCAAGACATGGTAAAGTTCGCAAAGAGTTTCAGGGTAGGCTCACAAGCTGCTGAAAAGGCAGGAATTGGACCGATTGCTATTGGACGACTAGATGGGCGTGATAAGGGTGCTATTATGACGGCTATATCGATGGGTGATGGTGTTGATGGACGTTTGAAAGCATGGGAACAGTGGAAAGTTGAAAACCCCAATACTGCTGCGGCGAACAATGCAAACTTTGATAAACAAATCACTGAACTTATTAAATCCCCGACTCATGAGGGACTGGGTGAACTTTCGACAGCTATTATGAGTATCAAGGCTGCTACGAAGATTGACGGCTTACCACAGGCAGTAGTAGACTCTCTTGCAAAAGATGGCTATGTCCCTATCCGACCACGTAATCTTGAGGCTCCATTTAAAGAGGGCGCAGACCAACTCGCTACAAAATTTAATGGAAAAGATAACTTCTTTATTAAGTCCGTTCAGCCGCTCCCTGTACTTGGGTCAATTGGCTCACTATTCACTCATATGGGTCTATCTCCAAACTCATCACAGAATCTATCTTACCAGCTATTCAATGATAACCTCTCAAAAACCCTTGCAGAATCAAAGGCATTTACAAGTGTTGTCGGTGAAACGACTGAACAAAGTACTGATATAATGCTCAAGACGCTTAGTGACTTCGCTAAAGGCAAGAAGATACCAATTAAAGACTTACGCCAGCTCACGAAAAAAGACATCGTAAAAGCTCTCGGAGTATCCGAGGAGGGAGCGGTGAGTATCCAACATGCTATCATCGACGCACATTTGAAAGTACCACTTCTTGTGAGGGGTATGGGTGATAAAGCAGTTGACCTATCATATAAACTGCCAGGCATGTCACCTATTATTAGACAGTACTCAAAGCTTCAAGGTGCGCTCAGGTTCTCCTACAACCCGTTCTTCCAGTATCTACGAGTAATCCCTAAAACTGAAATTCTCGCTCAAGCAGAGGGTGGTGGTGCGATTGCTTCAATCTTTACAGGTCGAACAGGACAGATTAAAGATATCCGTGCAGCACTTCATGAGGGGGGTTTCTTGAATGAAACAGGACATCTTGGTACTGTTGTATCTGGTGAAGCTGAGGCATCATTTGGTACTGTAGGGAGAAACATCAATAAGAAACTCCTCAAGGGTCAGGAAATTAGCGTAGCTGGGCTGATTGATGCTCAGGCACAGCGAATGGGTATGACATGGCAAGATTACCTCAAAACCAATCAACAGGCAGCAAGAGACACTATTCAGATGATTGTTGAGTATGATAGGAATGCAAACTTCTTGAACTCCCCACTCGCCCGCACGCTTAATGTGGCAATCTTTCCATTTAGGTTTGATACGAAAGTTGTCTCTATCATTGGTAAAAACCTCGCCCAATCGAGCCTTGCTACACAGGTAGGCGTTATCAACGGAATGATGAAAGCCCATGACTTCTTTACTTCTCCTGAGGGGCAAGCATGGTATGCTCAGAACTCGACTGTTTTGGGACTAATTAACTACATTACCCCATTCGCTCACATTGCTGAAGTATTCCAATCACTGCTTCCAGGACACGACCACTCACTCGGTAACTTTGGTGCATTAGGTGGACTTCCTTTTGGCTGGATACCTGCGCTCCTCGATGCTGAGGGACTAACTCATTTCAATCAGCCAGGAATGGACGCAAAGACTGGACAGATGTTCCCAACCTACGTCCCCGCTACAGACAAGGGACAACTAGCGATTGCTATTCAAGACCTCATTGGACAGGTCTTTAGCTACCCAGGTGCAGAACTCGGTCTACCAAGCAAGGGTTCTATCACGAGGAATGTCGCCCTCGGTCTAACAGGCGCAAGCAAACGAACTGACCTTAAATTAACGACACCCAGCCCGAATGCACAACAGCTTGCTTACTCTATGACCCTAAAACCCGCACAACCCATTGAAGTATCACAGCCAACCCAAGGTGCCACCACTGTCCCCACACAGCAACTAGCTCCCGTCCAACCAGTCTACAAACCAGGTTCAGGTACGAAGAAAAAGAAAACCCAGTATACACCTGAGATGATGCCTGGACAAACGCAGCTTGGTGTTATTCAGGGTCAGTAGTATAGTGTAATTATGAAACTAAAAGAGAACTGGCAAGTGTGGGCATTTGCTGCCTTTTGGGTTATTCTCTTTATCTATATCTTTGGCTTCATGCAACCCGACCCAACTGACAGTACTGTCCCCTCAACGTGTTCTAGCGCAAGTGACTGTTGACTTTTATTGAGCGATTGTATATATATACAGGTATAGGTGAACAAAAAACAAACACCTTGTAAGCTAAAAGAAAGAAGGAAACAGACATGTCCGACACATCTACGGATGAAACGGTAGTGACTACGGCACCTTCAAACGAACCTAGCACCCCAGTTGTGGGAACAGCAGACGTTGAAGCCGCCAAGCGCGAAGCCGCGCAAGCACAAATCCGAGCTAACCAGCTCCAAAATGAGCTTGACCGCATAAAAGCAGAGCAAACCGCTGCCAAACAGAAGCAATTAGAGGAAAAAGAAGAGTTTAAAACTCTTTACGAACAGACCAATGGTGAACTCGAAAGAATCCGCCAAGAAGCTGCTACGAAAGAACAAACTCTGCTCCTTCAAAATGAGACTTCTACTATCTTCAGCGAATATCCTGAAAAGGTCGTTGAACTAGCGAAGACCGCTGGACTTAATCTAACGGATGCCAGTGACGAATCGAAAGCCGCACTCAAAGCTAAACTTGATATTTTCAAGGCAAGCGTCGGTAATCCCCAAGTCACTGCAAATAATCCTTCCAACCCAACGCAGGTTACTGAAACAGGCGACTTGGTGAAAAGAAGTAATCCGTTTGAAGGTTCACCAATGGCAGAGGCATCTGCAAAGGGTGACTTGAAGCCACAGTTTGAGTATATCCGTAACCTTAAAGGCATTCAACGGATGAAAGAAATCGCTCAAAACGGAGCCTAGATACTTCTCCTCAAACACAAATTAAAAAAACAAAGGACAAAAATATTATGGCTATTGGCCTAATCACAGATATGTCTCAGGGACAAACTCTCCAAGAGGATGTTGTTGATGCTATCTATAACGTAGACTACAAGAGTACGCCTTTCATCTCCCGCATTGGTGAGAGCGTCGCAATGAATACCCTCCACAGTTGGTTGGTTGACTCATTCGCTTCTCCTGCTGCTAACGTCAACATTGAAAGTTCTGATGTGACCGTTACAGATATGGTGGAGCCAGTTCGTAAAAGCAACGTCGTACAGTTATTCCGCAAGACGATTACTGTATCTGACACAGAAATTGCTGTTCCTCACTACGGCATGAACGACCCATTTGAGTACCAAACTCAGAAGAAAATGGTCGAACTTGCCCGCGATATGGAGCTCGCTGCTGTTGCTGGTACACGAGCCTCAGGTTCGTCAGGTGTTGCTCGCTCGGCTGATGGTGCAATCGCACTCATTACCACGAACAAAACCGCCCAGACTTCAGGTACTTGTTTCACAGAAGACACACTCAACAACCTCCTCTCACTTGTGTACACCGCAGGTACCGATGAAGATGTTGACCTTATGTTGACAGGTCCTAAGCTCAAACTCGCTATCGATAAATTCGCTACTAACACGACTCGTTACGTTGACGCAACTGCCTTTGAACAGGCTCTCCGCGTTGATACCTACATGAGTTCGTTCGGTATCCACAAGATTGCCCTCAGCCGTCAGGTTCCGAGTGGTAGTATCCTTGGTGTTGATACCTCAAAGTGGCGAACTGCATGGCTTGTCAATCGTCGTGTGGCTATCAAACCACTTGGCAAGACAGGTTCAAGCACGAAAGCCCTTATGGAGGGCGAGGCCACTTTCGAAGCATTGAATGAAAAATCTTCATTCTACGCCTCGGGCTACTTCTTCGGCTAGGCCTTAGAAGCTCCTATAGAACTAAGACCCTTTCGGGGGTCTTTTTTCTTTGCTGAATAAAATGCTTGTCTTTTTAATAATTAGGTGCTTTACTCTAAGTAATGGCTAAGAAAAAACTGAGTGTACTATCGGACTCAGACGAAGCAGCACTACAAAAACTTTCTCGTAAAGAGAGGGTTAAAGCCGTCTATGGAAAACCTGACCAATCAGATATAGACAACATCAATGAGCTGATTAGACTGTATGAGAGCTCACACCCTGGCATGATTAAGCGCATGAAGTCTGACTACGATATACAGAACGCTACAAAAGAGTATTCTCCTAAACCAAGGGGAATAAGCAGCCAAGAACTGAAGATGGCATTTTGGATGCCCAGAGATTTACAAGAGTTCATGGAGATTTATTACCCAACAATTTGGACGGAGAAGGCGCACCTAGAGTGGTTCCTTAAACATTATCCTATATTCAAAGCTTAAATGAGACAGTACATCGAACGCTGCCAAAAATGTAAACCATTGTATTGGCCGAAAAACTATTTAAATGGGAGGCACTGTTAATGAAAGTAGCACTAACTGTAATAGCAGCCGCAGGGTCAGATAAAGAAGCTGTCCAGCTTGCAACAATGCTTTCATCAGCTAATGGGCAGGTTGATAGAATATTCCTCCAATTGAACGCCCCTAAGGGAACTGAAATAAATAAGAAAATGAGAGCTGTTGCTGAACAGTTCGCAGATGAAACGTTTGAGTATGTGTGGGAGGGAAACTTTACCAAAGCCCGTAATGACCTAATGAGCAAAGTCCCAAAAGAGTTTGACTGGATTATCTGGGCGGACGCTGATGATATTATTGACTGTCCTGAGAATATTCGCCCAACACTTGCAATCATGCCCGTAGATGTCCACGGGGTCTATATCAACTATGACTACCAGAAAGATGAATTCGGTAATGTGATTGTCTCTCACTGGGTCACACGAGCTGTGCGCAATGATGGAAGCTTTAAGTGGAAGTCAAGTTTTGAGGACTCAGAAACCTCTGTCCATGAAACTCTGATTGCAACCAGACAAGTTAAATCAGTGGCGAATAATGAGTGGAAGATTGTCCACAACGCTACTCCTGAACACTTCAAAGAGTCCCTCGAACGAAACATCGGTATTCTTGAGGATATGGCAAGGCGACAAGCCCAATCAGATAAAGGTATTGACCCACGTATCATGTTCTACCTCGGCACCCACTACAATGAAGCCTACAGGTTTAATGAAGCCTTTGATGTTTTGATTGAATACCTGAAAGTATCAGGTTGGTCAGAGGAACGAGCAGAAGCACATCTATTTATCGGACGCATTCTTAAGAATAAAGGTAAATCAATCCAAGCAAGAAATGCTTTTCTCCAAGCCCTTGGTGAGAACCCAAAGAGTATTGGTGCTTACTTAGAGCTCGGTAAACTTGAGTCAAAAGAAGAACGCTGGGAGCAAGCTGCTGAGTGGCTTAAACGTGGTGTTGAACAAGACCGCCCCATCACACCAATGGTCAAGTATGATAACGATTTTGAGCTGTATACTGAGTACGCCCAGGCTTTATCCAACTTAGGTGGTAAAAACCTGTCAGAAGCCCTCAGAATGGCTCAGGAAGCATTTAAACTTCGTCCGTATGATGAGCAAGCCAAAGACAATCGTGATGTTATTCAAAAACTCGTAAACTACCGTGATAATCTGCGCTCATTCAACACCTTATTTAAGACGTTACGAGAAGAAGACAAACCTATTATCCCCTTCCTTGACACTTTGCCTGATATGATACAAGACTCTAGCCCTGTCATTTCAGCACGTCAACAGTACACAGAGGGCAAAACTTGGACAGAAAACTCCATTGCTATTTATGTAGGCTACGGAGCACTTGGAATCTGGGGACCATGGTCACTCGATGAAGGTGGTATTGGTGGGTCAGAAGAAGCAGTTATCCGATTAAGTAAAGAACTCACTGCTATGGGCTGGGCTGTCACTGTCTTCGGAGTACCTGGCAAACGAGCAGGGTTGATTGATGGGGTTGAATGGAAGCAGTACTGGGAAATTAGTAATAAGGATAGCTTCAATATCCTGATTAGTTGGCGACAACCTGGCCTCTTTGATAACAAATGGGACGCAAAGAAAACCTACCTATGGTTGCACGATGTTATGGACGCAGAGGAACTTGTCCCTGAACGGCTGGAAAACATCACCAAGATAATCTACGTTTCAAAGTACCACTCAGAACGACCAGAAAACGAACATATTGCGAACAAACAAAAACTCCCATCAGGCAACGGGATAGACCCTAGTACATTTACGAAGTACGACGGAACCTTGGAACGCGACCCACACCGAGTTATTTACATGTCAGCTAATGAGCGGGGGCTGAGAATCCTCATTGATATTTGGAAAGATGTTCTTGAGGCGGTGCCTGGCGCAATCCTCACACCATACTATGGGTGGCAGAGCTTTGACGCAGTCAACCGTGATAACCCTGAACGTATGGCATGGAAAGCAACCCTATTAGCTAGAATGCGCGAACTTGGTATCCCTGCGAGTACTCGACTAGGACATGATGACCTGAATAAAGAAATGTTTAAGTCTGGTGTCTGGGCATATCCATGCTTCTTCCCTGAGGTAAACTGTATTACTGCTCAAAAAGCGATGGCTTCTGGTGCATGGCCTGTTACATCCAACTTTGCAGCATTACGTGATGTCGTAAAATATGGTGACGTAATTGATATGGATGACTTCACAGAGGAAGACATAGAAACGTACAAACAAGCACTCATACTCAGATTGCAAAATCCACCCACCGAAACAGAGCGAACTGAGATGATGGAATGGGCGCGAAAGACTTACGACTGGAAAAATACCGCACAACAATGGCATAAAGAATTTAAGAAAGGGTAACAAAATGGAAAAAGCATTTGACCAAGGTCGCCGTTACGAGCGCACCGAAGTTGTCGAGATGCTCAAACAAATACAAACAATGCCCACAGAACAATTTCCTATACTCCTCAAAACATGGGAGCAGGAACTAACAGAAAGTCTCATACCAGTTATAGAAATTCAGGAAACATATGTCATCACTTAAGATTGCCTTTGTTTGGGACTGGGAACCTCAGATAGAACAGACGGCAACATGGGAAGATGGTCTTGCAGGTGCACTTAAGGAGTTGATGAAACGAGGACATGAAGTTGGTATATTCATGCCAGATACTAGCAACTACGTTATCCATCACCCCTACTTTGATATACAAGTGTGCGAAAATTTGCCTGTTATCGTCCACGCATGGAAACCTGATGTAATCTTATGTTGGGGTGATTTTACTCGCCCTAATGCCCAACCGCTCAGAGAGTTAAATGTCCCTATGGCAATCTGTTTTGCTGGGGGTGAGGCTGATACCTACAACACACCATACTTTGACCATATATTTGTTGAGAGCGTGATTTATAAAACAAAACTCAAAGATGCTGGATATGATAATGTCTCTATTGCCTTCGGAACGAACACTGATAGGTTCACACCCATCAAACAAAACAAACGCTTTGATACAATCTTTCCTGCGACATTTGCTGCGTGGAAGCGACATGACCTCTACGCTCAAGCAACAGGTGGTTTAAACGCTCTTGCCGTAGGGTATATGTATTCTGACCATGAGCAGGAGTGCTGGCAGGTCTGCGTAGATAGGGGTGTGACGGTTTTACCTCACACATCAGCTCCCGTCCTTCAGTACCTCTACGCAGCTAGTCGGGTCTGTGTCATTCCCTCAAGGAGTGATGGCGGCTCACAACGAACAGTCCTAGAAGCAATGGCAATGAACCTCCCTGTGATTGTGTGCGATTCGGATAAGTTCGATTTCGCCCAAGACCTCGTGTACCGTGCAGAACCTACCGCAGAGAGTATCAAAGGCTACCTCGCTGCTCTATTAGACGGGGAACACGAAGCCAATACACGAGACTACATATTAGAAAACTGGTCACACATTCAATACGCCGATAGTTTAGAAAAGGGATTATATGAAATCATTTAGCATTCTCACAGTTTCTAAAAGAACTGGGTGGGAGCAAATGGCTGCCCAATCTATTAAGAGACAAACTGTTCAACCTAAACACTGGATTGTCGTCCTAGAAGATGAGCCTAACTGGACTGTCTGGCAGGGTGAAGTCCTCGGCGACGCACACATCATCAAAGCCCCAGAGAAACTAAAACCGTCTAACCTCAACGCTTCTCTGAATGCTGGGCTCAAGGTAATCGACACAGACTATGTTATTTTTTATCAAGACTTTATAGAACTACAGGAGGACTGCTTTGAAAATCTCTTAGCCCTCTCAGACAAAAGAACATTTGTTACTACATGTACTCCTAACTATGATGGTTCTGATGACGGTAGGTACCTCGGTATTGACCTGCCTCGTCCCTGCCGACCAGAAGAATGGGAGGCTAATGTCAGTTGTGCTCCCATGCGGTTTATTCGTGAGCTTGGTGGTTTTGAAGAAGAACTAGATTTTGGTTGGTCATGGGATAACGTCAACGTCGCAGAACGGGCAGCAATGCTTGGAGCTAAATTCACTCTCGACGAAAGTAACCGACCCAAACTCTATCCCCATGAAATGAGCTCACATAAGACCATACCATTGAATGCGGAGCGACATAGCCGTATAATGCAGGATATACGGGACGGTAAACGCCCGATAAAAAACACATATCTATGAACGAAACAGAAATAGCCCAACAACTCGCTGATAAGGTAGCTGAACCAGTACCCGCTCCGACAGAGGTACAACCCGAAGCCACACCTGAACCGCAGAGCTTTTTAGATAAACTGCTTCCCGAAGAACAAATGACCCGCTCACAACTCCTAGACCACTTTAATGTCTCTATTACTGATAGACACAACCCCCAAATAGAGAACTATGTCAATACTATTTATGAGTGGGCAAGGGAACAAGCAGGTGATGGAAACATCGAACAACTCCTCAGAGTTATCATGGCGCAGGAACAACACCTCGGCGCAGTTCTGAAACCAGACAAACTCCGAAGACTAGGTGAATACGTCAAGATAGCCAAGATACGCCAAGGTCTTGCGATTAGAGAGGCTAATTTATATGGCTGAAGACTCCATCGGAATAACTGAGATAAATAATAGAGAGCATATTTCACCGAATAAAACAGGTGACAACATCTCTGCTAAAAAAACTGCTAACTACGTTTGGAATACGGGCACTTCATCTTGGGATAGAATGACACAGCCTGGGGGAACTGGTGGTGGTGGAGATGGTGCAATCAATGACGGCGTATCTTCAACGACTAAAGCAACTGTACGTGCTTCGACTGTAGACGGCACAAAGAATGGTCTAGTTGTCGTAAATCCTGACGGTTCAAATATTGGTGGTGGCTCTGGTGGTGGATTAACTGATACACAACTTCGCGCAAGTGCCGTACCTGTATCACTAGCTACCGCCCCAACAACTCCCGTAACGGGAACCTTTTGGCAAGCCACACAGCCTGTATCAATTGCCTCAATGCCGAGTACTCCTATTACGGGTACGGTCACTGAAACAAACTCAGCAGCTATTCTCTCAAAGCTTCCTACGCCTGGTCAAACAACTATGGCTAATTCTCAACCTGTCGTGATTGCATCTAATCAATCAGCAATTCAAATGCAGGGTTATCAGCCAACGGCGAACTCATTTACAGGGGTTATTGCAACAGGTGCACAAGCTTCAACATTAGCTACTGGGTTTAATGTGGCAACCGTAACGCTCAGAACATTTACAGGTACTACTCCATCAATTACCTTTAAGTTAGAAGCCTCAGATGATAACACGAACTGGGTCACCATTCAGGGTATAAATAATAGCACTGGACTGGTTGGCATAACATTTACTCAAGCTGCTGCTCTAACTGCTGGTACTGCTGGCCCATCCATAGACTTTACCGTAGGTGCCTATACTAACGTTCGCATAAATGTAACAGCTATATCTGGCACATCTGCAACGGCTGCATTTGGTTTAGGCTTTCAATCTATGCCATATGAAGCAAGCCCTGGGGCTATTGCACAGGGCGCTGCCGCCAATGCTACTGCCATAGCGGGGGCAGGGAACCCACAGGTCGTTGCATTTTCAGATGGTACTAATGTTAGATACCCACTGGTAAATACATCAGGTCATCTTAATGTTATCTTCCCATCGGCTCAAGCTATTTCAGGGACGGTGACAGCTAATGGGGGTACATCATTCACTACTCCAGCCGTTTCACTTACAGGAGATACAGGCGCAAAGGTAGCAACAGGCAATGGTGCCACGCAGACAAACGCGAGCGGTAAGGGTGTCATAGCTATAATCAACTTAGGTACGGTCAGCGGTACAGCTCCGACGGCTGTATTCAAATTACAGGGGTCAGCCGATTCGGGTACGACATGGTACGATATCCCTGGGGCAACAACAGCAACTCTTGCCACTACGGGAGTATTCGGTATATCAGTCTACCCAAGTCTCACTGCGGTATCTGGTACAACAGTCAGTGGTTCAATCGCTGCTGTGTCTCAAGGTCTTCCAAAAACCTGGCGTGTGGTATGGACAATTGGTGGGACTACCCCATCATTCACGGTAACGAACATACAAGTGAATTACCTAGTGTAAATATAGTTTTAGTTTATATGTTACAATTCAAATAGAGGAACTAAAAGAAAAAAACAATGCAACCAAATCTCACCTTTGACCAAGCAAAAACTGAACTTGTCACTATGACATCACAGACAGGGCACTTTACCTTTACTGATGATGAAATCACTCAGGCCCTCGAACAAGCATGGGGCGACACATACGTTATTAAACAAGTTTGGGACGAATCACTGTCCTATGTGCCAGGAACATGGAAATATGCAATCCCTGCCACCGTAAATGTTGTAAAGGGGCTGTACTTCAAACGAAGTCTCTCAGATAACCCTGAACCACTGAGTTCAGACCTCTACGAAGTTGTTGATGGAAAGATACAGTTCACTAATAACGTCAACCGTTGGCTCTCAGACACCTATACAATCTATATTAAGGGGTCGTATAAGATAACTCTCACTGATGTGCTCCCCTCTACGAACCTTGTCAACTACGTCTTAAACCTTGCAGCCGAAGTACTGCTCACAAGGCTGCTACTTAAGAGAACCTTTGTCTTCCTAACAAATGATACCTCAGTCCAAGAAATATCAGCCGCACTCCAACAGATACAAGGTCAAGTTCTTCGCTATAAGCAAGCACTCCTACGGGAATTTGAGGCTATCTAATGAGCGTCTATACGACCTCAACACTGGGGTTTTCTGATAACCGCGTTACCTTTAATGATATTTCCACTGACCCATATTACCGAGTTAATGCGCGGGCTCCGCAGCAGTTCCAACTCCGCTCACAAGATGTCCCTATTCCGTTTGAGAGTGGTATATCTGACTTCAACACCCTTATTGGGCAGAGTATGTATGTGATTGATGGGATTATGTACCCAAAGAGCCAAGACACCTATGATTCAGGTTTAAATGCACTCAGAGATGTGGGCAACCTAGACCTCTCACAGAATGATACCAATGGTGGGAATGTTTTTGATAACAATGGCTACGTCCCCTATGTGTGGGGAGATGCCTCAGGTACTCTTAGTAAACAACTCTTCGTTAAACCAGTCTACATTCAAGCCTCAGAGAGTACGAGACAGGGCTTTGTTGTTCCGTTCAGGATTATCTGTAAGGTCAAAGACCCAACTATCTATGGAGCGACACTCAAGATAGCCTCAACCGCCCAAGGGAACCCAACTGCTACCATAGGTTCTGCGAAGTATCCCTTTAGTTATCCAATTGCTTTTGGTGCAACGTATTACTCCGTTTCGGCCAACGCTCAGAATGTAGGGACTGTACCTATTTATCCTCAGTCAGTTGACATCTATGGTCCTGTGACAAACCCAAAGATTACCAACACCGCCACAGGTGAATACATACAGATTAACTGCACCCTCTCATCGGTTGCCGACCATCTCCAAATCCAATATGGGAAAGACTACCTCGGCGTGTACCTGAATGGAAACTCACAGCTTCAGAATAAAACAACTGATTCCACCTTCTTCAAAATCCACCCAGGGAATAATAACCTCAGTCTAACAGGTAGTTCAATCAGCTCAGGAAGCTATGCGACTGTCGCCTACTATGATGGCTACTCGCTTGCCTAACATGTACACTATAGAAATACTCGACACCAGTTTAAATGTCCTCTGTGAGGTTTTGACCCCATATCCGTTAGATAAGGGTGGGATGATACTCAAGTTCAGTAAAGAACTCTCAGATTATGGGCAGTGTACCTTTAGAATTTCAGCGTATGATGATTTATTAGTCCAGTACGGTGATGTCATCCAACCCCATAAGAACCATGTCAGACTTCGTAGGAACGGAAAGATTGTCTGGCAAGGAGCGATTATCGATAACTCAAAACGTAACTCTGAATACATTGAAATTATCGCCGCAGAGTATGAGTTCTACTTAACGAAGCTTCTTATCAAGCGCACCTCAAATGACCCAGCTACAGGTACAGCCGATGGAATATTTAGAATCTTCAACTCAGAAACTATGGCTACCGCTGTGACAGCGATTATGAATGAGGCTATCTCTACATGGAGCAACCCCACAAATACCGCAGCAGCTTTGCATAATATGACGTTAGGTACGATTGAGAACCCTAACTACCCACCCAATATGACCGATGGCACTGGCGCACCTCTTACAGGAGCGTGGAACTTCTCTAGTACCTTACAATTATCTTTTGACTTCCAAAGTATCATGTATGTGTTAAAAGCCTTTGGTATCTACTCCTACTCAGATTTCTACATAGATTCAGATTTGAAGTTCAATTTTAAGAAGTTTGTGGGCAATAACCGTAGTTACTCAGTCAACTTTGTCTTTAATTACAAGAATAATACAAACCAAACAAACATCATTGACTACAACCTCCCTCGTTTTGGGCAGCGACAAGTCAATACGTTATGGGGGATTGCAACTGATACAAATGGCGTAATTCTTAATGATTCCGAAAGCGACCAGACCTCTGTCACCGAATATGGGACGATGGAGGGTGTCGCAGCCTATGCTGATGTAAAAGATAAAGGTATTCTAAAAGCCCGCACAGCAGCAGAACTTCCCCTTGTTGGGACACCAGATGAAACAAACGTCGTTGTCGTCTTAAATCAGGAAGCAGCCTTCCCAATAGGGATATGGGATGTAGGTGATATTGTAAACATCAACATTCAGAACAAGGGTGTGAATTTTGTTGATACAAGGAGGGTAGTTGGTGTGAGCGTACAAGTCCATAACACAGGCAAGGAAACTACTATTGTGCAGACGAATAAACCACAGGCATGGCAGTATGGTGATTCTGGAGCAGCCTCATGAGTTTATTTGACACTGACGCAGGAAGTTTAGACAGAGGACTGCCGCACCCAAACCACCTCGATAGATTAAACGACGGTTCAATCAAAGCCCACCAGACTATCTCTACTACCTACAAGACAGATGCTTCAGTTGCAAATACTAGAGTAACAATGCAGAATGGTGCAATTCTATTCTTTGATAGTAACAACAGACTTGTCCTGAGTATGAAGAATGGGCTGACTACCTGGTATGATGACTTAAATAGAGTGATTAAAGTAGATGGTGTAATCCCCGCCCTAGCAAACTACCCCGTAACAATTGAAGCAATTTATGGATATGATGTCTACACAGATATTTTGGGAATAAGTGCACCATGATACTCAAATGGTTAAGAAAGATTTATACTATATTTATGAGCGCAGCAGATAACCTTCTTACAAACAGCAACAAAGTAGCGGACACTACCTATTGGCCAAGTGATAAGGTAATCTTCTCCAACACTGGCACATTTAGTGCTACAAATACTGTCGGAGTAACATCTGTGTTTACAATACCCTCACCAACAAATGGGCAGGAATCATACCCAGTAGGTATCTACTCAGTCAATGGTGGGACTACCTGGAATGATTTTACAGGAGACCTTGGCCCGTGGGGAAGTTCACTTGGTATCCCAACAACAATAGTACCCGTTATGGCTTGGGCGGAATCGGGTATGTCTAATACTACGACGTATCGTGTAAAGTGTAGTGTTCTTCAGGGAGGCGGCGGAACATTCCCAATAATTATATCTGTTGCGTTACTTGCCCTAAAAATACCTAGTCCGCTCACATATATACCAACGATAGCCTCAGGTGAAACTAAGACAAGTAGTACTACAATAACGCCAACTGGCGGTCAGGTACGCTACAGACGAATAATTGATACACTAGCCACTGCTGCTGGCTCAGGTACCATTATCCAGGTTGCTCATAACTCAGGATACATACCTGATGTAGCATGGTGGACAACTGACGGGAGTGATGTCAGGAAAATATCGTCTACAACAGTTAAATTTGTGCATGGTTCTACGACGATTGATACACTCGGTGTCTTTGGGTTTGCCATGGATAGCACCAATTTTTATATGAGTAGTTACCCTGGACTTCCTAACTCACTGTATTTTTATAGGACATACAAACCATGATAGATATATCAAAAATGCAATCAAGCTCACTTACACCAGGTATCCAGGATTTAGGTCCTATCCCTGATGTGACATATACATACTCAGGTACTATCCCAACAGGAAGCACACTCAGTACATCTGTCGTTCTACCATTCAGTAAGTCTAAGGTACTATCTCTTATAAAATTCAATGTGTCTGGTGGAAGTGCGGGAAATTATTGGTTTCCACTTAACTCCCCAGTCTCAATCTATGAAAACCTTGTATCAAATGCCTATGCCGTATCACTCATTGTTCAATCAGACCCAAGTGGTAGAAAAGTAAACATAGTCTTTACTAATAAGAACGCCGCAGCCCCATGTCCGCTGCCAACGCTAACATTCACATTTAGTGCCCATATATATAACTATTCATGGTAGTTGCACATACTAAATAAGTGCTGTACTATAAGATTGAACCTAAAAAAGGAACAAAAATGGCATTCCCCCCACTAAAAAGCAACAAACAACCAGTAAGTCCACCCCAAGTCACAGGTGAGCGTGGACCTATATCAACAGGTAAGGGCGGTATCAAAGCAAGCTTGAAAATCAAGAATGCAAGTATCGTTAATGCACCTGGCGTTGAGAAAAACGTCAATCTTTTCTAATGCAAGAACAAGCCAAACGACCAAAGAAGCCTATCCAAAAAAAGGCTCCCAAAAAGGTGACAAAGAAAAAGCCTGTCGCCCGCCCATTCAAGCAACTTGGCAATAACCCCTATTCCAGTGTGCCGTTAAAAGAACGCAACGTCAGCCCCTCTAGTGGATTTTCATTCCCTGGTGCTGTCTAACTCAGCAACTTGAATAAAAGCTCAACACGACCCTCGACAATGCTTTCTATGGCTTCGAGAAGTTTGAGGTCGCGCTCAATTACTGACACATCAGCATTCATATAGGTAGTTCTATCTAGTTCAGTGAGCCCCTTCCCAAAGTCTTTCGGGTAGAGGGCTTGCTTTCGTTTATCATACAGGAGTTTTAACAGATTACAACGGGCTTCAGCGATAGGAAACCTGAGCGCGTCTAGTTCAATCAAAGCCATGTCGCGGTCTTCGTCGATGGTTGGTATCTGTTGTTTTAGTATTGTGCCCACTTCTGCTATCACGGGCGGTGATTCATACATTTGCTCTCATCATAGCAAGTATGGTATAACGAAAGCAATATGGCAGTATACGAAAACGAACAATTATCAGCCAGAGAATTCGTCCTACTAGAAAACGAACGGGATGAGAACCGTTTAGTCAGAGAACACGCAGAAGGTATGAAACGGTTAGAGATTGAATTACAGAGAGAAAAGAACCAAGCTGAGATAGAACTCAGAAAACTAGAAGCCAAGTGGTCTAGCTGGCTCGCACTCCCTAAAATGATTATCAAACTACCAGTATATATTTTATTAGGATTTGGTTATACAATACAAAGTGTACGGAAACAAACCCCTACCAAAGAATTTTGGAGATTCATAAATAAATAAAACTAGAAAGAAAAAACAAAAATGTCAGCTAATACGATTCTTACCTCAATAGTTACGGGTGGTGCAAATAATCACACCACTACTGCCGAAGAAGCTAATGCCTTTCCAACAGATTTTGTATCTGCGGGTGTTGTGGGCGCGATTACTGCTAACACTGGTTCAGGTGGGACAGGTAGTTTCACCGTAAACCAAGATACCTCACCCGACATGGGCATTACAATTAAAGCAGGACAAGCCTACATCTCAGCTATCCCATCTTCTCAGGGTACCCAAGTACTCCGTGCAAGAGCTGCCGCTGATTATACTGCCTATACCATTAATGCCAACGCCTCAGGTTCAACCAAGTATGACTGGATTTACCTCAAAGTAGACCCGACCAATGCGAACGTCCCTTCGGCTGCGGCTGATAATGTGACCTCAATTTATACTTCTCGCTCAAGTTCAAACTCTGTCGATAACGGTACACCTCCTACCTATGGACTAGTTTTAGGTGTGGTGACGGTAGCGAACGGTGCAAGCTCAATCACAAATGGAAACATCATAGATAAGAGAGTTTCTGCTAGTGTGAGCGCCAATACATCTGGTACGAGTTCAACCTTCTCTCCTTTATCTACGACTATCACCGCTGTCACTGCTAATGGGAACAGGTCGTATTCGCTCACATCCTCAGCTGATGTGTCGGCTATCCTCTCTCCTGGCATGAGACTGATGACTACCAGAACAGTCGTAGCTCCCACACAATGTACTTCCCTAAACGGTACAACTCAGTACTACTCTAAGACTTCACCTGCTGGTATGACATATACAGATACATTCACAATGTATGCTCATCTAAAATTATCAAGCTATCAGCTAGGCGTTGTAATCGCTCGTATCTCGGGTACATCTGGTTCACAAATGTATATAGATGCATCGGGTAGAATTGTATTACTTGGTTCTGCTGCTGGTGGAAACAGAACTGTTACTTCATATCAATCGCTTCCATTGAATAAATGGGTGCATATTGCTGCTACTTTGTCAATGAGTACTGGTGTTGCCACTATGTATATTGATGGTGTTTCTATACCATTGGTAGTCACAGGGGTTACCACCGCACTTACACAAGCTGGTGATTTACGCATTGGTAATAATGATGGTTCTAATTTCTTTGCTGGTAAAATCGCTCAAGCAGCTGTATTCAATGCTGTTCTGTCTCAGGCAACTATTCAAGGCTACATGACCCGTGGACTTATTGGTACTGACACAAATG
>Ga0302286_10000620_pt1 | contig 28652 bp, 23 predicted proteins | sample III_Fen_E2_3_FD_198765 | JGI IMG/M metagenome (GOLD analysis project Ga0302286, IMG submission 198765) | Peat permafrost microbial communities from Stordalen Mire near Abisko, Sweden - III_Fen_E2_3 | ecosystem: Environmental > Terrestrial > Soil > Wetlands > Permafrost | place: Sweden: Abisko...
AGGAAAGCCCAACCACGGCAGTAAAACATCACAGTAAACGGATTCATGTGCACAGCGAATGAATCTTCTATCGTGTCCGGCTCTTCTACTCGGCAATGGATATTCTGAACCTCATCATGCAAAGCAAAAGGCTTGCAAGTCCTTTGTGATTTGGCTTAGACGGTATCAATGGTGCAGGGGTGCTGCATCAAGATGTCGCTTCATTTCACAAAATTCGCGCAAGCCTTTTGCTTTGAGATTCATATGGCTGATCCTATAAAATTCTATATCGCCGCTTGAATGTAAGCTTCCAACACCAGATTGGCGGATGCAAAGGTCGTAGGTGCCTTTAATGCGGAAGCATATACCTCAATCCTGCGAAGCGAACGCGCCATCGCACGCTCGTTGATGAATGCCGCAATCAGAGGGCCAATCTGTTCAAAATGATCACAGATATCCCCAAAGAACACAACCACGGACACATCCAACACCTGAAGCGCATTGATTACCATACAGGCGATATACTCCGCTTCAAGGTCGATTACGCTCTGTGCATCCTCGCGGCCATGTGCGGCGGCATCAGTAATCACACTCCAGCTGTTCAGATCTGGAGATACGCTTTGCGCATATCGCACAATGTTTGGAATCGATGCGTAAAGTTCGGCGCAGCCATGGTTGCCGCAGGTGCATTGTGGGCCGTCGTAGCAAATGGAGGTATGCCCCACTTCACAGCCGAAACCCTCGTTTCCTTTGTATAATCCGGCCTGTGTTATCAAACCGCCACCGATGCCTGTATCCACAATCACCGCCAGAAAGCTGGGGTGCTGTTTGCCAATACCACACGATTTCTCCGCCAATGCAAGCGCTGCGGAGTTGTTTTCCAAAAGCACTGGACTGTGGATCGTTTCGCTGAAATGTGCGACCAGCGGGATATTGTGCCATCCATCAAAATTCGGCGGGTCTAGCAGCATTCCGCGGCGTGTGTCCAATGGGCCGGGTGCAATAACTCCCATGCCTAATAAGTGGCCACATGGTTTTGTTTTCAGCAACTCATCTACAGCAGCATCAATTCGTGCGAGCATATCGGTAGGTGGAACACCTATAATCGGTATACTCACTTCGTGCAGTATAGCGCCGCTGAAATCTGTCAAACCAAGCGTGCATGCACTACGCGCAATGTTTAGCCCCAGAATGTGAAATGCCTCAGCGTTTAAAATCAACTGCGTAGCCCGCCGACCTACAGCGCCAGCTCCGGCAGCATTCTCCTGCGTGTCTCCTTCTAATAGAATGCCTTCCTGAAGCATTTCTTCTACAATCACACTGATGGCAGCGCGAGTAAGTCCTGTTTGGCGTGCGATTTCAATGCGGCTGCAACCCTGCTCCCGCACATGCATTAATACCAAGCTACGGTTATGTCGTTTCATCTCAGTCGCGTTGAGCGTTGTTTTTTGCATTCGGCACACCCTTCTCCCCTGAAACATCTGTGTATAGTATAGCATATATTCTAATTTGCTATTTGTCAAATTGATTGACAATTTATTTTGCACCGCTTATACTATACTGTGTAAGGGGGCGTTTCAATGGATCTGGCGATGTTGCGACATGGTTTTAATTATTCTCAGGATGGTCAAGGCAACCGGATGGTTATTCACCTGCAAGGCTGCAATCTGCATTGCCCCTGGTGCAGCAATCCGGAAGGGATCTCCTTACAGGGCACGATCATGGAAAGCAATTTGCCGATTCCATCGCACATCTGTCCATTTGGCGGTGTTGATAAAGGCCGCTTGAATCGAGCTATATGCTCCACCTGCCAAGATCGGCCGTGCCTTACCCATCCCGACAGCGTAGGCGTCAAACTCTCGTGTCATAGGGTTACACTCGAAGCACTGCTTGCAGAATGCGAACAAGCCAGACCGCTTTACTTTGACAAGGGCGGGGTAACGCTTAGCGGCGGCGAACCTACCTTACAATTTGATGCAGTGAAAGCATTGTTACAGGGGCTGCATCATCTGGCGATTAATACAGCAATGGAAACCAATGGCTTTCACCCTCTCTTATCCGAGCTTTTTACAACCGTCGACCAATTGATTATAGATTGCAAACATACCGATGCCGCGAAACACAGTTCTGTAACTGGCGATACTAACCAGAGAACCCTTCAGAATTTGGCGCTGGCTTTCGCACAGCATCCCAATCTGCTGGTTCGTACACCGCTTGTGCATGGTTTTAACGATGATGACGCGGCGCTTGAAGGTTTTTTAGACTTTTACAGACATCAGGACACAAGGCATGCCAATTTCGAATTTTTACGGTATCATGAATTGGGTGTCATTAAGTGGAAGCAATGCGGTATGGACTACACGATGCACAATGCTGATGTTCCGGAAGAAACCCGTCTGAAATTTGAAGGTGCTTTTCGAGCAAATGGCTATAAAGTGGTTCGCACCTAAGCGAATCCAGAGGAGGATGCCCAATGGCTAAGGTACTTGTTTCCACACAGTTGGTCGTAAATCAGGCTAAGCGCCTTTTTACCGAAGAGCGCGCCATTCAGCGACTCGACGGGTGGTTCCTGGCACGGGAAATATCTGCGAATTATGCGCAACAGCACTTGTACGAGCCCACTGTATTACAGGCGGCCAATGCTTTATGTGCTGTGGTTGAACAGTTGCCGCTATCGCTCAGCGAAAATGCAATCTTCGCCGGAACACAACGGGATGCTTTTGCCAAGAGCTATGCACTCATCAATCCGAATTTCAAAGTGAGTACCTTCAACGGCTATTGCGACCCTACCGCCGTATTCAATGATATTGAACCCAACGAGGAATTCCCTACAGAACGTATCGAACGAGTGCGCGCGTGGTCGAAAACGACCCCTTATGTTACTCAGCTCACGAAAGTTTATCAGGATGTCGAGCGTGACACAGCAGAAGTTGCCTATTTTAACGAACAGGTAACCGGACATTTGATTCCCGATTTCCGTCCAGCGATCAAGCACGGTCTCCAACCAATGATTGCTGATTTATCCGAGAAGCTCAAAATCGAGCAAGACGAGGAAAAGCGTAATCAGCTTTCCGCTATGAAAATTACTTTGGAATCAGCGCTAAGGTTGGCTGCTCGTTATGCGGAACTCGCCCGGGCACAATATCAGCATGCTGAACCTGCAAGGCGCGAACAACTGAGTACAATGATTAGCATTCTGGAAAGTGCACCCTTGAGCGGTGCGACCTGCCTGCAAGGCGCAATTCAGGTTTATTTGCTCCTGTGGCAAATGATGTGTTTGGAGCAAGCACCCAATCCGTTTGCTTTTTCGGTGGGTAATGCTGACCGTATTTTTGAACCCTACCGCGACATGGAGAACCTTCCACGCGAGGATGCTGCTGCGTTGTTGATGCATTTTCTGGTTTTCTTCAATGTTGGAGATCGCAGTTGGGCTATCTCCCAGAACATCCTGATTGGTGGGCGCGATCTACAGGGAAATGACCTGACCAATCCCACATCGCTGGCGCTGTTGGATGCCTATTTTACCATGAACATGCCGCAACCGATTCTATCCGTTAAGCTACACAGCGGCACCCCTGATAGTCTCTACGAAGAAATGGGGCGTTTCTTCTTCTCCCCCGGCGTGCTCACCCCCTCGCTTTTTAATGATGATGCGCTGTTTCAGGTACTGACATCGCATGGTGTCGCGCAGGAAGACCTCCCCGATTACGCAGTGGCCGGTTGTCAGGAACCTCTTATCATGGGCAAGGATAATGGCAACACCACCAATAGCTGGCTCAATCTTGGCAAGATATTGGAATTGACACTCAACGGCGGCCGCTCGCTTATCTCCGGTGCCCAACTTGGAAACGATGTTGCGGATGATATGCTCGCGTTACAGCGACTTCAAAATTTGCGTACGCTATTCTTTCGCAATGTCGAACTGTACACACAGCGCATGGCACAAGCCGCCAACGGTGCTTCTTTGGCGTTGAGCAACCTCCCTGTACCGTTTCTATCCGCATTTATGGGTGGCATGGATACGGGGGTGGATGTTCGGGATTCACATAGGCAAGGCACAAAGTATAACGGTAGCGGTTGCCTTATCCATGGTCTTTCTGTGGTTGCTGACAGCTTGATTGCCGTGGATCGGTTGTTAGCTGAGCGGCCACAAGATGCTGAACGTTTGCTGGAAGCGCTTCGGAACAATTTTGAGGGCGAGGAATCGCTACATGCCTTCCTTGCAGGTGCGCCCAAGTTCGGTAACAATATCAGCGTCGTCGATAACGAAGCTGTGGCAATTGCCGCACGTGTGTCCGACATCGTCGCCTCCTGCCAAAACTATCTTGGCAATCCCTTTCGACCCGATTGGTCCACACCTTCGACACATCTGTTGTATGGTTACTGGGTTGGCGCTACGCCTGATGGCCGCAAAGCGCGCGATATGCTGGGCTATGGTGTGGACCCGCTTTATGGCGAGGCACAAAACGGTCTTGGTTTACGTGTGTTATCAACGCTTCGGCTACCCTATGATAAATTTAACGGCGGGTATGCATCTCATATCGGCCTTGATCCCGCTTACTTTCGTGGAGGTACTTTTGCGCAAAAGGGCCTCGAATTCCGTCACAAGATCATGGAACCACTTTTCTTCAGCGTATCGGGACAGACAGTCGCCCCTTTTTATCTGTATCTGAACATAACCACTCCCGATACGCTACGCGCCGTGTTACGCAACCCCAAAAAGTATGCACCCAATGGTGTATACATCATGCGAATTCATGGCACATTCGTTAATTTTCTGGATTTATCGCCCGAGATTCAACAGGATATCATCACTCGCCTCGATTTGCAATCCACCACCTGTTAAGGAGGCGCGCATATGAAAACGATCGGTTTGGATATCGGTACCACAACCGTATGCGGCGTGCTTGTGGATGGAAATACAGGTTGCCTGATCCAAGCACGCACATTGCCCAACGACGCTGCCCTACCCAGCGCCTATGCATGGGAACGAAAACAAAATCCTCAACGGCTTGAGGCTATTTGCCGTGATCTGATCCATCATTTTACTGCTGTCAACGAGGATATTGCAGGCATTGGGATATCTAACCAGATGCACGGTATTTTGTATGTCGATGCAATCGGCCATGCTTTGAGCCCGCTATATACTTGGCAGGATGAAAGCGGCAATCAGCCTTTTGTGCCAGATATGAGTTTTGCCGATCGACTCCGTTCACAAACCGGGCACGCCATGGCAACAGGTTATGGTTTAACCACGCATTGGTATCACCTGCAAAAGGGCCTTGTACCAACCGGTGCAGCCAAGCTTTGCACAATTGGGGATTACATCGCCATGCGGTTGACAAGTTCAACCACACCTCGCATACATACCACAAACGCCGCCAGCCTAGGGCTCTTCAGTCTAGCTACTGGTGAATTCGATCCCGTTGCTCTTCACGCGGCGGATATTGGGATCGACATATTGCCGCAAGTTTCACAAATCGTTGAATGCGTCGGCCAAACCCCCGAAGGGATACCTGTTTCGTTAGCGATTGGCGATAATCAAGCCGGTTTTTTTGGTTCCGGAAGCAACCATGATACAATCTTTGTGAATGTTGGCACCAGTGGGCAGGTTTCGATGCTTACCAATGACCTAAGCCAGTCGACATCGATCGATGTCAGGCCATATCTTGGTAAGCAAAGGCTGGCAGTGGGCTGCAGTTTGTGTGGTGGTGATGCCTATGCCACACTTAAAAAATTCTACGAAAGGACAGCCTCATTGTTTGGAATGCAGTTTGAACCGATGTATGATACAATGAATGCTGCCGCTACAACGTTATATAGCACATCCGATCGGTTGGCAGGTTTTGCCGTGGATACCCGACTACGAGGCACACGGGCAAATGCTTCCCAGCGAGGCAGTATAACAGGGTTAGGAATGGACACTTTCACCCCCGAGCACTTGAACCTTGGTGTGCTGATCGGGATTTGTGATGAACTGTACAACCTTTCTGCGCAGATACCCTGCCTTAGCCAGGCACAAAGGCTGGTTGGTTCCGGCAATGGGCTACGCAAAAATCCTTTGCTCAGGCGCATTTTCAGCGATACCTTCGAGATGCCCATGCGTGTTCCACTCTATGAAGAAGAAGCTGCCTACGGTGTAGCATTGCTTGCCCTCCATACGTTTGGCGTTTATACTACGCCGGAAGCCGCGCAAGCCCTGATCCCCTATCTCAAAGCGGATTGATGAGGAATGAACTTATGCCAATCGATTGGAAATCGCTTGCCAAACAACCTGTTTTTTTTAAACGCAACCGTGTGGCCCGTGTCTATCAAGGCGGAAAGCTGTTTGCCGATTTTTTTGGCGATGAACCTATCGATAATATGTACCCCGAAGAATGGATTGCCTCAACTGTGCGTGCACTCAATCAGGGCAGTGTTGATCCACGTGAAGGGTTAAGCCTTGTGGAAGGCACGGATGTGACGTTCCAAGAGCTACTCGCGCATGAAGCTCAATGCATGGTAGGGCAAAAAAAGAGTTTTGATTTGCTCGTAAAAGCGTTGGACAGCGCAATTCGGCTGCCCGTGCAGACTCATCCGGATCCTTCTTTTTCCCGAAAATACTTCCACAGCGAGTATGGCAAAACCGAAATGTGGCTCATCCTGAAAACCCGACCGGATGCTTGCATCTATTTTGGTTTTCGAGATCAAATTACCAAGACGCAGTTTGCTGAAGCCGTTGCGAAAAGTGAAACAGAGCGCAATGCGTTGGAACCATTGCTGAACCGTACCTCTGTGTACGAGGGCGAAGTGTACCTGATTCCCTCCCGTTGTGTGCATGCCATTGGGGCAGGTTGTCTCATCCTCGAGGTACAGGAGCCAACGGATTTCACCATTCAACCCGAGTTCTGGTGCGGTGATTACAAACTCAACCAGCAGGAGATGTACATCGGATTAGCGCCTGATATTGCGCTCGATTGTTTTGATTTTTCAGTTTGCGGACCCGATGCGATTCACCTTTCCCGAAAAGAACCCCTCATTCTTACTCACAACGACAACTACGTACTGGAAAGCCTCATCTCCTATCAGGATACTCCCTGCTTCAGTGTGCAACGTTTCACACTGAAATGCGATGCTATTAAGCTTACGCATGCACCTGCGTTATATATCGTTGTAAACGGTGAAGGATCACTGTATTGGGGGAATCATACCCGTGCTGTGCACACAGGAAGCTATTTCTTTTTACCGCATTGTCTGGCTGACGAAGCTGCGTTGCGTACGCAAGGGACGATGCAGGTCATCTGCTGCCTACCGCCAGCGCAGGCAAAACGGTAACTACGTGATGAATCATCCACCTTTGAATTGTAACCCCAACCATGGCATTCATCTATTCACAGCCAAAGGTTGTGGAATTCAATTTGTTGGATAAGAACAAATGCTCGACGTAGGCGAAAGCCTATATCGAGCGTTTTTGAGAAAATCGTTTGGCAATACAAGCCTACAGATACCGTTTCAATGAAATGGTTTATCCCTATCAAAACAGGACAGAATCTCGTAAGGGTCACTGTCAAAAAAATGATAACAAGGTTCTGTCATGAATAGGCAATATAAATAGCAGACATTCACTCGCTTGGTCAAGTAGTAGGTTATTAATCGGTAATATCCAGCAGGAAATACTACGATCGCAGCGGATGTTTTTCTGCAGGGTGTAAACTCCGCTTGCTTGCACCTATTCCTTTCACCCTACAAGAATATCAATACAATTCTTATTTTCCAAATCGGTTTTACGGTGTATGTCTTATATCCCTCGGTATTCCACCTAACTCATATAGAAAAGAGAATCGCCACTGCTGGCAATCCTCTTTTCTATATTGGATAGATTGTTATTTACAGGCTGGAAGCGTCAATCACCTTAACGCCGGTATCAACGTTTTCCACATCAAGCTTTTCGCCTGCCAAAGCTTTGGCTGCAGACATCATGCCTTCATAGCCCATCTTATACGGATCCTGCGCCATGGTGCAAAGCAAGCTTCCATCCTTGATCAGCTCAAGAATCGCATCACTCTTGTCAAAACCAACGCCCACAACGGTGCCACCAGCCTCTTTGATCGCATTGCCAACGCCAACCGTGCCGCCTTCGTTTGTGCCGAAGATACCTACGCAACCATCGGTAATATAGTTAGCGGCCAATTCCTGCGACTTGGTGGCATTGCCTTCGCCATACTGTGTTTCGAGGAGTTCAAACTTAGTTCCTTCAAAAGCCTTGCGGAAGCCAGCTTCACGCTGCACGGTGGAGGTGGTAGCCGCGTTCACGTTTACGATACCGATTTTGCCTTCGGAAACGCCGTTGGCAGTCAGCTTCGCCAGCATCTGCTCACCGGCGGTTTGGCCAGCGTTGGTGTTGTTAGTCGCCAACGTCTGCAATGCCGGATAGTTAGCAGCGGAGTCAACATAGATGAATTTCACGCCATCCTTGGTCATCTGCTCAATGGTAGCCACCTGCGTATCAGGGCCATTGGATGCTAGCAAGATCACTTCAGCATTGTTGGCATAGGCGTTGTTGATGCACTCGATCTGAGCGGCATCATCCTTGCCGGCGGTGGGAGCGTCCCAGTTATACTCAATATCAATGCCCTTGCCTTTCAGTTCGGCAACAGCATCCTGACAGCCCTTGTCCACATTTACCCAGTGTTGATCCATCAGGTCCATGGTGATCAGAGTTACCTTTGATGCAGCCAGAGCCATCGACGTGGCTGACAGCATCAGCATCAGGCATAGTACCAGCGCGAATACCTTTTTCATTTTGTTACCCTCCAGTTATTTATTCTTAAAACATCTCACAGACGTTTTAATTCCTTTTTTCTATCTGTGGCGCATCTGTGGCAGAAACTTCTTTGGTTTTGCGGTTCCATTTGCCGCTACGTACCACTACGTCAGCCAATACCGAGATAACAACAATGATACCGATAATGATGTTGCGCAATGCCACCGGTGCACCTGCAAGCGAGAGGCCGTTTTGCATCACACCCCATACACTTGCACCCACCACGGTGCCCAGCAGGATGCCTTGTCCACCCAGCGTGCTGACGCCGCCAATGACGGACGCAGCAACCGCATATAATTCAAAGGAGTTGCCACTGTCCATTGTGCCAAGGCCACCGGTCGCACAGGTGATCAGTCCGGCTATACCCGAACAGAATGCGCTTACCATGTAAACCTTGATGACCACACTGGATACATTCACACCTGACAACTTAGCCGCTTCAATGTTGCTGCCCACAGCATAGATATGGCTGCCGGTTCGCGTTTTGCTGAGGATAAAGTCAAAGATGATCCACAATACTATCGCAATAATTACCGTAGAATAAATTCCCATGAACTTGCCGTAATAGAAGAAATCACGGAAGCCCTTGGCCGCTTCACCAATCGAATCGGTGTTCATGTTGTTGTTCACAATTTGCGCAATGCCGCGCGCAATGGTCATGGTACCCAACGTCGCAATAAAGGGAGGAAGCTTGCAGTTAGCAACCAAAACGCCATTTAGCACACCTACCAGCAGGCAGCAACCAAGCGTGATCACGCTGGCAGTCCAAGGATCCATTCCTTTGGTCATCAGTGTGGCAGATATCATACAGCTCATCCCTAACACAGAACCGATGGATAAGTCGATGTTTCCGGTAATGAGCACATAACTTTGAGCAATGCCAACGATCAGGAATGGCGCGATTTGCCTGAGGAGGTTATTTGTATTGCGAGGAGAAGTAAAGTTGGGGTTGAGAAGTGCAAACACCACGCAAAGCATGATCAAGCCAATGGTTACTGTGACCACCTGTCCAACGCCGCGAATGGAAAAAATGCGCTTGAATACATTCCGATTCTTACTCTTTTGCATTGCAGTTCTCTCCTATCCGAAATTAAGCGGTAACTTGATTCATTTTGTTTTCAAAGCGTGTGGCTAAATCCATGATTTTTTCCTGCGTAGCATCGGCGATGAGCATCTCCCCAGTTACACGGCCATCACACATAACAATAATACGGTCACTGATGCCCATGATTTCAGGCATTTCAGAGGATACAAACAGCACGCCAATCCCCTGACGTTTGAGCTCATTCATCAGGTTGTAAATTTCTACTTTTGCAGCAACATCAATACCACGCGTAGGTTCATCAAACAGAACCATTTTCGAATTGCGAGCCAGCCACTTGCCAACGACCACCTTCTGCTGGTTTCCACCCGAAAGGCTTGCGGCATCCACATCCGTGCTTGGCAGTTTTATTTTCAAATCATATACTGCCTTATCCGCCATGATTACTTTTGTGCGACGTTTGACCATCGTCAGCTTGTTGCAGAGGATATCCAGATTGGGCAAAGCAATGTTATCGCGGATGCTGAGCTTCACACACAAACCGTCTCGTTTTCGATCCTCCGGTACAAGGACGATTCCAGCTCTAATGGAATCTGCAGGGCAATGAATTGCAACCTTTTTCCCCCGTAGCCAGATTTCTCCTGATGTCTTGGGTTCTACACCGAAGATTGCGCGTGTGGTTTCCGTACGTCCGGCACCCATAAGGCCGGCTATGCCAACAATCTCACCCTGACGCACACTCACGTTCACATCGCGTACCAACCGACCTGCATTGAGGTGCTTCACCTCAAAAATTACATCGCCGATTTCGCAATCAACGCGCGGAAATTTCTCCTTGATTTCACGGCCAACCATATAGCTGATGATTTCTCGAAGCGACGTGTCCGCATAGTTCATAGAGGTAATATATTGACCGTCTCGCAGAATTGTCACGCGATCCGCGATGTATTGCAACTCCTCCAACCTGTGGGAAATATAAATGATGCCATGCCCATTTTCGCGCAGTTTATGGATAATCGTAAACAGGTCGTTGATCTCCTTGGATGTTAAAGCACTGGTTGGTTCATCCATAATCAACACTTTGGCATTTGTGGAAAGCGCTTTGGCGATCTCTACCATTTGTTGCTTGGAAAGCTGAAGCTTTCCTACAATGGTTTCAGGGTCAATAGCAATATTCAGTTGATCCAGAACCTCTTTGGCCTGCCTGTTCATCTCTCGTCTGCACAGCCGCCCGCCCCGAACAATTTCCCGACCCAGAAAAATGTTTTCCGCAACGGAAAGATGTTGGCACATGTTCAGTTCCTGATGAATAATCGCAATTCCCAATTCCTGTGCCTTTTGGGGGTTAATATTTTCAATCAAATTGCCAAAAATCCTGATTTCGCCTATGTCCTTTGTATATACACCGCTCAAAATTTTCATCAGTGTGGACTTGCCCGCACCGTTTTCGCCCAACAATGCCAGCACCTCACCCGCTTTGAGGTTAAGCTGAACGTTATCCAATGCTTTTACACCGGGAAAACTTTTGCTGACACCTTGCAGCTCAACAATATACTCCTGCATGCCGTCTTCACCCCTGTTAAAATCATCGATTGAGGCTATTTTTCGTTTCCGCTTGTTTGTTAAACGCTTTAATTATTATATCTTGCCAAAATTGCTTTGTCAAGTGTATAATAAAAACAATTAACAATATCTCTCGCATCAGAAAGGACACCATGAAGAAAGCAACCAACAATGTTTCCATGAAGCAAACCAACCGCCATGTTGTGTTGGACTGTATTCGCCGGGCGCCAATCTCACGTGCAGAGATAGCTCAACGCGTTCAGTTAACGCGCGCATCGGTAACCATCATTACAGAGGAACTGATCGGTGAAGGGTTAGTATATGAAGCTGAAATGGTGCATAACAGTCGGGGACGCAACCCTGTGCTATTGATGCTCAACTCCGATGGCGCACGCTTTGGCGGGGTTAACATTAAGCGCGAACATATTGAAGTGGGGATTGTGAATATCGCGGGTGATACCCTGATGCAGCAGGTTCTCCCATATGACGGTGCCAGTCCTGAGCAACTTCTACGACAGGTTTGCAGCATTTTGCAACCTCACTTGCTAGAACTGGAAGGAATTGGCGTATGCGCTCCTGGCCCCTTGGACTACCTGCGCGGCAAGTTGCTAAACCCGCCAAACTTTAGCGCTTGGCATGGCCTTCCGGTACTCGACCTGATTGCCCAACAGCTGAACAAACCGTTACGGCTGGATAACGTGTCCAACGCACTTGCGCTGGAAGAAAAATATTTCGGAATCATCAAAGATATCCCGAACTTTGCATTGCTGCTTGTAGACTCGGGTATTGGCTTAGGTATTATGCTCAATGATAGCCTGCTACGCGGAGCTAACGGTTTAGGCGTGGAATTGGGTCATACCACAGTGGAAATCAACGGTATCCCCTGTGCCTGCGGCAACGTGGGGTGCTTGGAAAAATATGCCTCAATGCCAGCTTTGCTTGAAAACAGCTCATTCCACAACTGGCAATCGCTGATGGATCAACTCGATCAATCGCCACAGGCTAAAGCATTATTGAAGCGTGAGGTAAAATACCTCTCTGTATCGCTGATTAACGTAATCAATCTTCTGGACATCGACAAAGTTGTTTTAAAAGGCGATATCACTTACCATGCCGAGGAATTGTGCAAGTTACTAAACCAGAGCGTAAGCAGTCGGATTATTGCGCGCAAGAATCATGACAGTAGCATGGTGTTCTCGAGTGATTCAACCTGCTCCGTTCGTACGGCTGCCATGCCTGCCATTCATTCTTTTTTCCATTAACAAGTTGGTTTTTCGAACATGGTTTGGTTATAACAGCTGCTTCTTTCTATGACAAAGGCTTTACTCTTCCTATGTTGATGACAGCCTGTCTTTAGCTGCCTGTGTGTCAATGGTCAAGTTATGATCCATTTCTTTTATATCGAAACGAGGACGTAACGAGTTTCCTCGAACATTACATTCTTGCTTGCCTTGTCACAAACCACCCGTTCCGTATCCGATAGGGTCTTGCAAAAAAGCACCTTCCCCATTCGGAGAGAATCCCTTTTTTACGCTTCACAGTTTATGATCACATCGAACTACACAGTTCTGGATATTCGGCACACAGATATCGTTTAATGATTTGGATTTTTTTCAATAACGTAAGACCCTAGCTGCTTTAGAAGCATTGATCTCCAAGAGGTTGAAGCGATTTATGTAACACAACACAGGCGCGGGCAAGCCATGAAATCCACCCTCAATGTCGATATGCAAGCCGATGCTTTGCCCTTTTATATTATCAAAAACCTACCCATAAGTGGTCTAAGAACGCAATAATCATCAATGGCGCAGCCAGTGAGCGATTGCCCCAGTTCTCAAAAATTGCATTGTTCTTCCTGTCATCGTTTTAGCATATGATTTGCTGTAGGAAAAGCTATATAAAAGCAACCTGTGGAGAGCATTACCCCTCACAGGTTGTTTTTATACTACATGGCGAATTTGATTTATACTTGCAAAGACTACAATGGGATTATTTTGCTTTACTGCGACGCTGCGAGCCCGGTCAAATGTTTATCCGTTTATCACGCATACCGGTGAGGGAATGTGAACATGATCCAGGCAAACACTCAAGTCTCCGCTTTCCGGCTCAATCGCGAACAACCGAACCTCGTTCGCCATTTGATCCGCCACCAGCATAAACTTACCTTCGGATTCGATGCAGAAATTGCGTACCACCTCTGCTTCACAAGGCACAAACTGCCTGTCGGTAAGCGTGCCATCAACATTCACAGCAAACCGGATCAGATGGGATACTCCACGTACGGAGGCAAACAGGAACCGACAATCTGCCGTCAGGTGAATATCCGCCGCAAGGCAAGGTTTGCTCTCGCTTCCATCCAGCAGAGTATAGGTTTGGCGATGTGACAGAAAACCTGTTTCTGAATCATAATCAAACAGGAGCACATGATTGGAAAGCTCCGTAATCAGGTAGGCATATCGACCGTTCGGATGGAACAAAAAATGCCGTGGCCCTTCGCCCTCCTGCACGGAGAACTCCGCATGAGGCCGCAGCTTTGTACCTTCCATAAGGAATACTTTCAGTCGGTCGATGCCAAGATCTGCTTCAACAGTGTACTTACCCGCCAGATCCGGTGTGAGTGAGTGTACATGCGCCTGATCCTGACGCTCGGTATTGATCCCTTTCTCCGTGTTTGGCAACCACTGTACATCATCCGTGAGTGCTCCGTCCGGTTGCAGCGCGCATGTTACAACACCACCCCCAAAGTAGCTGGCGACGGAAATCGCCTCTCGGTTTGGCCATAAGCTGATATGGCATAATCCGGGGTAAGGCGCATCCACTGATGCGGTGCGCGTAAGCGTACCCTCTCGGCTGACCGTAAACGAGCAAAGCGCACCGCCTACAAATCTCTCACTCACCGCATACAGGCAATTGCCCTCCAGCGCCAGAAAGCTGGGGCTTTCACAACCAGTATAGATCGGGCCGAGCGAAAGCTTTGCCTGTTCTCGATCCAGTAGTAGCGTAAAAATATCGCCCTCGCCCTGTGAATAGGTTCCCACAAAAAATCGTTGCATAATCCCCATCCTGTTTATTGTTTGGTCATCACCTATTGGGTTGAAGATGCTCTGATGGCTGCGTCTGCTGGTTTCTTGGTGATTCTTTCATGAAATGTTCTGGCTTCCTGCGGTTGATAGTGAAGAAACCACGAGTTACCAGCCTCTGAATCAATGATTTTTGCACTTCGATTATGGCTCCACAGAGGCTTTCTGATTCTCGGCTCAGCCATCTTACAGCAGACGCTAACATGTACGTCTTTTCATCCGTCTGATTGTTATGGTTTCCGATCTTCTACAACTCTGTGGCAACTTCACCCTGATGTTCGTGCAGATAGCCTGTCCCCCATTGGTTCATGGCGTGCAAAACAGGCATCAGTGTCATCCCAAAGCTGGTAAGAGTATACTCCACCCGTGATGGTACCTCGGCATACACTTTTCGTGAAATGAGCCCGTTATGCTCCAGATCGCGCAGTTGTTGGGTAATCATTTTTTGCGTTACCCCCGGAAACAATCTCCGAAGTTCATTAAACCGCTGTGTCCCTAAAGATAAGTTCCACAACAACAGTGCCTTCCATTTTCCCCCGATCAAGTCGATGGTCATTTCCATTGGGCAGTTATAAGTTTTATCCTGAAAAGTGATCACGCTCATCCCTCCGGGTGGCAGGTTCCCTTTTTGGAACCTGCTTACATAAAAGTGCGTTCTTGCGTGTATTCGTATTACGATTTATGATCATATCACAAACGGCTGCCGTTGATAAGGCCTTTAAAGCGGCGTTTGTAGAAATATCAACCCGAATGCCGGAAGGGAGTACGCTATGGAAGGAATAACCACATATTATGAAGACGAGAGCCAAGACCATACCGTTGAAACTCTGACATTGGCGAAGAAATCTGCAATGGGTGAAAACATCACCAAGATTATTCTAGCCTCCACGACAGGTGCGACTGCTCAGGTTGCACTGGAACTTTTTCGAGATACAGGTATACGGCTTATCGTGGTACCACATCAATTTGATTTTTCCCGCCAAGGCAGCGCCTTCCCTCCGGAATTGGTCAAGCATCTCCACAATGCCGAGCATGAAGTGTTCCTTGGTACGATGCTGTTCCATACCGACAGGCTTTTTGCCAGTGAAACCCCTACACTTATTGCAAACTTTCTGCGCTGTTTCAGCCAGGGGGTTAAGGTATGTTTTGAAATCGTACTGATGGCCACCGATGCAGGTTTAGCAACCGGTGGCGAGCGTGTGATCGCCATCGCCGGCACAGCCAAAGGGGCGGATACGGCGTTGGTGATGCAAGCCGCTTCCACGCGCCATTTTACGCGCCTCCGTATGAACCGGCTTTTATGCAAACCTTTAAACGAAGTACAGGACAAGGTTGTGGAGGGATAAACATCTCAACACAAAGCTCAAAAACCGAGCCAAATTGACGGGCGCAATCAACGAAAGGATGGTAAGCATGAACCATACAATAGAAACGATCCTGACACGGCGAAGTATACGTAAGTACAAAACAGCCCCTATTTCGCCGAATGAAATACAACTCATGCTTGAGGCAGCGATGAGCGCACCTTCAGCAAACAACCAAAAACCATGGCACTTTATGGTTATTACAGAATCGGATAAACTTACTGTGCTCGCCTCCATGCATGGCGGCGCAAGATTTATCAAGGATGCTCCACTTGCCATCGTGGTGTTCGGTGATCCTTCAAATGCGACCCTTCCCGTATTTTGGCGGGAGGATTGTGCCGCCGCGACGGAAAACATTTTACTGGCAGGGCATTCGTTGGGCATTGGCGGCACATGGATCGGGGTGGGTCATACCGATGTCGCCATGATGAACTTGATTCAACATACACTATCTGTGCCAGAGAGGTATATACCATTTTCGGTCTTGGCACTTGGCTACCCTGCGGAGCAAAGGGATGCCGGAGAACGATACCTGTCACAACGGGTACATAACAATCAATGGTAAGTGGGTTGATTATCAGACAGTACAGCGCTATCCGTTTGCAATGCGCAGGCAGCAATAATGATAAAAATGCTGTCTGCGAGATTTTCAAGTCGTATTCCTTCAACGAGCGGTAATCTCAAGATAGTTTGTCAGTTCAACCATGGGTACGGAGTCGTGTTTGTAAAGCAGCCCTTTGTTTGCACCCAGCGCGATTTCACCTTGTCTTTTTTACATACAGTCATTGGCTGCTATCTTGTTGTCAAGTTCATTATAAATAGTTGTGGTATTCTTTCCCTTGCATTTGGAAGTATACATCGCCATATCGGCTTTCATCAGCAGATCATTAATCGGCGCATCTCCCTCCATCAGTCCGATACTCAACGATATTTTTTCCTTTCCATTCAGTTCCGGTACCATCACGCTGTCGGTACAACCACGAATGCGCTCTGCTACAGCAAAGGCGTCTCCCGCTCGCGTACTCTCCAGAATCACGATAAACTCATCGCCTCCAAACCGGATAACGTCGGTATCACTGCGAATCAGTCCACGAATGCAGGCAGCCAATCCCTTCAGTACCTTGTCCCCCACCAGATGCCCGTATCTATCGTTGATGTTCTTGAAATTATCGATATCGATAAACAGAATGGAGAGCTTACTGTTCGACGCTCCGCGCTTGTTGGCATAATATTTGTCCACAAAATACTGTTTGTTGTAAAGCCCTGTCAGTTGGTCGATCGATGACCTTTCAATCAGAATATCTTTCTCTCGAATCTGGGAAAGCTTTGTGGCAGTGATATCCGTGATCATTAACAACTTGACGGACGCCTGATCGGAGGTATCGATTGGATATTGTGTAATGCTCAAATATTTGTCGTGATCCTTGATGCGCACCGCAACCTCAAATTGCTTGTAATCGGTTTCGAAGGAATATTCACGGATATAGTCGGCTATCCTGTCGCCGGAGTCCAGATGATCATCCTCCAGAATTTCTTTGGCGGTATGGTTGATACTGATGATGCGCGCGTTTTTATTGAGGATGATTGTTCCATCACTGGAATTCAAGAAAAGCTTCTTAAAAATGTAGTCGGATTGCATATTCAACAGCCGATATTTCATGATGGCGATGAAAGTAGCAACCACAAATATCAAAATTGCAAAAAACATCAAGTTAAGCTGCAAATTAATATGAAGCAATGTAGGCAATAGATATTCCGATGTTACACTCAACGCGCAGGCCACGCCGATACCCCAGTATATATAACGCAGTTGAACCCTCTGCCGTCTATCCGTCGCCAACCGATACTGTCGCACCATCAAGTACAATCCAATAATGGCCGGAAAACAGAACGTCGCAGACATCAGAGGCGCAACCACCGGAATGCTCAACCGCCAGAACGTAGGGTCGGAATAATCAATTGGGAACAGGTAGCGTGAAAGAATGGTTAGAATGTTGATGCCGATCAGAATAAAGAACAGCGCGTCCAGCGTCCGATGAATCAGTCGGTATACAAAGTAAAGGAAAAAGAGAGACATGTTCATCATGCTCAGCCAGTAAATCGTTTTTAGCACTAATCCGCCAAAGGTGCCATCATAAGTATCGCATACAGATAAAATCATCCATAGGAGGATGTCGCTTAAAAAGTAAAGGAAAGCCTGGTTGATCTGGTCATGACTCCGATTCATGTATACAAAACTCCAGATGAATATCATGATGCCGTAGATGATGGCAAAAGTCAACCACATTGCGGCTCGTCCTCTCTGATTCTATCGTTGTCGGCACTGCTTATTCCTTAATGTAACTACGGTTATATTGTATATTGAAAAATCAGATATCACATGCATCTTTGCACCGAAATCCTCTTCGGGTAATCTGTGAAAGTCATGTAAGGCAATCGTTTCTGAGATAATCATTGTGCATGCAATGCTCTTTTAAATTAGCGGATTAGGTTGTGCTGGCGCCTATTGCTCATTCGTTCCCTTTGTCGTGGCCGAGAAGATCATCATGTGCCAATCCCTCCAGGCTATCGGCTTCTCTCCTTCCATCCTCATCTGCGCCCCGTTTTTTACAACGTTTGTTAGCATACATCAGTTGATCCACCTTGCCGACAATGGTATCGACGTTATCATCTCGCACTTGAGTAAACAAATCTGCACCAAAACTTAAGGAAAGCTCATACGCTTTTCCAGAGGTTGCATTATAGCGCTGCACGGAGTCCTCAATCCTTTTTAGCACTGCGTCAAGCGCTTCCCGGGTATTAATCTCCAATAATATGGCAAACTCGTCTCCGCCAAATCTGGCAATCGCGTCTCCTTTTCTCAATACGCTTTTGATGGCAGTCGTGGCTGCCCTGATCGCTACGTCACCTTCCGAGTGACCATAGTGATCATTGATGTACTTTAAGTTGTCAATATCCACATACACCATGCCAAAGCACTGTTTTTCGCTGTCTTTGAGCTTTTGGGCAATGTATAATTCCAATGAATGCCGCGTCCAAGCACCGGTCAAGTAATCGGTCTGGATCATACGCTCTTGTAAGTACATATACATGATTGCCAGTGCACAGGCGCTGCTCGCCCACATCAGCAGTACACCATATACCAAACCTTGCACCAGCCCCCCGATCATCGGCAAAAGGCAAAACAGGGTGAGAAAACGGAAGTCAATGTCGATCAACCTTTTTCTACGCTTGATCAACAAGCAAAACCCGAGGGCCAGATAAGAATAGGAAACGATCAGCTCAACCGGAAAAAGGGGGCCACGATGGTAAACACCGCTTTCGTCGATATAATATACCAGATGGAGCGCGGGAGAAAGCAGCGTGATGATGACAACAATCGCTACCGGAATCAACAGGGGCCATTTCCCTTTCATATTGCTCACATCGCCATGCAGGGTGAGCGTATTCGCCAATAAAAACCAGTGGTAGGTAATCAGCGGTGGCAACGCAAACAGAAAGAGGTGCAAAATCGTTGAAACCCAGCGCCACATTGGTAAGGGGTTGTTATTCATAATGCAGGTCAGTGCTTCGAAGAAAGTCATTATCATAATAATAATACAGCCGCGAAAAAAGAGGCGGTTGAATGCGTTCTCATGATCCAGACGACGGTATGCCAGATAAAACACAATTGCCAAATATAGAGTTGCAAATAGATTGATATCAATCCGAAGGAATGTATTCAAACTTTGCACTCCTTTCCAAGCAACCCGATTGATTCAAATTCTCTTTGTACTATTATCCATATATTAAGAAAAACCTTTTTGTTTCGTTCATAAAATTGGGCTTTCGGCAATCTTGTCATGCTGCGAAGTGGTGGTTTGTTTCATTGCACCCCATGTGCCCTACCATTAACAGCTCCCTTGGAAAGTATCGTAACCCTCTTTCCCATTCTAATCTCTGGTGCTGTTAACCTTCATGCGCCGTGTTCCCTACTGTTTGGCACGTAAAGAAGTGTTTGCGCACCGGCGATGAACAAAGGAAGAAGACCATCATTGGCATGCAGTCTTCCGAAGATGTGGTTTAGCCGAATAAAAACCCTTTTCGTTCAGGAACCGCATTGCTCCACGGTACAATACAGAAAATATACAAACACAAACAAGCGATCCGAGAGATGATTGAACGTACAACAAAAACAGGTCTCGCTTTGGCGAAACCCGTCGATTTCTAAATGGTTGATAACAGAAAACAGAAAAACCATAAACCCCAATGCATGGTTCAATCCCACGCGCTGCTACCTATTCAGACTTCATCAAGTTTTCTGAGGTCGGTACGCCTGTTTTTCCTTGAGGTGCGAAATAACCTTCGATACAGTACACGGTGAGTTTTTCAGGATGTTCTTCTTCCACACATTTGGATTTTAGGCAACAGGGACAAATATCAGTTAGTTTTTTATCAAGTGTTCCAAGTCTTTCGTGCAAGGAATATAGATACTTCAAGTATTTCCCTTCGGCGATGCGATGGTGGTCATTTTTCGCCTCCAGACCTTTCCACTCATACAAACCCTTTGCGCCTTTGCTGCTGTTGCAGGATTTACACACTCGTACCACATTATCGAAAACATCTTCCCCGCCACGTGAACGAGGCAGCATATGCTCAGTAGTCAGGTGTTCAGGGGCACCGCAATAAATGCACACGTTGGGGTTTTCACGTTCAAGCAACCATTCGCGAACATTACTGGTCCAAGAGATTTCTCCCGTTTTCAGTTTGTTTAAAAAGCTCATCCGCAATGCCCATTCATTTTTATGACCGGTCGCTGCACCGGTCATGATGGCGGCATATTGCCAAAAGATCACATCCCGCACCGATTTGACCGCTGCCGGTGGCATAAAGTCAACTCCTTAGCCATTCTCATCCATGATGCAAACGGCATATTTTTTGAAGATCAAATACCAAACCTGTTTCCATGCGAAAAGCCTGCGTAAATCCCGATTACTGGAATGAATTGTATTATATCGCTTTTCTTCGGCATACACAACAGCTGACTTTACAATCGTTTGCTTCTAAAAACGCATTTCCACTCATCAACGGTCCAGTCTTCTGATGAAGATTGTTTTGATAGCCACAGATATCTTTCATTTTACCTTTTGATATGCTATTCTATTACATAGAGGCCAATCGCTCTGGCATTATCCAGATACATCACCGCATAAGCATGTGGTCATTACATTATACACACTTGATCGCAATACCATGCTTCCAGAAGGGAGTACCATCAATGCAACCCGAGCAACCTAAATATGCCGCCGTGGAAATCTGCCGCAAACAGTTTTATTCCTCTTACCGCATGCTTTGCACACTGGTGGATGTATGCCCAGATTCGGTATGGTTTTCATGCTATTATGGTTTTGACTATCCCGTATGGTATCAGGTATATCATGTGGCATACTTTGTTGATTTCTGGTTGCGTGATGCCTACGATGATAAGGAATTCCATTGTATGGTTTGTAGCGAATACATTGCCCCAGAGTTTGAGCACAAACCACCGGAAGGGCTAATCGTTTCCCGTGCAGATATGAAAGCTTATCTATGCAAAATCGATGCTAAGCTGTGCCATTTCTTTGATTCCTTAACCGATGCTCGCCTAACCCAACCCATCCTCTCCGGCAAGGATCAGTTCACCTATCTGGACGTGATTACAACCCAGCAACGTCACATCATGTATAATATTGGCTACTTGAACGGCATCCTGCGCGGTTTGAATCTGCCGGAATCGGACTGGTATGCCTATAATGAAGCTGAAAGTGCAGAGTAGTTACACTTGCCAACCGTCACCAACACTCTCAAACACGAAAAAAGCTCAACGTGTTAAAGCTCGTTGAGCTTTTCCATTTTAAAATATACACTTCTACCAAACAATGGATGCTGCAAAGACTATTCGATCCAGACTGTTATTCGTCATCGGCGACCGATTTTTCAGATCTCGATGGTTCGCGCTACAGCCTTCACCTAAAGTAGCAAGTTGGGAAGAACCTCAGCCCATCCCAAAATCATGCTTTATGTTCTTATCGCCTCATATGCCAAATCTCGTATCCTCGGGTGAATCACCGCATAGTTGGGTGCATAACTCAGCACCTGTTCAGCAAAGAAAATGCCAAGTTTGTTTTCAGGATCAATCAGCACATAGGAACCTGCGGCACCATCCCAGCCGAACTCACCCACGGGGCTTTGAGAATACTTTGGATCTATCAAGGTGCGCACCCCAAGGCCATAACCATAGCCCACCTTACCTGTTACTGCAAAGTCCACAAGCATTTGTCTGTTCAGTCGGCTTTCACGTAATGCATTGATGGAATCCATTGTGAGAATTCGTTTGCCAGTTACACCTATACCGCCGTTACTCAAGGCTTCCACAAAGCAGCTGTACGCATCCACCGTGCAGATGATGCCTGCGCCACCACTTTCATACACTTCGCCAAAACGATATTTGTTGACCGGAGGTACTGGGCGAATGCCCTTCAAAGGACTATCTCCGCTATATTGCGCCGATAATTTCGCACTCCGGTCATCATTCAAGGTGAAGTACATGTCCGTAATGGCCAATGGTTCAAAAATATGGTGATGCAAGTAGTCGCTGAATTTTTCTCCGGATACCACTTCAATCACAGCAGCCAGCACATCATGCGCCAAGCTGTACACCCAGCGCGTGCCTGGCTCGCAGGTCATGGGCATGTTGGCGATTGTAGCCATCATCTGGCGTGTGGTAGCCTTATCGGCTGTCTTTGCTCTCAACGCCTGAATTTCTCTCGCTTCGGTATCGTAGCCCAACCCCGCTGTCATTCTGAACAGATCAAGGATGCGGATAGGGTTTTCTGTCTTCGCCAACCGATCGTTACAGGTTGGCCAGCGTACCGGTTGCTTCCCAACAGGGAAATCAACCTCGTAAACCATATCGAGGAACTCTGGCAGGTACTGATCAAGCCGATCCTGCAAGCTTAGTTTCCCTTGCTCACAGAGCTGCATCGCCGCCGTTACGGTAATCACTTTGGTGCAAGAGTAGATAAAGTATAGATCATCAGGCGCCACCAGCCGAGTTTTTTCGATATTGGCAAAACCAGCACTGTGCCGATAGACGGTTTCATACCCTTGCGTAATTTTGCAATCCAGCGCCGGAATGCCGTATATACGCTCAAGTGAATCCAGATATCCGGTTAACTTGTCGAAGTTCATTCAAATCTTCTTCCCTTGATTCATGCTATACAAAGCCCTGTTTGAGGTTACTGCGCACAGGCAGCATCAAGCTCCTCTTGAAGGGTTCGAAGCGCTTCCACGATATGCAGCGACTGAGGACATTTGCTTTCGCACTGGTGGCAAGCGATGCATCGGTTGGCGCGAGTATGATCGTTGATCGCTACCTTCCAATGGAAGTTCAGGTTTGAACCTGCGCCATACATGCCAAAATTGTTCCAAGCTTCAAAATTGCCGGGGATATTTACTCCCGCCGGGCAGGGCATGCAGTACCGGCAGCCTGTGCAACCAATTTTAACGCGGCGATCCAACCGTCTCGCTACCTCGGCGACAGCATCCATCTCCGCCGTAGAAAGCGGCAAGTCCTTTTCAAAGGTGCGCAGATTATCCTCCATCTGCCCGATGGTAGACATGCCACTGAGGATGACCTTTACATTTGGATGATCTGCCACCCACCGCAATGCAAAGCTTGCGTCTGTCGCTCCAGGCGTTTCGGTACGGAACGGCTCGTTCACTTCTTGCATCAAATTGGCTAACACACCGCCCTTCACTGGCTCCATCACAACCACAGGCACACCCTTGGCGGTGGCCAGTTCATAGCCACGTGTGCCTGCCTGTATCTGCTCGTCACGGTAATTATACTGTATCTGACAAAAATCCCAGTCTCGATAATGAAGCATCCGTTCAAACTGTTCGTATTCATCGTGGAAGGAGAAACCGAAAAACCGAATTTTCCCTTCACGCTTCAGTCCCTCGCAATATTCAACAATGCCAAGGTTTACCGCACGGTCGAATGTTTCGCGGTTAAGTGCATGCAGCAAATAAAAGTCCACATAGTCCATTTGCAACTTTTGCAGTTGTTCCTGAAAAATTGCCTTCGCCTGCTCCAGACTGTTAATCATGTACATAGGCAACTTTGTCGCCACAAAGAAAGTTTCCCTTGGGTACTTTTTAAGCATCCGCCCCGTCACACGTTCGCTTTCGCCATCATGATATCCGTATGCAGTATCATAGTAGTTTACTCCTGCATTGTACGCGAGGTCGAACATCTGACGAGATTTTTCTTCATCAATCGTGCGGTCAGGGTTCAATGGTAAGCGCATGCATCCGAAGCCCAACAGTGAGGAATCCACGTCCAGTTTTTCAAATCTTCGTTTAATCATGTGTTTCTCCTCTCGGAAATGAGGGGGAACGAGCATGCCAAGCAGCTCATCCTTCATTTTTTATACCCAGGAAAGGCAGGTACCGCCGAACTTCAGCGTAATAAACCTCTGATGGTATCATTCTACAGCAGTATACCGCGCAAGATCACTTCCGTCAAACAGGATATCCTGCGATTTTCTGCCTTTTATTGCGTGGTTTGAACACGATTTTATCGGTAAACAGGTAAGCACTAAAGGAATCGCATTGGTTTTCTGGCTTCCAAACAATGTCAGTGAAGAAATCAGGCGTTTGTGTGATGAGAAAATATCCCGATACCCGATAGAAAAGCTATGGAACTCGAGATCGCTTACTTTGCTTGAATGCCCCCTGAGTGATCCATCAAGTTGAAAGTGAAAAACCGAGCTTGATTGCGGCCCATAAACCTCATGATTTCTAGCAAGCTCAGCCGGCGGAAGGGTTGATAGCGTGCTGTGTGGACGGTACTCATGGTATTCATTTCGCCATCGTTCCAGCCTTGCCTTTACATCCACCATGGTCATGAATCAGTTTGTGTTCAAGCACTCTTCCCGAAGGCTGCCGCCCACGGATTCGATAGGTCCGTTATCGGTCGACGCATCAGATATTAAGAATACGAGCTGGATATTCCGGTTATATCTACACCGCCATTTTGTATGCGATAAACTTTCATTGTCATTTGTCATAAATGGCAAACCTCCTTTGCTTGCTTTCGGTTGCCAAACCGCTTCTTGTATTGCAAAGGAGCTTCTTGTATCTTGATTTTTTTCAGTCTCACCAATTCTGCTGGCGGATAGAAAACGCTAAAGCTTGCAAGGAAAACGGGGACGCGGATTGCTCCGTGTCCCCGTTTTTTGTTGCTCTGTTCAGCGTTACTGCTTCACGTTGTCCAGCATTGCCAGCTGTACGGTTACGTCCTTATACTCACCGTTTTTGATATCATCAATGCTCTTGGCATCCGTGATTCCTTCGGAGCGGTAGAGTTTAATTTCCGCATTGTCCCCCGCATTTTTGGCTTGGAGGATGCTAATCAGCTGAGATGTGGACGAGATAACAGTGCCATCCGCCTGAACGATGATATCGCCCTTCTGGATGCCCGCCTTGTCCGCAGGAGAACCGCTTTCCACATCGGTCACATACGCACCATTGGGGATGATCCCTTCCTGCACAGCATAGCTGGAGAAGTTGGTCGCGTTGGTTACGGTTACACCAATGCGGGGCTTGGAGTTATCGGTGCTGCTGTTAACCGTTGAGTTGCTGGAACTGGTATCTCCGGTGGTTTTACCCGAGACAACATCGTTGATCAGGGTCTTCGCCGCGTTGATCGGGATTGCCATGCCAATGCCTTCAACCGTTGTGCTGGAGTAGTATGAGCCTGTGTATTTCATGCTCGGTACGCCGACCAGCTCGCCAGCGACGTTAAACATACCACCGCCACTGTTGCCAGCATTGATCGCCGCATCCGTCTGGATCATGTAGTTGACAAGATCCTGCCGACGACCATAGACATCATAGTTTTCGCTTGTGACTTCACGGTTCAGAGCGGAAATCACACCAACGGTCGTCGTGCCCGTAAAGGACAGTGGGTTGCCGATGCAGATTGCCCAGTCGCCGACGTTCAGCTTGTCGCTGTCGCCCAAGGTCACAGGAGCGATGTCAAGGTTTTCAACCTTCAGCACAGCCAGGTCAAGCGATTCATCGGAGCCTGCCACCGTAGCCTTGTAGGTTTTATCGCCCGAGGTGACTTCCAGCGAGGTGGCGCTGTCCACAACATGGTAATTTGTCAGCACATAACCGCTGGCGATCACCACGCCACTGCCGCTGCTCTGGAGCACTTCACGGTCGGTGCTGTTATCACCGCTGCTACCATTGCCGTTGCCACTGCCATCAATGCCGCCAATGCTGCCACCGTTATTGCTTCCGTCGCCATTGTTGCCAAAGCCGAAGCCGTATCCATAAAAGCTGCTACTGGATGTATTGGTGTAGTTGTTCACGCCAACTACGCTTGCCTTTACTTTGCTAACCGCATCCGTAAAGGGGCTGCTCACAGCCGTCGCGTTTTCGGAAACTGTTACAGCTTCCGCAGATGCCTTGGGATTCCATTGCCCAAGGGCTACCGTTGCGCCAATCACCATCATCAAAGTCAGAGCCACCGCAAGGGATCCGTAGAGTTTTTTCTTCGTAGTATTCATCATTGTTGGTTCCCTCCTTACTACGGTGTTATCATACCATTCACTTTTGTCCGTATCATGAACATCGCATGAAGAATATTTTGATTATTTGCAAACCTCTCGCAAATCTCTGTTCATAAAAGCAGTCGTCTTGTTCATTATCAGGTACTGGCATCCTTTTCCGCTAATTCCTGTTCAGAGGCGAAAATTGCCATTGCACATTCCAAGCGCTTGCGTTCCATCTGGCACTCCAAATCGTAGGGCTTGGAAATGTCTCCGTTAAAGGCATGTGCGTTTGCAGCGCAACCACCGCTGCAATAGAAGCGCGCCCAGCAATCACGGCACTTTTCCTTGGTAAGCACATGGTTGTGTTTAAACCGGTTCTGCATCCCTGTATCGAAGGTGCCATCCAGTACAGAGCCCATACGCATGCCTTCGCGTCCAACAAACTGGTGGCAGGGGTATATATCCCCTTCTGGAGTTACGGCTACATACTCGTTGCCTGCGCCACACCCTGTCAGGCGCTTTTTTAAGCAAGGTCCACCAGTTAAATCCACCATGAAGTGGAAAAAGTTGAACCATCGTCCGTCTGCTCTACGCTTCAAGTACTCTTTCCCCAACCGTTCATATTCCGCAAAAACCGTTGGAAGGTCTTCTTCCCGGATAGCGTATTCCTTATCGGCTGTCGTTACAACCGGCTCAATGGACAGTTGTTCGAAACCTTCATCCGCAAGGTGGAGCACATCGTTGCCAAAATCGAGGTTATATCTGGTGAATGTGCCACGAAGGTAATATTGTTTCTGATCGCGAAGTTGCACGAATTTCTTCGCTTTATCAATGATCAAGTCGTAGCTACCCTTGCCATTTGGTGTGGGGCGCATTCGATCATGCACTTCACGACGTCCATCGATGGAAATAACTACATTCTCCATTTCGCGGTTGAGAAAATTCATGACCTCTTCTGTCATGGCGACAGCGTTGGTGGTGGTGGTGAACTTAAAATGCTTGTGGTACTGCTTTTCCAAGTCGCGACCATACGCGACGACTTCCTTGATCACCTCGAAGTTCATCAAAGGCTCACCGCCGAAAAAATCCACTTCAAGGTTATAGCGGTTTCCGCTGTGTGCAATCAACCAATCCAGCGCCTGTTTGCCCGTATCGGTGGTAAGCAATGTACGGTTGCGCATGTGAAACTCTCCAGTATCCGCAAAGCAATACTTGCAGCGCAGGTTGCAATCGTGCGCGGCGTGGAGACACATTGCCTTTACTACCCCTGTATCCATCAGTTCCACTGCGCTGTAGTCATCCGGCGTATTCAGATAACCAAGCCGTATCAACTCTCGAAGCTCTTCCACCGTTTCGGCAGCATCTGCCTCTGGATAAGTGCCTGTCAGTGCAGCCACAAGCTCCGCATCCGTTATCTCCAAGTTGTTATTAATCAGTTCCAGCGCATCAAATGCGATGGCATCCAGCGCATGTACCGCGCCACTGCCCACATCCAACGCCATGGGCTTATCCAGAGCATGAAATAAATGAATCATTAAATTCCCTCCTCCAATATCGGAAAGCGGCATGCAAAAACTTTACCGCCGTATCAGTACACGCCCGAAGAATATTCATTCATCATCCCACATTTACAACAATCCATTGTTGCATGCCAGACAACTGCACCTTATGCAAATCAGTCTGGTCAGAGCAATGCAAGTGGCTGGGGATGCCAATGCCAACTGAATCATATGGCACACGATGGCAATCCTTTGAAAACGGCAAAAAGTCCCCACTGCCCATTTGGCGCGGCAAGCCATATCTCGCGCGTCAAGCGTACAACAGGAACTTTCCCCTCATCCAACCAAAAGGAAAATCACTTGGCGGAGCGGTTCGTCTTGCCTTCGCGGCCTGCAAGAATCTGCTGATCCTTGTTCTGGCAGCTCTGGTTGGCCACGGTACAGCTGGTTTTGCAAGCGCTCTGGCAAGAGCTCTGGCACTCGCCGCAACCGCCATGGGCAAGAGACTGACGCAGACAGGGTTCGGCAATCGTTTTGATATGTTTCATGTAAATTCCCTCCATGTGTATAAGCTAACTTATAGATTATACAACAAAATGCGGTCTATGACAATGGCGGCGGGTAACTTTAGGGAAACTTAGCGTTTCCTATTTCTCGCAGTCATTTTGAATCGAGCGTCATAAAGCTGTCGTGACGAAACCATTCATCGCCATTGCCTTTCATCAAAAACAAGAAAAAC
>Ga0302286_10000623_pt1 | contig 28607 bp, 25 predicted proteins | sample III_Fen_E2_3_FD_198765 | JGI IMG/M metagenome (GOLD analysis project Ga0302286, IMG submission 198765) | Peat permafrost microbial communities from Stordalen Mire near Abisko, Sweden - III_Fen_E2_3 | ecosystem: Environmental > Terrestrial > Soil > Wetlands > Permafrost | place: Sweden: Abisko...
ACCACTCATACAAAAATAGACTCAAATATTATGGAAAGTAATCATGGCTTAGAATATTGTAAATGTCAGATATAAAACGGTCTAGACTTATGCACTTTGCATAATCATTTGCTTTACATAACCGAGCGCAATCGGGCGAATAGCATTCTCCCCGAGATTGTTGTCAATCTTGTAACGACCGTCCAGATGGTAGCGGGTCAGCTTGTGGTAGATGCCGAAGGTGTAGCTGATGGCTTTTCCGATCCGGCCCTTGGGCAGCACTTTGGGATATTCGCTCACCATCCATTTCTCGAAGACCACCATGATGGGATAGGATAACCGGCAGCGAAGATCGGAACGATCCTCGAACGACAGGTTTTCCTCATCGGCGCGCCTTTCCACATCGTAGAGCAGGCCGATTTGCCTCAGGGCATATTCTGCCCTGGCCTTGTCCTCCTTTAAAGCCTCGTCGAATCGACGTCGGTTATCAAAAGCTTTGCATAACCGACGTTATCAAAACAATATTGTTATCAAAAGTGCTGAATTCAAACAGTTTATATGTATCTGATTTTCAATACTACTTTTGATAATATTTTCTGATAATAAATATGAATAATACTTTTAAGGTGGCAATAATGTTGTTGCCGTAAAAAGTATCATATGTCAGAAAATAGAATTTTAAAAGAAGATCTGGTTACACGCTTTACGGAAGGTTTAAAGTTGTTCCAATTTACAAAAGCGACAATAGAGCGAGATCTTTACGGTATCAGGGCTTTGTTCTCTTTCATGGAGAAGGAGGGTTTTACGGCCTACACGCAGGATATAGGGGAAAAGTATGTTCAGCATTTAAAGCAAGATGAGAGTATTTCTATCTATTGTAAAAGAAGAAATTTATGTTCTATTCATTTGCTTGACACAATTCTTGAAAATAAGCCGTACAGTAGACGGCCAGTAAAGAATGTGTTATACCCTTTTCCCGGTGATATTGGCAACATGGCAAAGATATTCATTCAGCATCTTCGCACAGAAGAAAGGTTGTCTATTCACACAATTGCACAATAAGAGAATAGCTTAAGTCATTTTGCGCAGAGAATGAACATAGACAATGTTACGGCAGAGTCGTTGTGTAGACACGATATTTTATCATTTGTGTCGTCTGCCCAGAATGTTAAAGCATACCTTTTAATGCACTTAAGGCGCTTTTTATCATACCTGTACACCAATGAGCATATAAAGGAAGACTTCTCTCAATTGTTCGCCGGCATAAAGCCACATAGGAAAGAAAAGCTACCTTCATCATATGACATCAATGAAGTCTCAAAGATAGAGAAAGCTGTTGAACGTGCAAGTGCGGTCGGTAAGCGTGATTATGCCATGATTTTATTGGCATCAAGACTTGGACTTAGATCCTCGGACATACGTGGACTGAAGTTTTCAAATCTTGATTGGGATAACAATCTTATCCGTATGCAGCAATATAAAACTAAGAGGTATATAACTCTTCCATTATTGTCAGATGTAGGAGAGGCCCTTATTAACTATATTACTAATGGCCGTCCATCGTCATCACTTAAGAATGTATTTGTAACATCTTCGCATCCATATCGCGAACTGCAACCCGCCGCCTTTTCATCAGTAGTCTCTCGCTATATATACAGTTCTGGCATTGAATATAAAGGGAAACATACTGGTCCACATGCATTGCGGCATAGCTTGGCCACGCTTTTATTAAAAGAAGGCACAGGACTTCCAGTAATATCGGAGACTTTAGGCCATGCTTCAACAGAATCTACCATGTATTATCTTGGAGTAGATACAAACGGCTTATTGGAATGTTCGTTAGAAGTTCCAATAGTTGATGAGTCTTTTTACTTGCAGAAAGGAGGTTTGCTTTATGAATAGTACTACTGAGAACTACACAAGCAAGCTTGGTCAATACATGTCTGCCTATCTGGAACAACAGTTAAATCTTGGATATAAAGCAGAAGATATCAGGTTTACGCTTCGCACCATCAATCATTATCTCAACACAATAGATTTTCACGGAACGTACATTACAAAAACTGTATATGAAAGTTGGCTTGACACAATAAAAGATCAAAAAGCAACAACTATTTATAGCAAAGTTTCTGTTTTTATACGTTTTCTAAAATATATGTCGGGATTAGGAATAGAATGCTACATTCCAAGATTGCCGCGAAAGCACGACAGCGGATTTGTTCCATATATATACTCACAACAAGAGATTGAAAGGATTTTTCAGGCATGCGATATCTTAAGAATGAAAGAGCGTCATGCCAAAAGTATATTGATTATCATACCAACTCTTATAAGACTACTCTATAGTACAGCTATACGAATCAGTGAAGCTCTATCAATTAAAAATAAGGACATTGACTTTGATAGATCTGTCATTGTCCTAAACCAAACAAAAAATGGGTATCAAAGGCTTGCTCCCATAAACAAGTCTTTAGAGAATGTTCTAAAGCAGTATATTGAATACAGAAACAAAATACCTATTGACGGAATCTACGATCCTGACAGTAACCTTTTCGTATCATCGATAGGTCAACCATGCGCAAGGAAAACAGTATTATCATACTTTCACACAATTCTCAAAGAAGCAGGCATATCATATAGAGGCAATCAGGAAGGTCCACGAGTACACGACATAAGGCACACAGCATGTGTCCACTCATTAGTCAAGATGACAAGAGCTGGAAAAGATATATATTGCTGTCTTCCAATGTTGTCCGTATTTATGGGGCATAAAAAAGTATTGGACACCGAACATTATCTGCGATTGACCCAAGAGATGTATCCTGAACTTATACAGTTGGATTCATCTGTAACAGCCAGCATTAACGGCGTTATTAAACGCTCCTTTTTAATAAATAGCGATGGAATCCTATAAAGACTTTGCAGAAGTCTTGCAGGACTTCTTTTACGTTTATCTTGTTAAAGAAAGAGGAGCTAGCGGAAATACGATACGTTCATATAGAGATACATTTGTTCATTTGATTGATTATCTTAAAGATGTCCATAATGTGAATGCTGAGAAGGTCTCATTGTCTATTATGACTAAAGACAAAATTTTAAACTACCTGGACTGGCTTGAAAGTAATAAATCCAGTTCTGTTAGCACACGTAACCAGCGGTATGCCGCCTTACGATCTTTCTTTAACTACATGATGTACATAGATCCGACTCATATGTATCAATGGAAGTCTGTCTGCTCTATCAGAATAAAGCAAACCACACATGAGACATTAAGTTACTTGACTATAGAAGGGATGAAATGTCTTCTTGAGCAAATAGATACTCACACACCTATAGGTAGACGCAATCTTGCCATGCTTTCTCTTCTATATAATACCGGTGCACGCGTACAAGAACTTATTAACCTGACTCCATCATCAATCAGACGAAGCAAACCATATGTAATTGAACTGTTTGGTAAAGGTTCAAAGAAACGTTTGGTACCGTTGGACGAAGATATCATGCGACTCCTTGAAGCATACATGGAAGAGAACAAACTCAATCTCCCCGGTCGTGAACATCATCCTCTATTTTATAATGCTTGGGATGGCAAACTTACTGACCCTGGAATAACATACATAATAAAGAAATATGCAGTAATGGCTCGCATGTTACATCCTGAACATATACCTGAAAGGATTAGCCCTCATGTGTTTAGACACACACGAGCGATGCACTTGTTGCAGGCTGGCGTTAATATTGTGTATATCAGGGATATTTTAGGACATGTATCAATACAGACAACGGAGGTGTATGCCAGAGCAGACTCTAAGCTGAAAAGAGAAGCTCTTGAAAAAGCTTATACGGATATTGGAATTACAGAACCTGAAATCAAAAGCTGGGAAAAAAGTCCCAAACTCAAAGAGTTCTTGAAAAGTCTCGGATAGCCCTATGAGTTATGATTATCAAAAGTGGTTTTAAAAACAATCTTATCTAAGTCTCTAATTTACAAGGTGTGATTATAAGCTACTTTTGATAACAATATTGTTTTGATAACGTCGGACGTGTGCCCAACAACCGATTGGCAGGACACCCTTCTTGTTTTCATAAAAATCGTAAGCCGCATAACCGTCTGTCTGTATCGCACCTTGATAATTCTTGAACAATTCCAGGGCCACCTTCTGGGCTCGCGAACCGTGGTCGTAATGAAAGAAGACCAAGTTCGCCATGACCGCTCGAACCATCCAGATGTAGCCTTTCACCGTCTTATGCTTCTCGTTGTTGATGATCGGTATCGTGGTCTCGTCGGACTGGATGTAGTCGGTGTCAAGAACCAGTTCCTTGAGCCTGTAATAGGTTGGCCGCATAAGATCCGCCATGCCACCGAACCAGCCGTTGATCGTGGAGGGAGCCATGGAGATGCCCAGCTGGCTGTACATTTGGATCTGGCGGTAAAAAGGAAGATGGTTCACGTATTTGTCGATGGCAAGGTCGGCCAGCAGGGTTGCCCCGGCATAGCTCTTGGCTAACGGCAAGACGGGCATCGGTGCAATGATGATTGGTTTTTCCACGTCAAGGCTCTTGTCCTTGCGTACGAATTTGTGGCGGATGAACCTGTTAACAAACAACTTGGCCGGTATACGTTCAACAATTTCAGTAACCTCGGGCTCCAGTTCCGTCCACATGCTCAAATCAATGCTGTCCTTGTCCATACCTTCGGGATACAGGTGGATCTCCACTCTGGGCAGGTTTTCAGGTATAGGCTTGCGGACGGGAGTGATTTTGACCTTTTCCACTACGCGTTTGGTTTTGTACGCATCAATCTCCTCCTGAGCGCTGGTGGCGAGCTCTTTTTCTTCAGGGAGCACGTCCAGGCCGTCAAAGTCGACGGTACGCAGCCGGGGATCGTTCGGGATGAAACTTTCGCTTGACTTGCCCCATATCTTTCGCTGGAGCCAATCGATCCGCTCCAGCAGTTTGGCGATTTGGGCATCCTTCTCCGAGAGCTGCTTTTCGTACGAATCTCTTTCCGATTCAAAGTTTTCGTAGCCTTGGATCTGACTTCTGAGCTTGGATGTTTCCCGGAAGAGTTGGTCTCGTTCTTCCAGGATATTTTGCATGAAAAGCTCTTCGTCAGTAATCATTACTTATCGTTTTATACAAGTAAAAATACTGAATAACAGCGGTATATGCAAGCTTTTTACCACATAAAAACAACTATTTTTGCGGATTTTTCCATCTTTTTTTCGTTGGCTTTCCTTCGGACGAGACACCCCGGACCATCATCATCAGATCCTGCCAACTGGTGTGAAAAGTGTTCGTCTGTTCATCAAAGGTAGGTAGCCTAAAGGTGCCGGATTCCAACTTCAGGTGGTAGATGACCAGACCGCCACATTCCATGTGCAGGACCTTCATGCTGGAACAGGACCGGTTAATGAAGATGAATACATCGCCGTCCTGCACGTTGCGGTGCATCAAATTGGCCACAATCCCGCTCAGGGTGTAGAAACTCTTCCGCATGTCCGTGGGGTGCGGGTTGATGTAATAATTCATCGAGGCTGTCAGGCTGAACATCCTCTCTATAGGGTAAGCAACAATAACGAACGAAGCGTCTCCAAATCGGCACCGCCATTCAGCTTGAGCTGAACGCCGTTCGGATAGGCGATCTCGCAACTGATGGTTCTATTATCGCATTCATGGTTTGGCACCATCGGCCGGTTTTGCATGGAGACCGGAGTGGTTGACGGTTGCAGGAATTGATCCTTCTCAAAAACAACCGGAACAAAACCCCTTTTGGGAGGAAGCAATCCTTTCAACCGTTGTTTCCAGTAGTAAAACTTGGCTTCGCTCATGTTCTGGTTTGAACAGAAGTCACGGACGGTCAATCCGGATTGCAGATAGTCTTGATAAATCGCTCGGAACATTCTCTCGTTTAGCATTGGGCTTGTAGGTTTGGTTAAATGAACAAATTTAGCGAGACAAATGAAAGATTTCTATACGGGGTTCACTGAATGCTTACGTTGAATGAACTGGACAGAGAACTTGAAAGACTGAATCTGCGCTTTGTCAGGTATGCAGATGACTTCAGCATCTATACGAAAACGGAGGCCGAAGCCCGAAAAGTCGGGAACAAGATATTCGTTTTTCTAAGAGACAAGCTGAAGCTATCCATCAACCGGGAAAAGAGCGGCATTCGTCGACCTGTCAACTTCACCCTCCTCGGATTCGGCTTCGTGCCCTCATTCGGGAAAGGCGAAAAAGGCAGGTATCAACTGGTCGTCTCTAAGAAAAGCTGGTCAAAGCTGAAAGAAAAGCTGAAAACCATCACCCGAAAGACTACTCCGATGAGTTTTGACGAGCGTATACGAAAGTTGAACGAAGTTCAGCAAGGTTGGGTCAACAACTTCCGAATGGCAAACATTCTTGCAAAACTGAAGGATGTTGACGGCTGGATTCGCAACCGCTTGCGGTATTGCATCTGGCACCATTGGAAAAAGCCTGAAAAGAAGCGTCGGAGCCTTATCCGCCTGGGTGTTGAGCCCGGCAAGACCTATGCCTACAGTCGTTCACGCATGGGGGGCTGGGCTATCGCTCAAAGCTCTATTCTGGTTACCACCATTACTATATCCCCATGCTCGACATTTACAAACAAATTTCCCCGCAACTTAACGAACCGCTGTATACGAGAACCGTACGTAAATTGGTGTGAGAGGCGCTCCCCGTCAGCTAACTGCTGGCGGGGCCGTCTACTCGATTAGGCGACGTGCATTTTATCTTAAGAAGTAAGACTCCTTAAGCAACTATCATATATTCAAACCACAAATATGAATCAATATATAAAAAGTCGAAACTATCAAAAAGGGATAATTAAATTACAAAGAATCTGCAAATCCAGCGTTTTGGAGGTGCCTCAACGAAATATCAATATACCTTGGATTTGAAAACATACTTCTTTTTCGATCACTCCAACTATCCAACTTGTTAATAATAACCCCTTTTTCAAAAGTCTTATTCTCAGTAGTAATAAAATCAATCGTTGAAAGTAATTCTAAAGAAAAATCGGAATAAAACCCTGATAAGAAAGTCTTTGTTTTATTTGCAATCACACATAACTCTTCAACACTTTCAACATATTTCTTTATGGTGTCATATCCGTCAGGAACTAAAGTCAGTGGCTCAAATGGCTTCTTATTCATATCACTATATCCCATTATATAGCTACCATTTAGAATGTTTAGAACAAAACGAACTTTACCAGAATAAGGACCATAAAAATCAGGATGATATTTTAGTTTGAAATAGTCTTTAGCACCAAATCTCTGCAGAAAGTAACAAACCTTTTCACTTGAGAACTCCGATACAAATTCTCCATTTTGAACTAAATCATACAATAAATAAAGTAACAAAGCTCTCGCATCAGTCAATTTAACTCTTTCATTCTTTAAGTGTTCCAAAATCAGCTGAGTAGGTTCATAAATAAAGATCTCAACATCAGTATTTATAAGTTTATTCTCAATTATTTTCTTCACTTTTTGCCAATCAAGCCCACCATTACCAGCACCAAGTGGCGGTATTGCGACACTCTTAATATTGTATTCTTTTAAAACTCTTTTAAGGTCTTCAAGTCCTTCTTCAATATAACTATATTCAGAAGGCTTTCTCCAATCAATTTTTGTGGGAAAGTTAATAATAAACTTATCTCCAGAAACTATGTTTGCGTCTTTTGTAACAAACAATCGACCAATTTTAATTTCATTTCTTTTACAGGCTGCGGCATATGATTTGAAATTATTTACATATGCTTGCTTAAACTGTAAAGCGATACCTTTCCCCATTACGCCTACAGTATTCACAGTATTGATTAATGCCTGTGCTTCACTATCCAAGATATTTCCTTTTAAATACTTTATCATAAAATAATCTATTTAGTAATAAGCTTTAGGAATAACTTTTATCATACCGGCTTCAATACCATACGAAAGTAATACACTTTTTGACTTCTCACTATAGCAACCAAATCCGAAAATTGTATCAGGTGTGACGTCTCCTGAAATAAGAAACTCTGCTTGTTTCATTCTTTTAATATCTAGATTCTCAAAACCGCCCCAATAATGTGATCTAACAGCTTCCCAATTTACAACTGCAACTAATTGATTAATGCAGCTCTTTTCATAAAAAGTTGTATACATATCAGTTGCATGTCCATCCGTAAAATAGAACTCTAAATTTTTTGAAAGAACTCTTTTCATTGAACAAACAATATAGATAATATCATCCGGCCTAGTTGCTTTCATAACAAAATTGCCACCATTTTGGATAACATACAACATAGGCATTCTTATGCCAAAATAGAATGGAGTATATTCACCCAATACAATCGTTTTGCTGGATTCAAATTCTAAATCACCATTATCTACAACAACTGTTTTTGTTCTTCTATTATCAATAAGGCTTACATCACCAATATTTACATATCGTCCATTTCTACTTTCAGATTGACAGTGAGTTATGCCATGCTCAAGTATATGAGGAATATTCTCAATATGAGTTATTCTATAAATATTAACATCTTTTAATTCCACAATCTTGCAAAACTTATCGAATTCAAATATAACACTTTTTTAGCGATGTACACGTACCTGATTCTAATGAAGAATGCGCTTCTTGCATGTTGCCTAACACCACAAGACTCACCCTGCGTATATATCCTTATTAAAAAGCCCGCACCCTCCCCATTTAAATACTTTTTCATTGGATTGAATGCGAGTTAAATTTTTCATGATACAGCAGTCAGTTTGTGAGTAGCTTACTTGTTAATTGATTGTTCTTTTCGTGAAAACAATCGGGTTTTTAAGGTGTTGTTACAGCGAGCTAATGTACATATTATTTTTAAAAGGAAAATATTTTACGTTAAATATTTAATTTATCCAACGGACTTTTAATCTGTTCAAATCCCTTGGTGGTCATATGGGTGTAAATTTAAAAAGGATTTGGATGTAGCGAAGGTCCGTACCGTTTTCAAGCAAATGGGTGGCAAAACTGTGGCGCAAGGTATGGAGAAATGCATCTTTAAGAATAGCCTGAATGCTGCGGTCAGAATATTGACCACCGGTTTGACCTTCAAACAGCCAAACCTGTAAACGGCATTTGGAAGTACAGTGATCTCGGCATTTAGAGGTGCAGTGATTTTGGCATCAGCAGTGCAGTGAATTTGGCATCACTGATGCAGTGACTGCTTAACAAAGATATAATTTTTTTTATTCATTCGTTATTATTAAAGATTGTCTTACGGTTTTGTAACCTGTAACTTTTACCTCTGTTATGGAAAGCTTTCCATAATTTAGGTTATGACAACAAACTAATTATGTAAAGCCCAGCGTAAAGCATCCTGATTAACTGTGCATTACAAGCATACTTTACGTTTGGACTTTACATAATATTCATTTCTTACCGAGTCCTTTGAGCCATGAGATCAAGTCATTATTATCAACCCATTCCCCAATAACATCAGACGGAGTGAGATTTTCAGATGCCTTTTCAATAGCCTCTATTTTCTGTTTTGAGTCGGCTCTGGCATATATCTCAGTTGTCTGTATTGAGGAGTGTCCCAATAAGTCTCGTATCCATACAAGGTTGACTCCTGATTGAAGAAGATGCATTGCCCGACTATGTCGCAGTTGATGGCAACTGGTGATCTCGGGAATGAGATTCGGATTGCTCATTCGAGCCATTGCAGCATATTTCTTTAGTATATACGTTATACCTGCCCTTGTGAGCTTGTTTCTTGAGCTGTTAGAAAAGAGTGGATTCTTTTTACCGATATCCGTATCAATGTGATAGCAGCTTATGTATTTGGTCAGGATTTCAACGACATGCTCAGATAAAGGTACTATCCTCGTTTTCCGCCCCTTTCCATAGATCTTGATTGAGCATGGTTTATATTGTATTCTCAATGATTCTATCTTTAAGTCAGCGAGTTCCTGAACTCGGCAACCAGTATCATACATCAAGGCAAGTATTGCAAGATGCCTAAGTTCCCTCGGAACGGTCGTATCCGGCTGTTCAAGCAAGAGTTTTATCCCTTCCTTGGTGAAGTGCGATGGAGTTGTGTGTTCCTTTTTCAATCCTCTGATTGCCAGGACTATTTGCCACTGGTCTATATGCTCTACGCTGTCATACTGGAGATACGACACGAAGGATCTGACAGCAGCCAGCCTGTTGTTTCGAGTTGCAATACTGCAGCCTTGCTTGTCAATCAGCCATTGAAGATATCCGATAATATTATCCCTGTTTATATCAGCAAGTGTAGCTTTTTCTGCTTTGATATGCTTTTCATCCCTCAAGTATAAAAGGAAGGATATAAAAGCATCTCGATAAGCAGACACGGTATTGGGGCTGACATTCCTTGTTTATTTCAACTGAAAAGTATACCATTAATTCACTCCAAAAGTATACCATTTTTGATTAAAAAAAAAGCGGTACTTAGCTGATCTGATCGGGGGGTACCCCCCCGATCAGATCAGCTAAGTACGGGTGAACGAATTTTTATTTGTTTTCTTTTCATTTCTTCATCATTTCTGTAGTTTCCCTTAACCTATAGGAATCCCCGTTCATATTAACTAAATGTGCCCTGTGGGTTAGCCGATCAACCAAAGCGGCGGTGAGTACCGGGTCACCAAAGATTTCTTCCCATCGGTCAAAGCCCAGATTGGTGGTTATTATGGTTGATTTCCGGCCTGCCCGAAGCGAAAGGTGGTTGAAGAGCAGTTCTGCTCCTTGTTTGTCAAAAGAGATATAGCCAAACTCATCACAGATGACAAGGTCATATTTTTCAAACCGCAGTTCCATCTGCCTGAGTGAGAGTTGCGAATGTGATTCACGCAACTGTGTGAGCAATCGATGTATGCTGGTAAAATAGACTTTATAACCTTGCAGGCAAGCTTTCAGCCCAAGTCCCGTTGCAATATGGGTCTTGCCTGTTCCCGGATTTCCGGCAAGGATGACGTTCTGTCCTGAGGCAATAAAGTCAAGCCGTTCAAGCATGGGGAGCTTCCCTGCGGCATCTACAGGGAGCAAATCGCGCTTCAGGTCATGAAGATACAGTTTGGCAGGGAAGCAAGCCAACCTGATTTGTGCTTTTTTACGGTTCTCAAGGCGGGTTTCATATTCCCGCTCCATCAGGCGCAAAAGAAAGGTTTCATAATCGGCATTTTCTTTGGCGGATTCCATGGCTACTTCTTCAAAATCATTTCGGAAAACCGGTAGCCTGAGCTCTTTGCTGTATTGTGTGATTTGTGCTTTTATTTCGTTTTGCAATTTCATTTTCTTTTTTTGGCTTAGTTCATTAATTCCGTTACCTGTTGAAGTTGTTTTTTTGCAAGATATGCCGTTTGGCTGCTTTCAGTGCTTATTCTTGCTTCTTCCCGGGGTTTGTTACCCAAAAGAGCAGTTAGCTTTTCGCTCGTTATGCTTTGGGAACACTGTCTAACCAACCGGTAAACGGTGTCTTCCAGCTTTTCTGCACTGATTTTGTTTTCACGGCAATAATGGAGCAGGTCAATAAAGTCACGGGGAGATTGGGTAAAGTATCCCCTGTACAGCGCCTTCAGGTAGGGGCTGCTTTCAAGGGCTACACTTCCACTCAATGCCCCGGGCTTTTGCTTGAGCGTATTTAGATAATGCTCGATATCAATGATCCATTGATGTTTGCCGTAATCGCGCAGATGGGATGCGACGGGCTTATTTTCGTGATAAACTTCAATTCTATTGCTCAATATGCTCACATCCACAAAACATCCCACCAACTTCTCGCTGACAGAATAACGGTTGCTGCCGTAACTTATCGTGGCGTATTTGTCGACCCTGAGCTGCTCTGATTCCGAGCATGACAGAGGACCGCCAAACGGCCAGAGAACCTTTTTCTCTTCAGCAAACAACTCTATGCCCGTTTTACCGGTTAGTTGCTGCCTGGTTTGATTTAACTTGAGGATAATCGACTCCAAATGCCTTTCTGCTTCTTCCAGACTGGAAAACTCACTCTTATATCCAAAAGCTTTTCTGCGGACATATTCTACACTTCGTTCCACATGTCCTTTTTCGTTCCCGCTGTAGGCATTGCAAAAACGGTGACTAAACTGATAGTGATCTTTCAACTGAAGCAATGCTTTGGTGGGTTCCTTCTCGTATATCCCGACAAATTTGGCAACCGCCACTCGCATATTGTCGTAAACCATCTGGTGGTAAACACCACCTGTGTGCGAAAAAAAACGAACATGGGACTCCATAAAGGACAACGTGTTCTGGCGCTTGTAAATGGCAGCGTAACGATAATTACCGTATGCCGAAGTGAAGACTGCCAACTGAAAACGATGCAGAATGCCATCAATAAAAAGCTTTATCTCTCCCCAATCAAACTCACACACAGAGCCGGGGGTGTATTGCTGACGGATAAAGGCTTCTTTGATTGTCGGTGATTTGCCTTGCCTGGTACAGATATAATTGCACACCGTTGTATACCCAATCTCAAGACCACGATCATGGAGGATTTCCATGATATCTGTCCTTTTTAATTTTTGTTTGGCAAGGCCCTGTTTCTGCTTTCTCTCATTCTCTTCAAGGAGTTCACAAATGATTGACTCCACTTCGCCCGTCAAACGAATCTTGGGCCTTTCGAGACCATGATATTCAACAGGCTTGCCTAAATAACCGGACAAAGCGGTTTCGGGATTTTCTCTGCTCTTTTCATGATGCTCGTACTCTTCTATATATTTCCTGACCGTCTTACGACTTATTCCCAAGTCGCGCGATATCTGGCGACCGCTTTTGCCTTCACGGTAACTGCCAATAATAATTTCTTGTTTTGTATACATACTTATCATCCTTTTTAAACGAGTTTTTAAACCCGTATGTTATGACTAAGTGGTATACTTTTCGATTGAAAAGTGGAGTACTTCCTAATTAATATAAACACATTCCTTTCGTGGGGCAGATATATACTGAGGAATCTCGAGAGTTGTTTTGCAAGATCATTCGATGCCATCGTCTTTCCTGTATATGAAGTTGTTCAACGATGAGCATTGCTGCAACAGGTCTGGATATTCACTACATGTAAGGCGCACATATCCTTCTGTTGCAGTTAAAGTCTTGTGCCCAAGGCACGCGGCCAACAACGGAAGTGCAGCATAGATATCCATCTCTTCCCGTATCATCTTTACAAGTGAATGAGATGCCATGGTATGTCTTAGATCATGAACGCGTGGACCGAAGTGTTCCCCTCGATACACAATACCACAACGCGTATATACTTTTTTGAACCATCGATAGGCATTTGCTGAAGAAACTGCTTCTCCATTTAGTTTCACAAAGAAAGTATGATCAGCGTCGGTTATGCCCTTGATTGGCAACATACTCCTATAATGCAGATATTTCAAGAGGTTATTCTTGAGTGAACTGCATATCGGTATCAAACGTTCTTCTCCATTCTTCGTATTGCCCCATGTTCCAACTCGCAGTATATTCCTTTCCAGGTCCACATCCTTGTTTCTTAATGAGACAGCTTCCGTGATTCTCAAACCGGTGCTGTAAAGAAGACGAAGCAGGCAAGGTATAGATATGATTGGGTCATCCTTCCTGTGACTTTCCCGTAATAGAAGGTCCGTCTCGCTGAAAATATCCTGCATTTGTTTTTCCGTGAAGATATACGGTATGAACGCACGGTCATTATCGCATTTTGGCAATGGCATTATGTAAGACTTGATGCCATGTTCATTCATGTATTTTGCTAACTGAGCTATCCGTGAGCATTTCCCATGGAATGTCCGGCTACAATCATTGAGTCTTGTCGCTGCCCATGCATCCGTAAGTCCTTTGGTGATAATCGGTTCTGTAAGACCATATTGTATTGTGAACTCGTCGAGCTCCTTATAGGTCCATTTCGTCGATATGATTGTCTGGCCACAGGCTTCTTTCATGCGGATTATGGCCTTCATATAGGGGGATAACACTCCCTTGTAGTTAAACGGGTCAGTCATAGAACCATCCTCCTCTTTGAGTGTAAAAGACATCACTGGTATCTGGAACATCTAATACGCACCCCATCATGTGCGTAAGGTCTATTCGAACATATGTTCTTGTTGTATCCACTTCCGTATGCCCCAGTGTTTCAGATATGATAGGTATTGGCGTGGATTTATCGAGCATCCTTTGAGCTAGACTGAATCTCAGTGCATGACCATCGTGATGACGGTCACCGAAGTCAACCCCTGATTCCCTGAAAGCAACAGCGATTGCACAATGAACTGAACCGGGACTCATTTCATCATATGGTGGACGGCAACTCAAAAAGATCCTGTTTGATGTAGACTTTGGACGTGCATTCTTGAGATAGTCGATTATCGCATTGCCTACGATGGATAATAGAGGAAGAGTCAGAGGATTTCCAGTTTTGTACTGTATGATGTTGATGCTGTTGTTCTCCCAGTTAATATCTTTGAAGCTGAGATTTGCGACATCTGATACTCGTAGTCCAAGTCTGGAACATAATGTAACCATTGCATAGTCACGTTTGCCGACATTGCTGGTTCTTGATATCGATTCTTCCAATTGCCGTATTTCATCTGGGCTATAGAATGATGGTGCTTTGATATGCTTGACATTCTTGCCAAGAGACCGAAGAACATAAGAATAGTCTTTGGCTATAAGATGCTCTTTATAAAGATAGTTCAGGAAGCGGCGTATCGTTTCTATATACTCCTTCTGGCGGTAGGGGCGGCTTTCTATGAACTTTACAATACAGTCTTCAATTATCCCGGACAAAGGGCTGATTCCGCTCTCAAGCAGATACTCTGCGAAGTTGCTGACCATTTTTTTGTAGCTCCGTATTGTCTTTTTCTCGCTTACACCACGCGCTTTCAAGGATTCAAAATAATCTTGAGCTGCAGAACCAATTTCCCCTCTGAAGGGATACTGCGCTGGAGTACGCATTCTCTTGCCCAGATTATCGTTCAAAAATACATTGACCAAGGCATCGATGCTTTTGATCAAATCACGATGGTAGAATGTGACGGTACCTCCGTCATGGAAGCAAAGTATACATTCTTTGCCTACCTTCTCATCAAAGTCAACCATGCTTCTGGAGTTCATATACGAAAGAATTCCTTTCTTCCACAACCAGTTGTAGGTGTAGATCCGGGATTTCGTATACCGAGCCTCTGTAAGCAATTGGTTGGCACGTTCAATTACTTTTTGAATTTCCATAACTCTTGTTTTTAATGTTGCTTTTGCAATATGCCACATCAAAGTTATGGAAAGTGGTTATGGTAAGTTTACATAGTAAAAGTTTTGTTATAAGAATGTTAGACGGAAAATGCGCAGCACACTTTACATAATTAGTTTGTTGTCATAACCTAAAAGCTCAAAACGTTGAGCCGTATGTACAATTCTGTCTAGAATGGCATCAGCCGCAGTCGTGTTTTTCTTCATCACGTCATACCAGTCAGCAACAGGAAGCTGACTGATTATAACAGTTGACTTTCTTGAATGCCTGTCCTCAATGATTTCCATGAAGTCCAGCAGTTGCTGTCCGTCCAGAACTTTCATGCCAAAGTCATCCATTCATAACCATTTTGCTCAAAAGAAACTTCGCGCTCCATCCATCGCTGGCACTGCTAAAACATGCCGCTTTTCCCATAGGTAATCATCATCTTCTTTAACGCTCGTTGAATGGAGTTCCTGCAAGCGGGAATTAAGCTCAACCGAGGCTTCCATTCTGGGTCGTTCCGACCGAAGGAAGCCTAAGTATTAGCGGATCGTTGTTTATTTCTCAAAAAAACAAATTATTGTTATAGAAGTTTTGCCTTGAAATACTTCTCCTATTATAATTATATCGATTTCGATAAGAATATTCACCCATTAATATGCGAGAACTCTCAATAATGCTAGTAATAATTTTATATTCTTCTGACTTTTCAGGATTCTTTTCATTATAGTATGTTGAAATCAAATTAATTGCCTCACCAAGATTATTGGATAAAAGTAATTTCGTAAATAGCCCATACTCATATTTAATATTGTCGAATATTTCTATTGCTTTTTCAAAGTATTTCTCGGTATTTATATTAGCTTCATTGTTCTTTGACAATAGTGCAATCTGAGTATAATTAATAATTAATCCATGCCAATCTTCTTTTATTAAATTATCTTCAGCCTCTAGGATTTTATATTTAATTGCTCTTTCTAATAACTCTTTTTGTTGATCATCATTTCCAATTATTTTTGCCCATTCAGCAGCTTTTGCAAATTTACTTGCTGCTGTGTCAAAATCTTTACCTTCTTCATCTAAATCCTCTTCAGCCTCTAGGATTTTATATTTAATTGCTCTTTCTAATAACTCTTTTTGTTGTTCATCATTTTCAATTATTTTTGCCCATTCAGCAGCTTCTACAAATTCATTTGCTGCTGAGCCAAAATCTTTACCTTCTTCATCTAAATCATCTTCAGCGTCTAGGATTTTATATTTAATAGCACTTTCTATTAACTCTTTTTGTTGCTCATCATTTTCAATTATTTTTGCCCATTCAGCAGCTTCTGCAAATTCATCTGCTGCTGAGTCAAAATCTTTATCTTTTCCTTTTAAATCATCTTCAGCTTCTAGGATTTTATATTTAATAGCACTTTCTATTAACTCTTTTTGTTGTATATCATCAGAAATTATTTTTGCCCATTCTGCCGCTTTTGCGAATTCATTTGCTGCTGAGTCAAAATCTTTATCTTTTCCTTTTAAATTCTCTTTAGCTTCTAGAATTTTATATTTAATAGCACTTTCTATTAACTCTTTTTGTTGTTCATCATTTTCAATTATTTTTGCCCATTCAGCAGCTTCAACAAATTCATTTGCTGCTGAGTTAAAATCTTTATCTTTTCCTTTTAAATCATCTTCAGCTTCTAGGATTTTATATTTAATAGCACTTTCTATTAACTCTTTTTGTTGTTTATCATCATTGATTTTTTTTGCCCATTTTGCTGCTTCTACTAATCTGGTTGCTGCTGCATTAAAATCTTTATCCTTTCCTTTTAAATTATCTTCAACTACTTGGATTTTATATTTAATTGCTGAGAGAGTATTTTTTTTATTTATTTGGATTAGCTCCAATTCAATTTGTGCTGCATATGAATCTGCAAGTACATTGTAAAAATTATTTTTCACTAAATATTTAGTCATTTTGTGAAGTAACTCCTCTGCTAATAAAGAATTATCAATTTTATATAACACTACAATTATTTCTTTGAATAGTATAGCAAATTTAATAAATGGCATTCTGAGTATATGATCAAATAATCTAATAATTGTTTGGGGGTTATTAAATAATATTGCCTTAAAGCAGATAATAACAGTTTGTGGATGATTAAAATCTGAAACAATTTCATCATTGGGTGAAATATTTAATAATTGAATTATATTTTCTACCTCAATTTGCATCTTTTCTAAATTACTTTGTTTTTTAACAAGCCATTCCAATTGAATAAAAGATTTAAAACGGTCGTGTACAAATCGAAAGCGATTAGTTTCAAGTTCTTCAATAATATTTTTACTTAATAATTGATCTATTGTCACTCTAATATCTCCCTGATATCCAATAAGTTTAGTTTTTACTATTTCAATATCGATTGTATAACCACGCTCAATAGCAAATGCTTCAATAACTTTTCTCTCATTATTGTTAACACTGTTCATAATTAATGGATACAAATCTTCTTGATTTTTCAAACCAAGCTCTTCAAAAACATTTAAATCAATTATTGAACGACCTTTCAGATTTTTAAAAGCAAAGTCCGCTAATAATTGTACAAAAAATGGTATGCCTCCACTAATATCGCTAATACCATCAATTACTTCATCTTCAACAGAGATATTTAATGGTAAAGGATCTCTTAGAGCCCTTTCTATTTCTTTTTTATCAAATTTTCTAATAGAGATTATTGCAACAGGTAATTGCTCATTTGATAACGCAATTAATGTATCATAATCATGTTGTCGGACTGCTATTACTAAATATATTGGAGAATCTATTTTTTGTAAATCTTTCATTATCCTTATTAATAATCGAATAGCAAAAGATTGATTCTCACCTAATTCTTCCATCCATCCCAATCTTTCTGCTTGATCAATGAAAATAACAATTTGCTGTCCCTTTAATTGCGCATTTAGGCTACTAGCTAATAAATGGAAATACTCAGAGAAAGCTTGAAAAGCACTTTCATAACCAATTTTATCAATATCCTCTTTTGTTCTTTTTATATCATCTAGAATATCTTGTAACTTTCTAGAGAAATTAGAATCATTAATACTATTTTGAACTTGTAAGCTAATTTCGTGGGCTAATCTTCTAAAAAAGTCAAATGTTTTTTCATTATCATAAACCTCAATAAATCCTGTTGAAATACCTGCTGAAACAGATTTCCTTAATTTGTATATAAGGCTTGTTTTACCAGTACCTGAAGGTCCAAGTAATAGTAAATGTCTTTTTTGTTCTATGCAATTACGAAATTGTTTTTGCTGTTCTTCTCGACAAACAAAATTTTCTCTTGCAGGTTCAAGTGGAGTATAAGGACTTAAGATCGCATCTGGATTACGTAAATCTGCAGGTGGAGTGATAAAACCAACCGGAACTTCTTTTCCATCTCTATATCTTTGAATAGCAGTATTAAGGTTTGGTACATCAAAATCAATAGGGTAAGTGATGTTTGCGCTTCCAGCAATCATACCTAAAACACACTCTTGCACTAATCTTTTTTTTTCATACATTCGAAGGGGACCATAACCTGCAGTATTTCCAAATTCTGCAACATTGCATAAAGCAACATAAGCATATAAAGTATAACAAACACTCTTACCAATCTTATCAAATAATTCGACGGCTGAATTAGAAGTTGGTAAAAATATAATATTCACATTATATCTTCTTAAATTATGTAATATTTGAAGACTGGTAAAATCATAACAAATTAAGGCAGCGAAAGAACCATATCCACTATTTTTAAAAACTATAATCAGGTTACCTTCTTTAGTTCTTGAATCTTCTTTTGGTGCTCGGTTTAGTTTATATTGAAGAGGTATAGGTTTTCCATCAATTGGCGAAAAAATTGCACAAGCATTTTCAAAGTTTGGGCTGTAAAACAAACCACCTATTATATAAATATTTTTATTTATTGCAAATTCTTTTAATTCCTCCTGCATTTCCCAAGGGATAGTTAATTCAGGAAAAAGTATAAAATCAGGCTTATTAAACATGGCACGTTCCAAATGGATTCTAACAAGTTCTGTTTGCTCTTTTATAATATAGACTTTATTGGCTTTCCCACTGGAGTCTAACTCATTATCCGGAATAATATCTAAAGGATTAGGTGCAGATATTTGTGCCAATACAATTTTTGCTTTTTTTTGTTCTGTCCCAAGATTGAGGTCAAATTCTTCAATGTTTATAGCCATATATTTGTCTTTTTATATTTTTAATATGTAAATTAAATATCTTTTTTTCAATTATCTTACAATTATAAATTGAATGTTTCTTTCTTATTTTTACAATGAACGCTAACGGGTAGCTAGGCCAACTGCCGTTGCCGAAGCGGCGAAGCTGCTAGGCAAGCGGCTGTGGCATAGTTGGTGTTAGGGGTAGCTCGTTTTGTTTTCGACGATTTTGGTTCATTCTTATCTCAGTTATCCATCGGGAATCCAAACATCATCATCCGATATTACCCGGATCTGTCGATGAAACTGGTGCTTTTCGTTATTTTATCACTTGTCAAACTTACTACATTGGCTGTGATTTGCAACATCATCCGCTAAGTCCTATTCTATGCAATGTCATCAGACAAACCGAACGATTCATTAAATTCTGGATTATAATTCTACGCGAATGAATAAACGTTTCGTTCTTTCTTCTTTGGATTGCGCTGAACCAACTGATACGGGTTCTCGAGTTACCCCTAACACCTCAGCACTCGCACTGAGTATATATCCTTATTAAAAAACCCGCACCTTCCCCATTTAAATACTTTCTCATTGGATTGAATGCGAGTTAGAGTTTTCATGGCACAGCAGTCTGTTTGTGAGTTGTTTACTTGTTAATTGATTGTTCTTTTCGTGAAAACAACCGGATTTTTAAGGTGTTGTTATAGCGAGCTAATGTACACATTATTTTTAAAAGGAAAATATTTTACATTAAATATTTAATTTATCCAACGGACTTTTAATCTGTTCAAATCCCTTGGTGGTCACATGAGTGTAAATTATAAAAGAGTTTGGATGAAGCGAAGGTCCGTACCGTTTTCAAGCAAATGGGTGGCAAAACTGTGGCGCAAGATATGGAGAAATGCATCTTTAAGAATAGCCTGAATGCTGCAGTCAGAATATTGACCACCGGTTTGACCTTCAAACAGCCAAACCTTTGGTTTATAAACTTGGAAGTTTTACCACGGTACTTCAAGCGTTTTTACTAAAAAACAGTATATCTGTCTTTTTTCCCCTTTGGCTGTTCAACACGTATTTGCATGCGTTGAGAATCAATTGCTTTTATTTTCAGATTGATAGCTTCACTGATGCGCAAGCCGGCAGAATAAATGGTCATCAAGATGGCCTTGTGTTTCAGGTTGGGTGTTGCATGCTGCGTACACGAATACACGAACGATCTTCCAATGTTTCTTGCAATGGAGTATAAATACCATTTAATTCATTGTTGCGTAGTGAACGAGCTAATTTATTGCTATCAACTTTATCTGTTTTTCTTCGTTTCTCTTTGTCTGATGTTGGTACATCTGCTGGATTTATAACAATATTATGTATGCCCAGATTTGTCAGTTCATAATGCGCATGTAATCCGCTAAAACCAGCTTCGTAAACCGAATGGTAAATCGCATTCGGAAAATTTAGCTTTAAATAGCCTGATTACGATTCAGCCTTAGGAGGCTGATTAAACGTCTTATGATGCAGATCTTCTGTGAAAATCGATACATTCCAACTTTTCAGATGTACATCAATTCCAACAAAAACACTTTGTCCTTCAAAGTTTAATTCTTTTCTTTGTGTTTGCATAAGTTACCTGGTTTTATAATTTAAGTATGATTCCTCAAAATTATAATACTCTTGTGGCTTATGCAATTTTTAATCGCATCAGTCTTTTAAACTACAAACATAGTGACTATTTATTATACACTGCCATTATTCGTAATTTTATATTGAGGTCTAAGATAATCAGCACAATCAGGATACAATTTAATATAATTTAATTGTATTCCTAAACAAAATCCAGAATATATGCACCCAATACACTTTCTCACTTTTATATACATTTCTTCCCTTGAAATATTATGTTTTTTAAAGGTTGTAGCAGATAGTAATAATGAATTATCGTTGCTAGAATTGACAATTAAATGTGTATATTCATTTATTAAACAATATGGGAAACCAAATAGCTGGATATCAAGTTCATTTTTAAGTGCATCTTTTATAGCCACTTTCATTTCGGAAATAAAACTAGGAAAAGGTACAGCAATGGCTTTAATATTATCATATGCAGCCCCCTCAAAGATAGGGTATGAAATTCTAATACTTCTATTACCTTCTGGCATTGTCCTTTTTACTAGTTCAATAACATCCATGATATTGGAGTAATTATCATTACAAATAACAAAGTTAATTGTGGTTTTTAAACCAAAATTATTTGTGGTTTTTAAACCTTTTATAGTTTGATTGAAACTACCAGTGCTTTTTGTTATTTTATCGTGAACAATTTCATTTGGACCATGAAGTGAAATAAGAACACTAGAAAGGCCTAATCTAACTAGGCTATTTAAAAATGAACTATCTCCCAAAAAACGTCCATTCGATTGTAAAGATAATCTTTGAAAACCCTTTTTATGTGCATATGAAAATATCTCTACTATATCTTTCCTAATTGTTGGCTCTCCACCAGAAAAAGTTAATTCCCGATTGTTTGAATTATTTGCAAATAAATCAATTATATCCTTCACTTCTTGAGTCGAGAAGTCATTAAATAATTTTGTGTTTTCTGTATAGCAGAATTTACAATGATTATTGCATGTTCCTCCAAGATTTATTAAATTCCATGAAGTTGTCGTAGAAAAATTAGATGATGAATCTATGTGATTTTTGGGTATTACACCAGATACTGCATGCATTTCCAAAAACAATCCCAGTTTATCATCAGAAATTTGATATTCACTGACGAGATTACTTGGAAGTAAATAGTTCTCATAAGATATTAAATCTTCAAGAAGATAGTAAGAATTGTTTTTGATTAAACGATAACTAAGAGGTTTGTCTGTATGTAACTTATACTTAACTAATTTCTCTAGAGGTATTCTATAAACCAGTAATGAACTTAAATCTTGAGCTAAACGATATATCATAATAATTTATCGAATATTTGGAGACCATTCTGGTCGACGAGAATTTCCGTGCAAATATATTGTATCACCATTCTTAATGCCTGAAGATATAAAAGTATGTTCAGGAGGCATTATTCTTCCATTTAAATTAAATGTCCATTCGTAATCACGAACTCTTAAATGCGGAAGTAGTTGAATTACTATAAATTCTGCGACTTCTCCAATTTCTGCATCTTTGGAAACTCTAATTATGTGTGAAGAATCAGTTTCTTTCATTTTCAGTTCGAGAAAAATCTTTTCTTTCGAGATTCCATAGTTTGTAGGAATATCAAAATAGCTTTTATGCTTTTCGTAAACTTTTTGAAGTCTTGGAGGAAACTCTTGTTGATTTACACCTTGTAATGGAGAAGCTTTCTGTTTAATAGCTTTGAGAATATACTCTAATGTTGAATCAAAATCTCTTTTATCGTATTTAATGTAAAGCGTATCCCTTAAGTACCATGGCAGCTCCGAGATATTAACATCTTCCTCTACGACTGGAATAATATCTTTTTTTCTTTCATGTGCACGAACTATTTCGTCAAATACTTCTTTAGATGAAATTCCGTGTTTCGTGAGTAGTGCGATTATACAATCTGAATCATCAATTATCTCAGAAATTCTCTGATGGATTTTCATTCCAGGAGATATTTGATCTTTATCAACTAATACTTTTACCCTTTCTAGCTTATTTAGTTCAGATATCATTGCTCTTCTTTCAGCACTGTTGCTCCAAGAGTAGCTAATAAAAACTTTGTAACTCATATTTTTAATTTTTTTTAATATTTGTAGTGTGTCGTACTTATGGTTGTGTTATAGGTAGCAAGGGCGCGGGAAACAAATACAAAGCGTTTGTTTACTGTTACTTAGGTGGTATTGTACGCTGTATTTATAATCCCATTTGCTTTTTTATTAATTCTGTTACTATGTCTACACCTATTTCCTGTGCTTTATCAAATACCCATTTGCCAGCTGTCATAACATGTTTTATTACTCCTTTTCCATCTTTTTTTTGAGATGCTTCTTCTGCATTAGCAATTTCACCAAGTGCTTTGTAATGTTCTAAGCTATTTGCATCTAAAGCCAATTTATTTCTTAATAATAGAAGTTGTTCACTTAACCTTTCGTAATCATAATTTTCAGGAAGGTCATTTATTTGCTGATTAAAAGTATTGTGCATTGCCTGTGAATTAGACCCAACAGCTCCAATTTGAGATTTCTCAATTTTAATTTTGTCTCCAATATTAATTTCACTTTTGTTTATAATTAAGTCAATTTTAGCAATTCCTATCTGTATCGTCTCTTTGTTTTCTGATGACAATGAGGTATGTTGCAATGTAATTTTCTTTTCTATTACTTCTACAACTTTAAGCAAGACATCAAATTCATTAGTTTCTTTCATAAGCTATTGAATTTGATGTGTTAATTGATTTCGTAATCTCTTTATTTCACGAACATCATCCTCTATCCCTAATTGTTCTGCAAGGTCTAAAGTATAGTTTAAATACCTAAGTGTTTGTTCTTTTTCACCAGTCTGATTCAATAATATTGAAAGAAGTTTTAAATTTTGAAATAGTCCATATTTATTCCCCATCTCCTGCTGTATTGAAATAGATTTTTGTAAATGATACATAACTAATGCAATATCTCCAATTAGATATTCAAGAGAAGCTAAGTTACTATATGCATTTCCTTCACCTGATTTGTCACCTATTTCCTTCTTTATTAACAAACTTTTTTGCAAATAATGTAATGCCTTTTGATAATCTTTTGTAAGTGAAAACAGTTGTCCGAGGTTGTTTAAAAGAGAGGAAACAAAATATGTATCATTTAATATTTCTGCAAGAACTAAAGATTCCTGATAGTATTTTAGTGCAGATTCATAGTCTCCTTTACTTTGCAAAATAGAACCTATATTATTCAAAGACACTGAAATGGAACGTTTATTATCTGTCTTTCTAAAAATAAGAAGTGCTGTCATATAATATTCAAGAGCTAAATCATAATTACCTTTAGCTCTATTGACGGTTCCAAGATTTGATAAAGTTTGAGCAATAAGAGTCGGATGTTCTTCTTGAAGGCTAAAATCTAATCCCTTTTGAAAATATTCAAATGCTTTATCATACTCACCAAGATTTGAATAAAGATTACCTAAATTATTATAGACTTTTGCTATTTCAATTTTATCATCATTGTGAATAAATATTTCTAATGCTTTATGATAAAACATCAATGCTTCTTCATACTTCGCAATGTCATTGTATATAATTCCAGCATTATAAAAGTATTGACCCTTTATTGAGTTATCAATTCCATGTTCAAAATGAGTCATTTCTTCATGTAGTATTGATAAGGCCTTAACATATTCTCTTTTTTGTCGTAATTCTTGTACATTTTCAAGAATTGTATTTATCTTATCTTTTTTCATCATCATATTGATTCTGCCATCTTTTTACTATAGCGTACAACGGTTTGTATAAGAATAGTAGCCGTTCGCGGGCTTCATCCCTGTCAAGTTACACAAAGGTTGAAGCGGGCTACAACCCTTGCATTTACTGCTGAACCGGCTATTATTCTTATACATTGTTATGGGCTGGTTACTTTTTATTCTAAATCTTTCTGCCACAATTCTAGTGTCTGTTTCGCTATTCTCAAAGTAGATTTTTCTACTCCATCCATCCGTCTGCCAATTGCGTCAAGTACTTCACACTTATCTCTATGATATTTTGTTTTGTTCGAAAGAATCATATCTCTAAGCAAGAAAAATATTCGCACCAAGTTTCTCTCCTCATGAATTGGACTTTGTGTGTCCGATTGAAGCAAAAGATAAACAAATTGGTTTGATAATAATGGAACTATTACGTCATAATATTTCTGATTAGACTTAATCATGCCTTCAATTAAAGAAATTCCAATGCTTCTTTTCTGGGTGCCACCTGTGAAATATTCTGTCGCTTTCAGCAAAATATCGTCTTTATGTTTTTTCTGTCTTTCCAGAAAACCTAAGAAAGTCTGAATTATTACAACTATCCAACCCCCAGCTGCAATTATAAAAGTCAAGATTTTAATGTCCATGCTGTGTATCTATTTAACTTGCCAAATGAGCTGGGTTTATTTAAATTTTCTCTGGCACAATTCTCCCTTTGCTGTTTTCTGAATATTTATATCCTGTCGATGGAAAAGCAATAACTCGTCCATCTTTACCCTCCCTATATATGTATCCTGTTGATTGAAATGCGACAACTCTACCGTCTTTACCCTCTCTGTATATGCAACCTGTCGATGGGAAAGCAATAATTCGTCCATCTTTACCCTCTCTATAAATGTATCCTGTCGATGGAAATGTAACTTCTACTCCGTCTTTTCCAGTTCTTGAAATTTTTGACATAATTTTGTAATTTTTAGTTGATATTATCGATTGTCTCGTTTTTTTAACTTGCCCATAACGGACGGAACTATATGCAGTTGCCGACTGCGGGTTGCTTTCCTGTCGAGCCGCACCACCGTTGTTGCGGGCTGCGAACTTTGTTGTCCACACCGAAACCCCAATTGCTATATAGTTTTTGTTACCGCCAGGCTTTATTTTTTTATCAAGGGGTCTGTATTTAGGCTTCTCTCAATCGTTTCTCTTTGCTGGCTAGGTACGTTTGGAATAACGATAGATTCTCGTGGGGTTGGTTGTGTCGGTTGCGTCAACTGAGTTTGATTACTCTGTGAATTGTCTGAATTTGAATTGTTGTCTGCCATGATGATTTTTTTTAAATGTAAGTATAAATAATTGAAGCAATCTATTTGATTAATTTGTCAGGTTATTTCAGAAAATAAGGCTTGCTGTAATTAGGACTAATAAAATTATTGCACTGCTAAAAATCAATTTGACTCCCGTTTTAAAATTTCTATTTTGAGCTTTGACAATTGGTTTATTAGCTTTGAATGAATCTCTGTTTGCGCCAATTTCAAATAGCTGTAAATCTTTGTGCGGATTATTAATTAATCTCTCAAATTGGTCGAAATTGAAGCCAACATCTAGGTCTTTTGGCAAAAGCACTTTTAAAAGATAAGTAAGAGCCAAAATCATTAATGTTGTTGGAATAATTGTAAATATTTTGACGTATTCTGGTGTATCAGAATTTGAAATAAAAGAAAGCGCAATAGGAATTAATAAAGCTGAAATGGAAATTAAAATTCCAGCCTTGCTATTAGCGCTCTCATATGACTTAAACTGTTCTTGAAGTAACTCTCGAGATTTAACAACAAGGAAATCAAAGTTTTTATTTTCGTCAATTTCTGGATTGTCCATATATTTCGGTTTTTGTTAAGCTTGGCGGTAACGGTGAGTATATGCAAAGTAGGCGATTGCGGGCTTCAAAACTTATCAAACCGTTACAATTTTGAAGCGGGCTACAAACCTTGAATTTACTACTGTTACGCCTATTTTGTATATACATTAGGCACAGGCTTTTTTTAATATAAATTTAATTTGCCACATCAATCGTTCATATGATCCAATATCCATAGCTCTTTGGCCAGAAAGCATACCAGAAAATACAATTGGTGTTCTTTTTCCATTGATCTCAACCCAATATGCTCCAATCTCAACATCAAAGTTTAAATCAAAATCCAAATCAAAACCTTTCCAAATTTTCTCAAATTTATCATGTTTTATGGCCTTTTTCTTCCCAAAAAATTCAGATGATAAAGAATCAGTTACAACAAGAACTCTAGGATTTGATTTTGAAATTATTTCAAATGCGATTTCTAATTGTCGTTTGATAAAATCCACATTTGTATATGTAATATCAGCTACTAATTCTTGCTTTGTCTCCCGCATAAAGATGAGATCAATATGTGACCATTTTGAATTGTCACAATATGTTGCAATTCTTTTAAACTTATCAAAATATCTATCTTTCTGATCATCATTTAAGGAATAAAATTCGATCGCTTTATTATCCTCTTCAATTACAGTCCCCAATCTAAAAGAAGGATTACAACCCACAAATAGAATTGAATCTTTAATAACTATTTTAGGTAAAATCGGGGATTTTCTATATTCACGATCCAGCTCATTTAAAACAGGGATCGTATTAAAATCATTCCATATTGCCAAAACTTTACTTTTGTACAACTCTTCTATATTAATTATGTCAACCATTTTAAAAATGTTTATATACCGGTTTTAAGCTTGTGCCTAACACCTCAGCATCCGCACTGCGTATCTATCCTTATTAAAAAGCCCGCACCCTCCCCATTTAAATACTTTCTCATTGGATTGAATGCGAGTTAAATTTTTCATGATACAGCAGTCAGTTTGTGAGTAGCTTACTTATTAATTGATTGTCTTTTTCCTGAAAACAATCAGGTTTTTAAGGTGTTTTTACAGCGAGCTAAAGTACACATTATTTTTAAAAAGAAAATATTTTACATTAAATATTTAAATTATCCAACAGACTTGACATTCCCGCAAAGCGAACGGACGTCCGGCGGTATGGTTGACGGCGACCTTGAGAACGGACGCAGGGAACGCGCAGATGACTGCAATGCTATTTTGTGAAGGCTCTGGAAGAGACAAACAAATAGCGCAGGAATCAAGCGGGCACAAGGACGGGCGAACAGGAGCCGGAATTGCCATGCCGCCGGACAACGGAAGCGTTGCAAGGAAACGCAGACAGAAAGCATAGACAAGAAAGCCCCGACAGTATAACCACAAGTTTGCAACCACCGAACCATACACCTATATATATAGGTATACCACCAAAACAAAAAGCCGGCAAAACAAAGACCAAATAACGCAACATTATGCATAAAAAGCCAAAACAGCAAAAAACGGATTAGAGAAGGTGAAACGGGCTTTTCACAAAAACAGGGAAGACGTAAAAAAAACACCTTGGTGTTCGAGGCAAAACACCTTATGTTTTGAGAGAAAACACCTTATGGTTTTGAATCAAACACCTTGGTGTTTGGACCAAAACACCTTGGTGTTTGGAGTAACTCACCTTGGTGTTTTTTGAAGAAATTTATCTTGCTTTTTAGAATTGCATAAATACCACATAAATATTCGAATTCTATTCAATTTTATCCTTCTTGACCCTCTTAAACTTCAAATCATTAACCTTAATCTTCACAGCGTCCGGAGAAACAGCCAACTGCCCCTTTCGATCGTAAATAATTTCCGATCTCGCCAACAAAGGCACCTCCTCCACATT
>Ga0302286_10000625_pt1 | contig 28594 bp, 15 predicted proteins | sample III_Fen_E2_3_FD_198765 | JGI IMG/M metagenome (GOLD analysis project Ga0302286, IMG submission 198765) | Peat permafrost microbial communities from Stordalen Mire near Abisko, Sweden - III_Fen_E2_3 | ecosystem: Environmental > Terrestrial > Soil > Wetlands > Permafrost | place: Sweden: Abisko...
GGAGTAAACGTGTAGTCCGCGATTCCAACAGTAGCAGTTGAAATAACCGAAGGCGACCACGTCCCAACAATTCCATTCTTCGATGTTGTTGGCAAAACCGGAGCAACACTGTTCTTGCAAAGCGAAGCTACAACATCAAAAGTCGGCACAGTCAAATCCGTAACCTGAACTGAAAGAACTACAGTTGTAGCGCATTGCCCGGCATTTGGAGTAAATGTATAGTCCGCTGTTCCAACAATTGCCGTAGAAATAACCGAAGGTGAACATGTTCCAACAATATCATTCCTCGATGTTGTTGTTAATAACGGAGCTACACTGTTTTTGCAAAGCAAAGGAATTGCATCAAAAGTTGGTACGACTGGTTCCGTTACAACAACCGACAAAATTGTTCCGGAAGCATTTTGACCGGTATTCGGTGTAAAAGTGTAGCTCATCATTCCAACCGCAATTGTTGAGATAACAGCCGGAGACCATACCCCAACAATACCATTCTTTGAAGTCGTGGATAGAGCCGGAGCTATGCTGTTTCTACAAAGCGAACCGATCTCATCAAAAACCGGGATAATCAAATTGGTAATTTCAATAGTCTTGACAACCGGGATTGCGCATTGTCCGGGATCCGGGGTAAACGTGTAATTCGTTGTCCCGACAGTAGATGTCGAAATTGTAGATGGAACCCACGTTCCAACAATCCCATTATTAGAAGTACCTGGCAACACCGGAGCTGTACTGTTTTGGTAAAGCGAACTTACCAATGAAAATATTGGAGCCTGAAAATCCACAGTTTCAATAGATTTTACAATCGGAGCAGCACATTGACCGGCATTGGGAGTAAACGTGTAGTCCGCGATTCCAACAGTAGCAGTTGAAATAACCGAAGGCGACCACGTCCCAACAATTCCATTCTTCGATGTTGTTGGCAAAACCGGAGCAACACTGTTCTTGCAAAGCGAAGGAATTGCATCAAAAGCAGGAATAATCAAGTCTGTAACCGGTACTGAAAGAACAGCAGTCGTTGCACACTGCCCGAAATTTGGAGTAAACGTGTAATCTGTTGTTCCAACCACCGCCGTCGAAATTGCCGATGGAGACCATGTTCCAACAATTCCATTCTTCGATGTTGTTGGTAAAACCGGAGCTGTACTGTTCTTACAAAGCGAAGAAATTGCATCAAATGTTGGCTCGACTAGTTCTGTTACAACAATCGACAAAATTATTCCCGAAGCATTTTGACCGGTAATCGGTGTAAAGGTGTAGTTCATCGTTCTAACCGTAGCTGTTGAGATAACTGCCGGAGACCAAACTCCAACAATGCCATTCTTTGATGTCGATGGCAATACCGGTGCTGCGCTATTTTTGCAAAGTGTCGCTATCTCATCAAAAACCGGGATAATCAAATTGGTAATTTCAATAGTCTTGACAACCGGGATTGCGCATTGTCCGGCATTTGGAGTAAACGTATAATTCGTTATTCCGACAGTAGATGTCGAAATTGTAGATGGAACCCAAGTTCCAGCAATTCCATTATTAGAAGTACCTGGCAACACCGAAGCTACACTATTTTGGTAAAGCGAACTTACCAATGAAAATATTGGAGTCTGAAAATCCACAATTTCAATAGATTTTACAATCTGAGCAGCACATTGCCCGGCATTGGGCATAAATGTGTAGTCCGCTGTTCCAACAATTGCAGTTAAAATAACCGATGGCGACCACGTTCCAACAATTCCATTCTTCGATGTTGTTGGCAAAACCGGAGCTGCACTGTTCTTGCAAAGTGAAGGAATTGCATCGAAAGTCGGCACGACTGGCTCTGTTACAACAACCGACAAGATTGTTCCGGAAGCATTTTGACCGGTATTAGGTGTAAAGGTGTAGTTCATCGTTCCAACCGCAATTGTTGAGATAACTGCGGGAGACCAACTTCCAACAATACCATTCTTTGATATTGTTGGCAATACCGGTGCTGCGCTATTTTTACAAAGTGGAGCTATATCATCAAAACTCGGGATAATCAAATTGGTAATTTCAATAGCCTTGACAACCGGGATTGCGCATTGTCCGGGATTCGGGGTAAACGTGTAACTCGTTGTTCCAACAATCGCTGTCGAAATTACTGATGGATTCCATGTTCCAATAACGCCATTATTAGAAGTACCTGGCAACACCGGAGCTACACTGTTTTGGTAAAGCGAGCTTACCAATGAAAATATTGGAGTTATAAAATCCGCAATTTCAATGGATTTTAAAACCGGAGCCGCACATTGCCCGGAATTTGGAGTAAATGTATAATCCGTTGTACCAACCGTGGACGTTGAGATAACCGACGGACTCCACATTCCAGTAATCCCATTATTAGATGTCGCCGGCAAAACCGGAGCAACACTGTTCTTGCAAAGCGAAGCTACAACATCAAAAGTCGGCACAATTAAATCTGTAACCTGAACTGAAAGAACAGCAGTTGTTGCACACTGCCCGAAATTTGGAGTAAACGTATAATCTGTTGTTCCAACAATTGCCGTTGAAATAACCGATGGCGACCAAACTCCAGCAATTCCATTCTTCGAAATTGCTGGCAATACTGGAGCTGCACTATTCTTACAAATTGTAGCAATTGCATCGAAAGTTGGCACGACTGGTTCTGTTACAACAATCGACAAGATTGTTCCGGAAGCATTTTGACCGGGATTAGGTGTAAAGGTGTAGTTCAGCATTCCGACCGAAATTGTTGAGACAACTGCCGGTGACCAAACCCCAACAATACCATTCTTTGATGTCGATGGCAATACCGGTGCTGCGCTATTTTTACAAAGTGGTGCTATCTCATCAAAAACCGGGATAATCAAATTCGTAATTTCAATAGTCTTGACAACCGGGATTGCGCATTGTCCGGCATTTGGAGTAAACGTGTAATTCGTTGTTCCGACAGTAGATGTCGAAATTGTAGATGGAACCCAAGTTCCAGCAATTCCATTATTAGAAGTACCTGGCAACACCGGAGCTACACTGTTTTGGTAAAGCGAACTTACCAATGAAAATATTGGAGTTTGAAAATCCGTAATTTCAATGGAATTCATAATCGGAGCGGCACATTGCCCAACATTGGGCGTAAATGTGTAATCTGTTGTCCCGACAATTGCCGTCGAAATAACCGAAGGCGACCACGTCCCAACAATTCCATTCATCGATGTTGTTGGCAAAACCGGAGCAACACTGTTCTTGCAAAGCGAAGCTACAACATCAAAAGTCGGCACAATTAAATCTGTAACCTGTACTGAAAGAACAGCAGTTGTTGCACACTGCCCGAAATTTTGAGTAAACGTATAGTCCGTTGTGCCAACCGTGGACGTCGAAATAACCGATGGATTCCACATTCCAGCAATCCCATTCTTCGATGTCGTTGGCAAAACCAATGCCGCACTGTTCTTGCAAAGCGAAGGAATTGCATTAAAAGTTGGAACAATTAAATCTATAACCTGAACTGAAAGAACAGCAGTTGTTGCACACTGCCCGAAATTTGGAGTAAACGTATAATCTGTTGTTCCAACCACCGCCGTCGAAATGACCGATGGCGACCACGTTCCAACAATACCATTCTTCGATGTAGTTGGTAAAACCGGAGTAGCACTGTTCTTGCAAAGCGAAGCTACAACATCAAAAGTCGGCACAATTAAATCTGTAACCTGTACTGAAAGAACAGCAGTGCTAGCACATTGTCCAGCATTGGGAGTAAATGTGTAATCTGTTGTTCCAATATTTGTGGTTGAAATAACTGATGGCGACCATGTTCCTGCAATCCCATTCATTGATATCGTCGGCAGAACCGGAACAACACTATTCTTGCAAAGCGGAGCAATTGCATCAAAAGTCGGCACAGTCAAATCCGTAACCTGAACTGAAAGAACTACAGTTGTAGCGCATTGTCCAGCATTCGGAGTGAATGTATAATCTGTTGTCCCAACAATTGCAGTTGAAATAACCGATGGTGAACATGTTCCTGCAATGCCATTCGTTGATATTGTTGGCAATGCCGGAGCTACGCTGTTTTTACAAAGTGGGTCGATTACATCAAAAGTTGGTGTAACCCAATCGGCAGATGGTCTGACCGTAATCAAAACAGCAGTGCTGAAAACCGATCCACAGGAATATGCCCCCACATCAGTTGCTACAATTCGGTAATAGGTCGAAGTTTTCAAAGCTTCAGGCTGATAAGAGAGTGAATTCGTCCCTCCAAGAAGTATCCAATTCAAATTATCTGAACTACTTTGCCATTGGTACGAGTAACTTGTTCCAGAACCACCGGTTGCAGCACCAGCCACAAGCAATGCAGACGAAGTATCGTAGCAAATGGTTTGATTTCCGTTTATAACCGGAGCTTGTAATGCCGAAAGCACCGTTAATTTTCGGGTTCGGTTATCGCTGGTCACATTACAATCAGCTCCGGAAGAATGAAAAACAACCGTCACTTTATATTCGCCACTCTCATTAGGGGTGGCCTCAGTAAAAACCAATCGGTTAGTGGCGGCTCCTGAAATCACACCACCATCGGTGAGATCAGACCAAACGCCTACAGAAGTCTTCTTTTTCCACTGATAAGAAACCACATTCGAAGGATAAGATGTCGTAACCTGATAAGAGAAATCATTCCCGGGACAAATAACCGAATTGGTTTTTGAAGGAATCGAAGCTAAGGGAATTACATCGGTAATTTCATTGATTCTTAAGACTGCCGAATTGGACGTTTCGCTATAGCTTCCGTCAGCGACCACAACCCGATATTGCGTACCATCTGGAGAATTTGCACTTCCGGCATTCTGAATACGAATTGTTCCCGGCGAGGGATATGACACATTAGGATCAATCGGAATGTTTGAAAAATTCGAATCCGCAGGTTTCTTCCGTTGCCAGGTATAGGTTAATCCGGATCCGGTTGCTTCAACTGAAAAACTTACAATCCGCTCAGAACATTCCAGTTTATCGACTGGCTGTTGATTGATTGTTATGGAAGACGTAACATCAGATTTTGAACCCCCAGAATTAGATTTCACTTCACTGATGCCCCTGGGTTCAACAAACGCACAATTTACTCCCGCCAGATAAGTATATGTTACTGAAATAGTAAAAGGCTGTAAAGTCTGTACATTTCCATAGTTAATTCCGACCAAAAGAAGAAACAAAAAGCTCACAAGTATTTGACCAAATGAACCCATAACACCGTGACTTCAATCCACACAAAATCATTCCAGAATTCAAGTAACCCAATTAAAAATTGAGTAACCAGCAAGAAGAACCGCCGAGATCTGTACACGAGCCCTCCAGGCAAAGTGTGCCAAGAGAATTTCAAAAAACAACCGTAATTACATCGCCGCCATTACTTTCCCCTTTTGCCGACTCGTAATCGTGTAGATTGATGCCATTCAGGATAAATGCAAGCTCTGTTTTTAAGTAGAAGCCAGAGTTTCATAAGCCAAACCTATTTTCCGAATAGCCCAGGAACTAAATATACAAAATCTTCCACAAACAAAAAAACACATTCTTTTCATACGACTAATACATAGCAAGTTAAAACAACAATGTATTTTTTCCCAACAATGAAATTGAAAAAAAATTTCTTTTGCATACATTTTTAAAGAAAAATTTCAGAGAAATACTTCGACGAATGAATATCTTTCGGAAATTTTCTGAATAACGACAAAAGCAGATAACGTAAACCATTTTTTATTCTAAACTACCATAAAGCAAAAACGATGGCATCAAACAGAAGAGACTTTCTCCGGAATACCTTACTAGGCACCGGAGTTCTGGCAACCGGTCTGGCCGGACACGCAGCTACAATAAGTAGCACTTCAAGTTCAGAACGCAAAGGGAATAACCCGAAACAACAGTTCAACATGAGCGGATATGCCGCACCAAAACTGGACAAAGTTCGCATTGGCTTTGTTGGCTTAGGCCAGCGCGGTCCCGGTGCCGTTGAACGCATGTCGTATATCGATGGTGTGGAAATTATAGCCTTGTGCGATGTTTATGAAGACCGCGTTGAAAAATGCCAAAAGATCTTAGAGAAACAAGGACTTCCAAAAGCAAAATCATATTCAGGATCGAAAGAAGCCTGGAAAGAAATGTGCCAAAATCCGGATATCGATCTGATTTATATCACAACTTCCTGGGCCTGGCACACTCCAATCGCAGTATATGCTATGGAACACGGCAAGCATGCAGCCACAGAAGTTCCGGCAGCATTAACCATCGACCAGTGCTGGCAGTTGGTTGAAACATCAGAACGGACTAAAAAGCATTGCATGATGCTCGAAAATTGCTGTTACGATTTCTTCGAACTGTTAACTCTAAACATGGCTCGTCAAGGCTATTTTGGCGAAATTATACATGGAGAAGGTGCTTACATTCACAACCTGCTGGGATTGAATTTTGACAAAAATGGGTATGCTGAAATGTGGCGATTAAAAGAAAATCAAAAACGCAACGGAAATTTATACCCAACTCACGGCCTTGGACCAATTTGTCAGGTGATGAATATCAACCGTGGCGACCAGATGGAATACCTGACATCGATGTCTTCGAACGATTTCATGATGGCTGCCAAAGCGAAAGAACTTGCCGCCAAAGATAGTTTCTTCAATGAATTCACAACGGATCATTACCGTGGCAATATGAATACTACCACTGTTCGCACCTATAAAGGACGCACAATCATGATTCAGCATGATGTCACCAGCCCTCGCCCCTACTCGCGGATTCATCTGGTCAGCGGAACAAAAGGGGTTGCTTCAAAATGGCCGGAACCCGCTCGCATAGCTATTGCTCATGAATGGTTAAATGACGATGAAATGAAAAAACTGGAAGAACAATACACTCCGGAAATCGTCAAACTGATTGGGGAAATGGCTAAAAAAGTTGGCGGACACGGCGGAATGGACTTCATGATGGACTGGCGTTTAATCGACTGTCTGCGCAATGGACTTCCATTGGATCAAAATGTGTACGATGCAGCCTTATGGAGTGCAATTGCACCACTGAGCGAAAAATCGGTTGCTAGCCGTTCCAACTCGGTTGACATTCCTGATTTCACCAATGGTGCATGGAAAACCAATGCTCCTGTTGAATTAACACTAAAAGGTGGAGGTACAACCGGGGTGAAATCGAAAGCTGCAGGAGGCTCCAAACAATTAAAAATCTAAAGCAAATAGTAAATTCAAAAAAAATCTCGACAAAGCTAATTTGCCGAGATTTTTTTTTAGCATTACCCAAGATCAACTTGTCTTTAGAATACAAATACTGATCATCAGAAGAAGACCAGTCTCATCAGCAAACCTCATACGAATCTAATTATCCGGAATTAAAAGTTTGCTTTATCCGGAGCGAACCACAACCGAGTTGCAATATTATCCGGACCGCCCAGTTTGATTGTTGCATCAGCTATTCCAGCGACATTTCCGGTACGTTCTGAATTCACGAAAGGCATACGTTTAATCCATTCGCCTTGTGGAATTACACCCCAATCCGAGTTACTGTCATTTTTATAAACCGTTGGGATTTTAGGATAACCGGTTCTGCGGAAATCAGCCCAAGGTTCATTCGGGTTGAAGAACCCAGCAATCCATTTCTGTGTGATTATCTTTTCTAGCTTTAATTCTTTAGCATCAGCTTCATTCCATTTAACAGTAACAGTTGAACGGGATTTAAAGCAATTGATTACACCATCATATTTCGGATCGACATAATCAATCGGCTTGCTAGTTTCGTCAGCCAAATAAGTGTCAACACCTCCGGCACCCCAGTCTTCGAACGATGCCTTAATCCCTTTTTCGTAGTTAGTTTTAGCATCACCGGCACCAATCCATCCTCTTAAAGAAGCTTCAGCAAGATCAAAATAGACCTCAGATGCAGCAAGGTAATTGCGTTTTGTAATCGTCTTGAAACTTTCATTGATTTTCGAGAATGCGGTATGATCGTCTTTCGCAACTAAACTGGCCCCATTGCGAATTCCTTTGTATGGGAAAGCCGGATGATCGTTATATACCTTGTCATCAGTTGCTGGCTGGAAGTATTTACCAATACGGGGGTCTTTCAAACCCACAAGGAACGATTCCATACCTGCCGACATGCGGGTATCATCCCATTCGAAACAGATAACAGAAAGATACAATTTACCACCGTAAAGAGAAATCGTCATGTTATCTGAGTTAGCGGTAATCAAACCAGCCGGGTCAGCAATTGCTTTTTCTCCCTGAATTTTAGCCAAAGCCGGAGCCGCTTTTGAAATACGAATAGCCAAACGCAAACGTAATGAGTTGACAAATTTTTGCCATTTGGTAACATCACCACCATAGCTGGCATCGAATTTATTCATCCCGACATAGGTTTTATTTGCTGCAAATACAGCTTGAATTTCATCCAGTTGGGTAAAGAATTTATTGTACAAATCGGGTTCGCTATCATACTTCACAACCGATTCTGATGAACCGTAATTTGAATAAATAACAGGTCCGTGGTATGTCGTTAATCTGGACATCCCCATAATCTGAATCAGTTTAGCCCACGACGAGAAAACAGTGTAACCTCCTCCATCGGCAATTTTTATAACCTGATTCGCAGGAGCCATCAAAGCCCCATAAATACGATCCCAATAGATATTCCAGCGAATGTAATAAGTCGTATTATTTATACCACCAACAAATCTTGTTGGCGTAGCCATGTAATCGCAAAACGATTCTGCAACAAGGTTCTCTTCAATCTGATGTCCAAAAATATTACCCAGCAAGGATGGATAGTAAGCACCAATATGGTTAAAATCCTGATGAAGCGATTCTTCGGTGATTTCATAAGGGTTGGTATTTGCCTCTTCAAATTGATTACTACAGGCAGTCAAAAAGAATATTGTCAAAAATAGGTATGCAATCGTTTTCATGGGATCAATGGATCAAAGTGAGATTTTAATAGTGAAGCCAAAAGTTCTGGTAGCAGGTACATTGAAATTGTCCAACGACTGATTGTTCAAATCGGTACTCATAGTTAATTCCGGATCAAAAGGAGCTTTCTTATAGAGGAAGAATAAATTCTGGCCTACGATAGCGAACGATGCTGCTTTAATTGGCAAATTCAGTTTTTTCATACTAAAATCATACGATAATGCCAGTTGAGACAAGCGAATGTTGGTACGATCAAAAACATAAGCTTCAGCAATACCATTCCGATTGCCAACAGTTGTATAATACAGTTTCTCATCGATTTTATTTACTGAAGTTGTTCCTTTGATTGCATTAATCTGAACTCCACCGTTATCTCGGGCATCAGCAGAACGTTTACTGACACCATATCCATCAAGCATTGCCTCGGTCTGGCTAAAGCATTTGCCACCCATTTTAGCATTAATCAGGAAGTTTAAAGAGAACCTTTTATAGCTGAAACGATTGTTCCAACCTAAACTAAAGTCGGGTTCCAAATTCCCCATGTATTCAACATTTGCTGTTTTGCGTAGAGCACCGGTTATATCATCAAGGATAATCTGTCCACTTGCATTCCGTAGGAATTTATAGCCATATAAATCACCAATTGTACCTCCGGAATAAGTAACCGGGTAATAACCTTCGGAAGCACCAAAATCCTTGCTTACATATGAATTTCCCGAAAATAATTCAACAACCCGATTGGTATTTTTGTAAAAATTGACATTCGTTTCCCAATCAAAATCAGAAGATTTTACAGGAGTGGCAGTCAAAATGAATTCGATCCCTTTGTTCCGAATTTTACCTGAGTTTTCATAAATAGCAGCATAACCACTTCCCGGAGACACTCTGGAAACTAAGACATTGCTTGTTTCAACATTATAGTAGGTCAGATCAAATCCAAGTCTTCCATTAAAAAACTCCCAGGAGGAACCGAATTCCCAGGTATTTAATTTTTCAGGCTTAGGATCAACAAACAGATTCTGAGCACTCTGTGAAATTCCATCAGCTCCATTTGCTGCACGGAGTTGTGCAATTGTATTATAAGTTACATCGTTGTTAATTCGCGAATTTGAAATTCTGATTTTACTGAAGCTAACAAACCGGGGAAATTCAATCATCCGACTGACAATCAAAGACATCCCAGCCGACAGATAAAAATAAGAATCATTTCCTTGACCGGATAAAGCATTAGTCCAGTCGTTACGCCCTGATAAATCGAGGAAGATCATTTCCTTGTAACCGATCTGCGCGTTTCCAAATAGACCCATTCTAGTTAGCTTACCTAAAGCGGTAGATTGAATCAGAACATTAGAAGGGAGGTTCTGAAAATAGAACTCGTTGGGATAACGCAATGCAATTGTTTTACTATCGACACTAACTCCCTTTCCGAAATTCGATTGTTGGTAATTTGCGCCCAGGATTCCAGTTATGCTGACGTTGTTGAATTTATTCTGATAAGTAAACATTCCGTCGCTGAAGGTTTGCTCGTCGTTATATTTTTTATAACTCCACCGTCCGTTTCCCGATACATTGATCGGATTTGAACCGGCAAAGAATTTCTGTTCGTACGATTTTTCAGCAAAATCATAACTCAACCTAGCCTGGAAACTCAGGCACTTAGTAATATCATAGTCAACAGTAACACTTGCTATCACTCTTTTAGTCAGGTCTTCTTTGGGCTGTTTGTTGATGATCCAGTATGGATTCGATTGAAACTGATCGTTTGAAAACCAGTTTTGAAGGTACATGTTCCGATCTTTATTAAACACCTGATAGTTATCCTTATACAAATCAAAATTTTTGTCACGCGGAAACAAATACAAACCAGTCAACGGGTTTAGGTAATATCCGGCGGTATTACGGTTTTCGACCTTCTCTGTGGTCAACATCACATTCGAACGAATCGTCAGCTTGTCATCCAGTAATTTGGTTGATTGTTGAAAAGTAACATTATTCTTCTGATACTTATTGTTTTGAATAACTCCAGCAGCAGAAGTATTCCCATAAGAAAAATAAGCTGTAGTCTTATTATTTCCTCCACTGACAGACACCGTGTTGATCAGGGTTGATCCGGTTTGAAAAAAATCGTTCACATAGTTACTGGCGTAATTTCCTTTGGTATAAGACCAGCTTTCGTTCGACCCACCTTCACTACCATAAGAAAATTGCAATTCCGGAGTTTTAATAACACGTTCCATAATGGTGCTTGAACTAAAACAAATGCTGGTCTTTCCATCCTGACCTTTCTTTGTAGTAATCATTACCACACCATTAGCTCCCTGGCTACCATAAAGTACAGTAGCATTTGAACTTTTAAGTACACTGATGCTTTCGATATCGTCTGCATTGATCTGAGATAAACCGTCACCTTCATCAATCCCTCCCCACATATCCGGTTGGATACCTTTACGGTTAACTATCGGAACGCCATCAATAACAAACAAAGGTTCACTGATCTGGCTCAACGATTTGACACCTCTTAAAACGACACGCGTTGATCCACCAACACCAGAACTACTCTTTTTAATTTCGAGTCCCGCTATTTTGCCACTCAAACTATTCATGAAATTGATGTCTTTCGATTTCATTATTTCCTCGCCGGAGACCTGCTGTATTGAACAGGCCAGTGTCTTTTTATCGCGTTGAATACCCAATTCAGTAGCTATCGTTTCGTCATTGTCAACGCGTTTTCTGGCTAGCTTAACATTAATATCGGTACGAGCATCTAAAACTTCTTCCTGGGTTATCATTCCATCGAACGAAAAGACCAATATTTTTCCGGCTACTGGAATATCTAATGAATATTGGCCATAATAATTGGTAATTGTTCCAGTTGTAGTTCCTTTCACAGATACAGCTACTCCTGAAATAGCGTCGCCTGCCATGTCAGTTACTTTTCCTTTGACTGTCATGTTCGGTTGTTCCTTTTCTACCGAACTCAAGTTCTGATGAACATCGGTTGCCGTCCGAGCTGAAACCAAATTGGCCGAACAAATAGCAATCAAGAAAAAGCTAAATCCTACTATTTTAAAAATCGCGCCCCCGCTTTGAGTAATAGTCACCAACGGTCCACAAAAAATGATTTTGCCCGAAGATTTGAAACTATTTATGAAGCTTTTTAACATGTCATTTTTATCATTTATTCTAGATATGAACCAAGAGCTGCAAATTAAGGGAAACAGAAACAATCGAAAAAACAATTAGCAATCTAAAATTAGCAACTAAAACCGTATTCTTATACAATGCAATAACGAAAATGTCACAAAGTAAAAAATATTGTAAAAAAAGGAGAGGCTGACACTCATAGGAGATCAGCCTCTTCAATTTATTCAAAGCTTATGCGAAAGCCAACTATTAGAAATTAGCTTTACCAGTATCCCACCATAAACGGGTACTGATAAGGTCAGGTCCACCAAGTTTTGTAGTAGCATCAGCAACACCGGGAGCGTTGCTAGTTCTTTCCTTGGGAAGGAAAGGCATCCTTTTAATCCATTCATCAGCAGGAATAACACCCCAATCAGGACTGCTAGAGTTATTGGCTACATGAGGAATTTTGGGATAACCAGTTCTTCTGAAGTCACACCACGATTCAAGCGCATTGGTGAAGTTATTAACCCACTTCTGAGTAATAATTTTTTCCAATTTCAACTCATTGTTGTCGCCATCATTCCATGCTACCGTAATCGTTGAAAGCGGAGTGAAATTATTTCTTGCATCCTTTGGATCGACATAACTAGTTGGTTTGCTTGTAGCATCAGCAAGGTAAGCATCAACTCCACCTGCACCCCAATCGGCAAATGAAAGTTTAACCCCATTTTCATAGTTGGTCTTTGCATCACCAGCTCCAGTCCAGCCACGAAGAGCGGCTTCCGCTTTTAGGAAACTGACTTCTGCAGCAGTAATAGATCTTCTGGTCTGTGCTGTCTGAAAATCATCAGAAACTCTGGAATAAGGAATCCGATCACCTTTTGCATTGAGATAAGCACCATTTCGGATTCCTAGATAGCTATAAGCAGCAAGTGAAGGATCCTGAGTAACATTAGGCCCTTGAAAAAATTTGGAAACGCGGCCATCTTTTAATCCAAGCAAGAAGGATTGCATAACAGCCCCCATTCGGGTATCGTCCCATTCGAAACAAATTACAGCCATATACATTTTATTGCCCATCAACGAAATATTAAGATTATCAGCATTCGTGGTTATTAATCCTGCAGGATCGCTCATCGCTTTTTCGCCTTGTGCTTTAGCAAGAGCCGGAGCTACTTTTGAGATACGCATAGCCAATCTCAAACGAAGTGAATTCGCAACTTTCATCCATGCACCAATATCCCCTTTGTAGCTAGGATCGAACTTTACAAAACCTTTGTAATCTTTATTTGCTGCAAAATCAGTTTGAATAGAGTCTAATTGAGCAAAAAACAAGTTGTACAAATCCGACTCTTTATCATACATGATGTTTTCATCAGGTTTCCCATAATTGGAATAGATTACCGGTCCATGAATAGCAGTCAGTTTCGATACCGAAAGTATCCGGATCAATTTTGCCCAAGAAGCAAAACGAGGTAAATCATATTTTTTTGCTAATGAGATTACCTGCTTAGAAGGAGACATTACATTGTTATAAACACGATTCCAATAATCGTTCCAACGAATATAATAGGTCGTATTATTGCTGTTTCCGGCAAAAGGAGTTGGGGTGTTCAAATAACCCATCCAGGAATCCTGACACAAATCTTCTTCAATCTGGTGTCCGTTTAAATTAAACAACAGTCCAGAGAAAGAACCACCAACTAAGTTATTCTCCTGAAGGAGCAATTCATTGGAAATTTGATAAGGATCCTGATTTTCACTTACAAAATCCTTAGTACACGATGCAAGAACTCCTAGGAATAATAATATTATAAATAATTTTTTCATATCCAATATTTTTAAGGTTTTAGAAAGTGAACTTTAAGTTAAACCCAAAAGTTCTTGTAGAAGGCATGCTGAATACCTCGTTTGATTGCATGCTATTGGAGGTACTCATAGAGTTTTCAGGATCGTAAGGTGCTTTTTTGTAGAAGAAGAACAGGTTTCTTCCAACCAATGAAAATGAAGCATCTTTAATTGGCAATTTAAGTTTCTGCACATCAAGATTATATCCAAAAACCAATTGAGCCAATCTGACATTCGTTCTTGAGAAAATATAAGGTTCCATAATTCCATTACGATCACCAACTGCCTTATAATAAAGAGCAGGATCAATAGAAGTTACAGCAGTTGTTCCCTGAATTGCATTGATTGGCATTGTTTTGCCAGCATCGCGAAGATCACCTGTACGTTTGCTTACACCGTATGAATCAAGGAAAGCCTCCGTTTTTGAAAATGCTTTTCCTCCGAATTTACCGTTAACCAACGCACTGATGTAGAAATTTTTAAAGTTGATGGTATTGTTCCAACCCAAAATAAAATCAGGATTAACATTTCCAACTTTTTCCTGGTCTTTAGTTTTAGTCGGCATCCCTTTATCATCAAGAATAATCTGACCGGCAGCATTTTTGGCAAAATTATAAATGTAAATATCGTTGAATGATCCTCCGGCCTTTTTTATAGTAGCGAAGCCTTCGTCGTCCCCACCTGTCTTATAATCAGGCATCGAAGCAATTAATTCTACAATTTTGTTCTTATTCTGTGATAAATTCACCGACGATTTCCAACTTACATTTTTAGTTCTGACAGGTTCTGCATCAACAGTAAGCTCAAAGCCTTTATTAGTTATTTTACCTGCATTCACATAATACGTCTTATACCCAGAGCCTGAAGGAGCATCCAGTTCAAGGAATTGATTTTTGCTAATGTCGCTATAATAGGTAAATTCGATTCCAGCTCTTCCTTTGAAAAATCTCAATTCAGCTCCAACTTCGGTACTCGTTATCTTTTCAGGTTTCATCGTAGTAAAAGGAACCTGATTATTAAAACTAAAATCCAATAAATTTACAGTATTCCATGGATTCACCCTATTAAAAGGCACTTCGTTAGCGGTTTTTGAAGAAGATGCCCTAACCTTCGCAAAAGAAATTACTTCGGGTAATTTCACCATCTGGCTGACAATACCAGTAAGACCTACTGCTGGATAGAAATACGAATCATTCCCGGTTAATGCCAGAGTTGAAGCCCAGTCGTTACGTCCTGAAAGATCCAAAAACAACATATCTTTATACCCGATCTGGACATTGCCAAAAGCTCCTTCTTTGATTGCCCGATTGATCGACTGATTAAAAACAACATTCGATGGCATATTAGAAAAAGCATAGAAATTTGGATACTTTAAACTAGAGCCACCATTAGAAACACTCATCCCGTCGTTAAGAATGGTATGTTGGTAACTTGCCCCAGCCAGAGCAGTTAAACTGAAATCGCCAAAAGTATTGTTATAACTAAGAATTCCATCAGTATAAAATGCACGGTCATTGTATTTGGAATAATTCCATTTCCCATTAGGACTAACACTTACAGAATTTCCTCCTGCGGCAAAACGGTAATCATTGACTCTATTGTTGTAATCAACATTACCTCTGACTTCAAATTTCATGTGACTAGAAATGTCCCAAGCCAATTTCAAGCTGGCAATTGCACGATAAGAGGTATTTAATTTCGGATCGTTATAAAGCTCCCAGTAAGGATTGTTTTGTTTTTCTTCGGACGAATACCAGTTCATCTGATATAAATTCCGGTCTTTATTGAAAACCTGATAGTTTGTTTTATAGTCTTCAAAATTCCGTTCGCGGGCGAATAAATACAATCCGGTAAGCGGGTTGTTGTAGTAACCTGCACCTGGGCGGTTATGAGTTGTTTCATTTGAAAACATCACCTTAGAACTGATGTTAACCTTGTCGTTAAATAACTTACTCGATTGGTTGAACGAAAAGTTATGCTTTGAGTATCTGTTCGTTGGCATTACGCCTGAGGCAGAAACATTTGAATACGAAAAATAGGTAGTTGTTTTGTCATTTCCACCACTTACCGACACCGAGTTGGTTGCGGTAACTCCTGTACGGAAGAAATCTTTGATATATGAGCTACCATAGTTTCCTGCTTTTTTTGACCAGCTGTAATCGGAACCTCCATCAGCGCCATACTTGTACTGAAATTCTGGCAATCCTGAAACTGATTCCAACATTGTACTGGAACTTACACTAACATCTACTTTTCCAGCTTTACCTTTTTTGGTAGTAATCAATACAACACCATTAGCACCTTCACTACCGTAAAGAATAGATGCGTTGGCACCTTTCAGAACGTTGATGCTTTCGATATCATCACTATTCAATGAAGATAGTCCATCACCACTATCGGTGCCACCATAAGAACCAGGTTGATCACCTTTATTATTAATCATTGGAATACCATCAATAACATAAAGAGGTTCACTGAGTCCACTAAGTGATTTATTTCCCCTTAACACTACTTTAGTTGAACCTCCAGCACCTGAACTACTTACTTTAATATCAAGACCTGAAGTTTTTCCGCTAAGAGCATTCATAAAGTTTGCATCTCTTGCTTTCATCATTTCTTCTCCGGAAACTTGCTGAGAAGCATAAGTCAAAGTCTTTTTTTCACGTTTAATACCCAATGCAGTAACAACAACTTCATCAACGCCGAAAGTTTCATTTTTCAGCATAACATCAATTTCATTGCGGGTATCCAGAACAACTTCCTGAGTAGTCATTCCTACAAATGAGAAAACCAGAGTTTTCGCAGTAGCAGGGACATCCAGAGAATATTGTCCTTCACTATTCGTAATTGTACCTACGGTTGTTCCCTTAACAAGAACAGAAACCCCAGGAACAGGGGCATTGGTATCATCAGATACTTTACCTTTAATAACCCTTTTTTGCTGCTCGGCTTGCACCCGATTCTGACTGGAATCAGGAGTTGAGATGGCTTTTGCAGAGGCAAAATTAGCCAGGAATGTAACAAACAAAGACAGAACACCGATTCTCAAGAACCTTAAAGTTCTAATTCCCAATTTTCTTAGCGGGACAAATGATTCACAATGGTTCATTTTTTTCATAAATTTGGAAAATTTGTAATTAATAATGTTGCATCAAGCAATGTTATTTCACACGTGTCGGAAGAAGGTGCAACTTCTTTCGACATTTTTTCTTCTAACGCATTCATCATAGGCAATATTTATTTAAATTCTGGTTATTAGTATTTTATCATCCACAGTTTCTACTTTAACATTAATAAACTCTGCAATAATCGCGAGAACCTGAGTCGCAGAATTTCGAAAATCAAGATTCCCGGTAAAAGTCTCATCTGCTAAGGTCTGATCGTTCATTTGAATGGATACATTATAATATCTGGATAGTTTCTTAATAATATCTACCAACGACTGTTTTTCACAAGCGATATAACCATCTTTCCATGAAGTATAAAGTCTGGCCTTTACCTGTGTTTGCTTTATCCCGCTTTCTGTCGAACTATAAACAGCCTTCATTCCCGGGGTCATTGTAAGTTTCGAGGAATTTAAAAATGAACTGGTATTATACTTCATTTCAACAGAACCACATTCTAAAACTGTCGTCGTTGTTTGATCATCACCATATGCTGAAATATCAAAAACAGTTCCCAGCACCTTTACTTCAACATCATGAGTGATAACATGAAAAGGCTTATTTTTATCGTGAGCGACATTAAAAACAGCTTCACCTTCCAGATAGACTTCACGTTTTTCCTGAGCAAAAAAAGCAGGATAAACCAACTTTGACCCTGAATTTAACCAAACTAAACTACTATCAGAGAGCATAATTTGAGTCCTTTTCCCATAAGGAACAATAACAGTATTGTAAATCACCTTATCCACGTCAACAACCTGACGTACCTGATTCGAGTCAACCCGAACGTCACTTCCATTTTCAGCATACGCAATTCTCGAATCAGTTGATTTAATCTGAATTTCTTCATCTCCGGAAAGAATTAAGCGAGTATTCCCTGTCAAATCTTCAATTGGGTTATTCTGAACATATGCCTTTATTTCCGGGACTCCATTGATCATTAAAGTAGCAGGAATCCCAATAACAAGAAGAAGAATTGCAGCAGCACTAATCCGGATTAATAACAACTTGCGTTTAGCAGTAGCAATCGTTCGTACAATTCGCTTACCAAGAAACTCCTTTTGTGAATGAGTAAAAACGACATCCTTCTCACTAAGTGTCCCTAGTATTTGCCTGGCTTTTATATACTCCTCATCACAGGTGTCAATCAGCGGATCCTCATTTTTAATCTTCTCCACCAAAAGATCGTCTGTCAGGATATCTTCAGCTTTCTTTTTCCAATGTTTATTCTCCATTTTAAGGCAATTCTGTTTGGTCGTTTTATCTTCAGAAACAACTTGTAACAACCCTAAGAAGAATTTTAGAAAAACATAGACACGAAAAATTAACTTTTTTTCACTTTTTTACTTTTATTTTTGCCGGCAAGCCACAAAACGCTGAATAAAAGCATATTAAATAATTAAACTTAATTGAAATGGCAAAGTAACTATTGGCAATTATTCGTTCCCTCTTAGCGAAACTTGGCGAAGTTTACTTGGCAGTTCTTTGCGTTTGAAATTTATTACCGCAAAGTTTCACAAAGTTTCGCAAAGGGGGAATTGGGTATTTGCTTCCAGGTAAGTTGCCGGATATTCAATTTAAATTGAATGGCTAAAAATTAAAATGAGGTTTATCAAAACCTAAAAATAGACCTGAATATTAAAGCCAAATGTGCGGGTAGAAGGAATACTGAAATTATCAAGAGCCTGATCACTAATGAGTGTATTAAGTGTAATTTCAGGATCGAAAGGGGCATCTTTATAAATGAAAAATAGATTCTGGCCAGTTAATGATAAACTAGCTACCTTAATTGCTGCCTTGGGAAAATAAAAATCGTAGGCAAGTGTTACCTGAGCCAATCGAATATTGGTTCGGCTGTAGGTATAAGGTTCTTTTATTCCATCGCGATCACCGATTACTGAATAATATTGCCGGGCATCCATTTTATGAATTTCTTCACCATCAGGCATAACCGCATTAATATCAACACCACCATGATCCCTTGCCTCAGCCGTTCGTTTACTTACACCATAACCATCCAACATGGCTTCAGTTTGGCTAACGACCTTCCCTCCTATTTTCCCATTAAGCAAAAAATCGATCGACAGATTTTTATATTTCAAGGAATTGTTCAGCCCAATTCCAAGTTTTGGATTCGAATTTCCAATGTATTCCTTTTTCGTTGTCTTTTGAACATCGCCACGATAATCCAGCTTGATCCTATTATTTTCATCGCGCAGGAATTTATGCACGTAAATATCGCCAAAGGAACCACCCTCTTTAATAAGGAGCTGATATCCTTCATTATCAGAAAGAACAATAGGATCCTTCAAATCCGGATGGAGAGCTATAATTTTATTCCTATTTAAAGAAAAGTTCAAACTACTATGCCAACTAAAATCTTTACTTTTTAACCAAACACTATTGAATACAAGCTCCCCTCCCTTGTTAACGATTTCACCTGCGTTGACGAAATAATTGGTATACCCCGAACCTGATGATGCCGGGAGTGAAATAAACTGATCTTTACTCATGATGTTGTACAGGGTAATATCAATTCCCAATAATCCATTGAAAAACCGCCAGTCGGCTCCCAATTCAATACTATGAATCATTTCTGGTTTTAGGTTAGTAAACGGTTTCGTTGTATTGTACTGAACTCCAGATGTTGTGATTGTATTATTTTGTTTTACTTTATTGAATGGAACCTCATTCCCCACAATAGTATAGGATCCGCGCAGCTTTCCAAAGCTAATGAAATCAGGCAAATCAATCAGATTACTAATAATCCCGGTCACCCCAATTGAAGGATAGAAATACGAATCATTCCCAGTTCCATACAAGCTGGATGCCCAATCTTTTCGACCTGAGAAATCAAGAAAAGCTTTTTCCTTGTATCCTAACTGCACATTTCCAAATACACCTTTCTTGACTAAACGACTATCCAGTGTCGATTTCACTTGTACATTCCCGCCAATATTTTGGAAACAAAATTCATTGGGTATAATAAGCCCATCCGTCCCCGTACTAACACTAATTCCAAGACCATAGGTGCTTTTTTGGTAACTTGATCCCAAAACCGCGTCAACCGTTAATCCATTGAAATTATTAGAATACGAAAGAATGGCATCACCATAAATTAATTCATCGCTATATTTCTGATAATCCCAGGAACCATTTGGATGCACATTCGTCGCATTCGAACCGGCTTTATTCGTTTTTTCGTTGGTTCTTTCAGCATAATCATAATTCCCTCTCAACTGCAAATTCAAACGATCTGAAATAATAAGTTCTGTACTTAAACTCGAAATGATTCTTTTAGTCAGGTCTTCCCGTTTTTGATTCTTGATAATCCATTCAGGGTTAGATTGAAAGTGATCGGAAACATGCCAATTCTGAAGATATAAATTTCTGACTGAATTAAAAATCTGATAATTAGTTGAATAATAAGCATAATCCTTATCCCGTGGGAATAGATACAAACCAGTTAGTGGATTAGCATAATAACCTGCAGTATTCTTATTTTTGGTTAATTCCTGAATCAACATGGTATTTGTACTAACGATTAATTTATCGTCAAGTAACTTCGTCGTTTGTTTAAATGTTGCATTATACTTATCATAGTTGTTGCCTGGAACTATTCCGCCGATTGATGTATTTGAGAATGAAAAATACACGGACGTACGATCTCCACCACTCAACGTCAGTGTATTTGAGACCATGCCTCCCGATTTAAAGAAATCGTCAACATAACGACTAGGATAGTCTCCTTTCGTGTAATTCCAACTTTCAGCTGACCCATTAACTCCGCCGTAACTAAATTGAAGATCAGGCTTATCCATTATCTTTTCAAATAAAAAAGACGATCTAAAACTACCCTTAAGCTGTCCTTGATTTACTTTTTTTGTCGTAATCAGTATTACCCCATTAGCTCCCTGACTACCATACAAAACCGCAGCGTTAGCTCCCTTTAAAATGGTCATACTTTCAATATCGTCAGTATTTATTTGCGAAAGTCCATCCCCACTATCAGCACCTCCGAACATACCAAGCTGCCCACCCTTTTTATTTACCATAGGGATACCATCAATTACAAACAACGGTTCGCTCGTTTCACTCAAGGATTTATTCCCGCGCAAAGATATTTTAGTCGATCCGCCCGCGCCGGCAGCACTCTTGCTTATCTCCAAACCGGAAATTTTCCCGGATATTCCAGCCATAAAATTAACATCCCGATTCCTGGAAATATCATCTGCTTTAATTGTCTGTGTAGCATATGTCAAAGCCTTCTCAGCACGTCTCAAACCAAGTGCCGAAACCACAATTTCTTCTACATCAAGGTTATCAGAAGCCATAGAAATATTAATCACAGCTCTGTTCTTAAGAGGTTCATCAATAGATTTTAACCCAACATACGAAAAGGACAGAAACATGGTATTAACAGGAATATCAATAGAATAGTTTCCGGTAAGACTTGTAACAACACTAATATGAGTTCCCTTGACAACTACAGAAGCCCCCTGTATTGGGACTCCATCACTATCTACCACCTGCCCAACAACTGTTCGTTTCTTGATTTGATTATTGGATAAGAGAATATTTTCGGCATTAGCCGCTTCTCTATCTTTAATCAGAATAACCTGTCTGTCGAATATTTTATATTTAAGATCCGTCCCAGACAATATCTGGTCAAGAATTTCTTCGATTGTAAGATTGTTGGCATTAACAGAAACCTTTTGGGATAAATCGACCTGATTGTCTTTGAAGAAAATGATATATTCACTCTGATGCTGAATAACATCGAATACCTGTTCCAGGCTGACATGATTTAATGACATGGTCAGACGATTGTCTTGTGCTGGCAAAATGTAGCAAAAGCCTAAAAAACAAAGTAGCAATAAAAATGCTTTATTCTTCATATTTTCAACAGCTAGAAAACAATCCTATTTATAAAAAACAATGGAAGTCGTTCTATTCTATTCTGGTTAGAATTAAATTCACTCTATAAATTCAGCTTATTAAACCAGATTAAGCAATTTAGCATTTCACCTTCACAAAAACTAAACTGGGGATTGTTTTTTTCTGATTCTAATTACACGATCTGACTGAACTACTTCAACATCCATTATTTCAGAGATCATCGAAAGAACCTGAAATGCAGAATTTTTCAGATCCAAATATCCGGAAAAAATTTCATCTCCCAATTCCGGATTTTCAAATTCAATAGATACGTTATAATATCTTGATAATCTTTTCGCAATACTTTCGAGTGATTTCTTCTCCAATACAAGATATCCATCTTTCCAGGAAGTATAATCCTTGGGATTTACGGTCTTCTGAACAACAGTTTGATCTGAAATATTATATATCGCAAGCCTTCCCGGAACCATTTTTTCAGTTGATCTCCCTGACCACAACGTTTTTTTACCAATTAATTCAACCGACCCATGTTCGAGAACAGTATTAATTGTACTGTCTTCGGAATAAGCGCATAGATCAAAAACTGTCCCCAGTACCTTTACCTCCAGACTGCGAGTTAATACATGAAACGGATGTTCCTTATCCGGAGCGACTTCAAAAAGAGCTTCCCCATCGAGGAAGACTTCTCGTTTTTCCTGAGCAAAAATGGCCGGATAAATTAATTTAGAGCCTGAATTAAGCCAGACAACGCTATTATCGGATAAAATTACCCGACTTCTTTTCCCATAAGGTACAACTATCGTATTGTACGATCCAATCGGATTTTCACCCGACTCAATTTCCTTCTGAGCATCAATCTTAATTTCATTCCCATTCTTCGAATAAACAATCTTTGATTCTGGAGTCTCTATCCGAATGATTTTCTTCCCTGGAAGTATCAATTGGGTAAAATTCAAATTATTCTCTACCGAAACAGTTGATGCAAAATCACTAATATCGGATCGACCATGCAATATTAAAAACAAAGAAAGGCCAATTACCACGAACAGAATAGCAGCAGAACTAAGCCATGCCCGTGTTTTTATTCTTTTTGAGCGTTCAATGCTGGCAATAATCCGTTTATCCAACAAAGCTTTCTGATCGGCGCAAAACATTTCTTTATCAGCACCAATAGCACTAAGCAAATTCGAGGCAAATTCGCGCTCTCCCTCCACGAATTCCTCCTCACGAATATCGCCATTAAGCAATTGTTCCGAAAAGACATCATCACTAAAAATGTCCTCAACTCTCTTGGGATGATTGGATTCTTCTTTCATTTTAAACACGATCTCTTTGCAACAAAATCAAAGGATTTAATCAAATCCACCTTTGTCACGGTCCTACTTAATCGCAGGAATTCTTATACAATACAAAATCAACGCACTATTATTTATCTTTAAATCTTCTCTTATCGTTTTTACCGCTCTGTAAACCAATGTTCTGACAGACTCAACGGAAACATCCAGGATCTTCGCAATCTCAGCATACGACAATCCTACCTGGAAACGAAGCTTCAATACTTCCTGCTGATGCTCCGAAAGTTTATTCATCACATTACGGATAGCCTGAATATTTTCTTCGACATATTCCACAAGCTCAGGCTCTTCCGAAAAATTACGGTATTCATTTTCATCATTCAAAGTACTCGAATAAACAAGCTTCAAATTACCGGTTTTAGGCGAACATATCTTTCTCTTCAACGATTTAAACAAATATTTCCGTATATGATCGTTATCGGCCAAGTTCTTTCGATACTTGTAAAGATCAAAGAAAAGATCATGAATGCAATCCTTTACATGATCCTGATCCCTTGAATAAATTAAACCAAAAGAAAAAAGGACATCCGCAAACTGCATATAAAGTTCATGAAAAGCCTGAGTTTCCCCTGCCTTAATTCTTTTCCATAAAAGATAATCTGAATTGACTTCTTTTTGCATACCTGTTTATGTCTGTCGCCAAAAGTATAAATTTTAATATCAATGTATAAATATTGATGTTCGAATTTAAATTTCACACAGATGTTCTATAGCTTATCCGACAACACAACAGCAAATGTCAAGGAACAAAAAAGGTGGCATTTTTACGATATGTCACCTTTTCTCAGATACAAAAATATTTTATTGAACTTTCTTAATCCTACCCGAACCTGCAATAGATGAATCAACCAAAGCCTTACCCTTGTATGAAACATTGCCAGAGCCCGCAACCCGAACATACAAGTTCTTATTTGCTTCAACTTCGACATTTCCAGAGCCTGAAACCTTGACCGAAACATCATCGGCACTAAAATCCATTCCTTTAAAGTTTCCACTACCCGAAATTACAACACTTAAATCCTGAGCCACAGATTTTCCTGCAACTTCAACATTTCCAGAACCAGAAGTTGTAGTCTTTACCCGCTCTGCCGAAAGCTCTGAAAGACGAATATTTCCACTTCCACTTAAAGTAAGGTCGATTATCTTTGATTTTATTGCATTCTCAGCCAGAATATCACCAGATCCGGAAACATTCAACCCATTAATTTCAGGCATTGTAATGTAAATAACAATTTCGCCTGGCTGGAAAGTTTTCCAAAAAACTTCTTTAGTTGGGAACCGAACGATCAACTTACCATCTTTGACTTCAGTGATCAATTGCTCTAATGTGGAAGGTTTTGCTACAATCTCCAGATTCTGTTTTTCACCTTGTTCAAGGTGTACTTTTGCGCCTACGCGTAAAGAAATTTCAGTAAATGCCCCAACCGTTCGGGTTTGCTCATCGGCTCTTACCTGAGTTTGAATCAGGGAAAAGACACAAAAAATAAATAAGACTAATTTTGTTTTCATGAGAATATCACTGTTTAAATTAAATGTCTGATGATAAAACGTACTAAATAGACGGCTTATTATTTCGAATGTTGCAGGGAAAAAAGAAAAATCATGAATTTTGGAACATGACTTTACCTTCCTAAAAAGATAAAGCAAGCTTATCCCAGATCTGGAACCAAAGAAATGACACAAAGAATAATAAGGGAAACTGCTTATTCTTCACCTAGATCAAATAATCCTTCCGGAATCTGGAGTTCAATTTCCCGAAGATCTTCGTCCAGGCGAACAATCAAATCTTCATTTAATGGAATTAAGACCTCTTTCCCTTTATATTCAACCGATAACAGAAGATTTCCGGAATAATCGTTCACCTCCGTAATTTCTCCTATCCGACCAAGAGTTACATCATACAGCTGAAATCCAATCAGTTCATGAGGGCTCATCTCATCATCTGAAACGATTACATCATCCTGATCTACAAAAACGGAAAGACCACAAAGCTGCTTGGCCTTTTTATCCGAATCGACCCAATCCAACTGAGCGATCACGGATTCCCCGGATTTAAAGCGCAAGCCCTCTTCTGATATAAAATAAGGGACAAGCAAATTGTCGATTTCAAGGAACAGTGCCGGACATTCTTCGAGGGTATCGTAATATTGTTCCTGAAACCGAATAACCAGTTCCCCATGTATTCCATGTGGCTTATGAACATAGCCAACCTTTACGCAATTACTTTTTGGTATCGTTTCCATAGGAGTAAAAATAGAAAAAAGCGATAGATTTCTCTATCGCTTTTTATTTTGTCTGAATTATTCCGCAGAATAAAACAATAATTGGCTAATTATCCTTCAGTTTCTTCAGGAGCAGCTTCTTCAGCTACTTCAGCAGTTACTTCAGGAGCAGGAGCAGCAGCGGCTTGTGCAGCAGCGGCAGCTTCGGCATTACGTTTTGCAATGGCATTAGCTCTTTCAGAGCTCTTCTTAACTTCCAGTTCAAGCTGTGCTTTACGAGAAGCTGCAGTTGTACTAAGCAAACCATCTTTTTTAGCCTGAACTTTCTTCGCTTTTTCAGCCACCCAAGCTTCGAATTTAGTTTCAGCTTCTTCAGCAGTGAAAGCACCTTTAGCCACACCACCTAAAAGATGTTTTTTGTACATTACTCCTTTGTAAGATAAAATATCTCTTACAGTATCGGTTGGTTGAGCACCATTGTTAAGCCATGCGATGGCTTTGTCAAAGTTGAGATCAATAGTAGCAGGATTTGTGTTTGGATTGTAAGTTCCAATCCGTTCAATATTCCTACCATCCCGTGGTGCCCTGCTATCAGCTACCACAATGTGGTAGTAAGCATACCGTTTGCGCCCGTTGCGCTGCAATCTGATTTTTGCTGGCATTTTGCTTAATTTTAAATGATAAACAGTTATTAAAAATTTTGTGGCGCAAAGATAAAACATTAATCCTGAAATCAAAGCACTGCCAAAAAGTTTCTAAAATATAGTCCCGACAAAAAAATAGCCGAATAAACACGAGGTCAACAAGTTTGATTACCATACAAATAAATATCTTTGCATCGGGCAACCATTTTAAGAAAAACAACATCATATTATCAGGTATAAACAACTTCCTTCAAATATTTCAAAAAAGATGAAACGACTAAGATTTTTGGCATTTGGACTTCTATCCTTACTCTTATTAGGATCTTGCAGCAAAGACGAAGAGGCTACAGGAATTGGAGATGCGATTATTATTTCAAAACAATCGGAAGCAAAAACCGTTTATGGACTGGCTCTATATGCTTACACATTTAGTTCATTCAAAACCGTTGATGCTACATGCAGCACAGCTCCGGCAACAATCTACACCTTAAAATCGAACCAAGGGTATACCACAAACTTTTCTTACGAAACACCGGAAACAGAATATACATCAACACGTCCCAAAAGCGCTACGGTCAATTTCTCTGCTGTTTTTGAGAATGGCGTAACTCAAGCGTTTCAGGATGAATTAACCGAAAACATATTGGCACCTTTAACAATAGGAAGTTGTACATTCAATACAACCGACAATCAACTCGAGGTCTCCTGGACTCCGAACTCCAGTGCCAGCAGCTATTCTGTAAGTCTTTTAGATGGAAGCACCGTTGTCTTTCGTGGAAGCGAACTTGAAAATTCCATTAATTCATTCAAAATCGGCAAAACTACATCCGAATGGATCACCCAAAGAGCTACTGACGGAACCGAATCAAAATATACCCCAACTGTTGGGAAAACATATACGCTTCGTGTTTCTGCATTTCTGTATGAGTCTTCAGCTAACAATGCATACAATTTGCAGTCTATTTCATTTGCAGACAAATCATTTAAATGGGGAGAATAGGAGTATATCCTCATTCGTAAAATAACAAGCCCGTTATTTGGAACAGTTTCCAATAACGGGCTTGTTGTTTCTGAAAACCACAAAATCTACGTTTTACACGATTATCACATTTCATTTTTTACTTTTGCTTCAACAATCTTTAAAACAAAAAATAATGATACTAAAAGAACAGGTAAAAGACCTTATTGATCGCCGGGACGCGTTAAGGAGGCATCTTTGACTACGATCAAAAAATAATTCAACTACAGGAAGAAGAACTAAAGGCTCAAGATCCTGACTTCTGGAATAATCCCAAAGAGGCTGAAGCACAAATGAAGGTGATCCGTTCAATAAAAGTATGGACGGAAGGTTATCTGGAAATAGACCGGCATATGGAAGACTTACTTGTGTTGTATGACTTCTATGAAATGGAGGAAGCCACTGAAGAAGATATTGAACAACATTATACCGAAACACTTTCGTTAATTGAAACACTGGAAACCAAGAATATGCTTCGAAAAGAAGAAGATAAACTTGGAGCTATTCTTCGGATTAATGCTGGTGCTGGTGGAACTGAAAGTAACGACTGGGCTGATATGCTGATGCGAATGTATATTCGCTATGGCGAAAAACAAGGCTACAACGTAAAGACTCTCGAGTTCCATGCCGGCGACGAAGTCGGAGTTAAGAGCTGCACCATCGAATTCGAAGGTGATTATGCCTATGGGTATCTCAAAAGCGAAAATGGAGTTCATCGACTGGTTCGACTTTCACCTTTTAACGCTCAGAGCAAGCGAATGACCACCTTTGCTTCAGTGTTTGTTTCACCGGCAATCGACGATTCCATTGAAGTAGAAATCAAAGATGCTGATATTACCTGGGAAACATTCCGCTCGGGCGGAGCTGGCGGACAGAACGTAAACAAGGTAGAAACCGGAGTTCGACTTCGCCATGCACCATCTGGAATTATCATCGAAAACACCGAGACCCGTTCGCAGCTGGGAAATAAAGAAAATGCACTTCGGTTGCTTAAATCACAGCTATACGAACTTGAATTGCGCAAACGACAAGAAGCCGAGCAGCAAATCAATGCCACCAAGAAAAAAATTGAATGGGGATCGCAAATAAGGTCATATACCATGCAACCCTACAAGTTAGTGAAAGATGTCAGAACCGGGTTCGAATCAGGGAACGTTCAAGCGGTACTCGATGGAAATATCGATGGCTTCATCAAGGCGTTCTTAATGGAATTTAGCAATGAAGAATAACTGATCCGTGTTGCGGGTTACGTGTTGCGGGCAAGTCCTGAAACTAGTAACTCGTAACCCGAAAAAAAATACAAGATTATGAGTGTAACGATACGACTTGCAGAAAAACGAGACGTTCCGGGGATTTTGGAGATCTATGCTCCATTCATTCTCGACACTTCA
>Ga0302286_10000627_pt1 | contig 28575 bp, 10 predicted proteins | sample III_Fen_E2_3_FD_198765 | JGI IMG/M metagenome (GOLD analysis project Ga0302286, IMG submission 198765) | Peat permafrost microbial communities from Stordalen Mire near Abisko, Sweden - III_Fen_E2_3 | ecosystem: Environmental > Terrestrial > Soil > Wetlands > Permafrost | place: Sweden: Abisko...
TAGATGATAACTGGAATTATGTGGGGAATAATCGCAGGTATGTTAATTATGCCAACATTCCCGAAGGAAATTATAAATTCATGGTAAAAGCCAGTGATGAAAATGGAATCTGGTCCAATCAAATCACATCACTTCAAATTATTATACTTCCTCCTGCATACAGGACATGGTGGGCATACATGCTCTATCTGATCATTCTTTGTGCGTGTGGTTTTTTCATATTAAGAACCCTTGCAAATCGTATCAGATTAAGAAATGAACTAAAAATTTCTCGTATTGAAAAAGAAAAGTCAGAAGAATTAGCTCAAATTAAACTGCGGTATTTCACAAATATTTCACATGAACTGCTTACTCCATTGACTATTATAATGCTATTGATTGAAGGTCTTCAAAAGAAATATCATGCAGATTCAACTCAATTTGAGATCATGAAGGATAATGTTATACGATTAAAGAGATTAATACAACAGATCCTTGTTTTTCGAAAGACTGAAAGCGGAAATATGAAATTGAAAATCCAACAAAATGATATAGTTGGATTTATAAACAGCATATGTCAATCAAATTTTAAGCCACTTGTGTTAGAAAAAGAGGTAAAATTATCCATAGACTCAGAATTAGAAAGTTATATGGCCTACTTCGATCCGGATAAATTGGATAAAATTATTTATAACCTGCTTTCAAATGCATTTAAACATACACCCAAAGGAGGATCAATAGATGTAAAAATCAGTTTTATTTCCAGAGCAGATGAAACTGTTATGCGTCTTTCAGTTTCCGATACAGGTGATGGAATTGCGGAAGAAGATATACCTCATATTTTCAAACGATTTTATATCAGCAGCACTTCAGATCAAAGTCAAAGTCATGGTATCGGGTTAGCATTGACAAATGATCTTCTGCAAATTCACAAAGGGAATATTGAAGTAAAAAGCGTGTTGGGAGAAGGAGCAATATTCACCATAGAAATACCAGTATCAATTGGAGCTTATTCTGAGACAGAACTTTCGACAGATGAAACTATACCTGTTGAAATTCCAGAACTAGCTGAACCGACTATGTCAGATGAGAATACAAATGGCTCTGAAAATTCAGAAACTATTAAAGAGTTTACCATCCTTGTAGTAGAAGACAATAGGGAATTAAAAAACATTATAGTGAATAATTTCAACTTGAAATATCATGTTCTGAGTGCTGAAAACGGTGTTGAGGCATTAAAAATCGTTCATGGGAATGAAATTGATTTAGTAATAAGTGATGTAATGATGCCTGAAATGGACGGACTCACATTCTGCAAATTATTAAAAAACGATGTTGAAACGAGTCATATCAATGTTCTGTTGCTTACTGCAAAGAATACGACTGAAGATAGAATTGATTGTTACAATGCAGGAGCTGATTCGTATATTGCAAAACCTTTTGAATTGGCAGTACTTGATTCAAGGGCAAAAAATCTGATTCGCAAAAGAAGACAAAAAACTGAAAGCTTTCAGAAAAATCAGGAAATAAATATTTCATCGATGGAATATGGATCCATCGATGAGTTATTTCTTAAACAAGCTGTTTTAAAAGTGGAAGAAAAACTTTCAGATGATACTTTTGATTTTGATCAGTTTGCGGTTGACATGGCCACATCTAAATCAACTTTACACAGGAAACTTAAATCATTAACAGGGCTCTCTCCCGGAGAATTCATTCGAAGTATCCGGTTAAAGCATGCGGTTCAAATGTTATCAAATAATATGGGAAACATTTCAGAAATAGCATTTGCTGTTGGCTTTAATGATCCAAAATATTTCAGCCGTTGTTTTAAAATAGAATTTGGACACACTCCGAGAGAATATCAGGAATCAAAGAAAATATAACATAATCAGAGAAGTCAGTTTAAATAATAGGTTTAAACCAGGTTCTCTGTATCTACAATTTTCGTTTTACAAATTTGATTTAACATTCAACTTTATTGAACAAAACAATTCTCCGGATCAGAGATAAAAATGAAAATTTAAGAATTTAATATCAACAGTTTCTATTTTTCCTGAAACCGGAATTAAATTATATAATTCATAATGAGATTCCTGAAATACAGTTTTTAACTATTTTATTCAATAATGAAACAACCATTTTGTCAAAATCAAGTCAAAGAACTCTATTATTTTGTCAAATTGCAAAACCAACCATTTTTGATAGAAATAAGTCATGTAGATTTATTAAATTTGTACCAATAACATCAAATTAAAGAACAAATTAAATTCTGTCTATGAAAAAAGCTTTTCTTACAATTCTGTTGATGAATGCACTGGTAGTGTTTTCGCAGAACATCCCCACTCAAATCACGATTCACGCCAACCAGGGTAAAACGCAAATAAACAAAGAAATATATGGTCAGTTTTCCGAACATCTGGGGAATTGTATTTATGGTGGTATATGGGTCGGAGAAAATTCTCCCATTCCGAATACAAAAGGATACAGGAATGATGTTTTAAAGGCATTAAAAGAGCTTAACATCCCCGTTTTGCGTTGGCCCGGAGGTTGCTTTGCCGATGAATACCACTGGACAGATGGAATTGGGCCACGCGACAAACGGCCTAAAATGGTAAATAACAACTGGGGCGGTACTGTGGAAGACAACAGCTTTGGTACACACGAGTTTTTGAATTTGTGCGAAATACTAGGCTGTGAACCTTATATAAGCGGGAATGTCGGAAGCGGTACAGTTGAAGAACTGGCTAAATGGGTTGAATATATGACATCAGCCGGTGATAGTCCAATGGCAAATTTACGTCGTCAAAATGGAAGGGAGAAACCATGGAAAATAAAATACCTGGGTGTAGGAAATGAAAGCTGGGGTTGCGGAGGAAATATGACTCCCGATTATTATTCCGATCTTTTCCGTCGATATTCGACTTATTGTCGAGATTATGATGGGAACCATTTATTCAAAATTGCCAGTGGAGCCAGCGATTTTGATGTTAACTGGACAGAAGTAATGATGAAAAAAGCAGTCGACCGCATGAACGGGCTTTCACTTCATTACTATACGGTGAAAGGATTTGAAGGCTCTAAAGGATCGGCAACAAAATTTGACAAAACAGACTACCTTTGGACGCTTAATAAATGTCTCATAATAGAAGATGTTATTAAAAAGCATATTGCTGTCATGGATAAATACGATCCAAAAGGCAAAGTCGGATTAATGGTTGACGAGTGGGGAACATGGTGGGATCAGGAGCCCGAACCAAATACCCCGGTCCTTTTTCAACAAAATACATTAAGGGATGCATTTGTAGCAGCATTAACACTGAATATATTCAACAAGTACAGTGAAAGGGTAAAAATGGCCAATATTGCACAGGTTGTAAATGTATTACAGGCAATGATCCTGACCAATGATCAGAAAATGGTATTGACTCCATCCTATTATGTATTTCAAATGTACAAAGGTCATATGGGAGCTACAAATCTGCCTTTGGAAATACAGTGCAAAGACCTTATTTCAAATGGGAATAAATTTCCTTCCATTAGTGTTTCTGCTTCAAAGAATGCACAAGGTGGTATTCTTATCACATTGACAAATGCTGATCCTGACAATTCGCAGGTAGCAGTGATTAATTTATCAGATGTAAAGATTTCGAAAGTATCAGGAACCATACTTTCGGCTAAAAGCATTGACTCTTATAATTCTTTTGATGAATCAAATGTGGTAGTTCCTGCAATATTTAAAGGGGCAAAAATTGTCAAGGGGGGACTTAGTGTGGCACTTCCTTCAAAATCGATTGTTTCCCTGGAAGTATTATAGAATAAAATTGTTTTATAAAACAATATAACATAAGCAACAAATTCCACAACTGTGAAAGCATTGTGGAATTTGTTGCTTTATTATTCACGCATATAATCTCATTTTGAAAATTAACTTATGTGACTTTTCGTAGGAGTATATTTTATTGAAATGATCACTTTTTTAGTCTTATCAAAGTCAATTCCGAACCTGTCAATATCAATTCCAGTGGTGAAAATGTCAATTCCAGGGGTGTCAATGTCAATTCCGGGGCTGTCAATATCAATTCCAGGGGTATCAATGTCAATTCCGTTATATTAACCGGTTCTTCCTGTCATTCCATTTCCTTTATGAACCTTATTACTGTAAGATTTTCCTTTTGTTTTAATGCTCATTCCGGGAGACACCTAAGAAAACAATTTAGGTCATAAGTACAATAAAAAATCCGAAAGAGAAACTCTGTCGGATTTTTTATTGTACTTATGACCTAAATTGACAACCTTATTTTTTTTAGAGTTAGAATATATTAACAAAACAATACTGTTTTACTTCCAAAATTTATTTCAACATTGGACTATTTCTGCAAATACCAATTTGAACGGGTCATCAATTTTGTTTTAATTACATCCTTATTATTCGTATATTTTGAAGATACAATATTCGCCAGATAGGAATTATCATTCCTGTGGATCGCAATACGCATTAAATCCTGAAAACGGTTTCCTTCAAAGGCTGTTTCCAAAGCAAGTTCTTGCTGAATTAAATCCTCCACATAAAGTATAGAATCATTTAAACTTGGTTGCTCCTTGAGGACAAAAGTTGAATCACAATCGTTTAAGGAGATAACAGTACTGTTTGTATCTTTTAGTTTAGGACCTTGGCCGCGCCACCTTATACCGGCATTGTAATCGAATCGTCTATCACTAAAATCCATATAATTATCTGTTGTCTTTTCGTTTAATGGAACTATAGAAGGCGAAGACAACGTTGCGCTTCTCAGCCCGTTTTTTAGGACTGCAAAAGCTAAGTTTGGTTTCCCTAACCTGTTTACAGCTTCAGCATACCGAAGATATAACAACGAGCTGCGATACACCATAACATTTTGATCGTATGCCAAATATTTAAAAATTATATTCTTAGTAGTAGCACTGGTTACAGTTGAAAAAAATGCTGAAATAACATTATTATTAATACTTACATTGTTCTTATCGATGTAAGAACCATATTTTCTCAAATCTCCGGGAATATAATCTAACGCTGTGTTATGATATGTCTGGGTATCCCAGTTATTTTCAGCGATAGCAGATGGTGCCAATTGGGAGTTATAATTTAAACTATCAAGATCAAATTTTTGTCCATAAGTGGTGGGACACTGAATTTGCGTAATAGATTCTGCATAATTTGTGGTAAACGAATATATCCAATTAGTAGTAAACCCACTTGAAGTAGATATAACATTATTTTTAAGATTCCAGGCTGATTGATATTGCATCAAAATACGGCAATACCCATTATACATTAAATCATGGTATTCCGTTGCAGCTTTATCATAGTATCCATCTCCTTTCCAAAGATAAAGGTCACCAAGTATAAAGTGTATAGGAAAACTATTCCCCGTTAAAGACTGTGGAAGAGTTACATCCTTCCATGGTGTAAGATCAGCTATCAATTTATCAGCTAATTCATTGAATGAAATATCCGGGTAATTATTTACAGATTGAGCATCATTCTCTGTTAGAATTGCCTTCTCATAATATTTAACCGAACCATAGTTCAGTGCCATCTGCATATAGGTCCATGCACGTATTGATTTTACAGCAGCAACATACCCGTACATTACTTTCTGACCTTTAGTTATATAGGCTGTATCCAGATTCTGTATCACGTAATTACAGTTGTTGATTACTGAATAGTAATTTCCAATGTTTGCATAAGGATTGTTTTTTGAAATCTCAAAATTATTTATTTCCCTAAGATTCAAATTTGAATTTTCAGTTACATCCATTAAATCACCTCTTAACTCACCCAATAGCACATAACTATCGGCAACCTTTTGTAATTGGTGGAAAATTCCATTCATAGCATAAATTGTGTCGTTTGGAGAACTCATCCGATAATCTTTATCAAAAGTCACTCTATCCGAATTCACGTTCAAAACATCGCTACAACTAACCAAAATAAATGAGGTTACAATAACGACAATTAATATCTTGAATACTTTTTTCATATCTTGCTTATAATTTACATTTATTTTTAGTCTGACTAGAGATTGATCTTAAGTCCGAGGTAATAGCTTTTACTTAAAGGAACTAAACCTGCGTCAACTCCTTGATATAAAACCGAGTTTTGAGTTGAAAATTCAGGATCCGAACCCAAATATTTAGTCAATGTCAATAAATTATTGGCTGAAACCCAAATACTGAATCCTTGAATTATATTGCTTTTAAGTGCAACGGTATATGAAAGCGATAAAGTTTTTAAACGGATATAAGATCCATCCTCAATCCATCTGTCAGAGAACCTCGCATTTCCCATTGGATCACCATATACTGCCTTTGGCTGATTTGTAACCTGACCTTCTGCAGTCCAACGTGACAACATAGCAGTAGATTGATTGCTGTAGTCAGAGCCCGATTCCAATTGACTTCGTTGGTAATTATACACATCGTTACCATAAGAATAGGTGAACAACGTTGATAAAGTCAATCTTTTATAGGATAATTTACTTGTAATATTTCCATACATCTTAGGATTAGGATTTCCAATGATCTGTTTGTCATTTGCATTTATTATTCCATCCTTGTTTCCACTCTTATCACCATCCACAAATCGTACATCACCGGCTTTGAAATAGCTATATGTTCCATTTTGGTTAAGTATTTTCAAGTTTGCTTTTGCAGCATCGGCTTCGGTTGCATACACACCATTTGTTTTATAGCCGTAGAACATGCCGGCTGGTTGGCCAACAGCAGTAAGCACTTCACCTCCATACACGGATGTAGTATAATCTGTTGTTCCATTAGTCAAAGGCAACGAAAGGATCTTATTTTCATAATGTCCTACACTTAACCCAAGTTCCCATTTTACGGAACTATAATTTATCACTTTAAAGTTAGCTGAAAATTCAAAACCTTTATTAGACAATTCACCCTCATTGCTCCAATACATTCCCAAACCTGATTCTACTGGTTGTGATTTCATTGTTAACAGATTTTGTGTAACACCCGAGAAGTAATCGAAAGATAAAGAAACACGCTCGTTAAACAGACCTAAATCTACACCTGCATTTTTCCTGTAAGTCGTTTCCCACTGGATTTGCGGATTTGCAATATTCGAGAGTATTAGCCCATTAGCATTACCGTTCTCCCTTACCATTGAAAAATAGGTTTTTGTTGCATAGTCTTCAATATTATCATTTCCGGTAACACCATAACCGGCACGTACTTTCAAATGATTTATAAAATCTACAGATTTCATAAACTTTTCAGAACTGACCAACCACGCTCCATTTACTGATGGGAATACTCCCCAACTGTTTCCAAACAGGGAGAATCCTCCTTTTGTTTCATTTCCAAACCGGGAAGAGCCATCCATCGAGGTAGCTAAAGAAAGAAAGTATCTGTTAGAGTAATTATAATCAACGTTTAAATAATTAGAGATTGATTTTGTCCAATTATTGATACCATTTACGACAAAATATTTAGAATCAAAACTTCCGGGAAGATCAGTTGACGAATTTGATCCTGAGTTATGACCCTCAATATAATCCGATTCATAATAATTGCTCAAAAAACGACAACCTAAAATGGCATCAATTTGATTATATTTATCAAATCGCTTTGTATATTTCAACCGGGTATCGTCAAAAATTGCAGTATTGCGCATTACCTGATTCATTCTGGAATTTTCAGAATAGCCAACCCCATCTATCATTTCTTTAGCGGCATAAAGCATTGGACTATAATAATTTTCTGCTGTTTTATTCAAACTGAAATCAAATTGTGAACTCAATGTAAGATTGGGTGTAAAATGAAAAGTTGGTGTGGCACCAAAATTGAAACTATGCTGACTCATTGAGTTTAATGCATCATTCATAACGTTTTGATCAACAAAGGCCTTTGGATTTCCTATTCCAAGTTCATCCGTATAAGCAATTTCAGATGATTTTGTGCCGGTAGCAGTATAACTATATGGACTTAAAAATGGAGACTTTATCATGCTTAACCAGGTTGGAGAAGTATATTTATTTACACCATCATCCACTAATTTTCTATCGATATTAGTAAATCCGATATTCATTCCCATCGTGAATAGCCTTGACATATTGAAATCAGCATTGAAACGCGCATTTATTCGTGCCATATCGGTTGATTTTACTACTCCGGTAATACCGGTATAGCCTAACGAAAAATAATAAAGCGCTCTTTCATCACCTCCATTTGCATTAATTGAATAACTTTGAGTCATACCGGTTTGGTAAACATTATTAGCCCAATTAGTATTGTTATGATATGAATTATAAGTTGATCTTGATGGATCATCTTGTAAAAAAGAGAAATTAGCTATCTGATTGTTAGATAGACCGGAAGTTCCAATCAGGTCACTTGCATAGGTTCTAAATTGACCTGCATTCATTAAAGGAGTAGTAGAAGGTTGCGTGGTAATTCCAGTCAAAATATTCAGATTTATTTTGGTAACCAGACCCTTTCCTCTTTTGGTTTTGATTAATATAACACCATTTGAAGCTTTACTCCCATAAATTGACGCCCCATCTTTCATTACGGTAATACTCTCAATATCACTTACATCAATATCGTTTAGCGGATTCGAAAAAAAACCTTCATGAATTGACTTCACATCATAAAGATTATTCATTATCACTCCATCGACAACATATAAAGGTTGTGCATTGGCATTTAATGAATTAAACCCCCTAATGAATACTGAAGCTCCCTCACCTGCTACGCCGGATCGGGAAATAGCCCTAACATCACCTCCCAATTCTGATTGTAAAAGTTCATCCGGCGAAACTGCCTGAGATTTGCTGAAATCAGTTACACTTTTTCCTGCCGGAACAAAAGTTAAATTATCTGTCAATCCTGTCAATCCTTCAATTTTGTTGTAATAGTTACTAAAAACTTCCGAATAAAGATCAATTACCACAGAATCTTTTGTCTGAATTGAGACTTGACGAATACCGTAGTCATAGGCTGAAACAACAAGTATCTCATTTTCTGATGGAACATTCAGATGAAAAACTCCTTTTTCATTTGTTGTTGCAGAAATGTTGTTATTTAGTAGAGTTATCTGGGCTGCATTAATCGGTTGTTTTGTATGTGCATCCCGTACTAAACCTATTACTAATAACTTATTTTCCTTTTCAGGAATTTTGTTCCCGGCGTTTAATACATTAACCGATAAAAATAACACACATACCAGCATTGGCCAATAGTATTTAAAACAGAAAAATGTCCCGTTCATTCCCAATATATTTTTTATATTTTTCATTCTCATACAATTAATTTCATTACCAGATTTATTGAACAGGTTCCAAAATAATATAATCTATACGCATATCTCTATTGTATTTAACCGTTTCTGAAATATTTGCCGCATTTTCAACCCAAACTTTAACAGTAATGTCAGTATATTTAAATGTTAAAGGATCAATGATATTACAATATGAAAAATCAAGCTGGGTTATAAACATCTTTTGAGGCTGTGTGAAAGTAGTAGTGGTAAAAATTGCGCCGCCAGTTTTTGGTGTTACTTGTGGTTGAGCCACATTATTTGCATCAATTGAGGCACTGGCTACCTGAACTCCTGCACTATTTACATATGACAAATAAAACCGAACTTTATTAAGTCTTTCATCTTTTGCATCCACAATACCACCGGGAACCATGACACAATAGATATTGTATTTAGCAGATAAAGTATTAGGGATTGGAAACCTTACATAACAACGGGATGAATTATTAGTAGTTATATTATTTACATATATGTATTTGTCCTGAGAAATACTAAATCCTGAACCTGCACTTGACCGATTATAAATATCACAATTCGATTTATCTCTACCATAATAATCTGTTTCGGCTTCAATACGAATCGGTTTTTGCCAGGAATCTCCTGCCTTGTGGGTCATCAGATTAGTTACAAAAGCATTTCCATTACTTAATTCGGTTTTTGTAGCTCCACTAAAAATATAATTCCCCGGAGAATAAAACACATTCCCTGTTGTTGAAACCATTGAATCTAATGAAGCCGGGTTCGACACTCTTGACCTGAAAGCAATATCCCTGACTATAGCCCATTGGGTCTTTTCACGTTGTTTTTGTACACCTTCCAATGTCTTAAAATATGGTTTTATACGATTGTAAGCTTCAGTCCAGGCCGAATTTGTAGGCAAAATAGCTGTATATATACTATCTTCGTTACCCAATTGACCTATTTTGTTCAGTATTAAATTTTTAAATACAAAAACCGAGTCATATAATAATTGTTTTGTAATCGAATCAGTACCGATTGGGCTACCACTCGCTGTAACATCAAACTGCAACTTGCTTTGTGAATACAAATAAGCTTTTAAAGAGTCCAATCCAGGCGTTTTTCCTATAAATTCCCATATATTAGGTGAATAAGGAACATAGTTATCAATATAATGCAAAATTCCATTTATTGTCGCTACATTTGATTTTATGATGTTTTTGCTGCCAAAAGTAAAACCGGATCCTACCCTTTCAAAAAGAATATACTTGTTATCAATCATAAACACTGATTTCGAATTTACATCCGAAGTCGGATTTGAAAAACGGGCAATATGATTTTTTACAATTTCTTTAACCAATACAGTATCAGTCAGTTGAACTCCGGACAAAGCACTGTTAACCGGTGCCCACACCGTATAGGTTTGCGTTTTACTCAAAATAGAATCGTAGCCGGATATTTTGAGCATTTTAGTAAAAGTACTCAATGTAGTATCTTTTGAAATGTATTTGTATAAACTCAGATTGCTCTTTTCTGAATAAACAGGAGAATAATGACTATCCCAGGTATCCACACAAGATGTAATTGAGACTACAAATAGTAATACTATAATTAATAAATTAAAATTCTTTTTACTCATGATAATTAGAATATATATAATTAAAAAAAAACTCAATCAACACCCTCCGAACCAAGAATTGAAGTGGGAACAAACTCCAGGTAATCAAACATAAATTGTCCTTCCATTACCGATTTTACTGAAAATACATGTGTGCCCGCTTTATCAAATGTATAGATTCCTAAAATTCTGCGTAATACCCGGTCACTATTTCTGGCTATTAGCTTTCCATACCACCATCCCAATACGTCTTTATAACTTGAAGGACCTTTCATATAACCCCTGTTTCGCATCATCTTATCATTTTCATATCCAAAAGGGTCATCTAAATTGGATTCACTTGGCGTAACATAACCAATTAATGGATCTGACGCATTAATTCTTAAATCAAGTGGTATGCCACATGGCGTTCCGTCAAAGTTTAATTGGGCTACACCACGGCCACCGGTAGGTTGATAACCAAAGCGGACTTCATAAGTACCTGCCGGTATTGGAGGGGTTACCACCGAAAAATCATATTGTCCTCTTAAATAGACTTCATCTCCCTCATAATCCAAATATCCACCGAATGAGTTCAAATAGGTAAATACAGTACCTTCAGCAGTCTTTAGCCGGTCTATATATCCTTTAGGGAAAATCCATGACTTTACATCCGATGATTTATCACCCAAATACCCACGCATATTATTATTAGTCAATTCAGGAAAAAAACTTGCAGCATCCAATCTTAAACGTATGCCAGCCATATATAAAGATGTTGTTGCATCGTAAGCTAAGATTTTATCAATCTCTTGATAAACACCATTTGTTGCATCATTATCTTTATCAGATCTTACTATTTGCACGGCCTTAGTGTAATTTGGAGCTTCTAAGGGTTTGCTGGACATGTTAAAATAAAAATCATCTGCAAGAGCCGAAGTTCTTACTTTACGTACTTCCATCAAGGTATTCGGACACATGGTCTCAATATATTCATACATATCGTAGGTCTTAATCATGTGTGGCGAATCATAATCGTTAATAAACTGAGAAAAACTCAATTGTTTATTAATCATATGATAAGCAACAAACCTATTTAAACTGTTTCTGCGATCAGTAATATCGGAAACATTAGCATCTTCGGGATAAACCGCATCATAGATTTCCTTTGCTTTAGCTCGTAACTGATCCAGGGTTTCAATTTGATACACGCTCTTAAAAGTAGCATCACTTTCCATCAACAAGGTAAAACCAAATTTCCTTGACTGTGGCAATTGATCTACCGACCCACCACCTTGAGTGAATGGTGGATTAAGCATACTCTTATAATTATCCGGATTATAACTATTATCTTTTGTTCTATACAGACTGTCGGCCAAATGCGTTTTTTGCAAAGCCTCATAGAATAATGTAAACCGTTTATCATTGGCAATTGCATCAATAGATGTTAATTGAGATGGGTTTAAGACTTCGTTTGTCACCTGAACTACTCCGTTGTTCACCAACTGATCCTTTTTTACAATCATTGCAGTTTTATTGACTTTATAAATAAGACTGCTCCCACTTGGAATAATTGAATCGATGGAAATGTACCTGTCATTCATACTCAAATTTGGCAAACGGCCGGTTTTAAATTGGTCGGTTGTTATAATCTGCCCTTTAATGATTTGATTATATGCAATTTGCTTTAAGGTATCTAAAGGGAAATCTTTCATGGAAGTTCTTCCCTGTGTATGATAAAATGCCTTAAAAGCGGCATTTGTCGGAGCAAAACAAGTATATTCGCCGTAGGCTTTCAACAGACCCATAACTTTGGTCGTATCCAGCAGCCTATTGAACTCATTAAATTGGCTTGAGTCCTTTTGCATTCTTTCCAGATAATCACCCATCATCTCCTTGTTTACAGTTCTGTAGTTGACAATATCTTCAACACATGAAGATAAACTTCCAATTAACCCGAAGATCAATATCAGGTTAATTATGGTTACCTTATGAGCTTTAATAAAAATATCTTTTTTCATGATTTAAAATTTTTCTCGTTAATTTGAAGTTTTCGTAGTGGAGTCGTCATAAAACGGATTTTGCTTAAGATTCGGGTTTATATCAATATCCGACTGTGGTACAGGCATATAAAGTGCATCCATAATAGACATCTTAGTAGCTCCTACCCCTTGAATTTTAGGGCTCACATAAGTAAGGACAGCTGATGCATTATTAGTACGGCGTGCCAAACGCATTAAATCAAACCAACGTTTACCTTCGAATAATAATTCCCGTTGACGTTCGCGCAAAACCAATAGTTCCATGACACTTTTTGAATTATACACAGTGGAATCTAACACACTACTGGTTGGATTTGACCTTGAATAAGTGGTATTTACCAAATTTAAAGCTTGAAGCAAATTGCTTTTACCATCAAGTTCTGTTAAAGCCTCCGCTTTCATTAACATTACATCCGATAACCTGTAAACAATCCAGTTCGGAGTGGTGGTTCGTAATGAATAAGAATTTGACCCCGTGGAACTTTCAGACCGTTTTATTCCGATATATTTAAATATAAGGTTTACATCTTTATTATTAGTTTGAACAATGAAATCAGTATAACGAACGTCATTTGCACTCTCAACCCCACCGGCCATTGTATAATTAAAAGGGCTATATTGTCCGGTCTCCAAATAAGCAGGAAAACTTAAGGTTCCATATGTAAATCCATTGTTTCCAAAGCCAATGCCATAATTTGTTATAGTAGCATTATTCTTCTGGACGTTATCATCAAATTGGAGTTCAAAAATACTTTCGGTAGAATTTCCCAGGTAAAATACATTGTAATACATCAAATCTGCTGTAGACAATGTCAGTTTTGGGTCTGACAATACTTTATTACAGGCATCAACACAATTTGAATATTGTTGATCCCATAAATAGACATCAGCCAACAGCGAATTTACTGCATTGGCAGTTATTTTTCCTTTGTTTTCTGCTAAACTACCATAATCTGTCCGGGCATATTGTTGAGCCTTCAACAAATCAGCAATTATATGGTCTAAAACAACTCTTTCGGTTGATTTTGGAACACTATAATTTTGTGTGTCATCAATACTCGGTGTATCTATCCATGGAACTTCTCTGAAAGTTCTAACCAGATAAAAATAGCATAGAGATCTGATAGTTAATGCTTCTGATTCCATGGCATGCAATTCACCGGCAGTAAAATTAGGATCTTTAGTCAAAACCCCTGGTGCATAATGCAGGAATGAATTACAATTATTTATCACCTTATAGATCGATGCCCACTGGCAGAAACTATTGGTAGGCGTGACATTTACATTTAATATATTGATGATATCAGTTGAAGGTGTACTGACACCTTCTGTTAAATTATCTGAGCGCAACTCACCCCAGATCAACATTCTGTTCATAACATCATCCGAAGTAAGCCCCCGGTAACAAGCTGTAAGTACTGCTTGAGCCTGTCCTTCCGATTGCCAGTAATCATCCAGAATCAATTCGCTTTGGGGTTTTAAAACCAACCAGTCATTACAACTCTCCAACCCAACGGCCAGAAGTATTATTGCTATTATTAGATTTCTATTTCTCATCTTTATTCTGTATTATAATCCAACTGATAAACCAAAAGTTAAATCACGCGAACGGGGTGTTTGAGCCACATCGTAACACGTATCCCACGAGCCATACCCTATTTCAGGGTCAACCCCCGTATATTTGGTCAAAACAAATATATTATTGAGCGTCAGATATAAATTTAATTTATTGATAGCAAACTTTTTCAGGAAAGCTGAAGGCACAGAGTAGTTAAACGTAAGGTATTTGAAGCGTAGGAACGATCCGTCTTCCACATACCTGTCGCTGGCCAGCCAGTTATATCCATAGTTATACAAGGCTCTGGGCATATTCGTAACATCACCGTCTTTACGCCAACGCCAGTTCACTGCTGTACTTTGGTTATCATTAGTATACATATTTTCGGCATTCATTCGGGCACTATTCACAATTTTGTTACCATATCTGAAATTGAAGAACATATTGCATGATAAGTTTTTATATCTGAAAGTTGGACCAAAACCGCCATTGAATAATGGATGCGTATTTCCTAAATATACAATATCTTGTTTATCAATACTTCCATCGTGATTTACGTCTTCATAAATAGCATCTCCCCCTTTGAATTGATAGGTACTGGTTTTACTGGTGGTATTGTAGTTATAAACCATAGGTATGGGTTTCCCGTTTTCATCCAAATTCACATTTCCATGCGCATCACGTGAAACCGGTGCATTCTCGTGTACGCCAGCTATATATTCATTATACTGGTATACACCCTTGTACTTGAATCCATAAATTGATCCAAATGAATTACCTTCCTGAATTCTGGTCAAATAGGTCCCATTCGTATAATTAAACTCCGAATTTACACTTTTTAATATGCCGGGATCCAAACTCACAAGTGTGTTGACATAATTTGACAAATTAAACCGGAAGTCAACACTAAAATCGTTTGTCTTAATGAACTTGTTAGCATACAGGTTTATTTCCCAACCGTTATTATCCATCGTACCTGCATTCTGATAAGTCAAAGTTGAAAAACCTGAAGTTGATTGAATAGGGACATCTTTAAATAATAAATCCTTGGTACGTTTTGAATATAAGTTTAAATCCAACACATAAGCATCGTCAAAAAAGCCCAGGTCGCATCCATAATTAAACGAGGATGTTGATTCCCACTTCAAATTGTTCAGCCTTATTGATACCTGTTGTGTTGCAGGCGCACTAAGATAACTGTTATAATTTCCATAACGGCTGTATTGTAAGAACTCATATTGCGGTTGATTACCGCTAATACCCCAACCCGGACGAAGAGCAAACATACTCAACCATTTTTTTGTATTTTTCATGAAAGGTTCGTCAGAGATAATCCATTTTAATGAAACACCGGGAAAATTACCCCATTGGTTCCCTTTACCAAATTTTGTGCTCCCATCCCTCCGCAAAGTTCCTGCAAGAATGTACCTTGCCTTATACGAATAATTGAATCGTCCCATAATCCCAATAGATCTCCATGTTGAAGAACTTGCTTCCGGAGGCACAAGGTATCCGCTGGTTGAAGGATCAGACGCCCCCTGTAACCCATAAGTCTTAATACCCTGATCAAGCGACCTGCCATCAGTTGTTTGAAGGGAGGCGTATAGAAACAAATTGTGATCGGTATTGGAAAATTTTGGTTGCCATGCTATATTATTATCTGTCTGGATAGTCAATTGCTCTTTATCATAGCCTTCTGCCCTGTTTACCTGAGCATCACTCCAGGGTCTGTTAACTACATCCTGAGGTAAGAATGAATATGATTTATCATTATTAATGTCAAAAGAAACATACATATTATACCTAAGCATCTGTGTATTTGGATCTAATATATCATACTGCAACCTGAAAGTAGGAAGCAAACGGTATGTTTTTAGATTATTTTTTGCTAAAGTAGCTAATGCCACCGGATTCACTAAATATTTCTGATCGCTGTTTAAATTTGTATTCTGTGAAATTTTATAGAATTCATTCGTATTGTTTCCATTTGCATCTTGGGCATATACTCCCACATTAGGCATTTTCCTATATGCAATTCCTAAAATAGACAACGGATGATCCGTATAACCATTTTCATCTCCAAATGTCATCCCATAATTCATATCATTGTTCGTATAGGTAAACGAAAACTCGGAAGTAAATTTCAACCGGTCTGATACAGTATACTCTAAATTCGAACGGGATGAAATACGTTCTAAATTTTGTCCAATGATAGTTCCTTTTTGAGTGAAATAGCCTCCTGATACGCGGTAGTTAGCCTTTTCACCTCCTCCTGTCACAGTTAGATAGTGATCATTGGTACTTCCAACCTGTGTGACTTCTTTAACCCAATCTGTATTATTATTATAGTTTTCATATTCCGAAAACGATTTGTCGTAGTTTAATTCCGGGATATTTGACGCATTTTCATTTTGTTGGGGATTAAAGTACTCCTGTTTCATTAACATAGTATAATCATCTCCATTAAGCATTTTCAATCCTTTTGGCTGGACTGAATTCGTGTAACGATAGGAGTATTCAATCCTGGGAGGACCCATAGTTCCTTTTTTGGTTGTGATCATCAATACACCATTTGCTCCTTTCGATCCCCAAATGGCCGAAGCAGCTGCATCTTTCAGTACGGTAATTTCCTGAATATCGTCAGGGTTAATACTTAACATACTGGCATATTGTTCCTGATTTGAACTTGCAAAGTCAAAATTAGGATCAACCTGAACTTCATATGGCACACCATTTACAACTATAAGCGGCTGATTACTGCCATTGATGGAGGTTGAACCACGTATACGCATGGAAGTACCACTACCAGGGTCACCCGAATTTGAAACAATATCCAATCCTGCAATCCTACCCTGAAGAGCTTCATCCACTGAAGTAACCTGTATACCTTCCATTTCCTTCATATCGATGGTCTGCATGGATGTGGAAATTTCACGTGTAGCAATGCTAAATCCACCCTGATTGACTTTTTTACGGGCAGTTACAACTACATTCTTAATTTCGTTTGATTTATCAGTCATTAAAACATTAATAACTTTATTGTCACCAATATTTTTCACCTGCTTATCAAAACCAATATAGTGATATGCCAACTTATTAGTCGCATCCTTTATTTTAATGACATAATGCCCGTTTGCATCTGTAATAGTAGCATTAACAACCCTGTTATTTACATCAACTTCGGTTACACTCACGCCAATTAATGAACCATCCGCTTTGGAAGTGACTGTCCCCTGAACAATTGTGTTACTACCTGATTTCTGTCCTAAAGCTGCAAATGGCAACAAAAGAAAGATGTAAAAAAGTAATATTGCAAAATTAGATTTCATATTCATATATATTTTATTGAAAGGTCAATACATCACTGATTTGGTGGATAACTGCTGTTGAAGAAGTCTCGATGGTAGATGTTTTAAATTCTGCTCCGGTACTGCTGCCATCTACTTCTTTAAATGCTGATGGTTTATCACCAAATATAAAATCCCGTGCCATTAAATTGTACATGTTATTTGATGTAAGAACCTTTACTGTTTTACCTGACTCAGTAGATAATGTTACATCACTGCTACTTACATTCACTATGAGTTGATAAAATTTACCTTTGTTAGTTCCAAACGGGCTTGCAAGATCATTATTTTTCAAGGCAGCAGTCGTATAGTATTTATTGGTTATACTTTTCCCATTAACAAATATCGAATTATCCTGAAAATGGTATCGTAAAAAAAGATCTAATTTTGATATTGCAGCGGCTTTTACTGTTGCATCAGTCATATCATTTATACCTACTATTGATCCTTGCGATACCCAGGGAGTAATAACGCCATTCTGAATTGCTGTATTGATTGCATCATTTGTCGGAACATAGACTGTATAATTATATGTATTTAAAAATTTTACATTATAGTCCATCCCTTTCATCGACTTAAATATCTCAGAACCTGTTGGGAAACCACTCAATAGTTGATAAAATCCGCTGAAAGCATCATTCTCTCCCAACACTTTATATACAGATTCCAGAGGTGTTTGTATTGGTTTGTCGATATAATAGGTATGTCCATTAGATTGTGTGAACGCATTTGTAACATGTGATACAGTTCCCATGGCAATATCTCCTCCTCCTTCTACAGTCATATTTGCACCTGAACCCGTTACACGAATCACATTGTTTCCTTTTGACAAATAGTAATTATTTCCCGACTCAACACCTCCAACAACAATATGCGAATCCATTACATCCAATAACCTGTTTAATATAAAATTCATTCCTACGTCAGTTTTACTTGTAATGACTGAAACAGAGTCCTTTGAAGTTAACACAGCACCGGGATTAGTTTTATCATATTTATAAATAGTTGCATTTACTGATGAAGTTTTCGGATTGTACCAGAATTTTATTGCAGCAGGCATTGTTTTACTATAGGCTACCGGGTCTATATATTTGTTAAACACATCGTCGGTCGGAACGAAAAAACTGTATGTATTTACTAAAGAGAGCAAATAGAACTTATACAAGAAGACCCCGTTGACGTAATTTTTAATAAACCAATCGAATACTTTCGTATTATTACCAAATAAAACAGGTGCATAAACAGATGAATACTCATCAGGAGGATAAACTTTGTTGGTAATATAAACCGCACCGTTTACTCCCAGATATACATTTCCGGGAGTAATATCTCCCTTTTGTACAGGTAACACAGAGTTCTGGGCATCCATCATTTTATCAAAGCGACTCGGTACTGATGCGATAAGTGAAACACGCATGTGCCTTTGGAGAAATGACATGATAATTTTATCCGGTACATTTTCCCATGAACCGTAAGATTTCAAAACTCCAGTATTAAAATAGTCCGTCATTGCCACATCGGAAGGTACAAACATGGCTGCCATATCGGCTTGAAGGGCAGAAGAACCATTCACATAACTATTCCATCCCGGATCGTAAGGCAACAATAATTCATTTGATATACCTGCACCACTAGCCTTCCCATCGGGGCCGGGATATGCAGTAGCTCCCCCTACTGATGAAAAATATTTTTTTATAAAGATTGAATCAATTGAGTGCAATTCCGGATGTGCCAATTGCAATTGATTATATTCCAGCGTATTTCCCGGATTAAAGTATGGAGCGCAAAAACGATCCAGTAATTTAGAAAAAATTTGAGTGTTCGAATTCGATTTTATGTATTGCGCCATATTCACCGGTGGAACCAATACATTGTCAAGTACGTTGATATATCCATTCTTACAGGTTACATCACGCTTTATTACTTTGTTACCAAAAATATGAACATCATTTTTCACACGGGTACTGCCTGTAAGAAAACTAAAGTCGTCATCTGTAATCAGTACCTGATCCATTTGTTTTTGAGTAAATTGCATAATTGGCCAGGCCGTATTATCTTTAAGAATATGAATACCTTTTGTCCTGTTTTTATTAAAATACGAACTAAACGGCAATTGATTTCCTGAATCGTAAGGAATACTATCATAAATACTTATTGCAGTTGAACGTCGCATGGCAGCTCCGGTTTGTAAGCTTACATCAAAATAATTAGGCAAATTATCACTTGTGTAAGCGTTATTAATCATTCCAAAATTAAGAATGAGTTTCTTTTGGGCAAGTGTCAGTTGATCATAACTCTTCACTCCCCAAACATTTGGTGTTGAGAAAAAGATATTAAATGCTGAATCATTAGCAACAAAAAGAGTTTTACTACCGGTTTTACTTAACGTTTCTTTATACCCTAAATCATCAATAAGTTTCACATAGTTTGTGTAATGCTTATCTGTTTTTAAGTAGTCATAAATACTGGCTCCTAACCATTCCGGATTGTGGTTTGCATAATAATTTTCGTCAGCACATGAAGTAAATAAAGTAATCCCTATGACTAAAATTATCAGCATTTTATCCAGCCGATAAAACGTTCTTCTAAAATAATTTTTCATTTCTATATTTATATATATTTATATTTAGACAATTTCGATATATGAGTATTAATCTGTTGCAATATAATACAGGTTAACTTATTAAATACCATCACTATAAATTACAATTTAATAAATTTTGTTGATCCGTTATTTAGTGTCCTGATGATATAACATCCGGGCGAAAGATCGCTGACATCAATTTTTCTCTCATTCAAATTAATGCTTTTCACCAATAAACCAACCAAATTGTAAATCTCAATCTTGAAATTTTCTGAATTAGTAGATGTCAGGTAAAGGGATTCTTTGACAGGATTGGGATAAATTTTCAGTCCTTCTGACGTTGGGTTATACACACCTTGAGGAGTTAAGCTTACAGGATTAATGACCATCCATCCGCCCGTTTCCGCAGCAGTAGTACTCAGGCCCTCTGATTTTTCCCGTTGCTTAACAACATTCGTATAGTTACTTGAAATGTAAAGACATCGTAGTGAAGCCGTTACAGTATCATCATTACAGGTTTGCATTTGTGACAAAAAGATCGGATTTGTAATGCTATCTCCGTAATTTATTGTACTATACAATGTCCTTACTGCTTTGTCAGCTGTTCTACCAACAATGATTTCTTTGTTTTCCATCACCCCTATCCCCGGTTTAATGGCAAAATAGGATACTGATTCAGACCTAAGTGGAGTCTTAACTGCAGTTTCCTGCTGCAATTTTATGTCAAATCCTGTTTTAGATATATTTCTGACCCTGACAGTTGATGCATTTGTTGACGTCGCCTGCAGTTGGGTAGCAAAAACTACGGGTATAGTATCAAAAGGAGTGGTGAATGTTATTGAACTCCAGGCAGGAGATGCTGTTTGTATCCCCGCTTCGGCTGTAAGACCTCCAAAGTTATAATCACCGGGAGCTAGAATCAGATATGGAACGCTTTCATCTTTTGCTAAAGTGGAGACTTTCTGATAGGCCCATGGGGCAAGTTGCACATTAACACATGTTGCAGCACTATAAAGTTTTGCCCGTGGCGTTAACAAAACATTAATGTTATTATTTGTAAGTGCACCAAGTATGACTACTGGCTTTACATTATTTTGAAATTGCTTCTTGAAAAATACCGGATTCCATCCTACATTTGAGAACTTAAATGTTCCATACTGGATATCGCCTCCATTCGACACATTAAATCCTGCTTCATTTGTATAGGCTGATAATGTTCCATTCGCGAATTTTGAACGTGCCCGATACCTGATTATATTTCCCGAAGTAATATCTAAGGTATCCGTACACTTCTTTACCGTTGGATCATCAGTATTAATAAACTCGGTATAAGTTCCGTTATCAATTTTTTTCTCAACAATACATCCCGCATAATTCTCAAAATTAGGATCCGATACGGTTAAAATTAACCGGGTTGAGCCAAAGGCAATGGCCAGTGAAGGATTGGAATACGTGAATGTTGGGATTACCTCGTATGCTTTATTAAAAGCCATAACCGAGTTATCAGCTGAATAATACTTACCGGCAGGCGTTAAAGCGCCATTTAGCGTCATAGCACGGGCATCCTCCACCCAATTGTAAATGGAATATCTTTCAATAAAAGAAGTTGTATCAAGCACTTGTAGTATGCCTTTTAAATCATTCAACTGTTTAGCTGCATTAGCTGTTGTCAATGCAAGTGGACGGGTATTGTCAGGCCACCCTTCACTTGTCCAGTTGGCTCCGTTATTCCATTCGGTTATCCATATTGGACGCCCTGTTCTATCATGAATATACTTCAGATCATTATACCAGTTTTGAGGTGATTTTCCTCCCCAATAAGCATGGACGGGTACATAATCTACACGGTAATTTTTCGCTTTGCACGAATCCATAAAACTGTAAAGCCAGGAGAAGTTGGTACAGGCAGGAGAGCCTATTCTTAATCCGGTCCTAAGCATATCCGGCCATTGAGCAAGAGCCTGTGAAACACTAAGATTCGATTGCTCTGTATGATCGGGTTCGTTAAATCCTAAAACTTGCGTAACATATTGTTTCCCGTTAATTTCACTCCACCCGGGCCAACCTCCGTTTTGTCTGATTGGCACATATTCAATGTTGGGTGTTGTAGCACCTCCTGCACTCCAATCATACCGCCAGGTTGGTTGTACCAGGCTAAGATCAGTCGGATCATAACCTGCCCATCCTTTTTTGGAAACAAATTCCCATTCAAACACCCGTATAAATGAAATCTTCTGATCTAACAAATCCGGTAATATAGATAACAGCATATCATGATCAGCCGCAATATAAACACGGCTATATCCGGTTCCATCAGAGTTGGTAGCCAACGTGGCCATATATCCTCTTTTTAGTTTAAGAGATCGGATTTTGTTATTGAATGGTATGCCTAAAGCACTATTGAAAGTAAAGAGAGAGTAAGTTACAGAATCACCGGAAAAGTTTTGACCGGTATATACTTTCAACGGTTGAAATATCGAAGATTGAGGAATAACAACTGTACCTTGTTTATAAATTGAAACTCTGACATTGGTTTTTAGTTCAGCCGATTCATTGTTGACATAAACATTCTTCAAAATGGAGTCAATGACCACCTGCGGCCGTACATTATCAAAAAACAACCACGAATCTACTGTATTTAATTTTACAACACTATTATTTAAAGTATGATATTTTGCAGTTACGTGTAAGTCAGTCTGATTATTTAACACCACCTCATCATCGGTATAAGAAGCAACAATTACATTTTTATCTGTAATATTAATTGTTGTTCTTGGATTCGAAGAAAACGCAAATAAAACACATGCAATGCAAAGTGAAATAATTGTGATTTTTTTTCTCATTGTACAAAAAGAATGCAAAGGTTAGTATATATCTATACATTGTAGATTAAATCGTGAACAATGTAATTAAGGTTATTATATAACTGTACATTGTTGATTAAATCGTGAACAATGTATTTGTGGTACAAATATATAAATCTATATTCATTTGAAGGGGTAAAATCCATTCAAAAAAGTAGAATATGATATTTAATCTTATTACCAATTACTTACAATAAAATATAATTGAATAATGGTTGAAAATTCAATATTTGACCTGATATTATACATTTAAAAGACCAAAAGCACACTGAATTAAACCCGATATTCTCGAAAATATATTTAAAATCAGTATAAATATCTGTTTTATATAATATCTTCTATCGATACTTTTTTCTATTTATTGTGTCTTATTTGTATTGCAAATTAAATGAATAATCAGGAGTTAGTGGTGCACTAAATCGTAAAATAGATGTGCATATGTCTTTTCTGGTGAATCTTCTTCTTTTTTTAGTTTTACTTTAGCAGTTAAAAAATTAATTATAATAGTTCAAAGAGGATAGATAGGAACTTAGACCTATAAAACGATTTACTATTCTCATTTGCATAATGATTACTGCGTTATCCAGAGAAATCCGTTCTTCATTAATAATTTTACAATACCTTTTTTACGGTTATTCTACACGGGAAGTTTAAAGGAAAAAATCTTTCTGGTCAGAAAAACCTCCGTATATATTAGGAAGGAAAATTTCCTATAGTAGCAATTGAAGGAAAATTTTGTTATATTCAACAATAGGTGATTAATATTGAATATAATTAAACGGATACAAAACGATTCAAGTAAAACCGGAAGCAGTATTCAGATGCGGTTTTATCATTCAAGTCAAAACAAATCTTATACGTTTATATGAATAAAAAAACAGCGGTAAACAGAAGTTTGAAACTTTTTGTTTACCGCTGCAATCATTTAAAATACTTATTCGTTATAAGACTACTTTAGAAGCAGAGTCATCTATCTTAACGATATAAACACCGGAATTAAGGGTAATAGTCGAATGAGTACTCATCCTTAATTGATGTCCTGTAACGTCAAACACGCTAACCTTTTCATTTCCGGTCAAACCAAGAATGCTTATTTTGCCATCTTTAGCAATCACCTTATACCTGGATTGGTTTATTTGTTTAACTGCAGTTCCTTCGTTTGCAGAAAATGCATTTTCCAACGAATTGATCTTATTCACAACATTCAGCACTGAAGTTTGAATTTGTGCATCAGTCAAAGCTGTTTTATACAATACGAGATCAGTCACCAATGTCTTACGCAAATATACATCCCCTGCATAGTTGGAACGTCCAATCCAGTTATATAAAGTACCCAATCGCTGATCATCAATCAAGGTTTTCGATGGAATTTGCTTAATAGAATCAGAATGAATAGGCTGACCATCTACATAAAGTGTTCCGATTACTCCGCTTTGGGTGTAGGCAAAATGGTGCCAGTTCCCTTTAAAAGCTGCAGAATCTAATTTTATTGTTTGCTCTCCTGACCAGTTAGATGGGGAGATAGTTTCCGCTTGATTTCTTAAACTAGCGAGAAGATAACCTGAATAATCGGGTGTTTTAACATTTAATGCATTTGAAAAACACCAAAGGAAGTTTCCATTTGAGCTCAATTCCGCTCTGGTGTATGCAGGATCAATACGGTAATAAGCGCCTATTGTAAAATCATTAAGTCCGTAAACAACTTTTCCAATCTCGGTTCCCATATCAAAATAACCAATGCTATCACCTAATGCCAACACATTGAATTTACCGGTCTCAGTTGTTCCGATTGTACGAATCTTTGCTCCATTTTTCACAATTCCTTGAAAATGCTTTTCGGCTGCATCCGTCACAACTGTATCATTTGTTACAGTAGCGAAATCATACTTTAACAAAAGGTCATTATTGTATGCTGTTCCGGCTTTTCCTGGCACAGTTACGTTAAATGTTTTTGATAAACTTTGGCCTGTATTAGTCTTCATGGTAGCAGTCAATGCTACATTGTAGGCATGGTAATCAGGGATTGTTACAACACCGGCAAGGCTTATAATTTCTTCCTGGGAAGATTTCCATTGAATAGTAATGCTTGGATCCAAAACACCTTTGGCCGGTAAAGTAAGATTGGATGTCACATTGCTCAAATCGCCTAATGATGTAGTCAAATGAGTCATTTCTGTTGACAAATTTGAAGAAACATTATCCGGATTTTCTGTATAAGCAGCATTCAAGGCTGCAATGTTATCGGTAACCCCTAATAGAGAAGTCATATCATCTTTCAATAAAGCATAGTTATATATCTGCAAACCATAAACAAGGGTATTGCGTAGATAAACATCACCACCTGAAACATATGCCGGGTGTCCGATAAAGTTATACAGTGTGCCGGTAAAGCCATCTTTACGTAATGTATTGAACGGATGCCAACTTACTGTTCCGGTAGAAGTTGCTACACCATCAACATAGACAGTACCATCACTTCCTTTTTGTGTATAAGCAAAGTGATGCCAATTTCCTTTTGCGGCATTTTTACCAACTCCAAAACCCTGCTCGCCTCCATCATCCCATGATTTAGGTGCAATTGCATAATTCTGGTTTTTCAGGCCGGCATACATTGTTCCTTTTTTAGTTCCATATACATCTGCACTATTTGCGAAATTAAACAACAAGTTACCCCAACTGTCTAAATCTGTATAAGTATCATCAATACGGTAATAAGCTCCAATTGTAAAATCATTAAGCGAATAAATAGCCTCACCTATTCCGGCACCCATATCGAAGTACCCTTTATCATTTCCGAGGTCTAGTACATTAAATTTAGTGTTATTTCCAATGGTTCTGATTCGGGCAACATTCATAACTTTTCCAACAAAACCACTTTCAGAAGAATCCGTTACCCTGACAGTGTCACCATCCAATGTAATATCAGATGCAAAATCCCAGTTTGCAACTTCATTAGTTGTCAATACAGGATTTAAAGCAGCCACATTTTCAATAAATTCTTTGCTCAACACATAAGTTTTATCACCTATGGTTTGCGACAATGTAGCTGTCAGCATAACCGGCGTATCATATTTTGCCGGACGCGACACCAGAGTGCCAAGTGTGTCAATCATAGAGTTATTTGACGATGCCCATTTTACTGTAACACCTTTGGATCCCAACGTAGTAGGCAGGGTAAGGTTACCGGTAATAGGTGTTTTAGGTAGAGTCAAAGCATCTTTTTCATTTTTTAATTCACCAAGACCCGTCAACGATAATAAATCATCAGCGGTCAGTGCCCTGTTATAAAGGCGGAACTCATCAATAATGCCCTGAAAAGCAGGGTCGCCAGGCCATTGTGACCTCGCAATGTAGTTTTGGTCGGTAGAGCCTAATGATGATGGGTTTAGTGTCATGCTGGTATTGGTACCTGAAGCAACTCCATTGATATATATTGTACCGACACTTCCTTTTAATGTAAATGCCACATGCACCCAAGCATTAAGTGGCAATGTAGATGTACTGTTGACTTGTTGTGCAGAAGTTCCGGGTGTTAATATTTCATAACGAAGACTGGTTCCTGTCTGAGTCAAAAACACATAATTCTTTGGGTCACCACTTGTAGTACTTGTCCCAAAATCAAAAATCCTTGGGTACCAAACGGAGCTATTAAGATACACCCATGCAGCAACAGTAAAATCAGTCAAAGAAGTGGTGATGTCATTAGCCACTTGTACATAATCTGACTTTAGTGGAAATTGCAATGCGTTTCCTTCGTAACCGGCTACAGTTTCAGGTGCTCCAATTACCGTACCAACGTTAGTACCGCTTGCGGAATGATCCGGTACATTAGTTCCGGAAACATCATTAAATGTGTAGTACAACTGCAAGCCGGTTGTTGTATCCTGTGCAACTGCACCTGATGAAGTCAGCAATGCTAACGATAAGAAGCCGAGTCCATACAGCTTCTTCATTTTCAAGAAAATAGAATTTTTTTTCATGATACTTGATTTTTGTTATTAATTTAAATTTAACTATGGTATAAATACAATATAAAAGGGTGTTCTTTTGATTGTTTACAAATTGATAATTATCATATATAACAGATTATTATTTTTAACGTAAACTTCACAGCAAGAACAGGTTTTTCCGTTTTTCACCAATCCTGGCTATTCTAATTGATACGAAGGCAAATATATGATTAATCCGAAAGCAAATATATGATTAATACATCACTTGATGGTGTAAAATCAGGTCAATAAAGACAGATAAACATGTCAATAAAGCAATAACAGGCCTTCTGTATTTCAATTCTCAATTTATTTCTAAAACTATGGGGTTTAAATACAGGAGGTTCTGTTTTTTATAATATACTGTTTCTTACATTACTATAAAGTAGATTCTTTGAAATAATTTTTTTGATAACAAATTAAAATTAATTTATTGTGATTGTTGCCTTTTTAAAACCACAAATTTAAATTAGAACCAAAAAATATGTATTTTTGTTTATTGTAAATGTTTACGTGTGGATCTTTTAAGACTTCCTGACCCTAAATTTAAAATGAGATTGTTATTTATGTCAACCTGTTAAAATACAAAATCAAAAATCTGAGTCGATTAGTTGAAACTCTGATAGAAGTTATGTTTTGTATAACTAAACTTTGAGAGATTATTCAATGCTACACATAGTAGTCACAAAATTGCAAGTTACTGTTTTGATTTTCCTCCATTATAGAGGATTCAAGTGTAGTTGTTTCGATTGTTTTTACTTTAAACAGGGTTTAAAGAATGGTTGATTCCAATGTTTTAAATATTCATCAGTTTTTTCTTTTACAAATGAAATTTTTCCCCATTTTAACAGTTCATCATCGGTGCTTCCTTTCAAAATTTACTTGAGGGTCATCCCTGTTTCATCAATAGTTCCATAAGCGACAGTCCAGTGACTGTCCAGTGACTGTCCGATGTTCCACTACAAGCTCCTGCTCTTTACTCAGTAATTAGTATATTTATTATTCGTTAAATACTTAATTTTACTTTACCAAAAAAAGATAGAAACACATCGAAGATGCCGATTTATCGGAAATAGTTACAATATAATAAACGCCATAACTTTCTGCGCAAAACACTAATTGCACCATCCGTCTGACCGCTTTGAGCGGTCAGACGGATTACAGATAACCGCAGTTATATATTACGTTTATTATAGAAATATATGATTATCCTCAAACCATCCTAATCGATATATGGTTTTGGAATAAAGTGTAAACTAAGACTCCCTTATTAGAAGACTTTTTGATTTTGAAATCCGGATTTGTTTTATATAGTGATAATTATTTGAC
>Ga0302286_10000628_pt1 | contig 28545 bp, 25 predicted proteins | sample III_Fen_E2_3_FD_198765 | JGI IMG/M metagenome (GOLD analysis project Ga0302286, IMG submission 198765) | Peat permafrost microbial communities from Stordalen Mire near Abisko, Sweden - III_Fen_E2_3 | ecosystem: Environmental > Terrestrial > Soil > Wetlands > Permafrost | place: Sweden: Abisko...
TCTTCTAACGTATATTCTTTTTTCATAATAAGTAGCTTACCGGTTTAACAATGAAATTAACTCACAAATGTAGTTATTTTTATTGTTTATGAAATAGAATAAGAGCTCAAAAAATAAATTTCAATTAATATTGAAACAAAAGGGAACATTACTTATGAAATCAACTAAAAAAGAACAGATCGAACAAAAAGCACTGGAGCTTTTCTGGAAGCACGGGTTTAAAAAAGTGTCTACTGATGAGATTTGCTAAAAAGCAACTGTAAGTCGTAAAACATTTTACACCTTCTATAGCAATAAGAATGCCTTAATCATTTATTTATACTATAAAATGATTGAAGATACTTCTGTCGTTTACACAGAAATTATTGAAAGCGACCTGGCTTTTTCTAAAAAACTGGAAACGCTTTTTAATCAGAAATTAGAAGCGACTAAAAATCTTTCTATAAAATTCATTTTTTGGAGGATTAGAACATGTTGACTATAATCATATAAGATTGTTTTTTAGGTTTGGTTATGAATCCATGTTCATAGTTATTTTTATTTTGAATTTGAATAATATCCAGAAGAATGAAGTAAATAAGAACAATTTGAGCAAATGATGCAAGTAGAAATTATTTTTTATTTTATTGAACAAAACACATGGGTTTATGGTTTGAAGTTGTATATTTGTAAAATATTTACGAAATAACGATACGAAACCATGATACAGGAATTTAGAGTAAAAAATTATATGTCTTTCAAAGATGAACAAATCTTATCTTTTGAAGCTACTAAAGACACAACATCGTTGGAGTTTTTAACTTACGAAGTGAAACCAAATGTGCGTTTACTCAAAATGGCTATAATTTATGGAGCAAATGCATCAGGAAAATCAAATTTAATGTTTGCAATTCAAACCTTGTGGGATATGCTTTTTAACTCGAAAAGCAGTAAAAATGAACAAATAGATTTTAAACCATTTGCCCTTACCAAAGACAAACCCACTGAATTAAGTATTGTATTCTTCATTAATGGAATAAAATATCAATACAAAATAATATTTAATGGAAATTATATTCAATACGAAAAATTTGAGTATGCACCCAATGGCATCATTTCTTTATTCTATAGTAGAGAGTATGTGGGTGAAGATAAAATTCCAATAATTAAATTTGGAGATTCGCTTGGACTCTTAGTTAAAACTAAGAATACTTTAATTGACAATACGCTGAATAACCATACTTTATTATCCACTTTTTCCAAGATCTCAGTCGAAGCAGAACCTTTTAAAATAATAAATGATTGGATAAAGAATTATGTACATGAAGTGTCTTTAAATAATAGTGTACTTGAAATTACGAAAGATATTGTCAAAAACAAAAAAAAGAAAGAGTTTATTTTAGAATCATTGTGTAAGGCTGATTTCAATATTACTCAAATCGATTTGACTGAAATAAAAAATAAGAAACTTACAGATGAATTAAAAATAATATTTAAAAATAATTCACCTTTGTCAAATTCGAATATAAAAGAATTACTGGTAGATACAATTCAAGAGGACACACTGTTTCTGCATCATACTAAGGATGGAGATTTTACCTTGCTATCAGAGACTGAATCAGCAGGAACCCTGTCATATCTGGAATTGTTGGATCAGCTCTATGAAATGATTCATCAAAATCACATTTATCTCTATGATGAGATAGAAAAAAATATTCATTATGATTTATTGATTCATTATTTAAGTCTCTTTATGATGAATAGCCAGGCTTCACAGTTGATTTTTACTACACATGATCAACTATTACTCGATGAAGATTTTATACGAAGAGATATGGTATGGTTTACTAATAAATCCAAAGAAACCGGTGGAACGGAACTCTATTCTGCTGCTGATTTTGGGTTGCATAAAAATATTTCTTTGTATAAAGCCTATAAAGTGGGTAAGCTCGGTGCTAAGCCGGAATTAGGTTCAATCTTCATCGAAAAATAAATTATTTATGAGTAGGAAGATTCAATCAAGAGAACCATTAGTTAATAATGCAATAGCTGTTATCGGTGAAGGAATTACTGAACAATATTATTTGCAGTCAATAAAACATTTGGCTAATGTTCAAATTACTCCGAAATTACCAAAGCATTCAACAGGTGATAAATTTGTTGAATCCGAAATCAAAAAATGTATTACTGATGGATATTCAAAGATCTATTGTTTGATTGATATGGATAATAAGAAAAATGCAAAGGAGAAATCAGACTATTTAAAATTGAAAGGTAAATATCATAACAAGAAGTATAAAAATAAAGGTATTGGAACCGAAATTGAAATTAAGTTTTTTGAGAATGAACGTTGTTTAGAAATTTGGTTTTTGTATCATTTTAAAAATACAACTGCAGAGTTTGCTACTCAAAGTGACCTGTTGAGAGAGCTTAATAAATTTTGTAAATACGAAAAAACAGAAAAGTTTTTCCTGTCAACAAGAGGTCTCAATCAATATTTCATTAAGAACGGTGGGAATTTTGACGACGCTAAAAGAAATGCAGAAATCTCTCTAAAAAGAATTAATGAGCTTGCAATCGATTATACTTATAGCGAAATGAAAGATTTCTTTGAATTGATTGAAAGGGAATAGTATTTCAAAAACTGAAAACTTTATTTTTAAACATTTCATTTTTTCTGTCAGAGAAGTTCACAACACCAACAATTATTAGAAAAACACGTAGAGACGCACGACAATGCGTCTCTACGTGTTTCTTGTCTTCATATCTTCACATCATCATATCATCACATCATCACATCATCATTCTCATTCTTTTTTTCTCAATTTCCATTTCTTAATCCTTCTTCTGATAAAGAATACAATCGGAATAATCAATATCAGATACGGCCATAATCCAAAGAATTCAAGAATGAAATCAACTAATCCGTACCACCCATCAGCCACTGATTCTTTGAGTTTTTCCCAGAAACTGTCACGCTTTGAAGGTTTAAAGGTGAAATCTTTTTCAGTGGAAATGGTCATATTTAAGGTGCTGTAACTGACACAGTCGTTCAGATACCGTAGCCGGCCTTCGGTGCTTTCAATTTCTTCCTGCAACACGCGGATGGATTCTTCTATTTCGAGAATGTCTTTTACCGTATTGGCTTTCTTCATGATTTCATTGTACCGTGCCAGCGAGTTTCGTTTGCTGTTGATCCTGGTGCTCAGATCTACGAATTCTTCGGTAACATCGCGTGCCTGGATCTCTTTATAGAGTATTTTGCTGCTTCCTTTTTCAGCTGATCCCACAAATCTTTCGAAGTTCACCACCGGAATACGGATCACCAATTCATAGCCCGATTGATTATCGGAGTTCTTCAGGTTCTCGTTGGCATAATACCCACCGGCTGCTTTTACCAGTGAATCAATTTTCTGTTTGGCACTCTGCAAATTGACTACCTGCAAGCCTAACCTCCCGTCTTTAATAATTTTCTTAGTTGTGACTGCCGGCTCAACTTTAATGATTTTTTCACTCTTTTTTTCAACCCCGTTTTCTTGTGCAACTACATTCGCTTTTACATCGGCAAAATCAACTGTCCCGGTTTCTGAGCTTTTGACATCGGCTACAGAAATAGAACGCATGTCATTCTTAACTTCCGGTTTTTTTAAAGAACTTAATGAAACTACATCTGCTTTTATCTCTTTATGTTTTTCAGAACAACCAAAAAACATTAAAACAACGAATAATAAATAAACTGATTTCTTCATGATTTTATGTATTAAATTTTATAAAATGAATAAAAAAAAAGAGTGGTTTTAATTGTTCTATTTAATTTTGAATATAACCGGGAGTGTGTAATATACGTCTACATTGACTCCATTCTGTTTGCCAGGAATAAATACAGGCATAGATCTTAGTACCCGAAGGGCTTCTTTGTCACAGTATGGATCAAGTGATCTGACCACTTCAGGTTTTTCTATTCTGCCGGTTCTTGTTACAATGAATCGACAGATTACCTTTCCCTGGATGCCATTCCTTCGTGCAATTCCAGGATACTTGATTTGTCTGGCTATGTAATTCAGAAGTTCAGTTTCACCACCCGGATATTGTGGCATTTGTTCTACAACGGCAAATACTCTTTCGTCATTACTTAAGACCTCTTTATGATGTACTATCGGTGTATAATTGGTAGAATTTATATCTGGTAGTGGCATTTCCCTGACGATGTTTGAATTATCGCTTGATTTATGTTTGTGGAGGCAGGAAGTGAATCCTGTAACCAAAAGGATAAAGACTAAATAAAGATGAAACACATGAAATCTTATTTTTCCGGCCATAGTAAGAATGATTTAAAGGTCTATATATAACGGATAATCGGATCTTCCACACTCAGCGTTTGGAAACATTGTTCGGAAGCAGCACGGCAACCCCCTTTACAAACCGGCCAGTGGGAGCAGGGCTTGCATAATTCAGGCACAGAAGTCTCCCATTCATTGGCATAATCCGAGTACAGGATTTCTTCGAGTCCTTTTTCATAAATATTTCCCGCCACTACCGGCGAATGGTTACACAGCCGGATATTCCCGTTTATGTCAAGTGTTATGGGACGTTGCAACACATTGAACGAGCAGTGCCCAAAGCCTATAAGTGGATAATCGGCAGGATTTAGCAGGCAAACCGGGGAACATACATTTGCTGTAAGTCTCAAGTCCAGTTCTGAAGCTAATGAGTTGGCCTCCGAAAAAGCAGTATGTAATTCCGCTGCAGTTGCCGAAACTTCCATTGGGTTGTTGCAGCCCTTTCCACCAATATTGTAGCGGTTGAGCATAATGCGTTTGCAACCCAGCGAAGCAATGAATCTGAGTGTTTCACCCAATTGGTTTACATTATGTTTCGTGATAACCACTACAGGAACCACACTTCCACCTGAATCTAAAACCTCTCGTGTTGAATTGACTGACTTTTGCCAACTTCCTTTGACTTGCACCATTCGGTCGTGAATCTCTGCTTTTGCCGAGTGAATGGGAAATTCAAACAATCCCACGCCAAGTTTAATCAGTTGCCTGTAGTCTTTCCCTTTACCTTTCGTTCCGTTGCTGATAAGGGTAACTTGTTTTCCTTCCATCCGGCAAAACAGAATGACTTCTTCAAAACGCTCCGAGAGAAAAGGCTCTCCACCGGTAAATGCCACATATTGGATATCAGCCATGCTGAAAGCAAGCTTCAATGTGGCAATAGCCTTGGTGTAAGAATTAAACGGAACCCGTTCCACCGCATCCGTTTTCCAGATATTGTAGCAATACACACAATCCAGGTTGCAGCGGTCGGTAGTTTCAAAAGCGATATGTTGGAGGTTGAGCATGGAATTTTATTCTTGATTTCTAAAATGAATGGGTAAAGTGTAATAGCATCGTACAACTTTGCCATTTTGCCTGCCTGGAATAAAATTAGGCAATGATTTAATTGTTTTTATAGCAACAGTGTCTAAAATAGGATCTAAGCTTCTTAATACTTCAACATCCGAAACTGAGCCATCTTTGTTAATTACAAATCGGCACACAACTTTACCTTGAATGTTTTGGATGTATTCATTGCTTGGATATTTAATATTTCTTGCGATATAAATTAATAACGAATCATTCCCCCCGGGAAATTCTGCAGCTTGATCCATTACTTCCATTTCTTTTACGGAATCTGTTGAATTGGAGATTACTTCTGTATCATAACAAGTAATCATTGGCTCTGAAAATTTGGTTTCTTTTTTTATTACTGGAGCTGTAAAATAACACGTGGTTGATTTTAATTGTGGCTGTTGTTCATTCAGTGCAGTTGAATCCTGGTTAACCTCAACTCTCTTAATCGTATCTTTTAATCTGTTTTTAGATGTTTCAGAGTTTCCTTTATCAGTTTTCACACCACATCCACTCAATCCCATCCCCACAATTAGCGATCCAAGCAATAATTTCGGTAGTACAAACATCCGCCAGCCTCCCGATTTATCTGCCATATAAGCAAACATCCGAAACAATACATGAAATGTATGGAATTTAATTTTTCGGGTCATGTTGTTTTTCCTACAGTTTAAAGATGATTGGTAAAGTATACCAGACATTTACGTTTTTACCATTCTGTTTGCCGGGAATAAAAGTTGGCAATGATCTTACGACTCTGATGGCTTCTTTATCACACATTGGATCAAGAGGTCTTACAATTTCAACTCTTTCAATTTGTCCGGTTTTTGTTACAACAAATCGAACTATTACTTTACCTTGAATCCCATTTTCTTTTGCAATTTGTGGATATTTTATTTTTTTTGATATATAGTTCCTAAGTTCTTTTTCCCCACCCGGGTATTTAGGCATTTGTTCTACAATTATAAAAGTTTTTTCTCCATATTCTTGAGTTATTGGAATTGTAATGTAACAAGACACATCATCTTCGGTTTGATTTAGATTTGTTTTTTTTGTAGGAGTATTCGTTGAAACTGTAATTTTTTTTCTTTGTTGATTTGTGTTTTGGCCCTGTGCATCAACTTGCACAGGTAACGTCAATCCCAACCCCACAATCAGCGACCCCAGCAACAATTTCGGCAGTACAAACACCCGCCAGCCTCCCGATTTATCTGCCAGAAAAGCAAATAATCGAAACAATACTTGAAATGCATGGGACTTAATTTTTCGTGTCATGTTGTTTTTCCTCAAGTTTAAAGGTGATAGGTAAAGTATACCAGACTTTTGTGTTTTTACCGTTTTGTTTACCGGGAATAAACTTAGGGAATAGTTTAATTACTCTGATAGCTTCTTTATCACAATCGGCTTGCAATGATCTTATCACTTCTATTTTATCAACTTCACCGGTTTCAGTTACAACGAAACGCACGATTACTTTCCCCTGTATTTTGTATTTAACAGCAGATTCAGGGTACCTTAAATTTTTACCCACGAAATTCAATAACTCTGATTCACCACCCGGATATTGTGGCATTTGTTCCATTACATAACAATATACATTTTCTTCAACTCCTTTAGATTGAGATGCGTTTTTTTGATTTTGTTTTTTTGATTCGGATTTAATAGTTTCGTTCAATCCGGTTTTTATTGAACTCTGATTTTGTGCATCAATTTGTTCTGATTGAAACGTTCCCAGTCCTACAATCAACGAACCCAGCAGCAGTTTCGGATAGACAAACACCTTCCAGCCTCCCGATCTGTCTGCCAGATAGGCAAACAACCGGAACAAAATATGAAACGAGTGGAACTTAATTTTTAGTGACATGGTTATTCCAGTTTAAAAGTAATGGGTAATATAAAGTATACCCGAACAATTTGTCCGTTTTGTTTGCCGGGAATAAAATTGGGTAACAATTTTAAAACTTTAATTGCCTCTGCGTCGAAAGAAGGTCCAAGACTTCTTAGAACCACTATATTTGAAAGGGATCCATCTTTGTTTACAATAAATCTGCAAATAACCTTACCCTGTGTCTCAAAATCATCTGCTTTTGGATATTTTAGATTCTTTGAAATGAAAATAAATAATGAATCCATTCCCCCCGGAAATTGTGGCATATGTTCGATTATAGTATAAACATCATTTTCAATTGAAGATTGATTGCAAGATGATTCTCTTACTTCTCCAAGATCAATTGTGTTTTTAATATCGTTCGAATCACTCTTTATATTCTTTTCAGATATAAAATAAGGTTTTAGTTTTGAATTTTGATTTTGAGCCTGAACTCCTTTCGGTAGTATCAATCCTGAGACGAATATCAACAGACCAAATAGTACTTTAAGGTACATAAGCTTATTCCAACCTCCTGATTTATTAGTAGGGTAAGTGAATATCCTGTACAAAACATGAAATACCTGGAATCTAATTTTATTAGACATTATTTCTCGAGCTTAAAGGGTACGGAGATGGTATAATAAACATTGATGTTTTTACCTTCTGACTTTCCGGGAATCCATTCTGGAAAGCTTTTTACTATTCTCATTGCTTCTGCATCACAATCAGGTGTCAGGGACCTCACAACCTCAATTTTATTGAGTTTTCCAGTATCAAGTACTACAAAACGGACATATACTTCACCTTGTATGTCTTTATGTTTGGCAGACGCAGGGTAAACTAAATTTTTTGAGATATAGCTTACTAATTCTTTTTCACCTCCGGGGAACTGAGGCATTTGTTTGACAGATTCATAAATATCCAAAGTTTCGCCTGAATTAGTTGATTTCATTTCAGGTTGATTTAGCATGAATTTAATAGGAATATTGTACCAAACATTTACGTTTTCTCCATTGTATTTCCCCGGAGTCCATTTTGGCATACTTTTTACTACTCTCACAGCTTCATTATCGAATGCAGTATCAAGCGATTTGATTGTTTCTACATGTTCAATTCCGCCCGTCTTTGTAACTTCAAAATCAAGCGACTTGATTAATTCTACCCGGCCAATTTCGCCTGTTTTTGTAATTTCAAAATGTACTATGACTGTGCCCCGGATCTCTTTTTTTGTTTCAGGATATTTAATGTTTTTATTGAAATAGACCTTTAATCCATTTTCTCCTCCGGGAAATTGTGGCATGTCTTCAACTACAGTATAAATACCCTCTTCATCTTTCCCGATATAACCCTCTGTTTGATCTAAATGATATTTATCCGGCTTGAATTTTTCTACTCTTTGAATGAAATCCACAGAATCCTTTTTAGTAGTCGAATATTGTTTTTTAGCATTTTCAAGTTTAAAGATTACCGGGAGGGTATACCAAACATTCACACTCACTCCATTTTGTTTGGCCGGTATAAATTTTGGTAACGTTCTGATTACCCGAATCGATTCTATATCACAAGACGAATCGAGCGACCTTAAAATTTCTACATGACTTATTTCCCCTTTTCTGTTTACTAAAAAATGGCAGATTACTCTGCCTTGAATACCGTTTTCAAAATCTTTAACGGGATAATGAATATTCTGTGTTATATACTTCATTAAAGCTTCTTCTCCTCCGGGAAATTGTGGCATTTGCTCAACTACATCAAAAATTTTAGTTGTATCTGAGTTTAAACTAAAACTTTTGTATTCTATTAAATCACTTTGTACTTTTTCAGAAGTACTGTGATTTTGTGCCTTCACTTCTCCTAATAGTGTCAATCCTGACCCAGCAATTATCAATCCTATCAACAGTTTCTGACAGACGAACAACCGGAATAAATCAGGTAAAGCATGTGATTTAATTTTTCGGGTCATATCATTTGTAATGTTTAAAGTTTACTGGTACTGTGAAATAAACACGAACTGCTTTGCAGTTTTGTATTGCAGGAATAAATTTTGGGAATGATTTTACAACCCGAATGGCTTCTTCATCATAACATGGTTCAAGACTTCGTGCAACGACTACATTCGATACACTTCCATCTTGGTTTATAACAAATCTACAAACAACAGTTCCCTGATTATCATTTTCTTTTTCAGGCCATTTTATGTTTTTTGAAATAAAATTTAATATTGAATCATTTCCGCCCGGGAATTGTGCCATTTGCTCAACAGCATTAAAAATATAAGTTGCCGTATCTACCGGACCAATATTTATATCATGAGACTCACTTTCATCAATTGCAACGCAAATGCCCGAATGCAATTTAATGGAATCCTTTTTTTCGGTTATAGTGTAAGAATTCACAGGTCTCTTTTTTTGTTTTGGACCGAAACTTGTTAATCCTATCCAAAAAGTAAGTAGCCCAACTAATATTACAGGACGTACAAACACACGCCAATTTTCCGATTTGTCTGCTATATAAGCAAACCCCCGAAACAAAACTTGAAATAAATTGAATTCTATTTTTGGTGACATGGTAATTCCGTTATTTTGACCTGACAAATATAACTATTTGTTAATTATATTAACGAATGTGACCAATGTTTATTATTGTTTGTTTTGCTTTTGTTTTAAACTAAAGAAACAAAAATGCACATTTGAACTATTTTAAATCACCTACGGTTTACCAGATAAATTCCTCCCAATACCACCACAGCTCCGCCAATTTCGTGGAAGGTAAGAATTTCACCCAATACGAGTACTGAAAAGATGGCTGTAAATGCCGTCTGGCTCAGCATGCTTACAGAGGCTGCGGTAGGTTTGATATAACCCAGTGCCTGATTTATCGCGAGCCATCCCAATAGTTGCGGTACCAGTCCCAGCGTTCCCAATGCCAGCCAGGTGGTGGTATTGAATCCCCAAAGCGGGGTGGAAGTAAACAGGCAAATGAGTCCCAGCACAACGGTACTGGTAACCATCGAAATGGTGGTAAACGAAAAAGTATCGAGGGAGCTTCTGCCTTTCCGGACGGTGATCAGGTATGCCCCATAAAACATGCTGGCAATAATGGCCAGTACATTTCCGAAATTAAGGTTGGCCTGCATCACCTGGTTGAACCCGATGATAATGGTTACTCCAATCATCGAAACAACGGTTCCTATCCAGAATATCCCCGAAGGCTTTTCTTTCATGAAGAGCAATGCCCCAATACCCACCCATACCGGTGCCAGATTGGCCAGTAACGTCGAAATAGTGGCTTTTGAGAGCATAATGGACGAATTCCATAGCGCAATGTCGCAGGCAAATAAAATGCCGCAAATAACCGCTATTCTAACTCCCCGCCGATCGGTAATCGGTTTCTTAAAATAAAGCCATATGGGGATGATGACAATTGTTCCGATCAGCATTCTGTAAAACCCGGAGCCGAACCCGCTGATATTGGCAATCTTTACCAGAATGGCCGACCACGATATGCACAAAATACCAAAAAACAATAACAAATAGTGAACCCACGGATGGTTTTTATGCAGTTTAATCATGTTGAGGGATTAAGAAAAGAGACAAAATATTATAGACAAAAGAACCAAGAGCCAAGAACCAAGAGCCAAGACAAAAGACAAAAGTAAGAAATTCAGTAACCACAATAGGCACATTAGAACACAATAGAGTGCACAAAAACTATAGAACACAATAGACAAAAGAACAAAGAGAAAAGAGCCAAGACAAAAGTAAGAAATTCAGTAACCACAATAGGCACATTAGAACACAATAGAGGGCACAAAAACTATAGAACACAATAGACAAAAGAACCAAGAGCCAAGAGCCAAAACAAAAGTAAGAAATTCAGTAACCACAATAGGCACATTAGAACACAATAGAGGGCACAAAAACTATAGAACACAAAAGACAAAAGACAATAGACAAAAGAGCAAAGATAATAGATCTAAGAAAAGTTATATGTTTAATGAATTAAATTCCTAATACGATGTTCGCATCAATATTTAATTTTTTACTTATTTCACGGGCTACCTTTAAAGTTGGCTCACTTTTTCCGGATAAATATTCGCTTACACGTGATGGACTAATACCCAAAAGTTCCGATAGTTTGAGTTGGGTTAGTTTCATCTCGTACATTCGAAGTTTAATTGATTCTGCCAAAGTTGGAGCTGATACAAGGTAATGTTCTTCTTCATAATCTGCTACTAAATTAAAAAGTATATTTAATTCAATAAATTTTTTATCTGTTACTGGAGTATCATTGTTAACTATTTTAAGAAGTTCTTCTATTCTGGCACATAATACTTCATATTCATTTTTGTTATTTATTTTAGTCATACCGTGTATTTTAGAAATATCTTTTTAGGCGTACAAAAATAATAAAAATCCGTTCAGTTTAGTAATTCAATAAGCTACATCCTTACAAAAGTCATTCCTTTCATTATTTTATTTGAAGGATAATAGCCACTAAACTTCTGAAAAAACTAACCAACTACTTACTCATTCCTCACCTCTCACCTCTTTCTACCGACTATAGACCGCTCTCATCATTCGGTCATTTCCAGAAATATCCTTTCTCAATTCCACATCCCGGTAACCCATTAGAGTCAGTAATTCGATGCAGGATTGTCCTGCTTCCCGGTTAATCTCAAAATAGAGTTTCCCATTATCTTTTAAATGCTTTTGTGCAAAGAGTGCGATGGTGCGATAAAACAACAACGGATCATTATCGGGAACAAACAATGCCAGATGTGGTTCATATTCCAACACATTGGGCAATATTCCGTCCTTTTCATGTTCTGTAATATAAGGCGGATTGCTGATTATGATATCCCATTTTGTTGGAAAATCAGGAGCATTGAGCATATCAACTTCCGAAAAATTGATGGAAAGGTTGTTGAGCGATGCATTTCGCCGGGCAGTTTCAAGTGCGTCAACTGAAATATCAAAGGCATCAACCACCGAATTTGTAAATTCATGCTTCATGGTAATGGCAATACAACCGCTGCCGGTACCGATATCCAGCAACCGCAATTCGGCAGTTCTGTCATTCTCATTCCTGATCCACTCCACCAGTTCTTCTGTTTCTTGACGGGGGATTAATACCGACTCATCGACATAAAAGGGTAGGCCGTAGAACTCTGTTTCCCCTAAAATGTACTGAATTGGAACATATTTCTTTAGTTTTTCGATAAAACTTTCAATTTCATGCTGTTGTTCACTGGAAAAAAGTGTATTTTTGTTAACGTAAACTTCAGTGCGTGAAAATCCTGTCAGTTTTTCTATGATCAGATAACTGAAATTTCTGATTTCCTGGTCGGGATAAAGTCCGGTAAGTACCGACTGAATATGAAGTAGCGTTTTTTGCATGATGCAAAGATATATAAAAAGCCCCCTAACCCCCAACAAGGGAATAAAGAAAATGATATGGCTATAGTACAAAAAGAAACTAACAATCACGTTCTCCCAATAAGGGATAGTGGAAAATATATGTCCCGTTGCCTGCAAATTGCCCAACTGGCGGGAGGTCATGTTGCTCCGAACCCCATGGTAGGGGCAGTGCTGGTCTGCGATGACATCATTATCGGCGAAGGGTTTCATCAACGTTTTGGTGAAGACCATGCTGAGCCGAATGCTATTCATTCTGTAACAAATTGTGAATTGCTAAAGCGTTCCACGTTGTATGTCAGCCTGGAACCCTGTTCTTATTATGGCAAGACACCACCGTGTGCCGATCTGATTGTTTCATGTCAGATACCCCGTGTTGTCATCGGAACGTTAGATCCCAATCCAAAAGTATCGGGTAGGGGAGTAGAAATACTTCGTAAAGCCGGTATTGAAGTTGTCGTAGGAGTCATGGAAGAAGAATGCCGCGAATTAAATAAGCGTTTTTTTATTTTCCAGGAACAAAAACGACCGTATGTATTGCTTAAATGGGCCCAGACGCAGGATGGATTTATTGACAGGGTTCGTACGGATCATACAGAACCACCCCTTCAAATTTCCAACAACATCACCAAACAACTTACGCATAAAATGCGATCCGAAAACCAGTCCATCCTGGTGGGTGCCAACACGGTTTTGCTGGATAATCCGTCCCTGAATGTCCGTAACTGGTCGGGAAAATCACCTGTCCGCATTGGTATTGACAGACAGGGACGAATCCCCGAAAATTTTAATTTGATGGATGGGAGTATTCAAACCTTCATTTTTACTGAAAAAGATCGTGATAACAAGCAAAAGCTTGAATTTATAAAAATAAATTTTGATACTGATTCTCTGACTATCATTTTGCACGAGATCTTCAGACGAAATATTCATTCTGTTCTTGTGGAAGGCGGTGCCAGTATATTAAACAGCTTCATAGAAGCAGGACTGTGGGATGAAGCCAATATTGAAGTGTCGCCCCAGCGGATAACGACCGGCGTAAAAGCACCCCTTTTATCACTTCAACCGGTTTCACGGCAATCATTTGAAGGCCATGAATGGCTGTTCTTTAAAAACCTAACCTAATTCCAACTTATACATGAATCACCTGATTACAGTAGTTCTCCTTGCTCTTTATGCCTATACACTGATCAGTACCATTTCGGTATTGCTTCTGGAAAATCGTAATCCGGCAAAATCACTGTCATGGGTAATGGTATTGTTATTTATTCCCGTCATCGGAATGTTTTTCTATCTGTTGCTTGGACAGGACTACCGTAAGAAAAAGATTATCTCTAAAAAAAGTATCCGGCAGGTCGTTGACCGGCCTGTTGCTTCCTTTGATATCGATAAACTGGATACAACATTGATGAATGAGAATCAGTTGAATCTGATCAAATTACTTTACAAAAACAGTGAATCTGCCGGATATGCATTCAATAAAATTGATGTACTGTCAGATGGTGAAAGCACCTTCAAAGCATTATTTGAAGCAATACGTAATGCGAAAGATCATATTCATATCGAGTTTTTTATCTTTGATGATGATAAAATCTCCAACGAGTTGCGGGAACTGCTTATTCAAAAAGCAATTGAAGGCGTCAGGGTACGAATGATATACGATTATTGGGGAAGTTTTGATCTGTCAAAGAAATATCTGAAATCATTAAAGAATGCAGGTGTATACATTCGTCCGTTCTTACCCTTCAGATGGCGCATTTCACGAAGCAGTAAAATTAACTTCAGAAATCACCGGAAGCTGATTATTGTGGATGGAAATGTCGGTTTTACGGGTGGGTTGAATGTAGCCGATCGTTATTTCTTTGGCAATTCGTTAGGCAAATGGCGCGATACCTTTGTCCGAATGGAAGGTTCGGTTGTCCAGGGGCTCCAACTGCTTTTTATGGTCGATTGGTTTTTTGTCGACCGTAAATTAATCGAGGGACCTCAATACTTCCCCGAACCTGTTAAACACGAATTAAATCTGGTTCAACTGGTTAATAGTGGTCCCGATTCCGACTGGGAAGCCATTATGCAGGGAATTGCTTCTGCCATTGCCTCGGCTACAAAATACATTTACATCCATTCTCCCTATTTTATGCCCACTGATGTCATTGCCACCAGCATGCAAATGGCAGCATTGAGTGGAGTCGATGTCCGGTTAATGATTCCTGCCAGGTCCGATTCGAGGTTATCGGATGCAAGTACTTCCAGCTATCTGGCTCCGGCCCTTGAAGCAGGTGTAAGAATTTTCAGGTATAATAATGGTTTCTTGCACAGTAAAGCCATAGTGATTGATGATTTTATTTCTATAGTCGGATCGTGTAATCTGGATGAACGAAGCTTCGTTCAGAATTTCGAGGCTGATGCCTTTATCTATGAGTATAAGACTGCTTCTGTATTAAAAGAGTTATTCCTCAAGGATATTGAAAACTGCGTAGAAATAAGCAAAGAAGACTGGTCGAACAGAAAACGCCGCCAAAAGCTGAAAGAATCATTTGCCCGTTTATTCAGTCCCTTAATGTAATTCAGTCCACATTAAACTGTTTTGCTGATAAAAAAATACTTCCTGATTTTTCAAAAAATAAATTTTTATATATACTTTTGTACTGCTAAACAGCTGAACGGGATGTAGCTCAGTCCGGTTTAGAGTACCGGTCTGGGGGACCGGTGGTCGCAAGTTCGAATCTTGTCATCCCGACAAAATAAAAAGACAAGGAGGTTACATGAAGGTGTAGGCTCCTTGTCTTTTGTGTACTACATTTCCTTTTTTCATTTATTGAATACTCTGTTCTAACCGGTAGTAAACTGAAAATTCTGTTTGTTTAGTTTGTTTTAATAAATGCTTTACCCCCTACGACATTCTGCTTCTCTGATTTATTCTATCTTTCTCATAATTTGATCCATCAGACCACCACTAATGAATTTATCTCCTGTTATCCAATTTCAGTCCGGCAACTAATTCCGTGAACTCTGTTATTTCAAATCTCAATTTATTCCATTTACCTCCGGTTTCCCTTCGTTACCCCTTTGGTACCCCTTTGGATAACATTTACTGTTATTAAGAACCTATTAAGGAAAAACTACGGTGGTATTGCGGAGATATTACGCTCTTACATTACACCGCAATATCACCGCAATATCACCGTAATACCACCGTAATACCACCGTAATACTACTGAATGTTATCCAAAGGGGTTCCGAAGGGGTACCGGAGATTAATAGGAAATATAGGAATATACATTATGTTAAAATTATACTTTTGGCATACTACAAAAAAAATACGGGTTTGCGAATTAATATTCAGAAATGCGTGAAAGAAGGAGCAGTTTTGAGAAACAATTAAATCTTTGAAAAACGGTCTGTGTTGAATGAACTATGTAAATAACTATAAGATAAATTTGCAATCTGTCAGTAATCGGACCTGTTTTAGTGTATTTTCCTGTTACGCTTCTTACTGTTTTTGGTCAATCAATTGACTGATTAATAGTTTACATGGAACTGATTTGACAAATAAACAGGGAAAATAAGTGAATTAAATATCGGTAGTCACATCAGATAAAAAAAAACTATAAGGAATTGATCTAAAATCAAAAAGGAACAATACATATCGCATTGTTCCTTTCTGATTTATATATATAAAACTCATGGATTTAAAAATCCATTCAGCTGCTATTTTGAAAATTCCAGTTCGACTTCTACCGGAAAATGATCGGAAGGCAGACGGACCAGATATTGTTGCAGGGATACTTCTTTTGGAAAGTTGGCTGACTTTATTTCTGTACTGTTCTCAACTTCCGAACGGTATGAGTCGGTCAGTACTCCATAGCGGAGGACATTCAGTTTCGAAGTAACAAAAATGTGGTCGATACGACTGTCGGTTTTTAAAGAAGACTCAAAATTATTAAAGGTGCCATTTGTAGCATACACTATTTTTGACTTGTCACGTGCATCTTTCAATTTGCCGGAAGTATTAATAAGCGAATAACTTTCGTTGGTTTGATCGACATTAAAGTCACCGGTTAAAATGACCTGATCGTTTCCGCACTTTTCTTTGATGGTTTTCAACACCAGTTCAGCACTGTGTTTCCGGGCTTCCACTCCAATATGATCCATGTGTAAATTGAAAAACCAAAAACTGTAACCGGTCTTTTTATCCATGAACTTTCCCCAGGTACAGATGCGTGGTAATACGGCATCCCATCCTTTGTTTGGGGTATTGGTCACTGTCGACATCCAGAAATGTCCTGACTGCAGGAGTTTAAATTTTTTGGTTTTATAGAAGATAGGGGCATATTCGCCTTTTTCTTTTCCATCATCACGACCAACTCCAATATAATTGTACTCAGGCAGGGCACTGAGCATGTTTAGCAATTGACCGTTTAGGACTTCCTGAGCCCCGAAGATGTCAAAATCGTGGAATTGTATTAGATTGCAGATAACCGGACAACGCTTGGCCCAACCATTCCCGTTGGATACATCGTCTGAATTCTCATTCCGGATGTTGTAAGTGGCTACCTTCAGTCTTTGAGCGTTCAGGCTCAAAGTACCGAAGATAATACTTACAAAGAGTATACTTAAAATTATTTTTTTCATTCTGATGGGTCTGAAATTACTTCTTCAATTCAGTGGAGAAGGAATATGGGAAATCTGATTTCAAAGTTCCACGTTCTTTATTTGGAAGTGCCGACATTTTGAAATTGATGACAGCACCTTTCGTTAAGCTTTCCTGGGTGATATAGTTTTTTGGAGCAGGTTTTCCATTGACAGTCATGGCAGAAACATATCTGTTTGCCTTTGAATTATTGCTTGACTGAATCACCACCTGTTTGCCGTTTTCAAGGTTTAAAGTGACGCTCTTGAATAAAGGTGAACCTAACACATATTCGTTACTCCCGGGGCATACAGGATAAAATCCCATTGCTGAAAAGACATACCAGGCTGAAGTCTGTCCGTTGTCTTCATCACCACAATACCCATCGGGAGCGGCAGTATATAATTTATCCATTACTTCACGAATCCAGTACTGAGCTTTCCAGGGTTGACCCGAATAGTTGTACATGTACAGCATGTGCTGGATCGGTTGGTTGCCATGTGCATACTGTCCCATATTCATGATCTGCATTTCGCGGATTTCGTGGATAACACCACCATAATAACTGTCGTCGAATACCGGAGGCATGATAAATACAGAATCCATCATTTGGTTGAATACGTTTTTGCCCCCCATTAAGTCAATAAGACCCTGTGGATCGTGGAATACCGACCAGGTATAATGCCAGCTGTTTCCTTCGGTGAAAGCATCACCCCATTTAAGCGGATTAAACGGTGTCTGGAATTTACCATCTTCATTTTTGCCTCTCATTAAATTGGTCGACGGGTCGAATAAGTTTTTATAATTCATGGCTCGTTGGGCATAAAGATCCAACTCAGCTTTCGGACGTTTCAGCTTTTGAGCTACTTTGTAGATCGACCAATCGTCGAATGCATATTCCAGGGTGCGGGCAGCACTTTCATTGATACCGACATTATACGGAACATAGCCCAGCTTATTATAATATTCATATCCCAACCGTCCGGTTGAAGCTACTTTTGGATGTACATTGTTTGATGCATGCAACAAGGCTTTATATAATGTATCGATATTATATCCTTTAATCCCTTTCATATATGCATCAGCCACGATGGATGCCGAATTATTTCCAACCATACAGCCTCTGTGACCCGGACTTGCCCACTCAGGTAAAAATCCACTTTCTTTGTACGTATTTACAAGGCCTTCCTGCATTTTTTGACTCATGGAAGGATACATTAGATTGACGAACGGAAACAGGCAACGGAAAGTATCCCAAAAGCCTGTATCGGTAAACATATAACCGGGTTCTACCTTTCCGTTGTAAGGACTGTAGTGAACCGTTTTTCCGGCAGCATTTATCTCATAAAAACTTCGTGGAAACAAAACAGAACGGTAAAGACACGAATAGAATGTCCGCAGATTATCGATATTATCATCTTTTACTTCAATTTTACCCAGGACATCATTCCAGGTTTTTTTTGCTTCAGCTTTCACACCTTCGAAATCATGATTACCCAGTTCTTTCATATTCAGTTCGGCCTGTTCAAAGCTAATAAACGAAGAAGCTACTTTGGCGGTTACTTTTTCTCCTTTTTCAGTTGAGAAACCAATAATGCCACCCGAATGGTCTGCTTTTGACTCCAGGTTGTCGGTCTTGATTTTTCCATTATCAACAGCTGCGGTGTAAGTGAAGGGTTTGCTGAATGTGATTACGAAATAGTTCTTGAAATTATCGGGTACTCCTCCGCTGTTTTTTGTTGTATATCCGATGATTTTATTTTCACCGGGAATAATTTTGATGTACGAACCGGCATTCATAGCATCGATGACCACAAATGAGTTCTTGCTTTTTGGAAATGTAAACTGAAATATTGCAGCCCGTTGAGTAGGAGTTATTTCGGTGGTTACATCATAATCGGCCAGGTAAACTTTGTAATAATACGGTCTGGCTTCTTCCGACTTGTGAGAGAACCAGCTGGCTCTGTCATCTTCATTGAAAACAGCTTTTCCCGTTTCTGGCATTAATGAAAACTGACCATAATCATTTATCCATGGGCTTGGTTGATGGGTTTGTTTGAAACCTCTGATTTTATCAGCATCATAGGTATATGCCCAGCCATCACCCATTTTCCCGGTCTGTGGTGTCCAGAAATTCATACCCCAGGGCAATGCGATTGCCGGATACGTGTTTCCAGTAGATAGGGAAGGTTTTGACTGTGACCCCACCAGGGTGCTCACATAATCAACGCAATTTACGGGTTGATTTGCCTTGATGGAAAAGGAGCAGATCAAAAGAAATAATAAGAATCCTGTTTTTTTCATTTTTAATAGATATTATTAGTGTAGTTTGTTCAATTTATCTTCTGGCATTTTTGTATAAAAAACCTCCAACTACCGACCGGGCACTAAATCCGCGGGAATCAGGTGTATTGGTATAGGTCCGCCCGACATTGGCATGCGATCCTGCGTTTCATTCAGAAACTGATAAACAGGATCGATAAATTTTTCGAATGTGGCTTTATCGTTTTCAAATGTTGCTGTTCATATAATCCGGACAGCTTTTGTGCTTTACCATTCGATTTGTGCTTTACCATTATCTTTCAAATATTGGTTCGTCAATGAAAAGTGATTATTGCCTATAAATCCCCGATAGGCCGACAGGGGAGAGGGGTGAACAGATTTTAATACCAAATGACGGGTTGAATCAATAAAAGCACCTTTTTTTTGAGCATACGAACCCCAGAGCATAAATACCAACTGTTCTTTTTCGGTGGCTAATTTGTGAATAACGGCATCTGTAAATGTTTCCCATCCTTTACCCTGATGCGAACCGGCCATATGTGCCTGAACGGTCAGTGTTGCATTGAGCAGTAAAACTCCTTGTTGGGCCCAGCGGGTCAGATTACCGCTTTTCGGGGTCGGTATTCCTAAGTCTCGGTTTATTTCTTTAAAGATATTCAGCAAAGAAGGTGGAAAAGCAACCCCGTCATTTACCGAAAAACATAATCCATGAGCTTGTCCGTCACCGTGGTAAGGGTCCTGACCAATAATCACTATTTTTACCTTGTCGAACGGACATTGTTCAAAAGCATTGAATATAAGCGGTGCAGGTGGAAAGGTCAGTTTGGTTTTATATTCATTGCGTACAAAACCGGTTAATCCCTTAAAATACTCTTTCTCAAATTCAGTTTGCAGTTCGGCTTTCCAGGTTGGTTCGATCTTTACGTCCATTTTTTGATGTTCCACGTTCAGCGTTCCGCGTTCCGCGTTTTTGGTTATTAGTGTGATTAATATTATTTGATATTATATATTTATTAAGTTCATCCCTAAAAGGGACTCTCTTCTTTACGTTGTTTTTTTGTTTGTTTGTTTGTTTGTTTGTTTGTTTGTTTGTTTGTTTGTTTGTTTCAATTGATAACCCATTTCCACACAGCCGAACGTTGAACACGGAACACGGAACGTTTAACGCGGAACGCGAAACATTGAATGTAAAATGTGTTCAACCGTTTACAGCAACCGACAGCTGTTCCATAGCCTTTTCAAGAATCAATCTCGAACAGGCTACGTTCAGGCGCAAATGGTATTCCCCACCCATTCCGAATGTAGTTCCTTTGTTCAGACCCAGACCTGCTTTTTGAGCAAAAAAATCAAATAAATCATCTGTCTCCATACCCAGTCCTTTGCAATCCAGCCAGATTAAAAAAGAAGCTTCCGGAATCATGGGTTTGATCTGAGAAATGTTGTTTTTTAAAAAGTCAACGATAAAGTCAATATTGCCTTGTACATAACTGAGCATTTGTATCCTCCAGTCTTCTCCTTTTTCATATGCGGCAACAGTGGCTGCATAGGCGAAAATATTGCCACCTGTTAATTCGGATGCTTCCAGAAAATCGACGAACCGGTTTCTTAACTCAGCATTCGGAATAATGTAGGAAGAGCTTATTAAACCAGGCATATTAAAAGTCTTGCTTGGAGCCATAAATGTCAGACTGATCTGAGCAGCCGCCTCGGAAACAGTGGCAAAAGGAGTATGTTTATGTCCTTTTAAGACCATATCGGCATGAATTTCATCCGAGACAACGATTATGTTATGTTTCGCACAGATTTCAGCCAGTTGTTTCAGCGTTTCTACATTCCAGACACGTCCGCCCGGATTGTGAGGGTTACAAAGAATGAAAAGTTTTGTCTTCGAAGTGATCTTACTTTCAAGATCCTCAAAATCCATTTCATATTTCCCGTTACTGATTTTGAGTGGATTGTTTATCAGAATCCTTTTATTGTTATTTACAACATGAAAAAAAGGATAATATACCGGAGGTTGTACAATCACTTCATCACCGGGCACGGTAAGCGACTGAACTGCAAATGAAAGCCCGGGCACGATTCCGGGTAAGAAGCCAATCCACTGACGGTTTACATCCCATTGATGGTGATCTTTTATCCATTTGATCAGGGAAGGGTAGAATTCTTTGGGGGGCATGGTGTACCCTAAAATAGGATGTTCGCAACGTTCACGGATGGCTTCAAAAATAAAGTCAGGTGTACGGAAGTCCATATCAGCAACCCACAATGGCAATACATCACCGGAACCGTAAAGTGCTTTGCACCGTTCTACTTTTACTGCCCCGGTATTCCGGCGGTCAATGAATTCATCAAAATTATAAGCCATCGTCATTTACTATTTACTATTTACAATTTACTATTGAATGTGAAACCCTTCAAACTTATCAAACCCTTCAAACCCTTCAAACCCTTCAAACCCTTCAAACCTCAAACCTCAAACTCTTTAACCCTTATTTCGTAATTTCCTCAATTGGTTTACCGATACAGGCATTAGGGAACGGAATATTCAATAAGCGCGATAAAGTTGGTGCAATATCCGTAGTCTGGTACGAAGTTGCGATGGTTTGAGGCTTTATTTGCCAGCCTGAAAAATAAAGTGGTGTATACGATACGATTGCATTTGATTCACCTACCGGATTATTCTTGTTATCCACTTCCAGCCATCCGGGCAGCAATGTTATGATGACATCACCAACACAATTTTTATTTGTCGAATTACGTAAACGGGCCATATCTGAATTGGTATTTCCTCCCATATTTAATACCTGTGAGGAAGGAAATGCCGACTGAATACCTTCAAAATTAAGCATAAAATCAGCGACCGTTTGTTGTATGCTGCTCAGGTTGATTTTCTTCTCTTCTATTTTTTCTCTGTTCAGAAAGATGTTTTTACCATAGTATCCTGAAATCCATTTTTGTTGTCCGTAGACGACCATTAAATAAGAGCTCAATAAGGCGAGTGATCGGTCTGCATTAAAGTACCCTGCCGGGATTTTGTTTTCTCCAAGCTCGGTTGGTGAATGAATTCCTGTCTGATTTCCAAACATGAATATTAAGGTTTTATCCGGACCGATTTTACTGTCAATCTTTTGAAGTAAGTTCTCAATATCTTTATCCAGGCGGAGATACATATCTTCTTTTTCAGCCGACTGAAGTGCCATTGTTTTTTCGGAAGGAGTACGCACGCTGAATTGAAGTAACAACATGTCGGGATAAATATCATTCCCCAATTGTTCTTCCGTAAAAATTTTCAACCCTAACCCGGCTACTAAACTATTTGCTGAGGGTGTATTCTTAAGAATTGAAGCGTTTGATCTGCTCTTTTTCGAGGTAGGGTCGTACGAAAAACCGGCTTTCTTATCTTGTTTAAACGGCTTTGAAATATAGGTGTTAATATTATACATTGGTTGCCATTCACGGGTTGCATAAGAAGTAAACACACCGTTGGTGTTCATTTCATCTGCCCAGTGGGAGAGACCGTTTTTGTAATAACCTGTTGTTACCCATTTCATATTGACATCATCAATCCATGCCACGCTATTGGCTGTATGACCACCTAACATGATTGCTTCTTCAGCTCCCTGCGCAACCACGTAACTTTTCGATTTGGCAGGATAAGCCAGCATCAATTCATCTACAATAGTACTTGAAAGTAATTTATGTGCAGATACATTCTGACTGGTACCAATACCTATTTGACCATCATCTTCTAATATCGATTGAATTTCATCATCAGTCCTGTTATAAAAGATGTTTCCTACAACTCCATTGTAATAAGGTGTGGAGCCCGACATAACCGAAGCAATATCCGAAGCATTGCCGGCAGAAACAATATTGTAGGAAACATTCCGGCAGTTTGCACTCTGGCTGATTATCTTTTTTAATCCGTTTGAATCAAAATAATTCCACAGCATATCCAGGTGTTTCTGTTGCAAACCATCCACCATAATTCCCACTATTAGTCGTGGACGTTCATTCAGAGCAGGCTGCGCATTCAGGCAAAGACTTAAATTAACAAATAGGATTGTCAGAATAATGTATCGAAAAAAAAATCTCATTATCTTTAAATTGTAAATTGTAAATATTTAAATAGTAAATCAAAGAATTCCTTTGGTACTCGGTAATTCATATTGATAGATATCCCTTTTGACAGCCATCTTTATGGATTTAGCCAATGCTTTAAAAATGCCTTCAATTTTATGATGTTCGTTATCGCCTTCGGCTTTGATGTTCAGATTCATTTTAGCAGCATCGCTGAATGATTTAAAGAAATGCAACACCATTTCGGTTGGGAGATCTCCTACATATTCGCGTTTAAAGTCCACATCATACACCAACCAGGCACGTCCGCCAAAATCAAGAGCTACCGAGCATAAGCAATCGTCCATGGGTAGATAGAAACCATAACGCTCAATTCCCCGTTTATTGCCCAAAGCCTTGCCGAAAGCTTCGCCCAATGCAATGGCAGTATCTTCAATCGTATGGTGTTCGTCTACCTGCAGATCGCCATTCACCTTGATGGTGAGGTCCGAACCTGAATGTTTTCCGATTTGCTCCAACATATGATCGAAAAATTTTAATCCTGTGTCGATAGAACATTTCCCTGAACCATCCAGATTTAGTTGTATCAGGATATCGGTTTCTTTGGTGGTCCTTTTAATAGTGGCTGTACGTTCCCCGGCAAACAGAAATTCAGTTATTCTATCCCAATTGGTTGTCTGTAGAGCACAATATTCCAATAGCCCTTTTTCTGTCAGGATCTCTGTGTCTTCACTGATATAGATAGCCTTGCAACCAAGGTTTTTAGCTAATTCCACATCGGTATACCGGTCACCGATAACATAAGAACCCGTTAAATCATATTCCTCCGAAAAATATTCAGTCAGTAATTCTGTCCCAGGTTTGCGTGTTGGCAGGTTCTCTTCCGGGAATGATTTGTCTATGAAAATTTTATCGAACTGTATATCTTCATTGGCAAGCGTTTGCAGAAATTTAGCCTGTACAATGTCAAAGTTTTCCTGTGGGTAAACATATGTACCCAGCCCATCCTGATTGGTGACCAATGCCCATTCAAAATCCAGTTTCTGACGAATAAAATACAGATTGCGCAATACCCGTGGTAAGAATTCCATTTGCTCCAGGTTATCTACCTGATAAGTCACTGGCGGCTCAATCAGTATAGTTCCGTCACGGTCGATGAAAAGTACTTTCTTTTTCGATCTATCTGCCATAATAAGAATTGAATCAATTAAAATAATTTACAAAAATAGTGAATTTTAGTTTGAAATGATAATCAACAAACTCATTCTTATTTCCCTTTTGGGGTTAGGGGTATATCTTCCAGTTCCATTTTTAAAAACCTTCCCGTTTCACTGGTTGGGTGATTTGCCACTTCCCGGGGAGTTCCGGTACAGATCACTTTTCCACCTGCACCACCTCCTTCAGGACCAATGTCTATGATGTAATCGGCTGTTTTGATAACATCCATGTTGTGTTCAATGATGATCACAGTATTTCCTTTGTTTACAAGCCGGTTCAATACACCCAGCAATACACGGATGTCTTCAAAATGCAATCCGGTAGTTGGTTCATCCAGAATGTACAGCGTCTTACCGGTGTCACGTTTTGATAATTCAGTTGCTAATTTTACCCGCTGGCTTTCACCTCCCGAGAGTGTTGTACTCGATTGCCCGAGCTTGATGTAACCAAGTCCGACATCCTGCAACGTTTTGATTCTATTCAGGATAGAGGGTTGGTTCTCGAAGAATTCAACAGCCTGGTTGATGGTCATGTTCAGAACATCGGCAATTGATTTCCCTTTAAAGCGTACTTCCAGCGTTTCCTTGTTGTATCGTTTGCCGTTGCAACTTTCGCAAGGGACATATACATCAGGCAGAAAATTCATTTCAATCGTTTTATACCCGTTTCCTCCGCACACTTCGCAGCGGCCACCGGCAGTATTGAATGAAAAACGTCCGGGTTTATAGCCCCTTATTTTAGCTTCGGGTAATGTTACAAACACATTCCGGATATCCGAAAATACACCGGTGTATGTAGCCGGATTCGAACGGGGTGTACGCCCAATGGGTGACTGATCGACTTCTACCACCTTATCGATGAATTCCAACCCTTCAATACTGTCATAAGGCAACGGGTCCTGCAGAGAGTGGTAAAAACTCTGGCTTAGGATCGGTTGTAATGTTTCATTGATCAGTGTCGATTTTCCGCTTCCGCTGACTCCCGTGACACAAATCATCTTTCCGAGAGGGAAGGATACGGTTATGTTTTTAAGGTTGTTTCCCCTGGCTCCTTTGATGGTTATCTTTTCACCATTTCCGGGACGAAGTTTTTTAGGTATTTCGATCCGCTTTTTGCCGTTTAGATAATCGGAAGTCAGGGTATTTGCCAGCAGCATTTCCTGTGGTGTGCCCGAAAAGACGACTTCCCCTCCCAGGCGACCAGCATGAGGACCTAAATCAACCACATAATCGGCAGCCATCATCATATCCTTGTCATGCTCCACGACAATAACAGAGTTACCTGTGTCACGTAATTGTTTCAACGAATGAATCAATCGTTGGTTGTCGCGTTGGTGTAGCCCGATGCTCGGTTCATCCAGAATGTAAAGTACATTCACCAGTTGTGATCCAATTTGAGTAGCTAACCGGATACGCTGGCTTTCACCCCCGGAGAGCGATTGAGAGCTTCGGTTCAGTGAGAGATAGGTCAATCCTACATCCAGAAGAAATTGCAAACGGGTACGAATCTCTTTCAGAATCTCAACAGCGATGGCCTTTTGTTTCTCATTCAAAAATTGTTCTACCGTTTCGACCCAGGCTGATAATTCGGCAATATCCATCGCCGAAAGTTCTGCTATGTTTTTATCATGCATCCTGAAATTCAGTGATTCTTTGCGTAATCGTGCACCGTTACATTCCGGACATACTGTTGATTTCGAATATTGATTTGCCCATTTCTGTTCCGTTGCAGAGGCCCCGTTTTCAGTTTGCATTTCAATGTATTTCAGTATTCCATCGTAACTGAGGAAGTAATTCGTACCAATGGATTGATTTTTAATGTGAAGCCTTTCATCGGTTCCGTTCATTATTTCGTCCATGGCTTCATCGGGAATGCCGGAGATGGGAGTTTTTAATGTACAATCGTATTTTTCGAGGATAGCTTCTATTTGCCAGAAAATCGTACTGCTTTTATGTTTCCCCAGTGGTGCAATACCACCCGAATAGATACTGATTTTTTTGTCAGGAACGATCTTGTCCATGTCAATTTGATTCACAAAACCAAGACCTTTGCAGTTGGGGCATGCTCCGTGGGGTGAGTTGAATGAAAAATTATGAGGTGCAGGTTCATCATATGAAATTCCACTGGTGGGACACATCAGCATTTTGCTGAAATACCTTGCTACGTCTGTGTCTTTCTCGAGCAACATGACAATGCCGTTACCCTGTTGCATGGCTTTTTGCATGGATTCTTTCAACCGCTTGCGGTCTTTTTCCGAAACCAGGAGCTTATCAATCACAACCTCAATGTCATGGTTCTTATACCGATCCAGTTTAAGTCCATGATTCGCTTCACGGATTTCACCATCAATCCGGACGTTCAGATATCCTTTTTTCCGGATTTGTTCAAACAGTTCTTTGTAATGACCCTTACGTCCCCGTACCAGGGGAGCCAACAAAAATGTTTTTTTTCCTTCGTAGTCTTTTAGGATTAAATCCACTATCTGATCTTCGGAGTACTTGACCATCTTTTCGCCGGTGACGTATGAGAATGCTTCTCCGGCACGTGCAAAGAGCAGACGCAGAAAATCATAAATCTCGGTGGTGGTGCCTACTGTGGAGCGCGGATTTTTATTGGTAGTCTTTTGTTCTATGGAGATGACCGGACTCAGCCCTGTGATTTTATCCACATCAGGGCGTTCCATATTGCCCAGGAAGCTTCGGGCATAAGCCGAGAATGTCTCTATATACCTTCGCTGCCCTTCCGCAAAAATAGTGTCGAATGCCAGTGACGATTTTCCACTCCCGCTAAGACCGGTAATCACTGTCAACGAATCACGCGGAATAGATACATCGATATTTTTTAAATTGTGAACCCGGGCCCCGATCACTTCTACTTTCTCAGTAGCTTCGAGGGGTTGTATGTCGTTATTTGTTGTCAAGACTGAATTAATAAGTGAAAAGTAGTTTTTTGAATTAACTTGCAAAGATACAAATTTCTAAACGAGCGGGCAACGGAAAAGGTTCGTATGAATGCAAAAAAAACCGGAATCAGTTTTCTGCTCCCGATCATGTCAGGCAAATAAACAATTATCGTGTTAATTTATTCTTGTTTTCCAGATAGTTGTAGATTAATGCGGACACAATTTTCTTATATTGTAATCCTGTTTCTTTTAGTTCCAAATTATTCTGTTCGTTGTCAAATATTTTAATGTCCTGTACCGCATTTTTTCTAACTGCGTTTTAGCTGATTTTGTAGCTTTAGTTATTTCTGTATTACTTGCTTTCCGCGAGTACCTGTACGCATGTTGTCGGTCCGTATATCTGTCTGTAAAGCACTGAAATGGCACATCTTCTCTCTATTGCGGCATGAATTATTCACTGAAGTATATCGGTAAAGATGTCTGCTTTACCTGATAAAGGATCATTGTTGTAAAGCCGACGTAATTCTTCGGAGTGCCTTTCCGGATCAGGGATTAAACCTTTCGTTCGAATAGTGGTTGTTCTTCACTCTTTTTCCAGGATCGAAATCATTCCTTTTTTTCTTGAATAAAAATTTTTATACCTTTTTTTGTAAAGCCTTTTTCAGTTTTTTTCTCTTTAGGTTTTATCTTGATTTGGGTTGATGGGGACAAATTCCTCCGAACTCAAATTTCTGTTTAACGACAGTAGCCTGGTCTCAATTTAATTA
>Ga0302286_10000629_pt1 | contig 28537 bp, 21 predicted proteins | sample III_Fen_E2_3_FD_198765 | JGI IMG/M metagenome (GOLD analysis project Ga0302286, IMG submission 198765) | Peat permafrost microbial communities from Stordalen Mire near Abisko, Sweden - III_Fen_E2_3 | ecosystem: Environmental > Terrestrial > Soil > Wetlands > Permafrost | place: Sweden: Abisko...
GATTAAACAGCATTCCGAATCGCAGCCCGAAAGCATCGGCCAGCGCTCCGATAATAACCGGAGTAATAGCTCCTCCCATAATTCCGGAGCATAGTATTCCTGAAAATGAACCGTGGTGTTCAGAGATGGAATTCATTCCCAATGAGAACACAATTGACCACATGACTGAAGCAAAGAAACCAACGCCAATGAATGCGTAGAACGCCAATTGAGGATTGGAAGTAAAAAGTGCTGTAATCAGCGAAATCATAGCTGCGATTACGAAAACACGCAGTATAATTTTGCTGTCGATGAGTTTGAGCAGTCCTAATCCGAGCAAACATCCTACTGTCAGCAAACCCCAAAACCATTGTACAGCCTGAGCTCCTTCAACTTCAGGACGCATTCCATGGTAAGTCTTCAAAAATTCGGAGATCCAGTTGGCGACTCCTTGCTCTGTGCCTACGTAGCAAAAGATTCCAATGAAGAAAAGTATTACTGTTTTGTTTTTCAGTAGGGTTGCAATTGTACTCCAGTTACCGGTTTTTTCATCATCTTTTAATTCAACTTTTGGAAATTTAGCCGCTACGATTATCACAATCATAAACAGAGATATTAATGCGAAGACCAGGTATATGGAAATCCATGGAAGTCCTTGGGGAACATAAGCTCCCAGTATTTTGGTAAAAACATCAGGATTACCTCCGGGCGACAATTCGCGTACCAGATAGGAGTATAACATTGGACTCAGGAAAGACGCGCCGCCGAAGAATAATTGAGCCATTACAGAATTAAATGCAAAATGCTCTTCGCCGCCAGACACTCTAAGCAAGGGATTTATCGCTACCTGTAAGATAGCCATTCCAGCCCCGATAAAAAACAGGGAGCCCAGCAAAACGCCATATCGTGGAAATAATCCAAATACTAAAGCACCTGCAAATGCTGAACAGAATGCTAGAATCATCACTTTCTTTTCTTTGTACCGGTCGGTCAGGATACCTGCCGGAATTGACATGACTCCATAGGCGATGAAAAAAAACAAAGGCAGGAAAGCGGCCATCGTATTGCTTACCTGAAAATCTTCTTTGGCTTCAGGAATAATGGCTCCCAGAATATTGGTAAGAAAAGAGATGGCAAAAAATACAACCATCACCAATGCAACCATGTAATAATTTCGTTTCATGTAGTCGGTTTATCTGTTAATTAATAGGGTTACTGTTTAGGTACAGAGCAGCTGCGCCATAAATAGCAGAGTGTTCCAGTTCTGAAATCTCGATTTTTAAATTCGTCAGTACATTGCGGTAGGCAAAGTCTTGAATTGCCTCAAGCATAGCTGGTTTGAAAAATTCATAAGCATTTGTTAATGATCCACCCAAAACAATAATTTCAGGATCGTAAGCATATAAAATTGATTTAATAGCTTGTCCAATATGAACCCCAAATTCTTCGAACATCGTTATTGCTTTTATATTGCCTTCTTTAGCCTGTTGGTAGGCTTCAACTGCTTCAATTGATTTTTCTTTGGCGAAAAATTCGCCGCTGCAATAGTGTTCGAAAATGCTGGTAAGGTATATAATATTACCAAATTCGCCAGCTCCGCAATTGGTTCCTTCGTATAGTTTCCCATTAAAAATCAATCCACTTCCCATACCGGTACCAAGGGTCAGCCCAACAATATTTTGATATTCCTGTGCTTTCCCAAAATACTTTTCCCCCAGCACAAAGCAATTGGCATCGTTATTTACGTAGACGGGAATGTTGTAGCGATTTTCGAGGATACTTTTCAACGGAACTGCTTTCCATGAAGGAATATTGGTCACGTCATATACAATTCCTTTTTTCACATCGACGATGGAAGGAACTCCAATTCCGATACTTTGTGTGTCGGAATCAAAACAGGTATCAATTACTGCAAAAAGTTTTTCCAGTACCTCCATTTCGGTTCCGTTGGGAGGGGTGGGCGACTTCTGTGTATGCGTGATTTTTTGTTGTATTACTTTCCCTGCGCGGATATTCGTCCCTCCCAGATCAACGCCAATGATGTTGTGCGAATTTTCCATTATAAGTCAGTTAATTTAGGTGTATTATTTAGTAAAAAACAGATTATCCGGAATAGTACATTCCCGGATATTGATGCTTGAAAATCCAACTTCCAGCTCGTTTCCCATATAATCCTCGAAATATAATAATTTAAATTTGTGAAAACCTTCGTCAAGTGCAATCTTTCCATCTGCCCGCTGTGCACTGTGCGATCCGTCGTTATTAACGACTTCCTTTCCATCGATAAAAAGCTTTGATCCATCGTCGGAATAGGTATAAAACCGGTAAACTGCTTTTTGGGGAATTTTAATCCATGCATTGAATTCGAATGCAAACGAGTCGCGGACTGCTGCCGGATTGAGGGAGATATTTTTTAATATTCCGGTTTCTTTAATTTTCGCATTCGCCAGTTCTGCGGTTGACTTGAACCTGCTTTCAAAGTATTTGTAGCTAACTCCCGGCTTTAAGTCGTTTTGTGGAATTGCCGGAAGGTATTCCATGTTTGAATCTTCGGACGCTAATCCGGAGGGATAATGGTAGTTGTATTTAATTCCGGAAGGGAGACGAATCCAGGTATTAAAACTAAATTCACCTTCATGCATTTCGATGATGCGGCTTCCCCGTTCCAGTTCTCCATAAGGGGCATCGGCTCCGGTAACTTGTCCGTATGCCAGCGCAATGTCGTGGTTAATTCCGATGTAGTTGTTGTCGTGGTCGTGTCCGACAAATACCCCCATTACATCTTTTTTTTCAATCAGGGAGGCAAATAGTCCGGAATTTATGTCGGATGAGGATACGTCTTCCTTTTTCTCGCCTACGGTTGTTTCTTTGGTGATATCGTTGTATTCGATCAACGGAATATGGAAAAAGGCCAGCGAAGGGATAGGTAACTGGTGGTTTGCTTCGGTAAACTGATCACTGGTTTGACGATACCATGCGATCTGGTCGAAATGAATCCAGTCGTAATGTCCAGCTTTTTTATCTTTGGGGTAATCGTTTGAATCCAGACAATAGAGCGCTGCTGCTATTGATTTTCCATCTGATGCTTTGATCGGTAATGCATAATTTCCACAACCGTAAAGTTCAGGTTCTTTGCTTCCTACAAAAAATGGCAGGGGCGCGATTAGCTCAAAAATCTGATCTCGGGTAATATCGGGTTCTGCATCGTGGTTGCCCAGAATAACAGCCCATGGGGTTTTCGTTTCTTCAAAAATTTTTGCCACAGTCAGCCAGCCTTCGCGGGCCGGTGATGCAGTTACAACATCTCCGGTTAGAATGGCCAAATCAGGCTTTTCCTCAGCTAGCACTCTCCGGATTGTTTCTGTGGTATAAACACATTTTGGCGATTTATTATCCCAATGAATATCCGTGAACTGAGCAATTTTAAATGTATGGTCTTTTCGGAATTGAAACTGAATTTTTGACTGTGCCTCAAGATTGCTGGATAGCCCATGACCCAGTATGATAAGTATAAGCACAAGCAGACGTTTGGCTTTGGAAAGAAACATGGCTTATTTTTTTAGGTTTAGAAGTTTGGCGATTCTTTGGAAAATTTCTGTGTTTTCGTATATCCCGACGAAATTTTCAGCTCCGGGACCATAAGTATAAACCGGAACCATGATTCCCGAATGTTCATTGGTCGAGAAATGGCCTTCGACAGAACCTGTTTTTAGATCACCATCCAACAGGGTAAAACCTCCGGTTTCGTGGTCAGCCAGAACGATAACCAGTGTTTGTCCGTCTTTTTCGGCCCATTTTAATACCTCACCAATGCTGCGGTCAAAATCCATTACTTCTTCCATCAATTGGGTTAAATTGTTGAAGTGTCCGCAGTCGTCAATACGCGATCCTTCGAACATGGCGAAAAATCCTTTAGACCCCTGGTTTAGCAGACTAATGGAATGGAGGCATACTTTACCCATCATATCACCTCGTTCACGAGCCAGTGGAAGTTGTCCTTCCATGGGTATTGAGAATACTTTTCCTTGTTTTACTTTGCTGGTTTCTTCCCAGTTGGTGAATACCTGATACCCTTTTTGTTTCATTTCGGCAAGCAGGTCGCGTTTATCTGTCCTTTTGTTGAAACGTTCCCTTCCGGCACCAAAAATATAATCCACGTTACAATTCAGATAATCAGCTGCAATTTCTTCTTCTTTATCGCGATCAATATTTTTGGCACAGAATACTGAAGGGGTAGCATCCGGAAGGTTGCAGGTAACTACGATTCCGGTTTTAAGACCACTCGCATGAGCCAAATCGGTTAATGAATTTAATTTATTTCCTTGAGGGTCGACCGAGATGCAATGATAATTGGTTTTACTTCCGGTGGCCATAGCTGTTCCGGCAGCTCCGGAATCGGTGATTAATTTGTTGGCACAGTAAGTCCTCGAAAAACCGGTATACGTGCAGTTGTCAATGTTTAAGTGTCCGTGATTGACAACCCAGGCTGCGGCCACCTGATTAAGTCCCATACCGTCGCCAATCATCAGGATTACGTTTTTCACTTTGGATCCTTTGACTGGTTTTACTGTTACGGTTTGGTACGGTTTGTCGTTGGAATAACTATTTTGTTCTGTTTTTACGAAATTTTCGGTTTGGCTGAATGCGATAGTTGAATTGAATAGTGCTGCCAGCACCATTAGTTTGAATGATGTTTTCATTTTTTTTAGTTATTTGATAAACAAGTTGTTTGTTGGTATTTGTTCTTCATTTTGTTTTCCGGGTGTGATCCAGCTCCAGGAAAGGGCTTCTCCTTCGTAGCTTTCGAAGTAAAGTAGTTCGTAGGGATGCAATCCTTTTTTTAGGGCTACTTTTCCCATAGCCCTGACTTCAGCATGGGGGCCATCGTTGTCGACAATTGTTTGCCCGCCGATCCGCAATACACTTCCATCATCGCTTCGGGTAGTGAAGGTGTAGACTCCGTCTTCAGGAGCATTGATATATCCGCTGAAAATAAAGGCAAAATGATCCGGGATGCTCGCCAGACGGATGGTTGGCTGATTGCAGGTTCCATTTGCCATGAGTTTTCCTTTAATCTTAATTTCTGAAGTTTTGCTGTAATCGCCTTCGTAATAGCTATAGTTTACACCTTGTTTGCTCATTTTTAATGGTTCTGCAGGTTGTAAACTCGCTTTAGAAGCTTCGTAGGAGGAAACTGCACTGGATTCTATCCCGGATTTAAATGCTCTTAATTTGACTGTCGCTGAGCTTTTTAGTACAAAAGGTTCGGTGTATTTGGGCGAATTTTTGGTCGGATCAGTTCCGTCCAGCGTGAAGTGTATTTCTGCACCTAGTGTGGCTGTTCCGCAATTGACGCTTACTTCGTCTTTGAAAAAAGAAATATCGTTTGAAATATAAGGAATGGAAACTTCTTCCTGTTTACTTAGCGAATACGGAAAAGCATCGGGTGTAATTCCACGGTTGAGGTTTGGCTTACTGTCGAGTACAAATTTGAGCGTTCCTCCTTGCATGAGCTGTTCGTAGGTGATGTAATTTGTTTGTACCGGCTGGTTATTCCAGTACACTTCTTTGATATAGGTGTTTTTTGATGGTTCATTAGCGGTGATTCGTAACTCTTTTCCATTGGCCAATTGAACGACGGCATTTTCAAAAAGTGGTGAAGTAAGAATGAATTGAGTGCTTCCAGGGCAAACCGGATACAAACCGATGCTGCTCATCACATACCAGGCCGACATTTGTCCGCAATCTTCATTCCCTGAAATTCCTTCGGGAGTTGGATGATACATTTCAGTCAACAGCCGCCGAACCATTTGCTGGGTTTTCCAGGGCTGACCGGCAAAACAGTACAGATAAGCCATGTGGTGGCTGGGTTCGTTTCCATGAGCATATTGTCCGATTAATCCGGTAATGTCTGATAATTGTTCTTTGGTGCTTGATTTAACCGTGAAAAGCGAATCCAATGCGCTGGTGAAATTTTGAGATCCGCCCAGCTGATTAATTAGCCCTTTGATGTCATGAGGAACAAAGAACCGATATTGCCAGGCCGTAGCTTCAGTGTAGGCACGACCAACTTCCAGCGGGTTGAATGGATTTTCCCAGATCCCGTTTTTTAGCCGGCTCCGGAAGAACCCACCCTTCCCATTGAAAACATTCTGATAAAACAAAGCACGGCGAATATATTGCCGGTAATCGTCTTCGTGTCCCAGTGCTTTGGCCATAAGGGCAATACACCAGTCGTCATAGGCATTTTCGAGCAAGCAGGATACCGATTCGCGTTTGGAATCAGCCGGAATAAAACCCAGATTGAGATATGGGCTTGTCCCTTTTTTATTCTTTTCGGCGGAAACTTTCATCGCCTGAAATGCTTTTTCGGCATCGTAGCCACGTATATTTTTACTAAAAGCATCGTAGATGACCGAAACTGAATGGTAGCCAATCATGGTTCCGGTTTCTCCGGATGATAGCGGCCAAATCGGTAGTTCGCCCGTTTGATCGTAAAAGTGTAGAAACGAATTAATCATGTTGTTGACCAAGGTGGTATCCGTAAGTGTCATCATTGGATTCCAACCGCGGAAAGTATCCCATAACGACATGGTTGAATAAACTTTTCTGTTTCCTTTCCGGATCTTTTGGTCGGCTCCGCGGCATTCGCCGTTTGCATCACTGATTTGATTTGGGACCACCATCGAATGGTAAACTGCGGTGTAAAAATTGGTCATCTCGTCCGGAGTTCCTCCTGAAATCTGGTAGGCCGATAAGGCTTTGTTCCAGCATTTTTGTGTTTCTGTTTTTATTCGATCGAATTCAAAATCAGGTGTTTCGATTTGTAGATTTATTCTTGCATTTTCGATACTTATCGACGATAATCCGACTTTGATAATCACCGATTTTCCACGACTTTCGGGAAATGATAATGCAGCCTGAAGGTTTTCGCCTTTTAATAAACCGGATGAAGCAAGCGATTCTCCATTCGAAATAAATGTCGCATCAAATGGGGCGGAGAATTGTGCCACAAAATAAATGTATTGATTGGCTACCCAGCCGGTAGTGCGCCTCATTCCCGATAGTTCTCCCGAATTTAGATGAAGCTCAGCCTCGTCGATCTTTTCGTTATCAAGTAAATGTGCCAGATCAATAATCAGTTTTGGATTTCCATTTTCAGGAAACGTATAACGGTGAATTCCAACATGCGAAGTAGCTGTTAATTCGGCGGTAATTCCGTTTTGAAGTTTAACACGATAGTATCCGGCTTGTGCAATCTCGTTTTTGTGCGAAAATGAAATGGGGTCGAAAATGTATCCGGTCTTTCGTTTGATGATTTCATCGACGGTTGGGTGAATGAGGATATCACCCAGATCGATGCAGCCGGTACCACTGAGGTGCGTATGCGAAAATCCGATGATTGTAGAATCGCTGTAATGGTATCCGGAACAGGCATCCCAATTGGCTCGTCGGGTATCGGGGCTTAGCTGAACGGCTCCAAAAGGTACGATTGCACCTGGATAGGTATGTCCATGGAAGCCTGTGCCAATAAGCGGATTGACGTAATCGACGGGACGCTTGCTGGAACAGCCTAAACCGAACAACAATGGAAGAATGAGTATGATCGTGTAATGTCGCATTTTCTTAACTCTTTGTATGATATTTCAATATTGAACATGAATTATGTCACCTTCTAACCTGGAGATTTATCAACAGACCCTGAAACAAGTTCAGGGTGACGCACAGGCAGAGTCGACCACCGATTAAAACGTCATGCCGAACTTGTTTCGGCATCTCACAAAAAATCGATGATTTTAATTTTATTCATCAAATTTTGTTCATTCCGGGTTTTAGCATGATTGTTTCTGCACCGCCTTCCCAGCTTAGTACTAGTTTTAACTCTATGGTTGAATTAATTTCGAGTGATGGACGTTGTTTGACTGATTGGCGAGCCCCGCATTTTAAGGAGAGCATTCCGTCGGGACCAATAGGGTAGCGGTCGATTCCGTGTTCTTCGGTGAGGTTGACATGCCAGTCGATGGTTTTCTTCATGAAGTTTGGATTGATTCCGAAAATCGATTCAAATAAAATGGAAACAGGAACCAGACCGGTCCATCCAATGAAGTCGGGGCGTGCCAGTAAGCCGGGATCGGCTGATTCCGGAGCATAGTACTCGAAGAAAGTACCGGTTTTCTTAAATACTTCACCCACTTGTTGGTGATGCCGGCTGGCCAGATCAAAAGCCAGCTGGTGAAATCCGTTTCGTTGAAGCCCTTTGATAACCATGTAGTTGGTTGGAGCCCAAACACCACCTTGCCAGTAACGTCCATCGGTCTGGTACTTTTCGTGATTCGCCGGAATAGATGGAACCGGATGTTTTCGGTAAAAGGTTTCCGGATTGGAAAGGTGGCTGACAAAAGCTGCTAATTCTTCTTTATTCAGAATGTCGCTCCACAGAGCCCAGTATGCTCCAATACTTTGAAGAGTTCCCTGAGTTCCGTCGGCAAATTTGTCGTAGAAGAAATTGGTTTGTGGATTCCACAGTTTTTCCTTTATCAGTTTTTTTAAGGATTTGAGTTCATCTTCAATGTCCTCGATTTCCTGCCAGCGTTCCACATAAAATCCAAAATCGATGAGAATTTTCCCGATAAAGAGTTGCTGCAAACAGGTGTCGAGCCAGGTCATGTGTCCATGTGAAAAAATGGGGTTGTAGTTCTTCGGAACCCGGGGCTGGTTATCCATTCCGGTTCCCCATCCGCTCGACCAGTAGAACCCATCCTGCCAGGTGCGGTTTAGTTTTAACCATTGGTAATAAGCTGCTAAAACCGGGAATATTTTGTGAATGCGCTCCCATTCTCCGAAATGCAGAAAATACTCCATTTCGCTCCATGGAATAAGATTTGGTCCGGTGCTGGTGGGGTCGTAGCGGTGGAAACAATCTTCGCCGGTATTTCCCCATATTTCGCGGCATATAAATCCATCGGGGTGCTGCTTGGCATAAAAGTTATCCAGCGTTTTCTGGAAGGGATAAGCCCGCGAACCATATCGTGCAAACAGCGTGATGAAATTTGAATCCCACATAAAGATGTTGCCATTGTAAGCGGTATCGATGTACGAAGTAATAAAGCCCGATTCTTTGGCCGGATTTTTAATGTTCCGGAAGGCAATTTCCCAGGTTTTCCAATACATCTCAATTGCATTGGAGTTCCCTTTCCAAAAAGGAACCGGCAGTATTTCTTTTGCCTTCTCAAATCCGGGTGATGAAACAATGGAGGGTTGTGCGTTGCGAAATTCATTTTCGGCTACGAATACATTTTTAACGTAGGTATTTTTATAGGGTAACTTCCCAGTGGTAGTCGCCGTTGTTTGAACGACATCGTCGGTTGATGCCAGTAAATTTTTTCCGGGGAGGGCTGTAGCTCCGGCAATTAAAGCGGATGTTCTGAAAAAATTACGTCGTGAATTCATGACAATATTTTTGAAATTTTAATGAATAGAAGGAGTTGTTAGTTTATTAAACACCAGAAACAAAAGGTGTGATTTCGTTTGCCTGGACATTTTAACTGCTTATTTATGGTGCAGAAAATCATCCATTTGTTGAATATGATCGGTATTGATATAGTCGACGTTTAGATTCATCAGCGTCTGCCATGCATTTGGATTATCGGGAGCATTCCAGAACCTGATTTTGTGGTTTAGCGCATGAACAGAGTCGATGACGTGTTGTAATTTTTTTTGTTCGTTGACAGGAATATCTCCAATACCTTTCCATGAAGTAAATTGTTCCAGATCGTCGCTGAAGAGCGCAATCCGGCTTCGTTGAGGTTCATCGTATTTCAGGTTTAGTTTTCCATCAAAATGGATAAACCCGGGATAGGTAGCGAAGAGGTCAGGCGATGGGCAATTCCCGGTAATGGTTACCATGACTGCATTCTGATTTATGCTACGGTCAAAAACTTCCGGGTACTTTTGGAGCAGATCAATCACCAGCTTTAAGGTTTTTGCTGCATCCGATTTGAGTTCAATCAGCAATTGGAAAGAGCCGGAATAATCGTTCCAGACTTTGCCTCTGTTTTGATGAAAGAGCCTCACAATGGGTTGGATGTACATCGCATCCAATGTTTTCTTCGGGTTTATTTGGTCTTTTTCATGGGCGACCAAAAGCACACCGTTTACTTCCCATATATCTGCTTCAATTGATCCGAAGTGATGGGAATAGGCTTCGTAGAATGGATTTTTTTGCTGATAGTCGTTGTGCGAATGGACATTCAGTGTTGAATACTGAGCTTTTGTGCTTGAGTAAAGACAAAGCAACAGCAGGATCAGAAAAAATGACTTTTTCATGATTAGTTGGGATGCTAAAAAAGTAAAGGGATAAAACAAGAGCCGAAGTCCGGCTCTTGTTTTAAGTATAAGAGGATAATTGGAAAATTACCAGCCTGGATTTTGTTTGTATGCTCCGTTTGAACGGGAAATTTCATCAGGACTGATTGGCCAAACAAGATGTTTTGCCGGATCAAAAGTTCTGGCTTTCCAAACTTCAACTACGGTAAATGGCGAAGCTGGATTTGTTTTGTCGCTATGCAGACGGCCATGTAAAGGCATTCTGATTTGGTCGTAATCGCCCCAACGTTTCAAATCCTGTAGACGATCGGTCCATTCACAACCTAATTCGCAACGACGTTCATGTTTCAGGTCGGCCAGTATGGGCGTGCTGATAGAAGCTAATCCAACGCGGTTACGTACTTCATTTAATGGCGTAGCAGCTTCGGCTTGTTTGCCTAATTTAATCAATGCTTCAGCTTTGAAAAGAAGAATCTCAGCATAACGCATTAATGGCAAATTCAAACAAGTAGTTGGGTAATCGCCATTTTGATTAATTTGAGTATTACTGCCAACATTTCCGGCTGTTCCGTAGCTATAAGGTTCCATATATTTGTTAATCTGGAAACCAGACAAGCTGTTGGTTGAGTAGTATTGACGTTTCTCGCCAAAGTAGGTAAACTCATCCCCAAATTTCAACATGGTTACATCGCGACGAGGGTCGTTCGCTTCGAATTCGTTGTACAATTCGAGCGTTGGCTGGAAATAACCCCATCCGTTGTATTTCCCCCAACCTTTGTTTTCGAGAACTACACCCGGAAATTCGCTTCCTCCCTGTGTTCCTGAAGTTACCGACCAAATGTATTCAGAACCCCAGTTTTGAGCAATGGTGAATACAGCTTTGTAGCTGGCTTTAGGATCGCCGTTTACTTTTACCAATGCACGTTTTCCTTCATTTTTGATTTTATCGCATAGATCAGGAATGAGCGACCATTTGGTGTTATCGTAGGTAGCCCAGTATGCATAAGTTTTTACCATGTATCCCCAGGCAGCAGCTTTGTGTGCACGTCCCTGATCTGCACTTCCGTATGTTTCGAATAATGGAAGTAAGTCAGCGGCTTTTTGCATATCGGAAATAATTTGAGCATAGTTGTCTTTTACCGATGCCAGCTGTGGCGCAATTCGCTTTTGGTATTCTGCATTTTCAGGACCATCAAATGGAACTCCTTGTTTTTCACATCCCCATAAGTAAGCAACCCAGAAATGTGCAAATCCGCGAACAAAAAAGGCTTCTCCTTTAGCCCGACTTCTTACAGCGTCGGTGATGTTCGTTGCTTTATCGATGTTGGCAAGTACCTGATTGGCTTTTTCCATCATCCAGTATAAGTCGTTCCATGCACCGGTCATATAACCTTCACGTCCGGTAGGAATGAAATTCTTGATATTTTCACCGTTAGCTTTGGAGCGGCCAACAATAAGGTCATCACTGGCATCCATCATCCAGTAGATATCACGACCCCATGTAGCTTCATCTTTCATTGGCGAGTACATAGCTGCAACCGCTTTGTTAACATCTTCTTCGCTTTGCCAGAAATAAGCTGTAGTTGGCAACCCGTAAGGTTTCGTGTCAACCCAGTCTTCCCCGCAGGAAGTGAGCAGTAGTATAGAGATTAAGAAGAAATATATCTTTTTCATTTTGCAGGATTTTTGGAATTAGAAATTAAGTTTTGCACCGAATGAGAAAACTCTTGAAACCGGATATTGTCCACCATCAAGACCATAGCCACCAACTTCAGGATCCATTCCGGTATACTTGGTGAATGTCAATAGGTTGTCTCCACTGAAATACAAACGAAGTGTACCTTCCCATGGGATTTTCTTAAAAGTATAACCAATCAGCAGGTTTTTCAGGCGTAGGTAATTACCGTTTTCAAGATACCAATCCGACGGAGTTCCAAAGTTTTTGTTGGCATCACTGGCACTGATCTGAGGAATGTCAGAACCTGTGTTTGTGGTCGACCATGCATCTAATATTTTATTCCAACGGTTATAACCCTGTTCTGAAGCATTTAATGTTGATTCTTTAAATGCGTGGAACAGTTTTACACCGCCAACACCCTGGAAGAATAAACTCATATCCCAGTTTTTCCAAGCGAAATTAGCAGAGAATCCGTAGGTCATTTTCGGGAAAGCATTGCCCATATAAATACGGTCGCTGTCATCAATTTTTCCATCGTTATTCTGATCGGTGAATCTCAGGTCTCCGGCTTTAGCATTAGGTTGGATTATTGTACCAGCTGTACTTTTGTGAGCTGCAACTTCAGCGTTAGATTGGAAAATTCCATCTGATTTAACGAGCCAGTAGGAGTAGTATGGTTCTCCAACTTTAGAACGGAATGGGTAGAGCATTCCTCTCCAGGAATCGCTATGTGCCCAATATGAATCCGGATTTTCATCAATATAGGTTACTTCATTTTTTAGCGTAGCTAAGTTGAATCCGAAATCGTATGAAAAATCTCCGGCTTTATCAGCATAATTAACAGCAAGCTCAAAACCTTTATTGGAGATTTCGCCCTGATTAATATAAGGAGCATCTACTCCGTAGGTGTTGGTCCATTCGGTATCCTGTTGTTTAATCAAGTCGTAAGTTTTTTTCCAGAAATAATCTGTCGTGATACTTAGTTTTTTATCCATTAAGAGGATGTCAAGACCAAGGTCGGTTTGTTTCGAAGTTTCCCATGAAAGATTTGCATTGTACGCACTGGCAATATATGCAGTACTTGAATAGGGTGCTCCGCTACCTACCTGATATGAATAACCTCCGGTTAAATTAGGATAACCGTAATACATCCCAATTGAGCCCAGGTTGCCAATTTTTCCCCAGCTGGCACGAAATTTCAGCAGATTAAGTGAAGGAATATTAAACCAAGGTTCTGAGGTTAATTTCCAGGCTGCGGTTAATCCGGGGTAGTCTTTTGCACGATTTCCAATGGCCAGACGACCGGCGATGTCACGGCGGAAACTTCCGGTTACAAAATAACGATCGGCATAGCTGTAAGCTACACGTCCAACGTATGAAAGATTCCGGTCTTCATATTGAGTGTCCCATGGCCGGTCTTCGGTAAATGTTTGAGCATTTATCAAAAATTGAGCCCAATCATCTTCACGGTTGAAGTCTTTGGCTGTTAACCCAAATCCACGATCACCATCTTCTTTGGAAGTAGATGAAAGCATCAGGTTGATGTTGTGTTTTCCGAAAATACGGTTGTAATTGATGGTATTTTCCCACAACCAGTGGTATTCTTTTCCGGTTGAATATGTCAGACTGTTCCGGTTGTTTGGTTTTCCCGGTTCAGTACGTTTAGGTGAGAAATACTTGTAGTAGGAGTCGTACGTGCGGTATGAAAATCTGGAAGTAATTTCAAGTCCTTTAATCAGATTTGTGAAATGCAATTCAGACGTCGACAGAACATCGCTGTTGCGTACATAACTTTGATTGCGCAATAGGCTGGCAACCGGATTTACAACGTCACCATGAATACCAAGGTATTGCGAATCAACTGGTCCAACTCCGCCAAAACTACCATTGGCATAATATGGGGTAGCCGATCGGGGCATGTATATTGCTGAAAGAATAGTTCCGGTGTACCCACCGCTCCCGGTGTCAGTTCCGCGGTTATCGTTGTTGTTCCAGAAGAGTTCCTCTTTAATTTTCAGGTATTTGTTAATCTCGTAGGTCGAGTTAAAACGTAACGAAACATTTTTGTTGTAGGTATTCAATAAAGTTCCTTCTTCATTTTCAGAACGAACCTGGAACAGATTGGTCATTTTATCAGTTCCGCCATTGATGGTAATGTTATGGCGTTGTACGGTTGCGGTTCTGAATATTTCACCGACCCAGTCGGTACGGGTTACCTGTGCATAAGGATTTATGGAAGCATCCCATCCGGAAAGTGGTGCCATTCCGGCATTTTTATATGCCAGATTTGATACTTGTGCTTCGTCAGCTCCGGTTAGCGATTGTGGTAATTTCCACGCCGACTTAACGCCATAAAAACCACTGTATTCAACTGAAGGTTTTCCGGCTTTTGATTGACGGGTCGTAATTAAAATTACCCCGGCAGCTCCGGCATGAGCTCCGTAAATAGCGGCAGATGCTGCATCTTTAAGCACGGTAACAGATTCAACATCTTCAGGGTTATATGGAGCACCTGGTACTCCATCAACAACGTACAATACGTTTTCTGATTTGGAACCTGTTCCGCGAATCGTAACCGAAGGAGCTGAATTTGGTGATCCACCCTGATTGGTAATGGTCACCCCGGGTACTCTTCCCTGAATCATGGAAGCTGTGTTAAGTACCGGACGATCTTTGAGTTTGTCTAAGTTCTGAACAACCGAAACCGCAGCAGATAAATCTTCTTTTTTTGAGGTACCATAACCAATGGCTACGACTTCATCAATACCAAAACTTTCTTCTTTTAAAACAATATCCAAAGTTCCTTTGCCATCGTAAGCAATTTCCTGAGTTTTCATTCCAACGAATGAAAATACCAGAGCTACTTTTTTATCCGTCAATTTGAGCGTGTATTTACCATTACCATCAGAAATTGTTCCCCAGGTTGTACCTTTAATCGAAACAGAAACTCCCGGTAGAGGTTGTCCGCTTTCGTCGGTTATTTTACCGGAAACTGACCCTTGCTGAAAACTTTGTTCCGTTGAAAGTGAGGTGTTTGCTTCTTTGTTTTCGTCTGGAAATACAATGACATGACGGTCAACGATGCGGTATTCCAGATTTGCATTTTCCAGAACGTTATCCAGAATCATTTCAATCTTGGCATCTTTGGCTTTAACACTGACATGAATATTGTCGTTCACTACATTGTTGTTGTAGATAAACCGAAATTCACTTTGATTACTGATCTTCTCAAATAACTGCTTGAGCTGAATGTCTTTGTAATCAAGATTCAATTTGGTGCTTTGCGAATAACTACTCGCGTAGAGGTTCACCACAAAAGCGACTGTTAAGAATAAGGTTAGGCGCATAATTAGTCCTGCTTTTTTTAGCTTCCTCCTTGGCAAAGAAAGCCCATCAATACAACTTTTTTTCATAGATTTGTACTGTTTAAATGTTAAACACTTTATTTGTATTAATTTGACACGGGAGATGTTGGCGCATTTCCCGTTGTTTTTTTTTAATTGCTATCCTGTATTTTTTTTCATCGGCATTTTTAGTATTCGTTTGGGCTTTTAGAAACAGATATGATGTATTTTTTCCCAGCTTTTTTTAAAACAAAAGAGTGTGCTTTATTCAATAACTCCAGAATTTCATCTAATCCTTCATTCTCAAAATCAGCGGTAAAACGAAGTGTCTCAGCTTCGTCATCAACAAAAACAAATTCACAATCGAATTTTCGTTCCAACTGGTGGGCAACCGAAAGAAGATCAGTGTTGTAGAATCGAAACCGACCTTGACGCCATGGGGCAACTAAAGCTTCTGACTTTTCGTCGATAGAGATGGCTCCATTGGCTTTAGTGAAAACAACTTCTTCCGATGGCTTCATAACGATATCATTTCCTTTAGCAACTTTGTTCAGTAATTCAACTTTTCCTTCAACGAGATTGGTTCTTACTTCAGGGTCGTTCTGGTAATTGCTGACACTAAATGAAGTTCCCAAAACTTTTACCGTCATTACAGATGTATTCACCAGAAATGGTTTTTTTGGATTTTTCTCCACTTTAAAAAAGGCTTCTCCAACTAAAAAAACATTTCGGTTGTTTCCCTTAAATTGTTCCGGAAGTATTAAGGTCGATTCGGAGTTAAGCCAAACTTTACTGCCATCGGGTAAAGTCAGCTCTTTAACTTCGCCTGTTTTTGCCGTATATTCAATCATATCATCATTCTTGCCATGCCAGTTGCTGGCAACGAAATAAGAATTAATTCCGATGGAGAACAGTAGAACTGCAGCTGCGGCATAACGCAAAAATGGGTTTTGTAGCAGCGTTTTTTCCTTTTTAACCGGATTGAGCCCCAGTTTTTGGGAAGTAAGCTTCCAGATCTGATCTGATGAATCAATGTTTGGAGTGTAGTTTTTCCAAAATGAGTTAAGTTTTTCAACTAGTTCTTTTTCATTCGGATCGTTTTTTAATCGTTCCAAAAGCTCATGCTTATCGTTGATATTACTTTCTCCAGCAAGAAAGCTGGCATATTCTTCAAATTTCTGATCACTATTTCTCACAATATTCTTTCTGTTACTTGTTTTTGGAATAATGCTGCCCGTAGGGATTAATCCATTTTATCGGTTTATATCTCTAAGGACGCAGAAGTGATGTAAATCTCCTAGTCAGATGATAATTTTCTTGAAAAATAGTTAAAAGATGGTTTGTTTTTACCTGTTAGAAAAACAATATGGAGGCGATTCGACCGAAATTTGTTCCCGAGGTTTTCTTATTTTCTGCTAACGATTGAGAAATGTGTACCAGCGCATTAGCAATATGGTTGTTGATCGTTTTAACCGAAATATTTAGCAATTCCGATATTTCTTTGTATTTCATGCCCTGAACCTTTGCCAATGTAAATACTATTTTACATTTGGGTGGAAGCTGATCAATTGCTTTGTTAATTTGTGTCAGGACTTCTTCTGTAAAGTCTTCTGTTTCGGGACCGGTTATGGGTAAAGTGTGGTATTCCTGAAGATCATCAATGCTAATTTCTCTTTTCCCATTCATTTTCCGAAGGTGAGAGATACTCGCATTACGCACTAAGATGTATAAATACGATTTCAAATCCCGAATCTCGGAAGCTTTGTGTTGCTGATTCCAAAGAGTAACAAAGGCGTCACTGACAATTTCTTCGGCAATTTCACGTTTACGAACAAAGCCAATCGAAAATAAAAGTAACTGATCGGAGTATTGATAAACAACGGATTGCAAAGCTTTTTGGTCGCCTTTACTTAGTAACGATATGGTATCAATAGCTACTTCCATTGTTTGTCTGGTTGTGAAAAAGTAAACCAAAAGTAGGAAGAATAATCAAACTGGTAAACTTCCCCTTAAGTATTATTCAAACTTTAATATAATTGCAGGCAATCAATCTTCCCGAATTATTGGCTGCTGTTCTAACCCTTTTTTAGTATAAAAACAGTTGCAAACCGTTAGCTGGTTAATATTTTCTTCATCGAAGTTCGTTCCTTTTCGCTAAGCGTGTCCATTTCGTCGAGCGCATGTTTGATTTTTGTTTTAAAATTCCAGCAGGTCATCTGCCGCAACGAAAGGCGACGTCCAAATTCATACGACGAAACATCTTCTTTGCCTTTACATACCTGATATGCAATGTAAAATGCCTTACTAATAGGGAATTTTACTCCATGAAAGATCGTTCCGTTCGTAGCTGTTTCCTTGGCTTTGCATTTGGTACACCTGCGCGAGAAAGGTTCCTGACCGGCACATGAATTGGTATTCCCACACTTTTTGCAAACAAACCCATCGGCCCATTTTATCTCAGCCAGAAATTCGAGGCATTTCTCATCGTTTCGAAACATTTCCTCTAATTGCTCAGAACTAAGGCTATCGCTGAAAATTTTACTCATAAATCAATTCCTTTTCGGTACAAATGTAAATTAAATTAGTGTTATTAAAACGATTCGGGTGTTACTTAAGCGATTTATTAAATTTCTTTTAGTAGTTTTGATCCAACAATTTAAAGTAAATGTTATGGAAAACAACTGTGAAGTTAAATCAAGGCCACGAACAATCAAAGCATTTTTTAAGTCGTGGAATTTTTGGAAGCCCTTTCTGTCTGTCACCATTGGGGGATTGGCCGGATATGCCTACTATCATTTTGTTGGTTGTGCGTCCGGTAGCTGTCCAATTACCGGCAATCCTTATTTTAGTATTTTATGGGGAGGATTAATGGGCTTTTTTATAGTGAATAGTCCGTGTAGTAAAGGCCGGTGCTAGAGTTTAAAAATTCGAAATAAATAAGAAAATGAAAACGTTAATTCTTTCAATTGCAATGGGGCTATTGCTCACGCTAAGCAGTCAGGCAGCTAATCCCGAAAAAACTTCTGTGAACCCGGCTTCGGGAGTGGTAAATGTAATGACCAACGAGATGTTCAAACAAAAAGTGTTTAACTACGAGCAAAACAAACAATGGAAATATGAAGGTAACTTACCGATTATTATCGATTTCTATGCAAGCTGGTGTGGTCCTTGTCGTCAGTTGTCGCCCCGTATTGAGGAGATTGCTAAAAAATATGCCGGAAAGATTGTTGTATATAAAGTGGATACCGATGCCGAAAAAACACTTGCGCAAAATATGGGTATCCAAAGCTTACCAACTATCTTATTTGTACCTTTGAAAGGCCAACCCCGGTCAGCTATGGGAGCTTTGCCTATAGAAACCCTGGAGAAGGCTGTTCATGAGGTTTTATTGATTAAATAACGATTGTAACAGATGGTTGATTTCAGGCTAAAGGTTTTTCAAAGTGTTGCTCTAAACTTGAGCTTTACCAAGGCCTCAGACGAATTGTTTATTACTCAGCCCGCAATATCGAAGCATATTAAAGAGCTGGAAGCTGAATATGAGGTAAAGCTTTTTAACCGGATCGGTAATAAAATCACACTGACTTCCGCCGGAAATCTCTTGCTTTCTTATGCCGATCGTATTGTTTCGCTGCACAACGAGGTGAAATTTGAATTGAGCCAGCTTAAAGGGAATGCCGAAGGTATTCTTCGTATTGGAGCCAGCTCAACCATCGCCCAATATGTGATTCCTTCAGCATTGGCCGCGTTTAATAAACGATTTCCGGAAATCAGGCTATCTCTAATGAATGGAAATACCGGGTCTATTGAAAGATGTCTTTTGAAAAATGAGATTGATATTGGTATTGTTGAAGGCAAACCAACCAATACAGATATCCGGTATTCAACATTTTTAAACGACGAGTTGCTGGTATTTACCTCGGCAAAAAATGCTGCGATTCCGGCTTCGGTGACGAATAGTCAGTTGTTGGATCTTCCCCTGATTTTACGCGAAAGAGGTTCGGGAACACTCGAGATAATTGAAAAAAGTCTTCAGCATTGCCAGATTAGCCCCAAACAGCTAAATGTATTACTATTTCTGGGAAGTACAGAGGCAATAAAGTCGTTTATAAAAACAGGCAATGGCGTTGGTATTGTTTCCCGCTTTGCAATTGAACAGGAATTGTCGGCTAATATTTTCAGAATGATTACAACTCCGGAATTGAAATTTCATCGTCAGTTCTATTTTGTCTCACCGCAAGGTCCCGATCCTTTTGGACTTGTCAAATTATTCCTGCATTTCGTTCAGCAGTATTATAACCTTTAGTTATTGCGGATAAAATTTTGTGATTTGACTGCTGATTATCTTTGAGTTACGTTTGCAAAAAAAACAAAATGAACGTTTCAAAGATTATTTATGCTGGTGTTGCTTTATTATGCACTTTCCCCTTTGTTGATACTCCATTTGCGTTGCTTCTCGGAATCATTCTGGCACAAACCTTAAAGCATCCTTTTTTGCAAATCAGTAAGAAACTAACGCATGTTCTGTTACAGGTTTCTGTGGTAGGGTTGGGGTTCGGAATGAATGCCTGGCAAGCTATGGAGGCCGGGAAACAAGGTTTTTTGTTTACCGTTTTTTCGATTATCAGTACGTTAACAATAGGACTGTTTATAGGGAAATGCCTGAAAATTGAAAATAAAACCTCGTACCTGATTTCAACCGGAACTGCTATTTGCGGTGGAAGTGCTATTGCTGCTGTGTCGACTATTGTTAAATCGAATGAGAAGCAAATATCAACAGCCTTGGGGACGGTTTTTATCCTGAATTCTATTGCTCTTTTTTTGTTTCCATGGATTGGTCATCTGTTAAATCTTACGCAACACCAGTTTGGAGTGTGGGCAGCTATTGCCATTCACGATACCAGTTCTGTGGTTGGGGCAGCCGGTCAATATGGGGCAGAAGCACTACAAATTGCAACGACTATAAAACTAGAACGTGCTTTATGGATTATCCCATTGTCAATACTGACAGTGTTCGCCTTTAAAAGTGAATCGAAAAAGCTAAAGATTCCCTATTTTATATTTCTGTTTGTACTGGCAATGCTGCTCAACACGTTTATTCCTGCCATACACATTGTGGCTCCGTCGATTGTTCTACTATCCAAAATTGGATTGAAAGTAACCCTCTTTTTAATTGGTACCAGTCTTTCGAAACACCTTATTGCTTCTGTTGGTTTCAAACCACTGATACAAGGGGTATTGCTCTGGACTTTTATTTCAGTGCTGTCGCTGGCAGTTATTCTCTTTTCGGTGCAGTAATCTTATTCCAATGCTCAAAATAAAAAAGTTTTGGATTGTGCTTTTAAAATATTAAAAGTTAGTATTTTGTACCACAGAAGTAATGAATTTTTTTATTCTTAATTATTAAGCTATGACAATTCTAATTCTCGTTTTTGGATTCATATTCGGAATCCTTCTTCAGAGCGCTAAACTGAATAAATACAATACGATCAGTGGAATGGCTCGACTTGAGGACTTTACTGTAGCCAAAGCTATCGCAGTTGCTGTTGGAGTGGGGGCTATCCTTCTGAGTTTTGAAGTTGGGCTTGGCTACGCTTCATGGCATGTAAAACCAGTAATCTTGATTGGATTAAGTGTTGGCGGGCTTATTCTTGGTTCCGGAATGGCCATTTTAGGTTATTGCCCCGGAACTTTACCAATTTCACTGGGTGAAGGTTCTATGGATGCGCTGGTGGGTATTATTGGTGGAGTCTTCGGTGGAATTGTTTATACTCTGATTCAACCTTCCATTCAGGGAATGTTGGGCCCTGATCTGGGTAAACATTCGCTTCAGAGTGCAATGGGTGGAGGATCAATTTATTATATTCTGACAATTGTATTCGGATTGGTGCTTGTGGGCACTGCTTTCTGGCTCAATATGCTTGAAAACAAGAAAAACTACAACTGGTTATATGCAGGAATTGGATTAGCAATTCTGAACTGTATTATCTTTCTGACGGCAGTTTCAGATCGTCAGATCGGTGCATCAACGGTATATCCCTATGTCGGTGATTTACTGACTGGATTTACTCAAAACGATTATTTTGCTTCCACAGTGAAATCCGGACAATGGGAACTCATTTTTATGGCAGGAGCGATGTTGTCAGGTCTTGTTATTTCATTGATTCGGAAAGATTTCAAAATTCAGTTGATACATACTGGATGGTCAAAAACAGAAGGTAATTCGAAGTTTAAACGAATCATCTGGGCATTTGCGGGAGGATTTATCATGCTGATTGGTGCGAGAATGGCTGGCGGGTGTACCAGTGGTCATGTTATATCAGGAGGAATGCAGATTGCTGCTGGTAGCCTATTGTTTGGGGCTTTTGTTTTTGCAGGATTATTACTTACCGGAAAATTCTTCTATTGCAAAGCTTAAGTTATACTGATAAATTTGGTCTAATAGGATCAAGTTCGCAGATTTTATCCTTTTTGGCTTAATTCAATTAAGCCGTTTTGATTAATAATATCGATATCTTTTTCATTCAGTTTAATCAATCCGTCCTTTTCGAAGTTTTTAAGCATTTTAACAGCACTTTCGGTTGATATTCCGGCAAAGTCGGCAATATCTTTACGCGAAAGCAGCTGGAATATCTCTGAGTTTTCAGCTTTTAACCGGTCGATGTACAGCAGTGTGTCAGCCATTCTCCCGTTCATTTGTTTGTAGAGAACCGTTTGCAGGGTATCGAAGAGGTTTGCATTCTGTTCGCAATACCGTTTAATCATGCTAAATCCGAAAAGTCCGTTTTGTTTGACCACTGTGGTTATCGCATCTTTTTCGATCAGAAAAGCCTGACAATCGGTCAATGCAACCGATGAATAATTAAATGTGTTTTTAGTGAAAATGGCCGATAGTCCGACGAATTCACCAGGTTTGATAATTCGCAGGTTAAAGCTTTTCGAACCATCGCCCTCGATATATTGTTTGGCAAATCCATTGATAACAAACAAGGCATATGAAGCAAAAGCTCCCTGTTTGGTCAGGTTGTCGCCTTTTCGAAATAAAACTTGCGTTTTACTGGCTCTTACCAGCTTCACTTCTTCCGGAGAAAGCATTTGGAAGCAGGGTGCCTGAATGTCGCATATAAAATCCTGATCGGTTTCGAGGATGGGTTTCATAAATAGGTATTTTCTGAATTTGCCAGGTAAAGTTAGAATTATACTTCAACTGAATATCGTTTTTTTTTTTGTGAATAGCTCGTAAATTTGGAGAAAACAGACATTCGGAATAGTTACAGGTGTTTTACATCAATAAAAAAGTTGTTGCAGTTCAATTGCAGACCGGATGTGCTTCGTTGCCAAAATCTTTATTTGCGAAGGTTCATGATTTAGTTTTGTAACAGATCAAATTGAAACAAACACAAACACAAAATACGATGCAAACGATACTGATAGCTGTTGGAGCGATGGTACTGGCGCTGGTTGTGGTGCGAACCATTGCACTGGTCAAAATGAAAAATACGCCTTTAGTGGCCGATCACGAAAAAGTTCTGACACTTACCGATCAGAATTTTCAGCAGAAAATAAAAAATAAAGTAGTGCTGGTCGATTTTTGGGCAAGCTGGTGTGCTCCCTGTCGGATGATGGCTCCTGTTTTAAACGATGTCGCTTCAGATTTGAGCGGTAATTCACATGTCGGGAAAGTGGATATTCAGCAATACCAGTCGCTGGCAGCAACTTATAAGGTTCGGAGCATTCCGACTCTGATTCTGTTTAAGAATGGAACAGAGGTTAATCGTTTTGTCGGCATAAAGTCGAAAGAGTTTTTGTTGAAAGAGATTGCCAACGTTAGATAAATTGACAGTCAATTCATTTTCAAAAGAGCGTCATGCTGAACATTTTTCAGCATCACAAATTTGATGATACCCAGAAACAAGTTCAGGGTGACTGAACCAAAATATTAATCACATAAAAAACAATGAATATGGAAAAGATATTGATTATCGGAGGAGTTGCAGCAGGTGCAACCGCGGCAGCCAAAGTACGCCGGATTTCTCCGACCGCTAAAATTGTAATGCTGGAAGCTGGTCCTGATATTTCGTTTGCCAATTGTGGCTTGCCTTATTACATAGGAGGCGATATTAAAAGCCGTTCAAAACTAATTCTTCAGAGTCCGGAAAGCTTCAGGGATCAGTATGGGGTAGAGGTTCATACGCATACGCTTGTTCAGTCGATTGACCGGGTAGCTCATCAGGTAAAAACGATGGACTCTCGGAATGGTGAGCAAAAAACGTTCGAATACACCAAACTAATTCTGGCACAAGGTGGCCGCCCCATCAAACCAACGCTTCCAGGTGCCGGTTACGATCATGTATTTACATTGTGGACTCTGGACGATATGGATGCAATTTCGCAGTATATAAGTGAAATGAATCCCCAAAATGCAGTGGTTGTTGGAGGCGGATTTATTGGTCTTGAGATGGTGGAAGCCCTGGTGAAAAGAGGTTTAAAGGTGAATGTGGTGGAGATGATGCCACATGTAATGGCCATTATGGAAGCCGAAACTGCTGGTTTTGTTGAAAATGAAATGCTTTCGTATGGCGTGGGTATTCATACTGGTACTGGAGTGAGCGAGATTTTGCCACATTCGGTACAACTCGATAATGGAAAAGTTTTGGAAGCCGACATGGTTTTGCTTTCGGTAGGAGTTCGTCCAACACTGCAACTGGCCAAAGATGCTGGTCTTGAAATTGGAGAAGCTGGTGGATTGCTAGTTAATGCACAGTTGCAAACGTCTGATCCCGATATTTTTGCGGCTGGTGATATGGTTGAAATCGAACATCGGGTGAGCGGTAAAAAAGTACGTATTCCGTTGGCTGGTCCGGCAAACCGTCAGGGGCGGATTGCTGCCGAAAATGCTCTTGGCGGGCATCATAACTACAAAGGATCCATTGGGACATCGGTGGTGCGTGTTTTTGAAACGATAGCCGGAATCACTGGTTTTTCATTGAAACAAGCCCGTGCAGCTGGGTATAATGCCGATGCGGTAGTGGTTCATAAGGAACACCACACTTCGTATTATCCCGGAGCAGAAACGGTAACCACGATGTTGGTGTACGACCGGAATACAGGGCGTATTCTGGGAGGACAAACTGCAGGATATAAAGGAGCCGACAAGCGTTTGGATGTGATTGCAACAGCCACAGCAGCCGGGTTGACCGTTAGTGATATTGCTGATATTGATTTTGCTTATTCGCCTCCCATTGGTACGGCTAATGATGCCATTAATATGGCTGCTTATACTGCCGAAAACAAAATGTCGGGATTTAGCTCTTCCGTTACGGTTGCTGAACTCGATGCATTTGTCGAAAGTAAAAATCCTGTTTTTGTTGATGTTCGTGATGTTTTTGCATTTCAGAAAAGTCATGTACTGGGAGCCATTCATTTGCCACTGGATTTGTTGGTGCAACAAATTCGTTCGATACCAGTTCACCGAACTATTCTTGTTTACGATGAAACAGGTAAAAAGGGACATCAGGCTCTTCGGACTTTGGTGGGTGCCGGGTTTAAAGAGGTAGTGAATATTTCGGGCGGACATACATCGCTTCAGCGGCATGCCCGAACCATTGGATTTAAGTCATTCCTGATTGATTTGTTACCGGTTGAGGAGAAGTCGTTGGAGACAGAAACTTCAGTAACAACCAAAACAGAAGAAAAAAGGGTAAAGGATATTCATTCGCTGATGATTGTTGACGTGCGTACTCCTGAAGAATTCAGGGGTGGAGCTTATCCCGAAGCTATCAATATTCCGCTGGATGAATTAACTGGCCGGATCGACGAATTTGGAGATGATTTAGCTCGCGAGATCGTTGTGTACTGTGCATCCGGAGCTCGTTCGGCTTATGCACAACGAATGTTAATGCAGTTGGGGTATACAAATGTCAGAAATGGCGGGGGGATTATGCAGATGATGATGATGAAAAGATAGTCAGTATTGTTTAAATAAAAATTCTCCATTAAAGCTCAGAATTTTCTGAAGTTTTAATGGAGAACATCCTGAAAAAATGTATCGCTTTCAGGTATAAATTCTATTAAAGACTACCAATGTGATTCATCAAGAACCTTTTCTTTTTTCTCAGGTTTTGAAGCTTTTGCCGGTTTTGCCGCAGCTTTAGGTTTTGCATCGTTGTTTATAACTTTTCCTCCTTTAACTGTACTTTTAGCATCGTTTGCTGCACTTTTAGCATCGTTTGCCGTACTCTTGGCATCATCTACAGTACTTTTAGCTTCCGCGGCTGTAGCTTTCGTAACTTCAATTGCAGCTTTGGGATTCTTCAACATAGCTTTAGGGTTTTTCGCCATAAACTTCACTGTGTTTAAAACACCTTTGCCTTTTTTTGCAGTTTCTTTCCCTTTTTCAACCGTTTCCTGTGTGTTTTCTACCGTGTTAGCTCCATTTTCAACGGAATTTTTTCCCTTACCAAATAAACCTTTTTTCTGAGCCTGAACGTTGCTGTGACAAACAAATAGAACAAATGTTGCAGCGAATAAAATTTTGAAATAATTCTTCATTTTTTCAAATAGATTTAAAGATGATATTTTATGTGAATAATATATTTTAAAATGTCGGTAAAATAGAAACTAATCTTTTACTTGCTTCTAAATTCCAAAATGCCTCAAAATAACGATATTTTTCAGACAAGAGCGAAAAGCTGCATGAGACAAAAAGTAGACAATTGAGATATTAATCTTCACTTAAAATGATATCCATCTTTAACTCGTGCTTAATGGTATGTCGCATTTTGCTAAATTTAGGGTGCAAAGACTTTGGCCGCAGCGAACTTTCTTTCAGGAAAAATATCAAGATGCAAAATATTCCCAGTATACATAGCCATCCGTAAATTTCTTTCATACTAACCAGCATTGCTTGTTTTTGCAAACTACTAAAAAGTGATTCTATTGGAATGTGATTGGTATCCGCATTTAGATTATCTAAGCTTGTGCTCAGAAGCATGGTGTTCTTCTTCATTGTAATTTTGAAAATCCGGGAAATGACCGCAGAACCAATTAAAGAACCGCAACAAGCGCTTATGAATGCCTGTATGCTAAGTGACTGAAAGAAATGTTGAAACGGTATAATAGATAATGCTGTGATAAAAGTTATGGCAATAATAATATAACCGCAACCTCTCAGCATTATGGGTAGAAACAGCATTTCTTTAGGTAAATTATAATCGATTATAAAATACATCACGATTAAATATGCAACCAAAAGAGAGAAGCCAATCATTGTCATTGTCTTGTATGTCCACTTATTTATAGCAAAGACCCGATAAGTGAAAAATGCACCGCAAATAGTGCCAAACAATACAATCCAATTGAGGGAAATCAGATTAAGTACATCATAGCCCAGAATGTGTTCAACATATATGTGCTCTAAAAAATGGGATGGACTGATTAGAATATCTACTACAATAAAGATAATAAATGTCAGCCACACATTCCGATAGCACCAGGTTTCATTTGCAATAAAGGGATGTCGTATAAATGAGGCACGCCATAAATTTAGAGCCAGCGCGATTGAGCCAAAAACTGTTCCCATCCAAATATATGAAGATTCATACCAATCGAAATAATCTCCATAATTAAATACAAAGATTGTACAGAGTATCGTGCTTCCCCAAAGCAGGCATCCCATCCAATCGATCCCGAAAAGAGGAAGCTTTTTCATTGAATGGTGGTGACGAAAGCTTACGGACGTAATCAACAATAGGCAAAAAAGCAGACCAATAATAAACCAGTGCATGTATTCCCATTTAGTTAGAAATGAAATATAAATGGTAATCAGACCGGAAAGTTGCAAAAAACCTTGAACACAGACTTGGATATAGCAGAACCACACAGACATATCGCGCTTCGGAGTTACCCAAAGTTGAATGGTACTGTTACACGCAAAAGTACCCCACATTCGGAAGAACCCTGCGAAAAAACATGTTGCTACAAGTATTGGAACACTTTGGGTGTGCATACATATTAGGTTGCATACAATGAGCCCTGAAGCAGTTGTTAAAAGTGATGTCTTGGTGGAAAAGCGGAATTTTAGCCGATACATAAAAGTAAATGTAAGAGCTAGTCCCACAAGGGAAGCGTAACCAGCCATTAAAATATCTTCCGGCATCAGAGCTAATGAACCTGACATCTCGCAAACGGCGGCCATGTAAATTCCACCCGAAAATTGATAGATAATAAAGAAAACAAAAAGTATCCAGGGTTTAATCTTCTCCGGAATAAAGTCTCTGATTTCTGGAATCGTGAACGGTCCTGTATGGTGATGCATATGCTTAATAATTTACCTCACATTCCATATTCATACCCGAACGTAGACGATTCATATCTTTAATCGTATTGGTCTCCGAAAAGTTGATACGTACTGGGATGCGTTGCTGCACTTTTACAAAATTTCCGGAAGAATTATCTTGTGAAAAGAGTGAAAAGCTTGCCCCTGTAGCTCGCGATATCGATTTTACGACTCCTTTAAATGTTACATTTGGAATAGCGTCCACTTTAATGTTTACTAATTGTCCTTCTTTTATATTGGCGGTTTGTGTTTCCTTATAGTTTGCAATTACCCATTTTTCTGTTTCGTCGACCAGATCGAGTACTGTTTGGCCTGGTTGGATTAGCTGTCCTTCTTCAATGTTTTTGCGTCCGGTAGTGCCATTGCATGGTGCAAGAATTACAGTGTATGAAAGGTTTAATCGGGCAAGCTCCAGAGCTGCTCCTGCTGCTTTTATTCCTGCATCATTTTGATCGAGGCGTAACGTTTGTTCGTTTTTCACCAATGTGGTGGTGTTACGTTGCCGTTGCAACTGTTCGTAATGAGCTTTTGTTGCCTGATAGTTGGCACTTACAGCATCGAATTGTTGCTGGGTAACCGATTTCTGAGCCAACAGGTTTTTGTGCCGATTGTACTCTTTCTCTGCATTTTCTAATCGTACACGACTCTCATCGATGCCCGATTCTGTTACTCCAATGTTGCTTTGAGTGGTAAGAATGGTTGTTCCCATTGCTTTTTTCCCGATAATAGTATTTTGATAGTCAGCTTCGACTTGCGCTACCCGGTAGCGGTATTCTGCATCTTCTATCACGGCCAGGGTATCACCTTTGTTCACCCGTTGGTATTCGTTGAAATATATTTTTTTGATAAACCCCTGAACTCTTGAATTTACTG